>Ga0209080_1001319_pt1 | contig 12678 bp, 10 predicted proteins | sample JNZ110809AmetaG_FD_184123 | JGI IMG/M metagenome (GOLD analysis project Ga0209080, IMG submission 184123) | Hot spring microbial communities from Jinze hot spring, China to study Microbial Dark Matter (Phase II) - JNZ 110809A (SPAdes) (version 3) ...
GGGATGCTCATCCAGCCGGCCCCCCTCTTCGGCGGGGTCACCCTCGAGGGGGTTGGAGCGCTCCTACTCCCGATAAGCATTATCCTCTCCCTGATCCTCGGGCTAGCGGTCTCGAAGCTCTGCGATCACACTGTGGCCAGCACCTGGAGGGCTGGGGTCGGCGTGATCGCCGCTACGTTGATATACTTAGCTTTAGAGCCCTATTGGTGAGCTGTAGAAGAGGATGAGCCCAGCCGATATACTCCAGATCCTGCAAAGGCTTGAGGTCTTGGCGATAATAGCTGCTTGCATCGCGGCGGCCCTCATACTGGCTCTGAGAAAGAGGGAGAAGAGAAGGAAGGCCGGGAATATCTCGAAGGAGGAGCTGGATTCGATAAGGGTGATCTCAGAGCTTGAGGAGGCCGCTGAGGAAGGGAGGCTGGCGCCTCCGGAGAAAGGCGTGGGAGAGCTTTCTGATGAGGAGCTGGCGAAGCTTGAGGCGAGAGTCATAGAATCATTGATGATTAAGGGGGCTCTTAGGCCCCTTATGATGCCGGGAAGCAAGGAGGGGGGCCATTATCCGGAATTCGCGGGCGTCTCGGAGAAGGATGCTCAGCGCGTGCTCAAGAGGCTCATTGATAGGAGGCTCATCTTCGAGACTGAGAGGGAGTTCTCCGCGGTCGCCTGCCCAATCTGCGGATCATGCATCCAGGTAGCATTAACATCATGCAGGAACTGCGGCTCCTTTAAGGTTGAGGAGACGAGATACTACAGGCATACATGCGGATATGTCGGCGCGGAGTCGAGCTTCAGAACGGCGCTCGGGCTAGCCTGCCCCCGATGCGGGGGATCGGAGAACATAGAGGTTTACCACAGGAGGTATAGGTGCCCGGACTGCGGCACGGAGTTCGAGGAGCCGAACATCGCGTTCAAGTGCGGGTCATGCGGCTCCCTCTACGATGAGCAGACCATGGAAATTAAGCCGTTCAAGAGAATCGAGTCATCGAGGGAGATGCTTGCCGAGTATGAAAAGGTGAGCAGCGCTGTCAATAGGGAGATAGAGGTCTTGAGGCAGCGGGGGTATGAGGTCGAGAGGCCGGCAAGCCTGGTCGGCGAGTCCGGCGTCATCCACAGGTTCGACGCCGCCGCCAAGAAGGGAGATGAGATAATAGCGATAACATCATCCTTCGGCGAGCCGCTAACTCAGGTCTTGGTTAGGCTCGGCGTCGCGAGAAGCGACCTTAAGCTGAGCAAAGTGATGCTCGTGACGAGCGATAAGCCTACCGCCACCGAGATGGAGTTCGCGAGAAGCCTCGGGATAGAGATAATAGAAGCCGCTGAGGCTAGCGGATCTCCGCCCTCGCGGAGGCTCTGAATCTTCTCCTCAAGATAATTATGATTATCGTGATCGCTATCACCGCGGCTACGGCCGGCAGGAGCGCCATGAGATCTTGAATATACATGGTCAGCCCGAGTAGGTTTATGGCCTCCAGCTCTATGACCGCGCTCTCTCCTGGGCGGATTATCCTATTGACGATCAGCGGCCCATGCTTGACCTCGAGCTGATATGCGCCGAGATGTGGTATCCCCGAGAAGGCCACAACACCATCCGAGCCGGATTTCCCCTCACCTAAAATGATGCCCGAGACATGGAGCCTTACCGCCGCGCCTGGAAGCGGGTTCCCGAGCGCATCAACGACCTTGACCATTATGCCCGTCCGCCCAGCCCTGACCTCGACCACGTCGCCCACGAACGTCACATTTCCAGCGAATAAGACGAGCGATGTTCTCGGATAATAGACTCTCAGGCTGTAATTAGCGAATGGGGCTAGGCCCAGGGATATCATGCCCTGTGCATCAGTGAGTCCCTCGCTCCTCAGGCTTGCGGGCCCCAACAGCACGATCCTAGCATTAGCAATGGGCGCACCATCGCTCCAGAGCACCCTGATCACCATGTCTCCTATTGGTAGCTTGAGCTCTCGCATGCTCGCGAGCTCCTCAACGCTCATGACCGAGGAGATCAGCGTCAGGTTCCGCTCATCGATGACCGTGAGATTGCATGGGCCGCGTGGGATAAGCCTGGCTGAGATTATGCTGGATGGGCGCCTCATCTCATGCCTATGGCCTGATGGGTCCACGAGGATCCAGTAAGCTGAGAAGGGCCTTCCATCAGCCGTCCTGAGCTCCAGCCCGACATCGTACACGTCCGCGATGATATCCCATGAGCCCGATTCCGAAACCATTATTCGGCCATCATATACCTCGACATTATTCCACAGTATCCTGACCTCGTACTCTCCCTCCGGGATCCCCGGGAAGCTCGCGTATCCCCACTGGTCAGCTCTCGCCTCGACGCCGCCCAATATCACCGAGGCGTTTCCGAGCTCCACGCCGCCCCTAGAGTAGAGGTGGAGGGTTATCGAGTGAAGCGGTAGCTGGAGCTTCATGAGCTGGCCGGGCTGGAAGATGCCCGATGCCTCCGCGCACGTCTTGAAGGCTTGTGAGCAGTTTAATGCTCGCACCCGATAATTGCCCACAACCAGCTGGGTTATGTTCAGGAGGCCTGAGCTAGAGTATAGTAGCAGATCCGGCAGCACTCCCCGGGGATCTGATACCGTGAAGTTAGCGGCGAGCGGCATTCCGCCGCTATCAACCGCCTGAACCAGCAGATCATCTACAGGGAGTTTTAGCACTAGCTTCGGTTCCTTGATCTCCGGGGAGATTGTTGGATGATATCCGATCCACACCCACTCATCCAGCAGCTTGACTCCCATCCAGTATGCTTGGAGGGAGTGATTGCCGTTTGGGACGAGCTGGTATAGCGCGTAGCCGTTCTCCGCGATGACCTCGACGCCGTCCAAGGCTATTCTCGCGCCATTTAGAGCCCTCTCCTTCAGATCCAGCGCCCTAACCTCGACGTTGAAGAGAAGAGCCCTGATGCCCTCGGACGCGAGATCGTAGGCCGTGTGATGCTCCATGTGCACGAGCGGCGACTCCTGCAGGAAGATGCTGCTATTCCAGTATACTCTCACCTCGTAATCATCCTCCTTAAGCCTGTGTATTCTTATCGTTCCATTTTCAGGCGTGACGTACTCGCGGACATCATAATAGTGGATGAGCCTCCTGATCACGACTCTCGCGCCGGCGATGGGGTTCATGCCATCATAATCCGTTACGGTGAGGTTGAAGCTCCTGTAGGGCTGGATCTCGAAGGGCCCACGAGTTGGATAAGCCTCGAGAGTGTAATCTATCCATCCCGGGTAGTGGACCCTCAAGTCCATGAAGGGCTTGAGAAAGCGCTCCTCCGGGTATATGTCAGGCGGGATGAAGAGCTCGAACTCGAGCACTATCGATGATCCGGGGCTAAGCCCCTTAAGGATGTAGTCTATAGGGTTGAACGCCTTGAGCTCCGCGTTGGCGTCTGCTCTGAATGCCCAGTCTCTCCCGGGATACTTCTTCCACGGGAACCAGAGCTGAGCATAATACAGCTTTATGGATTTCCCAGAGCAGGCTCCAATTATCCTCAGCTTCGCGTCGAAGTAAACTTGGCCCCCGAAGCCGTACGCGCCCTCTATCCTGAGATCGTAATCCGTTATCCAGCCGCTCTCATTCATCTCTCGCGCTCTCGCTAGGATTGATTCGAGAGCTCGCTCCGGGATGTCGTCGAACTTCGCCTCATAGGGCTTAGGCAGTCTCGCGGAGCAGTCCGTGTTCGTTATGTTCGCCCTCAGCCTCCCCCACTCGCCCATATACAGCTCCGCCGGGAAAAGCGTGATCGAGAAGCTCCATGTTGGCTGAGCGCTTGAGGAGGTTATCATGAGCTGGAGAGCTGAGAAAGAGGAGACCACTATCAGGAGACATAAGGTGATCGTGATCGCGCTGAGCCTCATAGCCTTCTAACATTAGGTGGAAGCCGAAAAATAAGCTTAGCATGCCCGGGAGCATTTAGAGCAAATCTTATATACAGTCCGCGAGACGATTATCCAAGCGCTCCAGAGGCGGATCGTGATGGACGGCGGTGGACGTGCTCGCTTAAGCGGCTTCGGCGGCCTCTGGAGCTACTGGTATTTTGGCTTCTACTATTTTGCCCTGGCATGAGCCAGGGCCCCGCGCAAGATTTCTCTTCTTTGGAGGGTGTTTTGCATGTTGGGGGTCCATTCTCTAGATTTCCCGAAGTATTGGCTTGGGCTTGACGCGTCCATAGTATATGGTTTAGGAGGTGATGGGCATGGTTTGGGGTAAGCAGGTTAGGTTGAGCAGGATGATGGAGTCCGGTAGAATGCTGTGCGTGCCGATGGATCATGGGGTTAGCTCCGGGCCGATGAAGGGCATCGACAGGATACGGGAGACGATAATGAGGCTGGAGTCCGCTGGCGTGACGGCGATACTGGTTCATAAGGGGATCATCAAGAGCTTGGACAAGCCTCCGAGAACAGGGCTGATAATGCATGCCTCGGCCAGCACCAGCCTCTCCACTTCGCCGAACTGGAAGGTCTGGGTCGCCTCGGTCGAGGAGGCCATAAGGCTTGGAGCCGACGCCGTCTCCGTCCACATAAACATCGGGAACAAGGATGAGCATGATATGCTTAGAAAGCTCGGCGCGATAGCCGATGAATGCGATGCATGGGGAATTCCATTGATAGCGATGATGTATCCGCGCGGCGAGAACATCAAGGACCCGAATGACCCGCAGGTTATTGCTCATGTCGCGAGGGTTGGCGCGGAGCTCGGCGCAGACATAGTAAAGGTCCCGATGCCATCCTTCAACCCAGATGATATACGGGTGATAACAGAGAGCTGCCCGGTTCCGGTTGTCGCCGCGGGAGGGCCGAAGATGGATGATGATCGGAAGGTCTTGGAGCTCGCGAGGGCGGTCGTGGAGGCCGGCGGGGCTGGCGTCACATTCGGGAGAAACGTCTTCCAGCATGAGAGGCCCGATGCGATCGCGAGAGCTCTTAGAGCCGTCGTGATCGAGGGCAGAAGCATCGAGGATGCTATGAGGATATTGAGGGAGAATCGATGAGGAAGGAGATAATCATCGCGCCGGTCAAGCCGGATGAGAGGATATTCGAGAGGGCGGTCGCGAGGGGCATTAGAGCGTTCTACATCGATCCCGAGAAGCTCCCTGAGAAGCTTCGAGGCAAGATCGAGATTTATCACGAGTCTGAGTCTGCGGACTGGAGGATCGTCAGGGATCCATCGAGCATCTCGGAGAAAACGATTCCGGAGATGATGCTGAGGGGGCCGGAGGACTATGAGAAGATGATCGCCGCGGCGAGGATGGGTGCGAGAAGCATCATAGTGAGGGCCGAGGACTTGAAGATAATAGCGCTCGAGAACCTGATAGCCGACCTAGCGCCATATGGAACGAGGATCATAGCCGCCGCATCGCCCCATGAGGTCGAGACGCTCTCAGGAGTCTTGGAGAAGGGCGTTGATGGCCTCCTCGTCGCGGTCAGCAGCCCTGATGAGGTCGACCTAGTCATAGATCAGGTCTCGGCTCCCAGCAGGCTCGAGCTCGATGAAGCCGAGGTAGTCGAGGTGAGGGACATCGGGCTTGGCGAGAGAGCCTGCATAGACACGACGTCGATTCTCAGCGTCGGCGAGGGAATGCTTGTTGGAAGCACATCGAGCCTGCTCGCCCTCATCCATAATGAGAGCCTTGGGTCTGCTCTCACCGCGCCGAGGCCTTTCAGGGTTAATGCCGGCGCCATCCACTCATACACTCTCGCGCCCGACGGCTCCACGAGATACCTCTCGGAGCTGAGGGCCGGCGACAGGGTCCTAGTAGTCTCGAAGAGGGGCGTTAGGATCGCGTCGATAGGCAGGGTGAAGATAGAGAGGAGGCCATTACGCCTCGTGAGGATCAGGCTCAATGATATCGAGGGCTCCGTGATAGTCCAGAACGCGGAGACCATAGCTCTTCTCTCTCCCGATGAGGCGCCGATCTCGGCGACCGAGATCAAGCCGGGTGATAGGATCCTCGCGCACGCGCCCAGGGCTAGGGCAAGGCACTTTGGGAGAGCCGTGGACGAGCTCATAATCGAGAGGTGACGGAGTCATTGAAGCCGCTGATATGCATCAGCGTAATGGGTAGGGATGAGACTGAGCTCGAGGAGAAGATTGAGCGGGCGCTTAGCCTAGGGGGAGATTTGGTCGAGCTTAGGCTCGACTTCCTGCGCGAGCTTAATGCGAGCCGCCTAGAAGATCTCATCTCGAGCTTCGCCGACAGGATCGTCATAACTCTTAGGCCCAGCTGGGAGGGGGGCAGATATGGGGGAGGCGAGCAGCGCAGGATCGAGATCCTGAGAAGGTTATCCGAGTCGAGACCTGCATACGTGGACCTTGAGCTCGGAACCGGGAGCATCGTGGAAGTCTCCGCCGAGCTCAGGAGGCGCTCAAAGCTGATAATATCCTCTCACGATTTCTCCGGAACTCCAAGCGAGGATGAGCTCACCTCGAGAGCTCTCGAGTCCCTGAGATACGGCGATCTGGCGAAGATCGTGCCGACGTCGCGAAGCATGGATGATAATCTCAGGATACTCGGGCTTTATCGGAGAGGAGATCTGCCCGCCGAAAGGCTAATAGCGTTTGCCATGGGTGAGGCTGGCGCGGTTACGAGAGTACTCGCTCCGATGCTGGGATCGCCGATAGCCTACGCGTGCCTTCCCGGGGAGGAAGTTGCTCCGGGCCAGCTGAACATTACGCACTTCAAGCGAATCCTAGATCTGGTGATGCCGCGTTGATCAACGCCTCGACTAGGCTCTGCTGCCTCATAGGCCACCCGATCGGACACTCAGTCTCGCCGCAGATGCATAATGCCGCTTTCAGAGCCCTGGGCCTGAACTACGTCTACGTCGCGTTCGATGTCCCTCCGGAGAAGCTTGATGAAGCTGTTTCGGGGCTTAGGGCTCTCGGCGCCGCGGGCTTCAATGTCACGATACCCCACAAGGTTGCTGTCATGAGACTGCTTGATGAGCTTGATCACTCGGCTGAGAGGGCGGGCGCCGTCAATACCGTCGTCAATGATCACGGCCTTCTAAGGGGTTACAACACGGATGTTTATGGTATTAGGCGGGCGTTGGGAGGCCGGGAACTCCCCATCAATAAGCCTGCTCTCGTGATTGGCGCCGGAGGTGCGGCTAGAGCCGCGGTTGCCGCGCTCATGGACCTGGGTTTCAGGAGAATCCTGATAGCGAATAGGACTCTCGAGAGGGGCATGGCCTTGGCGGATTGGGCTCGCCCGCTCGGGGTCTCGGCGAATGCTATGAGTCTCGAGGAGGGTAGGTGTAAGGCAGTTGAATGCGGCATCATAATAAACGCGACGTCAATTGGCATGCATCCGGATACGGGCGCCACGCCGCTTACATCGGGGGAGATGCGCGGGGGCACGATAGTCTTGGACCTCGTGTATAATCCCCCTAAGACCAGGCTTCTCGAGGAGGCGGAGAGAGCTGGAGCGATCCCCGTCTCCGGGATTGATGTCCTAGTTTATCAGGGGGCTGAGGCGTTCAGGCTATGGACCGGAGTAGATCCGCCGATCGAGGTGATGAGGAGGGCGGCTATCGAGGCGCTGGAGGGCTATGTGGAGCATGAGGGGCGCTAGGGCCCTGGTTCACGGCGCGGTGAGCATCCTGAATGCCATCCCAACATGGATCGGCGGTGCTATCGGAGTAGATCTATGGACCGAGGCCGAAGTGCTGATCAGCGATGAGCCCGGGAGAATTGAGGCGGAGATACCGGGCGGAGAGGATCCGAGGCTGGTAATAGAGACCGCGAAAACCATTCTCCAGAGAGCTGGAAGAAGCGATATCGGCCTCCGGGTAAGGACTAGGTCGAATATTCCGATAGGCCGGGGGCTTAAGAGCTCGAGCGCCGCGTCGGATGCCGTGGCCCTGGCGGTCGCGAGGCTTCTTGGATTGGATTGCGATGGCGATGAAGTTGTGCGGCTCGCCGTCGAGGCCTCGATCAGGGCCGGCGTAACGATCACGGGCGCATACGATGATGCTTACACGTGCTTTTTCGGCGGGATAAATATCACGGACAACGTCTCCAAGAAAGTTCTACTGAGAAAGATGGCCCCGGAGGATGTGATGGTGTTAATCGCTGTGCCGGAGAGGAAGATCTACACCGGGTCCGTGGATGTTGAGAGGCTCCGCGCTGTCAAGGATGTCTGCCTCAAGGCGGCCAAGCTCGCGCTTCAGGAAAAATTCTGGGACGCGATGATCGTGAATGGGCTGGCAATAGCCTCCGCCCTAGACCTTGATCCATCGCCGATCCTCGATGCTGTTAGAGCTGGAGCTCTCGCCGCTGGGGTATCCGGAACCGGGCCCGCGATCGCCGCGATCACTAGGCCAGGGAGAGCCGAGAGCGTTCGAAATGCTTTGAGGGATTATGGGGATATCCTTGTATGCGGGGTTAATAATTCTGAGGCGGGCTGGGAGGCGCTCGAATGAGCAGAATTATTCTCGTGAGGCCATCGGTGCTTAGAGGCGAGGTCGAGGCCCCTCCGAGCAAGCCATATACTCATAGGGCCTACGCGGCCGCCCTCCTCTCAGATGGCGCGAGCAGGATAATCAACCCCCTCGAGTCCCGCGACACGAATGCGACTAAGAGGGCCTGCATTCTCCTGGGCGCGGAGGTCGAGGGACGCGAAGGCCAAGTCTCGGTCAAGGGCGGAGCATTCAGGACCCCGGATAACGTCATCGACGTCGAGAACTCCGGGACGACTCTCCGGCTTTTCACAGCGATCTCGGCCCATGCTCCCGCGGGCTACACGATACTGACGGGAGACGACTCGATTAGAAGGAGGCCTATGGAGCCTCTTTTGAGTGCGCTCAGGATGCTCGGCGTCGAGTGCTGGTCGAGCAAGCTCGATGGAACGGCGCCAATAATAGTTAGGGGCGGCGGGATGGAGGGAGGCGAGGCGAGGATAATGGGCGAGATCTCATCCCAGTTCATCTCAGCCCTGATCTACGCATCTACGAGATCTAGGAGGGGTGTGAGGATAATGGTTGAGGGCGAGCCCGTGTCGAGGCCATATATTGACGCGAGCCTAGAGGTTCTCGCGAGGTTCGGGTTTAGGGTTGAGCGGGAGGATTATCGCCTCTTCGATGTCGAGGGGGGGCAGCGCGGCAGGCCATGCGAGTTCAAGGTTCCGGGAGACTTCGGCTCAGCAGCCTTCCTCATGGCCGGAGCATGCTTGACCGGCGGAAGCATAATCGTGAGGAATCTGAGCCTGGATCTGCCTCAGGCTGATGCCGCGATAATCGCCTTCCTGAGAGAGCTTGGATGCCGCGTCGAGATCTCGGAGGACGCGGTCAGAATTAATGGCGGCGGAAGAATATGCGGCGGAGAATTCGATTTAAGGGACTCGCCAGATCTCCTCCCAGTAATGGCCTGCATGGGCGCCAAGTGCTCCGAGGAGGTGGTCTTGAAGGGCGTGGCGCATGCAAGGTTCAAGGAGAGCGATAGGATCACTGTTGTGGCCCGCGAGCTCGCCAAGCTCGGCGTCAATGTGGAGCCGCTTCCAGATGGCCTGAGAATCCGCGGTAGGAGCAGAATCGAGGGCGGATGCATTCTCAACCCCCACGGCGATCACAGGATATTCATGGCGCTGGCGATGCTCGCTGCCTCCACGGAAAAAGGATGCGCGATAATGGACCCGGAGGTCGCCGAGGTATCTTACCCGCAGTTCCTCGAGCACGCGAGGAGCCTAGGGCTGAATGCGGAGGTGATGGAGGGCTGAGGGGCAATATCATCGGCGAGAGGTTCATGGTCCTGAGCTTCGGCGAGAGCCATGGAAGATGCGTCGGAGCCGTGGTGGATGGCTGCCCCGCCGGGCTAAGCCTCCGGGAAGAAGATATTCAGCGCGAGCTCGATCTCCGGAGGCCCTCGAGCGCGATCATCTCGACTGAGAGGAGGGAGGAGGATGTGGTCGAGATACTCTCGGGCGTCTTCGAGGGATATACGACCGGCTCACCGATATGCATGCTCGCCTGGAATAAGGATGTGAGGAGCGAGGATTACGCTGAGATCAGGTATATGCCGAGGCCGGGCCACGCCGACTACTACGCCCACGTCAAGTATGGGGGGTTCAACGATTATCGCGGCGGCGGGAGGTTTTCCGGAAGAATAACGGCGGGCTTCGTCATGGCGGGAGCGGTCGCGAAGAAGCTTCTGCGAGAAGCGCTCGGGATCAAGATCATCGGCTACTCGCTCGAGATCGGCGGCGTGAGAGCTAAGGACTTCACCCTCGATGATGCTGAGAGAAACAGGTACGGGAATGATGTCAGGGCTCCGACCCCGGAGGCCGCTGAGAGGATGAGGGAGAGGATAATTGAAGCTAGGGAGAGAGGAGATAGCGTTGGCGGAGTGGTGGAGTGCATCGCGGTGAATGTTCCGATAGGCCTCGGGGAGCCCATATTCGACGCGCTCGACGCCGACTTAGCGAAGGCGATGATGGCTATTCCCGGCGCCAGGGGGGTTGAGTTCGGGGCGGGCTTCGCGGCCGCTAGGATGACCGGCTCACAGCACAACGATCCGCTGATCATCAGGGATGGGAGAATAGTCTCGGAGAAGAATGATGCTGGCGGCGTCATCGGCGGGATCTCGACCGGGATGCCCATAGTTATCAGGGTCGCCTTCAAGCCGCCGAGCTCGATAGCGCTCGAGCAGAAGACCGTTGATCTCAGGGATCTCAAGGAGGCGAGGCTGAGGATTCGGGGGAGGCATGATCCATGCATAGTTCCCAGGGCCGTCGTGGTGGTGGAGGCCATGATGGCGATAGTATTGGCGGATCACGCGATACGAGCAGGATTAATTCCACCCGTCCTGAGGCAGAGAGATTAAGCCGCCTTCGCCGGCAGGATTCTCAGCGCCTCCTCGACCCTGCGCCAAACATCGTCTCCACCTCGAGCGAGCTCGTCTATCGATGTTTTCAGCGCCTCGGCAGCCCTCCCGGCATAGCGATTCGACTCCGCTATCTCCCTTATCACTCTCAGGTTTCCATGGAGCATCTTTAGCATGCTCATGGTTTTTCTAAGAGACCTAGTCGCATAGTCTTCCAAGATATCGGGCCCGGCGCCGTAAAGCGTGAGGGCTAGAGCGAGATATGAGAGGTGATGGGCGACCTGCACGTATGCCATGATCTCATCGTGCTTCTCCGGCGTCGAGAATGCGACCCTCAGCCCAGCATCCTCGAATATCATCTTAATGGCCTCGATGCGGGATGAGCCTCTCACGGGTATAAGTATCACACGGTTGCCCGCGAGCTTCCTGGCCGCCGGCCCGAAGAGCGGGTGAATGCTTAGATACTCCACGCCGCTCGGAATGAGGCTCAGAACCTTCTCGACTACCCCGAGCTTGACGGATGATATGTCCATGAGCAGCGCGCCCTCCCTGAGGTGCGGTGCGATCCTCTCAACAGCCTCGGCGAGATATTGGGATGGCGTGGTCAAGATAACGGCATCATATTCTCCGATGGACTCCATCGTCGAGCAGCTTACCCCCAGCATCCTCGAGAGCCTTCTAGCCTTCTCGGGGCTCCTAGATATTATCGCGATCTCAGAGACCCTGCCCCTGAATATCCTAGCTAGGACTCTCGCCATCCCGCCGGCTCCAACTATCGCGAGCCTCAGATCTACGGGCTTCTCCAAGATCTCACCCGAGCTCCTCATATGATCCAAGGATCTTGAGGAAGAGAGCCTTCTCCCCCAGCTCCCTCAGCGCCTCGATGCACACCTCATCCTCCTCCCCATCACCCTCGAAGTCCGCGTGGAAGAGATATTCCCATGGCCTCTCCTTAACGGGTCTCGACTCTATCCTCGTCAAGTTTATCCTCTTCGATGCGAAGATCGAGAGAGCCTCATGGAGCGATCCGGGCCTATGCTGGAGCCTGAAGATTATGGATGTCTTCCGCCTGCCCGAGCCCGCCAGCTTCCTCCGCCCGATCACGAAGAACCTCGTCATATCATCCTTCACATCCTGTATGTCGCTCGCCAGGATCTCGCCACCGTATATAGCGGCCGCCATCTTGGAGGCTATCGCCGCCGCCCCATCGAGCTCCAAAGCCCTTCTCACAGCATCGGCAGTGCTCGGGCAATCCTCGATCCTAACATTCTTCAAAGCCCTACCAAGGAACTCCCTGCATTGAGCTAGCGCTGTGGGGTGGCTTAGGACCAGCTTCACGTCCTCGAGCCTCGTGCCGGGCTTAGCTATCAGGTTCAGGCTTATCCGCACCTGAACCTCGCCGCAGACCCTCAGCGGCGTCTCGAGCAGGAGGTCTAAGGTCTCCCTCACGCCGCCCTCGATCGAGTTCTCGACCGGCACCACGCCGTACTCCGCGTCGCCGGACTCCACCGCCCTGAATACATCCCTTATCGTCGGCATGGGATACGGCTCAAACCCCCTACTCAATAGAGCCTTGAGAGCAGCCTCCTCGCTAAATGACCCCCTGGGGCCGAGATACGATGCTCTTCCAGGGCTCTGCGCTCTCCTGCATATGCCGATGAGGGCCCTGAGCGCGATTAGCGTCAGCTCCCTATCTATCTTGAGGCTGTCAGCGAGCTCTCCACCGCGCCTCAGCACCTCCTCCTCGCGCTCGAGATCCGCCACGGGCAACCCGCTAGCCCACTTCAGCCCCCCTATTCTCCGAGCCAGCTCAACCCTCCTCGCGATGAGGCGGAGTATCTCCGCATC
>Ga0209080_1001320_pt1 | contig 12674 bp, 8 predicted proteins | sample JNZ110809AmetaG_FD_184123 | JGI IMG/M metagenome (GOLD analysis project Ga0209080, IMG submission 184123) | Hot spring microbial communities from Jinze hot spring, China to study Microbial Dark Matter (Phase II) - JNZ 110809A (SPAdes) (version 3) ...
GACCACGAAAGCGGCGAAATAGGGTAGCCAACTATAACGCCAACGGGTAACCGAAACCATATGCCTGAAAACAGGGTTTTGGGTGCGAGTAACAAGCATCTTTTCAACTGCGGGCAGGATGAAAACGAAGTCGCCAATAAGGTTGATGAGACGAGATAGTCGGGCTAAGAAACTTGTTCCGACCTGCAATCGCAGACTCAAAGCAGGCGCATTTACTAAACGCCAAGCGATTGCAAGCAGCAATGTCCGAAACGCTGGTGCAATTGTGGCGGTCAGAAACGAAACGCTCGGCACAACAATTGAAAACGAACCGCCAATACGAATTGGGTTGACAGTTGTCAGCAAAGGTTGCCATCCCAAAACGAGCAAAGCGACCGATGGGCTGAGCGCAGCGAGAAAAGGCAAACGAAAAACAATCCCCATTAACGGCACGAAGGCTAAACCTGACAAAAACTCTGTCACTTTCAACCGCCACTCAACCATAACCCTGAAAACAAGGCTTTTGGTCAGAGCGAGCGAAAAGGTGTCAAGTGCGGAGAGGGTGAGCCAAACGCTGAAAAAGCCTGCATCAACTTGCGAGAGCGGCAAAGATGCTTTCCAGCAACCGAACAGTGGCACAAGGGCTGCGACCGAACGCCAAGCAATTGTTTCTGGCAACCAAGAAATTGGCGGTTTTTCTGGTGGCGTCTTTTCAGCCCATGTCCAGTTGAGCCAAAGCCAATGCAAAGTGCCACCGAGAGCGAAGGCGAAAGATGCACACGCTGCAAAGCAGTCTGCAGGTTGCCACCTCCTAACTTGCTGCAACCATCCCCAAAGGAAACCTTGAGCGAAAAACAGCACGATGAAAAGCGACGGGACAAAGTAAAATCGCCTTAGCCCCTTCGGCGTTTCAAGCCATCTCGCGATTCTGTCAACCCTTGCCCAGCCGACTGCTGCCATGAGCCACAAAGTTGCCCAAATGGGTGTTAAGAGTGTCCCGTAAAACGGTTGCGGTGAAAAGAAGTCAAACGCTCCTGCCCAATTTCGGACTTTGCTCAATTGCATTGCGATCAAACAGAGAGCCAACAGAACCGTCAACCCTGCATTAAAGGACAAACGCTGGTTTGTCGGAGTTTTGTCAATCCAAGTGATCCCTCCTGATGACCAAGCGATGACAAGTGCGAAAAGAAGCAAAAGCGAAACAGATGCAGGCACTGGCAAAAGAAGGAGCAAGGTCAGCGTGACGGTTTCCATCCAACCCGATATGCCCAGAAGCAACGAAAGCGGGATCGCCGAAGTTGGCGGTAAACCGAGCAAGGTTAAAGAAGCAGCGTAAAGGGGCGACCAAAGACCGGCGACGAAAAGTCGCAGAAACCATTCTGGCAATTTGCGAGCCAACACCAACTCGTGCCCGCTGACAGGCAAAATTCGCAAAAAGTCAAGAGTGCCCCTTTGTGCATCGTCAACGAAAGACCTTTTCGGGAGATGTTTGTCAACTTGCACTCGCGCAATTAGGTGGAAAATCAACGCAACAAGGAAAAGGTTTGAGCCAACCCAAAACGGGTCGGGCTTTATGAGCAAAAACAGCGAAGCCAAGCCAACTTGAATTGCGATAGTGCCAGCGATAAGCCCGCCGACGATGCGGACGAAAACTTCAGCGTCAAACTCCCTCCACTCGTGATGCCAAAACGGGTTGCTTTCAAACCGCCAATAATTGCCCATAGCCATGTCTTCCCGTTCGGGGGCACGCTTTTGCGTGCCAATTTTCCGTTTCGGAGGGCAAACCTCCGGCTTGGCGATTTTCGTTTTCGGTCAGGCAGGAACTTGACCCCCGAGCGATTTTTTCACCTTTCAGAGGGCACGCTTCTGGCGTGCCGATTTTTTCGGTCAAGTAGGAGCCTAACCTTCCGAATCTCGTTTTTGGGCTTGGCAGGAGTCTCGCCCTCACGAAAACATTTGCTGGATGTGGAATTGACTCATTGCTTTTGGACGGTTCTGATTCGTGCTAACAACTCTTGGGCGTGTTGCAATGACGCTTGGGTTATTTGCTTGCCGGAAAGCATCCTCGCCAGTTCCTTCACTCGCTCTTCAAATTGGAGTGGCGTTACGATAACTCTCGTCCGCCTGCCTTCTGTCACTTTTTCAACTTGCAAATGCCAATCGGCGAGGGCAGCAATTTGAGGCAGGTGCGTGACGCACAAGACCTGAGCGTAACGAGAGACTTCGCGCAATTTTTCGCCGACCGCTTCCGCTGTTCTGCCTCCAATGCCGACATCAATTTCGTCAAACACGAGGACTGGGATTTCGTGGGTTCTTTGCAAACTGGCTTTTAGCGCCAGCATCGTTCGCGAGATTTCACCGCCAGAAGCAATTTTCGCCAACGGCTTCAACGGTTCGCCCGGGTTTGTCGCAATCAAAAACTCAACTTGGTCAACCCCGTCTCTGCCGAAAGCGAAAATGCCATCGGGCAACTTTAAGCCGTTAGGGTCGGGGATGCGGTCAACTGCGATCTTGAACCTCGCTTTTTCCATCATGAGCGCTTTCAAATGGTTTTGCACCGTCTTTTCAAGTTGGCGTGCAATTTCCTGCCTCGCTTGAGATAAGGCAAACGCGGCTTCCGCCAATTCGTTCCTCAACCTTTCTCGCTCTTTTTGCAACGCTTCCAAACGCTCTTCGCTCGTCTCCAACTTTTGCAGTTCGCGCTCAATTTGTTCCCGATACTGAAGGATCGCCGAAATTGTGTCTCCATATTTTCGCTTGAGCCTGCGAATCAAATCCAACCTGCTTTCCACCTCGTCCAGCCGTTCGGGGTTGAACTCAACTCGCGATGCGTAACGCTCAAGTTCAAACCCGACCTCTTGGATAGTGTCAAAGGCTTGGGAGAGTGCGTTTTGCCATTCGCCCAGTGCAGGGTCAAGGTGAGCAATGTCTTTCAGGGTTTGAATGGCGTCCCCCAATTTGTCAAGGGCACCACCGTCTTCCATAAGCCGCTGGACAGCGTAGTTCACTCGCTCCACAATCCGTTCGGCGTTTGCCAACAACTGCCTTTCCTGCAGAAGTTCTTCCTCTTCGCCCTCTCTCAAATTCGCCTTGTCAATTTCATCGGCTTGATAGCGAAGCAAGTCAAGCCGTTGCATCCTGTCCCGTTCGCTTTGTTGGAGTTCGGCGATTTCCCGTTCAACCTGCATGAGTTGTCGGTATAGGTTTGCGTATCGCTCTTTCAGGTTCAAAACCTCATCCCCGCCAAAGGCGTCCAGAAAGCGTAAGTGGTTGGATGGTTCAAGGAGCGACTGATGCTCATGTTGACCGTGAATGTCAACGAGGGCTTTGCCAATTTGCTTCAGCATTGCGACGGTTGCAGCGCGACCGTTAATGCGGCATCGGCTCCGTCCAGACCTTGACAATTCTCTGGAAAGGATAAGCGTGTCGTCCTCGGGTTCAAACCCCAACTCTTCCAAAACTGCTTTCCCCTGAGGGCAATGGCTTAAATCAAAGACTGCTTCCACGACCATGAAATCCTCTCCCGTTCGGATCAAGTCAATATCGCCTTTGCCACCAACGAGGAAGTTAAGGGCGTGGATGATGATGGATTTGCCTGCACCGGTTTCGCCTGTGAGCACATTGAACCCGCTTTGGAAAGGCACTTGCACCTCGTCAATGATGGCGAGGTTTCGTATCAGCAACTCAATCAGCATGGTTTACCACCTTTGCTGATGAATGTTCGGCGACATTTTCGCCGTTTAGCAATTATCGCACACTGTCATCAGGTTGCTAAGGGGGTAGTGGCTATAGAAATCCTGTTTTGGAGAGCGAAACTATGGTGAACCGAAATTCCATCTCAGAGGACACGCCTACTGGCATGCCGAAAAATCGGTTGGGCAGGAGCCTAACCCTCCGAATTTTCGGTTTGACAGGAGTCTCGCCCTCCAAAAGCCAAGTTAATGAATGAAGCCGATACGAGGCAGAGGCCAGAATCGGATTAGAGATTTGCCGATCAAGGCAGGGTAGGGGACAAAACCCCATTCGCGACTGTCAAGGCTGTTGAACCTGTTATCGCCCAAGACGAAATAGTGCCCTTCCGGAACACGGACCCAAAGTTTGCCCCAATGCCGCTCAATCAAGTTGCGATAGGTGTCGCGCCAAGGTGTTTCGTAAAGGTAATCGTCGGGGAAAGTTCGTCCGCCAAATGGAGAAGTCAATTGCAAGTAAGGTTCGTCTAAAGGTTTACCGTTGACGAGAGCGTATCCATTCTCCACGCGAACTAAGTCGCCGGGCAAACCTATAAGCCGCTTTATGTAGTCTGTCTGGTCAGGTTTGCCCGACTTTTGAAGTGCCAAATCAGGTGCTTTGAAAACGACGATTTCCTGACGATGAGGTTGACGAATGTGGTAGACAAACTTGTTGACCAAAAGCCTGTCACCGACCAGCAAAGTCGGTTCCATTGATTGGGACGGAATCAAAAACGCGTGGACGACAAACGGGCGGATGAGAAAGAACACAAGTGCCAACGCTATCAAGAGCGATTCGCACGCTTCAGCGAGAAATTGTCGCAATCGTTCGTCCTCCCATTTTTCCCGCTGCAATGCGATCCTCAACTGCAGCAGAACCAACAAAACTCCCGCCACGATAAGGTAACCCCAAACTGAGTCCCATTGAAATGCCATCTCTTGAAGCACCCCTTAATTCCCGTTGGGCACATTGTTGATGTGCTGTGAATTCCGACAGTTTGGTAACGGCAACGAAGAAAATGAGTGACAAATTTATTCGGCGAAATCGGAGGGCTCGGCTCCTGCCGAGCCGAAAAATTCGTTGTTTCGGAGAGTTGGGCTTCTGCCCGACCGAAACGAAAATTAACCTGATGTAGGGCGCGGTTTTACACCGCGCCGATAGAAAGTTCGTCAGCGGTGCGCCCTCCAAGTTTGCCTGAGACTATGGGCTGAAATCATAACACGGATTTTTGCTTCGCAAATGCTCAAAACTCCTACGAAGCCGAATTTTTGAGAGCCATTCGGTCTTTCATAGCCCTCTGCCGGTCTTCCTTGATTCGCGCTTCCTTCGTTGACAAACCGCGCAGATAGTAAAGTCGGGCTCGGCGGACCTTTCCTCTTCGCAAAACTTCAATTTTCACGATGTTCGGTGAGTGCAAGAAGAAGGTTCGCTCTGTCCCTACCCCGTGAGCGAGTTTGCGAACGGTGAAGGTTGCACTTGTGCCTTCACCGCGTTTGCGAATCACAACTCCCTCAAATGCTGTCACGGGCTCTCGCTCTTTACGACCTTCCTTCTTCTGCTGGTCTCCACTCGCGACTTCCTCTTTTGACAGCCGAATTGTCACTCGCACTGTATCTCCGACCCGAAAGTCTGGGATGTCAGTGCGAAGAAACTTTTGCTCAACCAGCATCAACTCTGGGCTGCGCATGGGATTTCAGCCTCCTATTTTGACTTGGCGATTTCTTTGCCAGAGAGCGCATTCAATTTTGGCGCAAACCAGCCGATAGTCAAGTCATCTTGTCGCGGCAAGTTTTGAATGAACTTTTCAGGCGAACCGTCGCGATTTATGGCTTCAATGACTTCGGCAAGGTGCGTTGCTACCCCGTCCGTTGTGAACACCCAGTTAACATTAGTCCGACGAACCCTCCAAAAGGTTCGCCCCAAAGTCGGCAAAATTCGCACTTGCCCTTTCGCTACTTCTCTGAACCACCCTACGCCAAAACAACCTGCACTGTGCCACTCCGCTTCCCGCGAATTCAGGAAACCAAGAAGGTAACTCAAATCAACTCTGTCGCTATATCGCCGAACGGCTTCCAAAAGTCTCAACAGGTGGACTTTAGGTTTGCCACAAGAGCGGGAAAGCAAAGTGCGTGTCCAAACAAATTGCAGAAAAGTGTCAATGTCGTTTTTGCTCAGGTCCAAAAGCAACAAGCCAGTTTCGCGCTGCGTCGGCAAAATGAGCAAACTGTCGCCGCCAACGATTTTCCTGTAACGAACCCAACGATAAAGGGCGGAAGGCAAATGAGTGGCAAAAAGCGAGGAAAAAACCGGATGCCAGTGATGCCAATCAAACGAGGCAACGGAACGCCTTCCCGGAAGGGTAGAAACCAGAAAGGCAAAGGACACCAAAGGAAGCCACAAAATTGGCTTCCCGCTCGTGAAAATCAGCGCCAACAATGTCAAGTAGAACCAAGCAACCTTCCAGTCCAACATTGGGGCTTTCACCTGATTGTCCCTTTTGTAATCGGCGTGTTAAATTTTTGCGTGCAAGGAGCGGAAATGACAAAGGGCAAAAACCCTGAAGAACAAGGAGGCGAGCAGCAATGGCAGAAGTGCGTGTGGCAATCAACGGGTTTGGTCGGATCGGAAGGCAAGTGCTGAAAGCCTTATTGGAAAGGCATCCGGGAGTTGTGGATGTGGTCGCTTTGAACGACCTCGCCGACCCGAAAACTAACGCTCACCTCTTCCGCTACGACTCTAACTATGGGAAATTTGACGGTACTGTGGAGGTCAAGGACGATTCATTGGTCATCAACGGCAACGAGATTAAAGTCCTCAGCGAAAAAGACCCTGCAAAGTTGCCTTGGAAAGATTTAGGCGTTGATATCGTTTTGGAATCCACTGGCGTCTTCACCGATGCAAACAAGGCTCGTGCTCACATTGAAGCAGGAGCGAAGAAAGTCATCATCAGCGCACCCGCAACGAACGAGGATATCACCGTTGTTTTGGGCGTCAACCACACTGCCTACAATCCTAAGGAGCACCATATCGTTTCTAACGCCTCATGCACGACAAACTGCTTAGCGCCTGTCTGCAAAGTGCTCCACGAAAGGTTCGGAATTGAGTATGGTTTGATGACGACGATCCACGCATACACGAACGACCAACGCATCCTTGACTTGGTGCACAGGGATTTGCGGCGGGCGCGAGCAGCAGCGCTGAACATTGTGCCGACAACTACTGGGGCAGCAAAAGCAATCCACCTCGTCCTCCCAGACCTTAAAGGCAAACTGCACGGAATAGCCATGAGAGTTCCGACATCCACAGTTTCGGTCGTTGACTTAAATGTGGTGACGACTAAGAAGACGACGACAGAGGAATTGATTGAGGCGTTCAAGGAATACGAAAAGACCCCTTGGCGCGAAGGCGGTTTGGGCGGTATCTTGCGAGTTGAAACTGACCCGTGCGTCTCCATTGACTTCAAAGGTGACCCGCACTCCGCCATCGTTGACGGAGATCCCGCATTTACCTTCGTCGGTCCTGGCGGGATGGTTAAAGTCACCGCTTGGTATGACAACGAATGGGGCTACGCTTGCCGAACCGCTGACTTGATTGCTTACATGGTGGAACTCGGACTTTAAATTTGTCAAGAGCAAAAGGGTAGGGGAGGAGTTAACCGAAAACTCCTCCCCGCTGTCTCAAAGGCAAGGAGGTGAAAGAGCGCAAGGGAAATTCGCAGTTTCTTGCCCTTTGCGCTCTGAACATGGAACAGGAGGAAATTCGCTGGAAAGGATACATCCGCAAGCCAGTTTGGGAAGACATACAACAACGCCCACAGACTCGCCTGTATACAGGTGCTACGGTTTACAACCTGCCCTACATTTTTGTTGAACCGCAAGATGAAGACGAGTGGGTTGAGGTTGAAGTGGTTTTGAGGGTGATTGAGAAAAACCGATGAACCTTAGCAAACGGTCTTGACTTCCTGAGAAGTGTGCTTTCCAATGTGCTGTATCCCCTTTATTGCCTCTCAATGTTTCCCCGCTTGAGACACAACCGTCTTGCCTTTACCGTTTTAGTGTGTTATACTTGCCGTCGACCTATGCCGTTTTTGGCACCTTGAAAGCGGCATAGAGGAGAGGTGGCTATTTTGGGGCAAAAATCGCCAATTTTCAAGGCTCACTTGCAGTCGACCCCCTTAGGTTTTGGGGGCAACCGGAGTCGCAATCGCACCACAGTGGGATTGAAAGTGTGATTTTCCCCGCCAAGTAGGACGCCACTTTTTCGTCGCAATCGCACCACAGTGGGATTGAAAGGTCGCAGGCTTTAGCGTCTGGATATGAACCATGTTCTGGTCGCAATCGCACCACAGTGGGATTGAAAGTATCCCCCCGTATGAAAAATCAAATACATCCGTTGCGAAGGTCGCAATCGCACCACAGTGGGATTGAAAGTTATTTATCGCCTCCTTTGAAATTTATACATACATAAGGTCGCAATCGCACCACAGTGGGATTGAAAGGCGCTCAAGGTCAAGCCACTTAAACTCCATGTCGGCAGTCGCAATCGCACCACAGTGGGATTGAAAGCGAATAATGACTTCGGTAAACTCTTCGCCTACTTCCAAGTCGCAATCGCACCACAGTGGGATTGAAAGCATCTTGATATCAACATGGTTTGTCCCTGCTGGGTTGTCGCAATCGCACCACAGTGGGATTGAAAGTCCTTAAGATACCTTCCACTCTTCCTTCTATTACATCGTCGCAATCGCACCACAGTGGGATTGAAAGAGCAGTTTCTTTGTCACTAAAGTTAACCGATATGCAAGTCGCAATCGCACCACAGTGGGATTGAAAGACACTGCTATTGCCGCAGTGTCGGCAGTGTCGCAATCGCACCACAGTGGGATTGAAAGCTCGCTGGGCAAATTGAGTTTCTGTCGGTGTAACGCGTCGCAATCGCACCACAGTGGGATTGAAAGCTAACGCCTCTCTGCAACGCTTTTCCGCCTCCGTGGGTCGCAATCGCACCACAGTGGGATTGAAAGAGTGGGAGCGGGCGGAAAGCAAGGAGGTGTTCAAGAGTCGCAATCGCACCACAGTGGGATTGAAAGAAACGGAAGACCAAGAGACTGGCTCATATCAACACCGTCGCAATCGCACCACAGTGGGATTGAAAGACGAACATTTGAAGCAAGGGATTAATTTGATGTGGTTGTCGCAATCGCACCACAGTGGGATTGAAAGGGGGTTCGCTTTCATTATCATGATGGGACATACATTGTCGCAATCGCACCACAGTGGGATTGAAAGAAAACGCACGCAGGATAGAAGCGATGGTTTCATTAGGTCGCAATCGCACCACAGTGGGATTGAAAGGATTGGGTTCAGGAAGAAGACATTGAAGGAGTCCCAGTCGCAATCGCACCACAGTGGGATTGAAAGTAATCAAAATTGCGTGTAGAGTGATGCACCTTGAGCGTCGCAATCGCACCACAGTGGGATTGAAAGCTCAAGGTCACGGAGGAAACCAACTCAACGAAGTCGGGTCGCAATCGCACCACAGTGGGATTGAAAGCTAATCACCCCGCCGACCATCCCTACCGTGTATCCTGTCGCAATCGCACCACAGTGGGATTGAAAGGAAGTCAAAGGCGCTCTGATTTACGACACAGCAGGGTCGCAATCGCACCACAGTGGGATTGAAAGCAGCCATATCAGAAAAGGAAATACGACTAATGTCGGAGTCGCAATCGCACCACAGTGGGATTGAAAGTTAAGGGTTCAATCGGAAGGCGAAGAATCGTATAAGTCGCAATCGCACCACAGTGGGATTGAAAGTCATTCTCATCACGACTAATGCCACTTTATCTGGAAAGTCGCAATCGCACCACAGTGGGATTGAAAGTGTTCAAAATCTCAGCGACTCCGTCTTAATTCCGATGTCGCAATCGCACCACAGTGGGATTGAAAGCGCCGTCGTCGAGTTCTTCCATGAAAACCCCCATTAGTCGCAATCGCACCACAGTGGGATTGAAAGGGTTTTGACAGGAATTGAATAATCTCGTTTCTGTCATGTCGCAATCGCACCACAGTGGGATTGAAAGGTCATGAACAACTCTCCCTCAAATTGCGAGAAAAATGTCGCAATCGCACCACAGTGGGATTGAAAGCGAACTTGTGGCTTATCTGGACAAACTTTTGCAGCAGGTCGCAATCGCACCACAGTGGGATTGAAAGCGAACTTGTGGCTTATCTGGACAAACTTTTGCAGCAGGTCGCAATCGCACCACAGTGGGATTGAAAGCAAATTTACTACTTCAACCAAGAGTTGTTGTTGAGGGTCGCAATCGCACCACAGTGGGATTGAAAGCCGCGACTGATGAACATTGGCATATCGGTGATGTCTTGTCGCAATCGCACCACAGTGGGATTGAAAGTGCAGGGATGGATGAATGTCATCAGGAAAGTGCTGATGTCGCAATCGCACCACAGTGGGATTGAAAGACCAACCCCAATCACTCTCACCCGCCACGAACTAATGTCGCAATCGCACCACAGTGGGTTTTATACCTTGCCGACAAAATTTTTTCGGCGCGGTGTAAAACCGCGCCCTACATTGAGCCGAATTTCCCTTGTAGGGCAGGATTTTATACCCTGCCGACGAAAAATTTTTTTCGGCGCGGTGTGAAACCGCACCCTACATTGAGCCGATTTTCATCTCGGTCGGGCAGGAGCCCGACCCTCCGAAATTTCTCGGAGAGCACGACTCTGGCGTGCCGATTTTCCGGGCAAGGGCAAGACCATCCGATATGCTGAATTTTCGGTTGAGCAGTAGCCCAACCCTCCGAATTTTGCTTTTCGGCTCGGCAGGAGCCGAGCCCCCCGAAGGATAAAAATCGCACCACAGAAGGAAGATCTTGCCAGAAAGATCGGGCGGATTTCATCCGCTCCTACGGGATGTGTGAATTGCGAATCGTAGGGGCAGGCGAAGCCTGCCTGAAAATAATCGGGCGGATTTCATCCGCCCCTACATGCGAATTCACGAGTCGCAATCTCATCACAGTGGGATGGAAGAAAAAATGTCCGATAATTTTCCTTTGTTGACCTTAATGGGAATGAGGGCGGAAGTTCAGTCCATCATTAGTTCCACTGAGCCAACGATAATGCGGTCCCCTGTTTTTGCTCCCGCTTTGCGAAGTGCTTTCCAAATCCCATGTCTAATCAACCTCTCTTTGATTTCAGCCAATGCTTGAGGATGGGAGGCATTGATCAGGTTCACAAGTTGTTCTGAATCTCCGCCTTTCACCAACCAGGTTTCATCATCTAATCGCTCAATGGAGAGCGGAGGTTTAGGGACAGGTGGGACGACGATTTCCTCATCAACCCATTCCTGAACCTGTCTTGGTTGGAACATTTTCACTAACTCAGCCATTCTGTAGACCAAGGCGTTTAAGCCTTCCCCAGTTAGCGCAGAAACGGCAAAAACTTCGTAACCCAATTTTTGCCAATATGGCAAACACCTATCAAGGTTTTCCTTTGCATTGGGAAGGTCAATTTTGTTGGCGACAACAATTTGAGGTTTTTCCGCTAAAGATGGGTTGTAAAGTCTGAGTTCGTTGTTGATGACCTCAAAATCGCGTATAGGATCGCGACCTTCAACAGCAGCGATATCCACCATGTGAACCAATAGAGCCGTTCGTTCTGCATGTCGTAAAAACTGATGTCCTAACCCAACACCTTTGTGTGCACCTTCAATGAGCCCAGGTAGGTCTGCTACAACAAAACTAAAATTGTCAATCCTCACCGTCCCCAAATTCGGAACTAAAGTTGTGAAAGGGTAATCGGCTATTTTGGGACGGGCGGCGCTGATTTTGCTGATGAGGGTTGACTTACCAACATTGGGGTAACCGATAATGCCAACATCGGCAAGTAACTTCAATTCCAACCTCAAAGTTCTACTTTCCCCAGGCTCCCCCAATTCTGCAAAGACTGGGGTTTGGCGTGTAGGGGTAGCAAACGATGCATTACCTCGCCCCCCTCTCCCGCCTCGTGCTACGATAACTCGTTGCCCAGGTTTTACTAAATCCGCCAAAAGTTCCCCAGTTTCATGGTCATAGACTACAGTTCCGGGCGGGACGCGAATGATTAAGTCTTCCCCATTCGCCCCATGCTTATTGCTCCCTTGACCATGCTGACCGTTAGGGGCTTTGTAAGTGCGCTGCAGGTGCAAATCCACGAGGGTTTTAACCGAGGGGTCTGCAAGCAAAATCACATGTCCGCCTCTTCCACCATTCCCTCCTGCAGGTCCTCCTCTGGGAACAAACTTTTCCCTTCTGAAAGCAACACAACCATTTCCCCCATCGCCTGCTTTGACAAAGATGACAACTTCGTCAACGAAGTGCATAAGTGGTCACCAGTGATAAGCAATTGTCAAGACCAAAGGGAAACCGAACAAATTTTGGCATGGAACAATTACCCTCATGCAAGGGACGGTTGTTGAACAACAGGTCCAGTAACCTTTCATGCCGAAGGCGTTGGCAACACATTCACGCGGACTTTGTCACCTTTGCGGTCATAGACGACATAGCCGTCGGTCAAAGCGAACAAGGTATAATCGTTGCCCATGCCGACATTCCTGCCCGGCAAGAACCTTGTCCCTCTTTGACGGATTAGGACATAACCAGCCTTGACAAATTCCCCACCATAGACTTTAACACCCAATCTTTTTGACCTGCTATCGCGTCCGTTTTTAGTTGCGCCTCCTGATTTCTTATGAGCCATTATCCGTTCACCTCCGTGGCTTCCCTCTTTTGGTCGCCTTCTTTTATTGTGGCACAACAATTTGCTCAATTTGCAACTCAGTGAACCACTGTCGGTGTCCTTTCTTTCGCATGTAGCGCTTTTTGGGTTTGAACTTGAACACAATGATTTTTTCGCCCCGTCCGTGTTTCCTAACTTTCGCAACTACCTTTGCACCCGTAATGTAAG
>Ga0209080_1001322_pt1 | contig 12667 bp, 3 predicted proteins | sample JNZ110809AmetaG_FD_184123 | JGI IMG/M metagenome (GOLD analysis project Ga0209080, IMG submission 184123) | Hot spring microbial communities from Jinze hot spring, China to study Microbial Dark Matter (Phase II) - JNZ 110809A (SPAdes) (version 3) ...
CGCAATTCAAAGGCATTATGCCCGAAGAATTTGGGCGATTTCATATTTAGCGGGAGCATCAAACGCAGTTTCAAATCGTCACGAGCCCAAACGGGCAATTTCGGATTTGGTCCCCTCGGTATCGGTTCGCCAACCCCAACGGCAGTTTTTTCGCCAAAATCAAAGTCAAATGACAGGCGAATGATGGGTGAAACTGGCGAGAGACAGATTCGCATCACAAAATGCAGCTTGCCAATTCGGCATCTTGCTCTCGCACCCGCTATCGGACCTTCCGAGAAAGCTTCAACGCTTTCAACAATCGCTTTTTGATCGCCATCATCAAATCGCCCGAGAATTTCCATTGGCTCACTGAGCAAAGGTTCGCCATCTGGCGCGAAGGCTTCAAGCAACCCATTCCGACCAATAACAACCTGCACGAACGAATTTTTGAGCGCAATAAAGTCGCCAAGTTTGCTCACTTCCACCGCTGGCATCGGTGGCAACTTCATTTTTGCGCCCCTATCAACGATTGCAATGCGAAGATGTCCGATTGATGGGACTCCCCTTGCAAGCGTCCATCCCTTGATAACTTTTGCGCTCCCGTCATCATGCCGTGACACAATTTCACAAATTGTTGGCAATGGCTCAAATTTGTTGCCAACTTCCAAAGCCAAAACGGGATTGCGAGCAACTCCCTTTGGCAACTCAACCTCAAAAGGCACAACTTCATCCCTCTCAAACCCACAAACATTCACCAGCACAAGTTCGGATGCCGATACATTTTCACCCTTCGTTATCCCCGTTGCCTTCAGGGCTTCATCACAGAGCTTTATTGCTTCTTCCGATGCCGCATAGGTGAGTTCGGCATAAGTTTTGTAGCCATTCCTCCAAATGCCGAAAATCACTGGTGCACAAACCCAAGCATCGTGATGATGACCAATCAAAATGAGCCGCCAAATGTCGTCAAGTAAATGCGCCAATTTGCCGCCCAATTTTGCGTTTTCCTTGTCCCGAGCCACCTGCCATCTTGCCAGCGCACAAATTCGTTCCGTTCTTAATGCCGCATCTTCGGCAACTCTGTCAGCACGCTGTGGGCGTCCGGCAAGCAGACCGTAGGGGAAACGATGCTCAAAACCAGCATAGGCATCACGCCAAATCAATTCTTTGCCTGCGACCGCTTCTCTCCTCTCGCCACTCTTAATGGCACCAATCGCTGTCAAGGCATCCCTGACCTTCCCGAAGTATTCCCCAAGCGTGGTAAATCTGCACCTAATTGCGGGCAATTTCGCCCTTATCCTGACAAACCGTTGCCCATCTTTAGCATCACCACGCCGAATTTCATGGGTGCATTCAACGCCATTGCTTCTGCCAACAGCCCAACCCTGAGGCAGCGTCTCACCTTCAAATGAGCCATCTGGCAAGAGTTCTTCACCAGTTTCAAGCAACTTCAAACTCACGCCGTCAAAATCGGCTTCGCAGAAGTCGGAGATAATTCGGCATTGTGGGAAGATAAAGACCGCATCTTCTGGGACACGGAAATTCACCTTGAGCTGATGCCATTCACCATCTTGAGGGGCATTTTCTGACTGTATTCCGCCTTTTGCGGCGCCTTTCTCATCGTGAGCATCAATGTAAATGTGAGCGCCAAAATGATTTGTCCGAACCCAAGCACTCAATTCCAATTGCTTGCCACGCAACTTAGCTGCATCAAGCCTCTTGCACAAGTTAACCCAACCATCGGCAAAAATGCCATGCATCTGCGGATGGTTGGGGTCTGGGAACCACGAGGCGATAAAGTCGCCAAAGAAGGTGAAAAGTTGCCGATATATTCCCCTGTTAGCGCATTCTTGAACGACACGCAAAGATGGTGAGTGCATTACCCAACCGCTGCGCATAGGCTCGGGCAACGGGACACACTCAATCCCTGTCCCATCAGGACCAACCCACAAAACAATTTCTTCATCTCGGGACGGCGTAAACCCAAAAGCACCCCAATGAGTGCGATATAAAACGCCATTAATTCCGACTTTCTTGAGGATTTGTGGCAATTGACCGACCATGTCTGGCTCCTGCGCTGCGTAAATTCGCACTGGAACTTTAATTGCCTCTTCAATCGCCCTACAACCAAGCACAAATTGTCGGATTACTGACTCATCTCCGATTGTGAACATAATCGGCTGTGTGTAGGCGCCGCCAACAATCTCAACCCGACCTTCCTCAACAAATTTGCGAAGTTTTTCAATACGAGCGGCGTCTTTGAGGGTTGGGATTTCAAATCGCTCAAAATCGCCATTTTTCAGGATTTCCTCGCCAGTTTCCTTGACGGCAAGCGATAGGTCATCAAAATCGGCTACTGTGGGCTCAAAAGCAACTTTTGCCTGCGGGAAAATTGTCACCGCATTCGGTGGCACAACGGCTTCAATTTGAACAAAATGCCATTTGCCATCTGGAGGAACTCTTTCCGACATCCGTGACGAACCCGCAATGTAGCCAGAGGAATCCCAAGAATCAATGTAAAGGTGCGCTCCTGAACCACTATGCGAACGAATGTAGCCGCTAAAGACGAGTGTTTTACCGCGGACACCCTCGGCGTGAATTCCCCGAATTGTTTGGATTGCGTGGACATATTCACCCCCAATGAACTCCAACCTTACACCGATTTTCCCGCTCCGAGCAAACTCCTTCCCGATTGCAGAGGACCAATTTCCGATGCCGCCAATTTGCCATCCGACAAGTTTAGGCTCAGACCTGCCACGCCGCTCAATGCCAAATTTCTCGCCATGAAGCATCCGCTCAACCGTGTATGGCTCAATCTCAAGGACGGCTTTAAGGTGTGGCAAGGCAGTAAGCAGCTCAAAAAGTTTGTCAAACGCCTGCCTTGTTGCAGCTTCATCAGTCAGGTAATAGCCACCATGCCAACCCCAAGCATAGTCAACCTGAATCTGAACTTGCGTAAGCAAAGCCAGAAACAACATCCATTATCCCCCCTTCAGCATCACTCATTTCTGAACTCAAGCCTCAGTGAACTTCCAGATGGCACTTTTATTTTGGCACGCAGATGATACCTGTCGCTAATTTCCTGTGGCGTTTCAATGAGCGTCTCAATGTCGGTTTCAGTCGGGTTATTCGCCTCAACGAAAATTGCCGTCTTATCCCAACGCAGTATTGAAAGACGCAACTCCGGATTTTCGGCTATGATGATATTACCGGCATAAAACTTGCCCTTTTTCGCCACATCAAGCCTCGCCAGCCCCTTCCCCTCAAAAATGCCGAAATTCTCCAGCCTACCGTCATCCCGCCAGATTGCAGCCTCCCAGTTGTAATTGACGCCCTCAATCAACAACGGCAATGAATAGGGCATCTTTTTTGCCGGCTCAACTTCCCCAAAAACTCCGTATCTTTCTGCCTTAAGATGCGCCGCATATGCAATGCTTAGCAACCTGCCGCGATGTATCCTCAACTCATAGGGTTTTTCGCGCCCTAACCCCATGTAGGCTAACAACTCTTTCAGCTGCTCCTTTGGGACTTTGACATACCGCGCAAACCATGTTGTCCCAGTCGGCAAAGGACCATTTGACCATTCGGGTGGTGCAAAGCCGACATCACCGAAGGCATTAACACGGATTCCCGGCGAGAGGGCAATTAGATCGTCGGCATATCCTCCGATGGGCAAGTCAACAAAGCCGTTTTCAATCCTGCCCTCAATTTCCTTGCCACTTTTGGCGTCAAAGTAGCCATAAATTGGCTTTTGCGAGACCTTTGTGAAAATTGGGAACACATCCCCAACCGGATTTACCGGCATTCTCAGCCTAATTGTCACCTCTTTTATCATCGTCGGTCTTCTCGGATCTTTCTCGCGATACTCCTCGGAAATTCCGAAGTCGTAATATCGCACATGTGCCTCATAAACTCGGCTTCGGCTTGTCCCTTGAGATGGTTTGGCATCAAAGACAACTTCTTCCCAAAGGGCACGCCAGTAGCGCTGGTCAATGAAGGCATCGGTTATGTGAACAGCTGGGCTCGCATACGGAAATTCAAGCAATGGCGCAAGATTTTCTCCCCTCCTCGGACCAAACCTATGAGGCCAGAGCGATTTCCCCTCATCGGTTCCGAACACTGGGACAAAGATGTCAACATCTGGCAAGTATGTGCCAGTGTAATTCATGGCAAAGCCGAAAAAGTTTTGCCTATCAGAGCAACGCCATGCATATCTTGCCGTCGGTCCAAGCCTAATTGGTGGTGAAATTGCCGTCCTACCCTTCTCGTCCTGGACATAGACGAAGCATTGGCGCAAATGCGATGGCGGGAGATGAAAGTCAAGGATTGCCCTCTTTTCACGGGGTTTCCACCTTCTTTCTGGATAGTAATTGCAAATTAACTGCACATCCGTTATCGGCACATCACTTTCAACCACGATCCTGCTGCCTGTGAGCGTCCGTATCATCGGACCGGATGTCACAAGGAAAAGTGCCGGAGATTCCCAAAAATGCTGAATACCAGCGCGAAAATACCACACTGCGTTCTCAAGCGTATCGGCAAATACAAAGAGCTGATGCCCACCCTTTGCCGCAATTTCTGTCTCAAATGGCGAATAAACTTCGTGGACGACAAGCGGAATGGGCTGGCTCGTGTTGTTAACATGCCACTGGTATGCCAACATCCCATCGTCAACAAGTTTCCCCTCACGATATGTATAAATCACGATGCCCGAGAAAAACTTATAAAGTTGGTGAACCATCGGTGTGGTTGTCGGACGATGAATTGCCGAAAAGTGTGTCCCAAACCCCAGAATAAGGTATTGCGTCTCCTTCATCGCCTTCCTGTCCTCACTCAGCATAAAATCGCTCGGAAATTCCCTCTGTCCAAAGAGCAAGTAGCGATTCTGATACACATCAGGAATATCAAGCCCGGGAAGGACGACTATCTCCCCATTGCTTGCTCTCTTGCACTCCTCCACGAACTTGTTCCACAGTTTTGGGTCAAATTTCTCAAAAGTTTCCGTCATGACGAGTATGCTGTAGCCAGCTCTCTTTGCTGCCTCGGCGAATTCGGCGATGCTGCCTTTGCCATCGCTATAGGAGCTTCTTGCACCAATCAAGATTTTGAATGGTTTTGCGCCATTTTCCTCACGCCACCCGCTAAGCCATAGTGGCACTGCGGCTGACTCCGGCTTCGGAACCTTTGCAAACGCCTCCTGACTATACCCACCAAACCCGGCTTTTTGACCGCACTCCGCCAACCATTTGAACATGTTAACCAACAACCTCCAACCATCACTGCCGCCTTTATCGTCGCCCTTTTCAAGGAAGATGCCGTCTATTATCCCAGTGTGGGACTCTCCAATCCATCCACCTTCTGGTCTCGCAAATGGCATCCAGAGTGTGTAGAATGGAGCAACGCCGAGAACCGCAACCCTCCCCTTCTCATACCCGCGTATTGCCGCAATAACTGGCTCTTTTTGCCCCTCAATCGGGATCCAAATTTTATATTGCCAACCGCGAGCTGCCACACTTTCAGGCATACCCCTCACAATTGGCTGCCAATCCACACTTTCAAGCACAAATGGCGTTGTGGCGTATGCATCATCCCATCGCAACATGTTCGTTGGATAAACTATGCGTCTAACCCCAATTGTCACCGGAGATTTGGCTATATTCGTCGTCCATGCATACTCACCGTTGCATGTTGAATGAGCATCATCGCGCACTTGCGCTGCAAGCAGGCGAATCCCCAATGGTTGGAGCAATTCCTCACAGCCTTCGGCAGTTTCTTGACCGGCACCAGTCATTGAGACCGAGATGAACAATCCGCCACCGTTACGAACATAGTTAAGCAATTCCGAAATATTTCGCCTCCCATTGAGGTATCTCACAACGAAATCGTGCGGGACAAAATATGGCGTTTGGAAACCAGCAAGGTCGCCGGAAATGATAAGCGTAACAAAATGGAACAATTTGAGCATATCGTAACTGAGCGGTTCGCCCACATCACGAGTGATGGCATAAATCCCCTCAATAGCGAGCCGTTTTTCCACCTCCGCATCAATCTTGAAACCGCTCGGAGCAAGCACGAGAGTGTAAATTTTCTCACCGCGCTGTGGTTGGAGAAAGCCAGTTTGAGGGAAAAAGAGGACTCCACTAACTATAGCCGCCAGTGCAACCTTAGCCCTCATGGCATCACACCCCCTGCCCACACCTGTTGGCTGTTCGCATCATCGCTGAATTAGACATCACGCGGATAGTATGGTTGCGTTCCTCTCCCTTAACCTCAAGATGTGTAAGAGTGCATGAATTGCGCCCGAAATGTGAGTGAATTACCGCCTGTCCCTGCCAGGTCCTAATCCGACCATAAAGGGATGGCACTCCATAGGAGAGGCTTTAGTCCCGAGTAATGGCGAATCCCGTTGCATAAAAGGGCACAAAATGCGCAAGTCTGCCGAATTTAAGTTGCAACCCCTTCATCGTTGTGCTTGTCTAAAACTACGGGCATATGGCTTTTGACTGTGAGGTGAAGGAAATGGCGTGGGCATTGATGGCGCTTTTTGGGTTACAATTTGCCACAATTGAGCCAATCGCGTCACCTCCCAAGGTGTCAGATGGCACTATCGCTATAGACGGAAAGCTAAATGAGCAAGCATGGCGATTAGCGCAACAATTGTCCCCGATGTGCATTCTCGGCAATGGAATTGCACCAACGCAACCAATCGTGTTTATTTGCCACGATAATTCAAGCCTTTACATCGGGGCAATTTTGCCAAAACCGGTTGGAAAGCCATTGCGCATAACTGTCAAAGACCGTGATGGCGAAGTTTGGCAAGACGACGCATTTGAAATTTTCATTGACCCACACCGAACCCGCAGCCGATATTACCAATTCATCGTTAACGCCGGCGGCGCAAAATGGGATTCGTATGGAAAAGATGGAAAATGGGACGGAATCTGGCATGCTGCATCGCATTGTGATGTCGCATCCGATCACTGGAGCGTTGAATTTGCCATACCGTTTGAGACAATCAAAGCAAGACCAAAACCTGAAGATTTGTGGGGATTTAATGCCTGCTGGGATAGGCAAACACCTACAACAGCGCTCATGACATGGGCACAACTCAAATCAGGCTTCCATGAGCCAGAAAATTTCGGAATTTTGGTTTTCCCCACCGCTCCCCCGATAATCCGAAATGTGAGCCTGAAAGTTAATCAAATATCGGGGGAATTGACCGTTTCCGCGAATTTAACAGCCCGTGAGCAGCCATGCGAGCTGCGCATGGAATTTGGCTCACAAAACCAACTCAATGTCATTTCGTCAAGTGTCATCCAACCAGGCGAAAGCAAGCATTGGACGGCTAAAACCGAGATTCCGGACGCCACTTGCGAAAAAATGGCAACTTTATTGGCGATAATCAGGGTATCTTCCTCGGGCAAGGAACTGTATCGTGGGGTGATTCCAGTGGAAATTAAACCGCCAATTTCGGTCACTATGCGCAAATATTTTCTCCGAACAAAGCGCTTAGACTTGGAAGTTGATGGCTCTGTCTTGGCGACTCAAAGTAAATTGGAAAACTTGAAGGTTGAGGTTATAGACAGCTTTGGCAAAGTTTTTGCCACATATACGGCTAAATTTGGGGATGATGCTTTGGCGAGAATCCAAATTGATACTTCAAAGGCAAAACCTGGCAGTTACAAAATCCGCCTCTCGGTCATCGGAGTGGAGGGGAAATTACTCCATGAAAGTGAGCAAGAAATTGCAATTCCACCAAATCCAATATGGCTTAGCAATCGCGAAGGCATAATTGATAAAGTGCTGCCACCATGGACACCTCTGAAAGTGAAGGGAAACAGCATTTTCCCGTGGGGCAGAGAATATCGTTTCGGAACATTGCCATTTCCCGAGCAAGTCATATCAAATGGAAGGGAGTTGCTTGCAAGCCCTATTCGCTTGATTGTCAAAACTAATGGGCATGTGGAAGCTTGGAGGGGGCGCATGGTAAAATTCACAAAAAGAACGCCTGCAAGGGTTGAGTTTGTAACAGCTGCAGAGGGGAAAGATATCGTTGTCCATGGCAACCTTTGGTGCGAATATGATGGCTGCGTGCGCTGTGATTGGCAAGTTGAGCCAAAAGGGAAGAAATGTCGGTTAGAGGAGATAATTTTTGAAATTCCTTTCAAAAGCGAGCATGCAAGGCTGATTTACCATTACCCCGGGCGTTGGGGCTCAGCATTCAATGCTGGCTCAGTGCCAAAAGATGGGCTTAAAATGGGTTTTAGACCATATGTCTGGCTTGGCGACGAATGGCGTGGACTCGCTTGGTTCTGCACCTCTGATGAGCAATTTCGCCCTAAAGACCCAAAATCTGTGACCGAAATTGCTCGCAACGGCAAGACCACTACTCTGCGCATCAATATCATCCAAGTGCCGTTTGAGCTAAAGGAGCCGATAAAGTTCACTTTCGGATTTGAAGCGACGCCAATACGACCGAAAACTGAGGATGTTTGGGATTATCGGATAATTCACACCGGAAACTATGGGTTGGAGGAGCGAACTTGGAATCCACCAATGGAAATTCGTTGGGAAGCGCCCGGAAATATTAACCCTTTTCAAGGAACAATTGAGGCTTGGGTTAGACCTCATTTTGACCCAAATCCGCCAGTAAAGCCAAGCGATCCCCAAAGGGGCATTTATAATCGCAGCTTTTTTGTGTTGATTACACCGGATGGGACAGAAGTTGGCTATTATTGGAATATTGACGATAGAGGAATGCGAGTTTATATTCGGACGCCGGATGGAAAGTATCCCATCGTCTTCGGCGCAAAAAATCAATGGGAAATGGGAGAATGGCATCATATTGCCATGTCATGGGGCGATGAAATCAGACTATATTGCGATGGGAAACTTTTGGCAAGAAGACCATACAAAGGTTTGCTGCAAAATGAACTAAAAGGCGGGGAATTTCGGCTCGGAAGGGGAATTTGCGAGATGGATGTGGACGAATTTTGCATTTCTGATGTTCAAAGGGAGCCAAAAGGGCACTTGGGTCCATTGCAACCGGATGAACACACGCTGCTCCTCGAAAAGTTTGACGAATTGCGCTATGATGGCGCAATTATCAGGACATCACCGGCAAAGGGAGCTTCATCTGGTATTGTATCGCCGGCTGTCAGGCTCGTTGATGGCAAATTTGGGCGCGCTGTCCGCCTATTTTTGCCACCTGAGGAAAGAGAACTTACACTTGACATGTATAAGCGACTCGGTGTCCGCACAATTTGTTTTCACGAACATTGGTCAAATATTCAGAACTATTTTGCACCTGCAGATCCTGAGGGGTTGCGAAGGCTTGTGAAAGCATGTCATGAAAGAGGCATAAAGCTGCTTGTCTACTATGGCTATGAATTGAGCAATATTGCGCCAGAATGGGGAATTTATTCCGATGAAGTCCTCGTTTATCCCCGTGCTGGCGGCTATCGCCGTAAACCTGAACAAACGGCATATATATGCTGTTACGCATCAGCGTGGCAAGATTATTTGGCATGGGCTATCGCAAAGACAATTGACGAATTTGATATAGATGGAGTCTACTTGGACGGAACGGCAAATCCATGGGGATGCGCGAATTTGGGGCATGGTTGCGGCTATATCGGGCGTGATGGCAAATTGCACCCAACATATACATTTTTTGAGACGAGGGAAATGATGAAAAGAATTTATGCAATTGTCAAGACGAGAAAGCCAAATGGACTTGTCAATGTTCACCAATCAACTTGTATGACAATACCATCGGTTGGATGGGCAACGAGTTATTGGGATGGCGAGCAATTTGGGCACATTCAACGCACCTTTGAGACATTTCCGCTGGATATCTTGCCACTTGATGCCTTCAGAGCCGAATTTATGGGGCATAATTGGGGAGTTCCTGCGGAGTTACTTTGCTATGGTCGTCCATACACTTACTCAGAGGCGTTGGCAATTTCTCTCTTACACGATGTGCTTGTCCGCCCGGGCAATTCTGACCTTGAGCTCGCCTCAAAGATTTGGAAAGTTGCCGAAGATTTTGGGAGGAAAAAGGCACAATGGCTCCCATACTGGGAAAATGAGAGATATGTCAGCATTAGTGACGAAAATGTCAAATGTAGCATCTACAACCGTCCAAATCAAGGTGCAATGGTTATTGTGAGTAATCTCGGCAAAAAGCCAGCTGATGTTGAAATAAAATTGAACCTTGATGCCTTGAAACTTCCCCAAAACCTTCAAGCCATAGATGCCGTCAGCGGGCAAATTTTTCCGTGCGAGATGGGGAAATTGCAACTTTATCTTGATTCTCTCAATTTCAGCCTGCTCTTGCTCCGACCAAAATAATCCGCCTAAATTTACGGCATTAATGGGTTTTTTATGAGCTTAGACTCACGCCGCAGCTGCGCGCTGATAACTGTCGCACTGCCAGCATAGGATTTAGCTTTAAACGGGAATTATTTTGCGGCATTTTCCTCACTGGGCAGAGTTATTTCGCCTTTTGCGAGTTTTTCCAATTGACGAATTGCATCATTAATTTTGTCAAGTGCTCCAGAACGCAGATTTGATGCTGCAGTGAGTTCTGCCGCCATTTTTTCCATCCCTTTTCTTGCTGCCTCAAGTGAACGGAGTGCAGTTGCGACTGCCTGTTCTGAATCCCCAAGTTTTGCTGAGATTCCAAGCCGTTGCGCAATTAAATAAAGGCTAAGAGAAAATGGCAAGAGTAAACTATAAGGGACGATGACAATGTGATGCCGCTCTGCCGCAGATTTTATCGCATTTCGGCACAAACCATAGATGGCATCTGGCACTGCCGCAATTCCAAACCCAAATGCCCTTGAATCCTCTAAATACCTTGCCACCTCTTTCGCCCTACTTTGAACTTGGGCGCTAATTTCTCCCTCAATTTCCCTTAATCTGCCCTCAACATCGCTATCCCTGCCATCGCCCTCCAGCAACTGCGATATTTGCTCTACAAGTTTTGGCGCAACAAACTTGCTATCAAGTGGAACGAGATAGTTACCGGGCATTTTGATTGCAAATTCGACCTTTCCCTTACCCATCACAACATCCCTTTCAAGCCAGTCCTCAGGTAATGCACTTAGCAATTCACCCACCAATTGCTCCCCGATTTGTCCAACCCTTCTCCCGAGCAAAGTTGCCACCAATTGCCCAATATCCCCCTCAATTCTCCTGATTGCATCCTCAACGATTGGGAAAGCTTTTAAGCAATTCTCAATCCTTCCTACGGCTTCCTTGACAATGCTAATACTGGTCTGTGCATCCCTCAATTCACCAGCCAGCAGACTTTGCCCATTGCGCACACTTTTGTCAATTTCGTCAAGTAAAGTTTTCAATTCTGCCAACCTGCTATCAGCTGATTGCAAGCTACTCACAATTTGGATATGGCGCTGCTCATGACTGCTTGATTGGTCTGAGAGGCTTTGTTGTGCATCCTGCAATGCTTGCTTTACCTGGTTCAATATGCTGATGGCATCCCCCAGTTGCCTGTTAATTTGCGGTTGAAGGTTATTTTGGGCAAAAATTGAGAGATTTTGGAGCATTCTGTCAACCTGCCCCAATACCTGTTGAGTGTTTGCCAAATCACTTTGAATTCGTTCAATTTGCTGCTGCGTTGCCATTGTTCTCTGCCAATCATCCATTCGGCGTTGCAACTCCAAAATTTGCCCCTCTAACTTTGCAACATCAGGCGCTTTCGCCAACGAGCGCCCTATCAAGATGCCCACAACAACCGCAACCAAAGCGACAATCAAAGTGAGCCCAATGCCAACGAATGTCCCAAATTCCATGACATATCACCTCACTTTATGCATCGTGCGACCTCGCATAACTTACAAATCCCGCCACTAATTATTTTAACCTTGTCCTCTGGCAGTGTAACGAATTCATTTTCTGAAGGGTAAGCCTCTGGCATGCCGCAATTTACAGGTCATTTACTCGGCAAAGCCTTTTCCTCCGATGAAATGCCAAATCCGCCTTCTTGGAGGACACGCATTTACCAACTTTGGGTCAAATCCTTCCCCACGAAAGCGCTATTGCCACCTGTGCCAGCGTAAAGAACTGTCGGGTCATGTGGGTCAATGGCAAGACAGCCGACATTGAGGTGGCTCAACCCGCTATTGACTTTCCTCCAAGTTCGCCCACCATCGTCACTTTTGAGCACTCCCTCAGCGATGCAATCGTCGTGGTAAGGATGGTCGGTCGTTGCGATGTAAACGATATTCGGGTTGCGTGGATGCACGACAATATCGCTCACGAAGTGATAGTCAAGAATTCGCTGCCATGTTCGTCCTCCATCAGTGCTTTTGAAAACGCCACCAAGATAAAGACGCCTCGTTGCGTGGTCGTAAAATTCGCGAGTTGCGACATAGAGCGTTGCCAAGTTGGCAACTGGTGACTTGGGATCGGGGACTGGTGAAAACTCGCTCACGATGCATTGGATGTTGGCGAAAATGGGTTCAGTGTTGAGGCGATGCCAATTTTTGCCTCCATCTTTCGTTTCGTAAATTCCTGCTCCCGTTTCAGGTGTTCCAGCGCAAGCGACGATGATGTGGTTTGGGTCTTTCGGGTTGAGCAAAATGCCTCGTGGCTGCTTCGCCGCCTCTGATGGCAAATTACCGTTGATGCTCCGCCAACTCAAACCTCCGTCTCTTGACTCAAAGAA
>Ga0209080_1001326_pt1 | contig 12646 bp, 15 predicted proteins | sample JNZ110809AmetaG_FD_184123 | JGI IMG/M metagenome (GOLD analysis project Ga0209080, IMG submission 184123) | Hot spring microbial communities from Jinze hot spring, China to study Microbial Dark Matter (Phase II) - JNZ 110809A (SPAdes) (version 3) ...
TCGTCGTGGTTTATCAACCTCAATATTTGCCATGCCTCATATTCGCCCTATTCATAACGGCAATAACGTTTGTTCAAGCATTCTACTTTATAGAGTTGAAGGAGGGATAATGTTATGGATACGGTTATAAAATTGATATGTGCCGTTGCTTTTTTCATAATCATCATCTATCTCGCCTTAAAGAGCGGGGAAAACCTTCCAGCATCATAGCGTATAATTGTAGTGTGTAGCGTGTTGAGGGGAAACAGCAGATAAAAATGCTACAACTACAACTTTCAGCATGGAAAATTCCATCGCCTCTTGAGGGCGGCGAAGTTTGTGGAAACACAATTTTTACGCGGATAGCTTTCCAGAAAAAAGGGAAGAAGTTTAAGAAATTTTGTTTTGAATTTCCGCAATCGCCTTGAAAACCCTATCCTTCAAATCGCCTATCAAAGCTGGATTGAAATAGTTGTGCATGAACACGCTTGTTCCAATGCGTCCATGCAAAAAGTCAATTTCGTTCTGGTTGAGGTATTTAGTTAGGAAGCTTGCATGTGCCTCCCTAACATCTCCAAACCTGCACTCCAATCCACGCTTTTGTAGTTTCTTTAAAACAGCGTTTGCACTTGCCAAAGGTTCACTACAACTTATCTTTTCCACAAGCGCTCTAGGAACAAACACTACAAAGCTTTTCTTTGTCCGCCTAATGAACAAATCCCTAAACTTGTAGTTTTCCAAAGCGTTTGTTTCAATGTTATAGTATTCGTTAAGCTTGCCTTCCTTTGCCAACCTAACTATCAAGTTGAAAGCTTCAACCGCTTCAATTAACCGCAAACCCGTTACAGCAACAAAATCCATGAAAACCGCAAGTTCTGGAACCTCCACCTTAACCATTTTAACCCAATTGAAAATTTCATCTGCATCCACAACTTTGGTAAGTCTTTGAATGAGAAGCGCATCTTTCGCTTTACCGCTCCATTTCAAACCATAATCCTTAACCAACTGCTGAAACTTCTGATATTCCCCAAGATATTTTGCCAAAGCGCTTAACGCTTTAAGAACATGACCACGCTTCTCCTCACTTAAAACCTTCAAATCGCTAAAGTTGCCTTCAAACAAGCAATAGGCATACTGCCTAGCATAATTAAACCTCTCCCTAGCAGTCTTAACCCTATAAGTCTTCAAAAGAAACGCTTCAAAACTATCCCAATCAAAGGAAGGTATCGGAAACGTAGTTTCCGATACTTGCCTTGGTAAGGCGGTGGTCGCGGGTTCAAATCCCGCCCGAGGCTTCGCCGATTATTTCTTGGAAAAACTCTCTAACTGGTTTTGTAAATGTCTCCTTCATTCTTTTGAAGAGCTCTTCGCCGTTTTTCGTTAACGCGTAGTGTTTTATTTTTCTTTTGCCTTTAACAAGCCAGTGGCTGTTTGCGAAGCCTTCCTTTTCAAGTCTGTGTAGAAAGGGGTAGACTATGCTGGGTTTAAGCTTTCTTCCCGTCAGTTTTTTGAATTCCGTTATCAATTCGTATCCGTGTCTCGGCTTGTGAAACAATAGCCAAAGAATTATCGGCTTTTCAAGGCCGCGTAGGAGGCTTTCGCTTATTTTAACCATGCGCTTCAAGGAAGTGATTTAAATTGTGATATATCAATTTTCTGTTATTTTGAAAGAGTTTATATTTATGTTGTTCATTAAAGCCTACGGTTTGAAACAGCGAAAACATGGTTGAATCTTTTATGGCTGAGTTAGAGAAAGACCTTATGAAAGCCATTGTTAGAGGCTTTAGCAGGGTTATAATTCTGTGGCTTTTAAGCAGAACCTCCATGTCTGGATATAGCGTTTCAAGAGAGTTGAAGAGGCTGACTGGATGGAGCTTTCATCCTGGGGTTGTTTATCCGTTGCTTTATGAGCTTGAAGAAAACCGCCTTATAAAGGGAAAATGGACAAGAAGGGGGAGACGTCGTATAAAATATTACTCGACGACGGAAAGCGGTATTGAACTTTTAAACCGTGTCAAAAAGCTTTTTGAGGCTCCACTCAGAGACGTTTTAAAGGACTTGATCTCGCAGTCGTAAAAGCCTATCCATTAAGCTTTTGCGGGTTTGTTCAGAAAAATGTATATTTGGGTGTTCACCAATTTGTGGAGTCTAACGGAGAAATAGGCCTTGAAAAAGGTTATTGAAGTTAGGTGGCATGGTAGGGGCGGTCAAGGTGCTTGGACGGCCAGCGAGCTTCTTGCGAGAGCCGCTGTCTATGAGGGCAAATATATTCAGTCTTTTCCAGAATTTGGCCCGGAAAGAATGGGGGCGCCTGTATCCGCCTTCACAAGAATAAGCACCGAACCCATCAGAATCCACTGTGCAGTTTATAATCCCGACGTGGTTGTTGTTTTGGATCCAACGTTGCTGAAGGCGGTGCCTGTGACCGATGGCATGAGCGAGAACGGGCGACTTATAATTAACTCGAAGGAAAATCCAGCTGAAGTTAAAAAGGAACTTGGCAACAGCAAGATTGAGGTTTGGACGGTTCCAGCCACGGAAATAGCCATAAAGATTTTGGGAGCGCCCATAACAAGCACAGCCATGCTTGGAGCTGTTGCTCGCGCCACAAACTTGGTCAGTTTAGAAAGCATCAAGAAGGTTGTTGGAGAACGTTTCAGAGCCGATATAGCCGAGAAAAACTTTGCAGTTATTGAACAAGCCTATAAGGAGGCGCGGTATGCATGACCCTTAAAGAAAAAGAGAAGAGTTGGAAGGAAATTTCCATTGCCGCGGTTTGCTGGAAGCCAAGCACAGAATTTCTAACGGGGGACTGGAAAACATATAAGCCAGTGAGGGACCCAGCGAAGTGCACGCGCTGTTTATTATGCGTTATCTTCTGTCCAGACGGCGCCATACATTGGAAAGCTGATAGAAACGACATTGAATTCGACTACAACTACTGCAAGGGCTGTGGAGTTTGTGCCAACGAGTGTCCCGTGAAGGCGATTGAAATGAAGCTTGAATAATGGAGGAATGCGTTATGAAAAGTGTTGAGCAGAAGGTTTTGGCTTTAAACGGCGATGAAGCTGTTGCTTATGCTGTTAAACAATGCGACGTGGACGTGGTGGCTGCTTATCCTATAACGCCTCAAACAATTATTGTTGAAAGGTTCAGCGAGTATGTAGCTAACGGCGAAGTTGAAACAGCCTTTGTTTGCACAGAATCCGAGCACAGCGCATTAACCGCCTGTCTGGCTGCATCGTTGACCGGTGCGAGAGCTTTTACAGCTTCTGCCTCTGCTGGTTTAGCCCTCATGCACGAAATGCTCTTTGTGACTTCCGGATGCCGCGCCCCGGTGGTTATGGCTATTGCGAACCGGGCTTTGTCTGCGCCCATAAACATTCACGGCGACCAGTCTGACACTATGGCTCAGAGGGACAGCGGCTGGATTCAGATTTACGCTGAAAACGCGCAGGAAGTTTACGATTCGGTTATTCAGGCTTTCCGGATAGCTGAACATCCCGAAGTTTTGTTGCCCGCTATGGTTTGCCTTGATGGCTTTCAGTTAAGCCATTCGGTGGAGAATGTGAATGTTCTTCCAGACGATGTTGTCAAAAAGTTTGTGGGTGTCCGCCAGTTTCCAAAGGTGTTGACTCACGAGGGGAAGCTTGCACCTTTAAGGCTTGACCCCCATAATCCCATGACCCTTGGTCCGTTGGCTTTCCCGAACTACTATTTTGAGTTTAAACGCCAGCAAGAGGAAGCCATGAAAAAGGCGCTTGAAGTCATTAGGCAAGTGCACAATGAATATGCTGAAATAAGTGGGAGAAGCTACGGCGACGGACTGCTTGACCCCTACCACCTTGAGGACGCAGAGATAGCCACGGTCTGTCTTGGCTCAACAGCCGGCACCGTTAAAGCAGTTGTCGATGAACTACGATCTGAAGGTGTTAAAGCTGGACTGTTAAGAATACGCGCCTTTAGACCGCTGCCAGTGGAAGGCATTAGAAAAGCCTTAGAAAATGTTAAGGCAGTAGCAGTCATGGACAGAAGCATGAGCTTCGGAGGACACGGCGGCGCAGTCTTCCACGAAGTCCGCCACGCACTATACGATTCTGACAAGCGGCCGTTCATTGTTAACTACATTTATGGGCTTGGCGGGAGAGACACAAGCCCAATGCAGATCCGCGCCATCTACAAAGACCTCCAAGAGATTGTGCAGAAGGGACATGTTGAAACCCCGATAAAGTATGTCGGTTTAAGGGAGTAGGAGGTGAATAGGCGAAAATGCAGAGTGAAGAATGGAAGTTCACCGCGAAGGACATAGCTGAAAAACCAGACTTATTCATGTCCGGACACCGTGCCTGCGCGGGCTGCGCTCCAGCAGCAGTTATGAGGCTTATTTTGAAAGCTACTAGAGGCCCCACCATCGTGACTATGGCTACAGGCTGCATGGAGGTGGTTTCAACCATTTACCCCTACACTTCTTGGGCGGTGCCCTGGCTTCACACAGCCTTTGAAAACGCCGCCGCCAACGCTTCCGGTATAGAAGCCGCCATCAAAGTGCTGCGGAAAAAGGGCAGAATAAAGGACGAGCACGTGGACGTCATAGCCATAGCCGGGGACGGAGGCACCTACGATATAGGCATACAAGCCTTATCCGGCGCCGTTGAAAGGGGTCACGATTTCCTGTTTGTGCTTTATGATAACGAGGCGTACATGAACACGGGCATTCAGCGAAGCGGAGGCACACCGTTAGGCGCTTCCACAACCACATCGCCAGCAGGCGAGGTCATACCCGGCAAGCTTGAACCTAAAAAGCCAATAGCCGACATAATGGTGGCTCATGAAATTCCATACGTGGCTACAGCCTCGCCATACTATTGGCGGGACTTAATAATAAAGGTGCGTAAAGGCTTGGAAGTTGAAGGTCCAGCTTTCTTGCATGTTTTCGCGCCTTGTCCCCGCGGCTGGAGAAGCGACCCATCAAAGTCCATAGAGCTTTCCCGTTTGGCGGTGGAGACATGTGTTTTCCCGTTATGGGAATGCATAAATGGCGAATATCAGCTTTCAGCGCCTAGCAAAGTCATTGCCATGGCACCTCAAAAGAAAAAGCCAGTAAAAGAATATTTGGCAGTGCAAGGGCGTTTTAGACACTTGTTCACGCCGAAATATGAGAAGCTGATAGATGAGATCCAGCGAATAACTGATATGCGGTGGCAGAAGCTCCTCAAAAAATGCGGAATCGCCTAGGCTTCCACATTTTATTGTTAAACAGCGTTTTTAAGGAATTTTTCTATCTCATTTTCCGCGTTGTCCGCTTTGATGAATATGGGCACGTTTTCTATGCCTGTGGCTATGTAGCTGGACAGTAGCCATTCGCCGGGCGCGAACTCAAGCGTTTTTTCCAGTATGCCCTTGTCTATCATGAAGGTGTCGCTTATCAAGGCGCGGTCGTAGGGGCGTGGAAGCGTTCCCACAAAGTATGTGTGAAGCTGTTGGAGCGCGTTTGTGTTTAGGTAGGCGATGCGTTGGGTGGCTATGCACACGCCCAAACCGTATTTGCGTCCTTGTCTAAGCAGTGTTTCCACTTGTTTGCTGCATTTTTTGTCTATGCCCGCTGCGCCTGAAAGTTCCGGAATGAATTCTTGGGCTTCATCGAAGACGAGGAGGATGTAGGGCTTAACTTGGAACATGCGTTTTCTTCGGACGAGCAGGTCTTGGGTTAAAGTTATAACAAGCTCTTTTATTGTCGTTGGATCTGATATGGAGATGCACACAAGCCTTGTTTCGCCTTCTAATAGCTCCCTTATCTTTTCGGCTGTAAGCCCACCAGTCTCCTTTTTTATTTCCTCTTGGCGTTTTTTAATCTGTTCCAGAATTGTGTTTCTTGTCGTCGCCCAACCATAGAAGGTGCTTTTGTCATGGACTCTAAACTCTTCCACGACGTCTCTGCAGACAGCATCTATGTATTTGACGAAGTCCTCGTTTACTTCTTGATTTTCGCTGAGCCCATGGTCCTCCATATAGTCAAGTATGGCGTCATGGATTTTGTCTATGGCATTTAAGTAGTGGGGTTTGTCAGTGTTGCTTTTCCTTTGATCGTTGAGCTCTTCGAGAAACTGGGCATAGGTTGGAACCTTTTGTTTAGGCCTTGTGTAAAATGTCACTTTGTTCTGTTCCATTATTCGCTTTAGCCCAAACTTTATGCGTTCGTCCGTTTCATATTCGCGGGGTTTAACCACGGAGTTGAAGAATTGTTCAAGGGAGTCTATTCGATGTTCAAGGATAACTTTTGATGGAATATTTTCGTCCGCGAGCAGGTCGAGAAGCAAGAAAATATATTCGCAGCTTATGTCAAAAACCACCACTTTCGTGTCACTTGTATGAAGGAGGATTCGCCTCAAAATGTTGGACATTAGGTTGCTTTTTCCTCCGCCTGTGAAGGCGAAAACGCCGAAGTGGTAGCGTACAAGCTTCTCGAAATCCACGTATATGGGGATGACCGTGTTGCTTGTCTGAAACATTTTCACAACGCCGAGTCTCGGGTCAACACGGGCGTCTTCAACTGTCTTGGACGGGTCTACGCCAAGCTTTTCGGTAATTTTCTGGTTATACATGCGGTTTATCATTTCACCGTTCAGAATGTAAACGGGACTGCCCACCACGGGGTAGGAAAAGCCTTTCACAAATTTGTAGTTGCAGTTTTTATCTATCACCAAATCATAGTTTATGGGCACCGCGTCTATTTGAATCATCATTGTTGAGCGGTCATCCGTCAACCAATCCGCCTCTGACTGCTCTATGATTTCAAACTGCATGGGATAGTAGCCATGATCCGACAAGCCTCTAAGCCCAAAATGTTCAGGCCAGACTCGGCTTATCTCCATAAGCGTGTAGCGTTCCTCGCCCAAAAAGGCTTGCTTAAAGTTTTTCACGGCTAGGAGCATGCCTTCCTCCAGTAAGCCCATCAAATCTTTCTGGTATTCCACTTTTACGCGGCATGTGTATCGGGCGCTGGTTCCCGCCAGTTTGGATTCTTCTGCTCCGCCGAAAAATCGTGGCACGACAGCTGCAAGTCTAGCGCGGAATCTTCCGTCGAAGTCTGTGAAGCACATGCGGTTAAATTTGTTCTCTTCTTGCAGCTTCAATTGTTGCTCGCCTCTCTCTAAACGTGCTCATGTAGAATATGAACTTTCTCAATTTATGGTTATTGAGGATCCATTCGGCTGTGGTGTCCACAACTCGCTTGAATTGGCTATAATTCCATTTGGCGATTTTATCCGCAATGAACAAGGGCGTGTTATGCCCGAAAGCTTCTGGAATGTTGGAAGGCGCCATAGCCACCAAAATACTTATTACAAGGTTTTGCATGGGGTTTGGCACATCCTTATCCACGAAGAGGATTGTTTCCACGGGCTCTTTTGTGCCGTCGCTGAGCTCGTTCCAAAATTCCACAGTGGTTTCGGGCTTATAATCGTATTCTGGATAAACGAGGCGGTCAACAAGAAGAACGTTGCTTCGCAGCATTGGGTCTGTTTTGGCTTGGCTTAACTGCACATAGGTTTTAAGGAAGACTCTCTCTAAGCCTATCTTGTTTTTTATGGCGCCTGAAACGTAGCCTTTCCGTTTCTGTTTGTCCAAAACCATGGTTCTAAATGCGGAATCATACTCTATGAGGCTCCAAGGCGGCGTGATTTTGTCCGCGTTCAAGATGCTGGCGGACTGGAGGATCATGCGGTCCGTGTTTGGCAGTTTCTCCAACTCTTCTTGGGAAACATTCGCCGTTAACAAGTCGTTGTTGCACATTATTGGGATGAGTTGCCGCTTAAAGTCTCTGGCGGCAGTGTCCTTTGTCACTCCTAATAGGAGAATGTGCCTGTTCCAGCATTCCTCCATCAGCATGTGCATGGTAAAAAGTGTTAAAAAAGCTATGTCAAGGGTTGTGAGCCAATGCTCTTCTCCACCTTTAACGATTTTCATCGGATTGCCTGCTTCGGAGTTCTCAGCGAAAAAGAACTTGTCGCCTATGCTTACAACCAACTTTTTAATGCGTTCCCAAGTTCCTGCATATTTCTGATTTAAAGCGTAGATTTCGCCTTTCTCTGTTAAAAAGCCCTTTTTCACAAGGTTTTTTAGGGCTCGTTCAACTCTTTTCGCCCTTTTCTCGTCTTTGATGTCAAATTCTGTAAGAATTTGCTTTCTTGTTAGGGCGCCTCTCCGCTTGAGCAAGTCTATTATGGCGTAGCGTAGATAGTCCGCCCTTGGTGGAGGCAAGCCAAGTTGCTGGTTGCAGACAAGATGCCGTGCGATGGTTAGTTCGTTGACGTCTATGGGTTCTCCGTCCACCTCGTAGCCTAAAATGTTGCTTTTCGCCTCCCACAAAGCGCGCTTCGAAGTGTCATAGAGGAGGCTGGCTCTTTCAATGGACAAGCTTCTATCCAAAATGATTATTCGAAGGTCTTGCTCTGGGTCGGAGGCAAGCTTGTAAGCCAAATAGTATTCAGCAAAGGTCATTATCCAATTGGCGATTGTTGCATTGTTAATGATGGATTCTTCGGTTAACGGTTTTCCAAGACTAACCTCGCCAGGCTGTGAAACCTCAAAGAAGGTTTGATCCACGTCTGGAATCTCGTTGACGTATATGGGCACTACGCTGGAGATGCCGGCACCGTGTTTGGCTGTTCGCTCATCATACTTAACTGTGGGCGGCTTATCCCCGTGAAAGGTTATGGTTCCAGTGGAGGCGTAAGCTCCGCCAAAAAACACCACGAGGTCGAAGAGTGGACGAGAATACATGGTTCCATCTATGCCGGCGAAACGCACACAGGAAGCTCCAAAAAACTTTTTTGCGGTTTCATAGGCTTCTTTTGCGTCGAAGCCCATTTTAATAAGCCTTGAAAGGAAGTTTTCGTAAAAGTTTTTTAGGCAAGAGAAGCGCTGCTCGTAGTCTAAAACTTGCATGGAAGCCCCGATTTTAAGCATGTTACACGTCCGCTTTATGGCGTTGCTTAAAGGCGAAAGCTGCACTCTTGTTCTCACCAGTCCAACATTAAGCGTCTAGAAGTAAAAACATTTTTTGAAGCCGAAAACAGCCAATACGGATAGCCCCTCTATAGATTTCAGAATGTTTTATATGACATGCACGTGCAAAATCTTTTTTGAAGGGGCAAAGTTGGCTGGAAAGGCTTCCTCAAAAAGCAAGCACGCCAAAAGGCGGCGGCAGATTGAAATCGAAATTAGACAGATGACTCTGGAAGACTTGCCCGAAGTTTGGCGCCTAAGCGAAACAATTTTTACACCTGAACAGTTGCAGTTCACCTACCGCACATGGAACATTAACGAGTTGCTTTCACTTTTCCAAGAAGACCCAGAACTTTGCCTAGTAGCTGAAGACGTAAACTCAAAAAGAATCGTGGGATTCGCCCTCGGCACAATTCTCAAGCGACCTTTCAGCCCATGGACCTACGGCTATTTTCTATGGATAGGCGTGAAAAAAATGCGTCGCCGCCAAGGCGTCGGCAAAAGGCTTTACAGAGAACTGGAAAAACGCTTCAAAGAGAAGGGTGCCCGAATAGCCATAGTAGACGTGGAAGGCACGAATTTGGCTGGCATGCGTTTCATGGAAAAACTTGGCTTCAAACGAAGCCAAACCTACGTATGGTACAGCAAACTCCTCGAATAGACATGAGATGGTTGCATGCAAAGAAATGACTTTCAAAAGTTGGTGGTTGCCTCAGCCATATTCTTCTTCTCCAACTACTTGACAAGCATGTTTCTCCCAGTCTACTATTTGAACCTCGGACTAAGCATAGGAGACATCGTCAAGCTGTTGGCAACCACCTTCCTAATCATAGGGCTTTTACCCATCACGCTGCTGAAGTTCGTCAAAAACTTTGAGCGCATAATATGCCTTGGCGTTTTATTCACAACCGTTTTCTATGCGCTCTTAACGTTTGTTAAAAACCCAATAGTGCTAGGTGTCGCATACGGCTTTAGCATAGCCACCTACTGGCCAAGCTTCAACCTTCTCCAATTTAGGCTCAGCGAATCCAGTATTAGGGCACGCTCCGTAAGCCTATTCTCCATAATAATTCCGTCTGTTGCCAGCATAGCCGGCCCAGCAACTGGCGGCTTAATCATTGAAAATTTTGGCTTTACGGCGGTTTTTGGCTTCGCTGTGACATTATATTTTGTTGCGTTGATCTTCTTTGTACGAGTGAAGTATAAACGGGAAACCGCTGGTTTGAATGTCCCGCGAAGTAAAAAGCTTGCCATATTCTTCGTTACATTTGTAATCTTTGGATTATGTGAGGCTTATTGGCTGGCTTATCCCTTATTCGTTAATAGGGTTTCCGAAACAGTCTCTAGAATGGGCTTCGTCCTAGCCCTAACAAGTCTAGTGGTTTCCGCCATAACCTTCTTGGTGAACTGGCTTTCAGACATAAAAATGCGAAGGGCGGAATTTGCCACGATAGGCGTTGCACTGAATGCTGCATGGTTTTTCCTACTGGGGCGTGTCACCGCACCACAACACATAGTGTTTTTATCCGCCCTGTCTGGTTTGGCAAGCGCCTTCACCATTTCATGGTTCGCCCATTACGGAGACTCCTTCAATCGAGAACAATACGCCAGCATCCTAGTCCTAATGGAGGCGGGGTTGATGGTTGGAAGACTAATAAACCTTGTGCCAACATACATTTTCATTTCAAAAGCAGATTTCCAATCTTATTTCACACTTCTGGGAACACTAATCCTGTCGGTTATTCCAATTCTAGTTTACAGCAAACATGTAAGCGAAAAATAAGCCTTCAAAGTTCATGAAATACATTGAAAAAGCACTTCCACGTTTATAGGAATGGAAAATTATTTATCTATCATCATGAGAAAACCATGGTTATCGAGGATATTGGAGGAGAAATTTATGGCTAAATGTCCAAAATGCAATACCGAAGTTGCATCTCCTAAAAAGAAATGGACCATGGCTGGACGCCCAGACAAGTCTGGCAAAAGAATGCAGTTGGAAATAGGACTTTTCGACTGTCCAAAATGCAAGAAACCCTTCCGAGTAGTATTAAACAAGAAGAAGGTTTAGCTTCGCTTAACAGTTGGCTCTAACCATGCCGAAAACAAAGCAAAACATTTGCCCCGAATGCGGAACAGAAGTGAAAGACCCCTATAAGACATGGGAGCTTATCGCTCCTTTTCCCGACAAGAAAATGCGGATAACCATGACGGTCTTCGGCATGTACGAGTGCCCAAAATGCGGAAAGAAGTTTAAAGGCATAGTGAGCAAAGTCAAACTCGGCGCCGAAGGCATAGAATTATAACCTAACCTTACCGCCCCCCTCTATTTTTCCATTCTTCCTTTTTGTTCAAAAACGTTAAGTTTTAGAGTTCGAAAACAATTCAACAGAGACAACAGCAAAAGAAGGCATAAAATTGGCGGTTGAAACCATCAAAAAACTCTGGAAAAACGAGTACTTCCAAACAGCAATAACCGTAGCCCTCCTCTTCCTCATAGTTTTGGGGCTTTATTATGGCGCTCAAGCAGCATTAGGCACGCCATACCCAGCCTTAGCCGTAGCCTCAGACAGCATGTTTCCAACCCTAAACATAGGCGACCTAATAATAGTCCAAAAAATAGATCCAACCCAAATAAACGCCGACCCGAGTGGCTTGACAGGCGACATACTGGTTTACAGAAAAAGAACCACTTATGGAGAGGAGCTGATTGTTCATAGAGCCGTAAAAATTGAAAACATAAGCGGTCAAATATACATAACAACACGGAGTGACAAATACGGCTCAAATGATGTTCCATGGAGTTCATCTCAACTTGTTGGAAAGGTAATAGCGAGAATACCCTTCATTGGACATCTTCCACTCTTCTTCCACTCACAAGAAAACGTGTACATTCTATTCATTGCCTTCCTAATAATCCTCATAATCCTATTGTTGCCCCTCGACTCTGACAAAGAAACAAAATCCACAGAAAACAAGCCTAAAACAACTGAAAAAAGAGGGCGCTTCAAAATTAACCTAAACCATGTCTTCTACATAACCATAAATGTAATCCTAATCAGCCTCATAATCTTCAGCCTATGGGGTCAATACACTTTTTGGCAACCCGGAGCAGGATCCAATAGACGAGGCGAGTGGGTGACAATTTACGGCATGTACGCAGACGTACAATTCCACGAAAACTTCGGCGAAGCCCAACTCTCCCAAAGCCTTCTAGCATACAAAATTGACTGTAGACTAAGCACCGGAACACGTCTGGGCGTTCCTACTTTCGCATGGTACCAGTTCTTCATAATCATCCTAGTTCTCTTCAACGTCTGGAAAATCTACGGCTTTTGGAAAGGGAAGGTCCTAGAAAAACCTCGGCAGCGACCATACGAAGTAGCCACTTCAACACTGAACACTCTTTAAAGCAAATATGTAAACGTTTTCGCGTTGGTGCAGAGGGGGTCTAACTTTTTCTAAGTTATCTAACAAAGATTTTGCTAGGCAGCTGTTAATAACAACAAGCTTATTGAGGACTCTTTCTTTATTGTAGGCGAATAGAAAGGCAAGTGTTGCATATGCAATTCCACCCATTACATCTATCACGTAGTGTTCCCCGAGGTAAACGGCGCTGAACCATATTCCTACGGGCAGAACTAAAACTGGTAACGCTTTT
>Ga0209080_1001328_pt1 | contig 12629 bp, 12 predicted proteins | sample JNZ110809AmetaG_FD_184123 | JGI IMG/M metagenome (GOLD analysis project Ga0209080, IMG submission 184123) | Hot spring microbial communities from Jinze hot spring, China to study Microbial Dark Matter (Phase II) - JNZ 110809A (SPAdes) (version 3) ...
GCTCCATATATCTAACCTTCTCCATAACCTCCACTATTTCGGGGTGGTGACGGAACTTAAATTTTAGGCAGATGGTTACCATATCATCACCTATTTTAACGAAACGGTGCCAACTGCGTAAGTCCTAACTAAATTTAGTAGACAAACCTCAAGCACTTCCCTTCCCTACCCAAGAGCCGTGCCCTTATCACAGTAGTGCTTTTAGCCCCACTAAATGTCCCCGAGAAAACCAAGTTACAAGCGACATCTCTGACCTATGCCAGAATTGCGGGAAATTTAAATTTAACTGCCGGTGCCAAGACTCCATTTCTTCGGTTTCAGGTAATTTTGCTTTTGAAATTTTTTCTGACCAAATATCCTAAAGTTCTAATCTTCAAAACTGCCACAACAGATCAAAAACATTAAGTTTGTTCTTCCCCTTTTTTCACTACGACTAACCTCTGTGGAAACATACGCTCCCTAACGGGGCGGTGAGAGCCGATGAGGAAAAAGGGTTAAAAAACGGATTGAAGGGGATGATCACTGAGGCTGCTTTGAGGGAGGCAGCTCAGAGAGGGACAGCACCAATCGGTAACATTGACGGTTGGAGTTTGCAACTGAAATTCATAAGGTGCGGGAAATCTTCATGCAAAAAATGTCCTCACGGCCCTTACCTTTACGGTTTCCGCCGTGAGGGCAAGAAGGTGATCTCCAAATACTTCGGGGTTATCAAGTAAATTCTTATCTAACAAAGTTCAGGCTTGTTAGATAAGAAGGGCAGGCTTATCTTATCTAACAAAGGATCAGCGGTTATTCCCTGTGAGTTGTTAGATAAGATAAAAGGAGCTTGCCTTATCTAATAACTTAGGGTGACAACAATTTCCCACCCTGTTAGATAAGATAATTATAGATCCTTCTTGCCCTAAAGACGGTGGCAAAAGAAAACAAATAAGTTGACGGATGTAAGAAAATAGTAGATTAACAAAATATTTTACAAATTTTGTAAATTTTAATTTTAACCTTTGAATCATCATCTCTAGGTTTTTCCTTAACTTTTTCTTAAGGTTTACTCTTGTTAAGAACTGAACAGACACTCTTGAAATTTGCCTCCTCTTCAACAGCAGGATTTCGTCTGTTTAAAGCTAAAAAGAGGAAATGTTGTTTTTGCTTTACACTCTTACGGAAAAAGGACAACAGATGAAGGGCGTGGTGTTAAAACTGAGCTGCTTTAGGCGGTTCAAGTAGCAATCAACTTAATGCTCGGGATATCCAATCCGTCTTATGGATAAGCTTTCGGCTTTAGCCGATGGTGTTTGACTTGCCTTCCTCCGGGAAATATTTTGGGACGATCTCCTTTGCTATTATCTCTCCCTCTTTCCACTCCCTCATCTTCTCGAAAATTTTCCTCACTTTCCCTTGCTTAAAAAGGGTTGAAAGTATTTTATACCTTGAAAGGATTTCCTTTTCCGCCCTCTTCCTTAAGGCTTCCAATTCCTCCTTTGACATCATCGTCTTTACTTTGGCGATAATTTCTTCCCTCTTTTTAGCCTCTTCCCAAGCTTTCCTCTCTTCTTCCTCCATCTTCCTCTTTCGCTCCTCAAGCTTCCTTTTCTCTTCCTCCCTCTCCTTCCTCGTTTTGAAGTTTTCTGGTAGATGGAAGTCCTTATCTTGGACCGCAGCGACAAACCAAGCGGCTACAGATTCCTTCGGCTTCCATCCCTTTTCCAATTTGCCCAAAGTGAAGTCTATAAGTTTTTGAAGCCAATCATGGGGGTATTCTTTTAAGAGCCTGCATGCTACTTTCCCACTTACGCCCATTGCTTTCATCTGCTTCAGAAGGGATTTGGACTGATTTTCAGGAGGGTCAACAACTTTCGTCTGACTTGTTGTTGTCTTTTCTGTTTGTTGTTTTTCTGTTTTTTGTCGGTAAGGTTGACGCACTAAAATTGGTGCGTCTTGAGCACTACTATCCTCATCCCCTAGTTCACTTCGCGCACTACCCCTTCCTTTCTCACTTATCACACTGTGCTCTTTGAAGCGAAGGCTATAGACAGTCGCCTGCCGAACCCCTTTCTCGTCCACAATTTTTCTGGAAACTATCACCCCCATCCTCTCCAGCCTTTTCAGGGCTTTTGATAATGTCGTTCTGTGTTTTATCCCACAGCCGTAATCCAAGTAAGTTCCGTCACTTTTTCTGATCCCCTTTAGGAATTGGTTGAAGGAAATAGCGTCCGATTCTTTCTTGAAACCGAAAGTCCTCCTGACGATGTAGAGCAAAACTTTCAGATCAGCCTCACCAAGGTGTGGCATTAGGACATCGAAAACTTCATCGGGAACCTGAGTGTATCTTGGTAGGGAGAAACCTTCAAAATGGAACGGGCGTCTCATTTCCCAATTACCTTAATAGCGACCCTTTGAGCACCTGCCTTCTTATTCCTTCACCAAACAACTTCCCTACCCCTTGACAAATTTATTTTGATGGATTACAATAAATTTTGAAACTAGGCAAAACCCACCTCACTTTTTCACAGGCACTTGTTTGGGCAGGTGCCTTTTTGTTTTTGGAACCACTTACCCTACTCTCTTTTTCTGTCTCCTTCTTTTTTCCTCTTCCTCTTCCTGCCTAAGTTTTGGCAAGATGGAACTTGCCTCCAATTTGGATTTGTATTCTGAAAACAACATATCCAAAGCAACCCTCACTATTTCGCTCTTCCCTACCCTTATGCCATGTTTGCTCCTTACGGTTGTGAAGAGATTCTCCAACTCTTCAACTTGGTCCGGGCGAAGGTAGAAGGTCGCTTTTATTGGGGGTGGAAGTTCACCGGCAGTCAATTCAACTTGAACGGGCCCTTCTGCTGTCTTAACAGTTTGCTGTTCTGCTGGTGTAATGGTTGACTTTTCTTTCGGTTTCCTTCTCAGCTTTGAGGTCACCGCAGAAACTTCACCCTCAATCTCCTCGGGACCTTCAAAGAAAATCTCGTGCCCTTTCCCTTTTACCCTAACCTTCCTTCTCATCTTTTATCACCTCTTCAGCTAAGGCTCTGTAAGCTTTTGCACCTTCAGATTTGCTTTCGTAAAACAATATAGGCATACCTGCCACGGATGAGTCGGCGAACTTTATCGTCCTTTTTATCACTGTCTTGTACACTTGACCCTTGAAAATCTCTCTTATTTCCTCCAAAACATCCCTTGCGTGTATAGTTCTGGCATCGAACATAGTGGATAGGAGGCGAACTTTGAGTTTAGGGTTCGTCCTCCTTTGAACCTTGAGGATGGTTTTTTGTAGGTGTTTTATCCCTCTCATGGCCAAAAACTCTGTCTGGACAGGGATAATCACCAAGTCGGCAGCGGTGAGGGCGTTTATGACCAAGAGACCTAAGGAAGGGGGGCAATCAATTATGATGTAATCGTAAATTCCCATAACTGGCTTCAATGCCTCTTTGAGTATGTACTCCCTCCCAACCTCGTCCATCAATTCAATCTCCGCTCCGGAGAGGTCTATATTTGAAGGGACCAGATCGAAACCGAAAGGTGTTTTGATGATGACCGAATCTATGGGTGTGACTTCAGGGTTCAGAAGGACATCGTAAAGTGTTTTTTCCAAATCGTCCACCTTTATTCCCAAACTTACCCCCAAGTTACCTTGTGGGTCAGCATCAACCAAAAGGACATTCTTCCCCAATTCCGATAGGGCGGCGCCCAAATTCAAAGTCGTTGTTGTCTTCCCTACCCCTCCTTTTTGGTTAGCAACCGCTATGACCTTTGACATAAACCCTCACCGGGATCCGATTTCATGCTGGCGTAATGTCGAGATATCCAAACAGCAAAACAGTTAAACTTCACACTGTCATAATGTTAGACATGTTCCCCTCAAAATCGGTTTTCGCCACTCGTTCCCCAATAGATTGAGGCTATTGGGGGGCTCGCCCCTTCTTCCTCCTGCTCAGTTTCCTCCTCTCCAAATACCTTTTCAACTCCTCTGCGGGCATTATCCCCATGACCGGAATACCATCCTTTTCAACTATCACATACTCCCTCCCCTTCATGATCCTCCTTATCAAAGCACCAAACCTGTTTTTGGCTTCAGATGCTGAAAGGGTTTTTACCATGCTTACCTTTAGCCTTAGCTGAATCTTCCCAAAATCGGACGATCTCAATTAATGACGACCACTTTCGACCAAATTCAATTATAAACGAAAAATTCCCCCAACACAAGAACCTTCTCAGAAACCCCGGGCAAATCTAGCGGGGTTTCAGAATAATTGCTGTTACACCATCTTCCTGTTATACTGTCATAATTTTACGATGTCGTTTCGTTTAACCGCCTTGAGGTTAAAATTCCATGAAAGTGCTGGGGATGGTGGAACAAAATAATAGAAGGAGGGCTCAAAACGGGCTCCCTTAGAGAACCCCTTATCCTTGTATTCTTTGCGGGGGAGAGACGCTCTGAAGGCTTGTTAAACCAATTTTAACGAGGTGTTTTCGATGGGACGGAGTCCTTCTAAAAGCGAGAGAAAAAGGGGTAGGTTGTGGCTTTGGTTCAGGATATCTGGACTCACTTATAAGGAACTGGCTGAGAGAACCGGCTACAGCCCTTCAACCGTCTGTTGCGTCGTTAACGGAAAGAGGCTGAAAAGACCTTTCTCAAGGAGTTGTCGGGGCAAGATTGTAGCCACTTTAGTCTGGTTTTGCAGGAAGGCTGGAAGGGACCCGCGCTTTGTTCAACCCATAGCGACGATCAAATGCGCTTGCGGCAGGGTCCACATCGTTTATTCAACGAACGGGACATGTGAAGTGAGCGTTTTGACGAAATCCACCCTAAAAGGCAGTAACCCGCATTAGAACCTCAGGGTCCCCACCACCTCTCAATAATTACCATTCTAACAACAGTTAAATGTTCTAACAGCATAACATTGTAACAGTTAGACAGCAAGACAGATGAAAATCATACCCTCTACCCCTCTCCCACTAAATTGATAAATCACTTGCAATTTTTAATTGAATATGGTATAATAAAATCAGCACCCAAATCCAAAACCCCAGAGGTGAAGTCCCTTGAGGCTCATCAGGGACGAAATTTATCACTACAAAGGATTCAACGGCTGCGAAGGTATTTGTCGTATCAGAGTTTACGAGGAGCCCAACCAACCTTATGTCATCATCGCCACTCAATTGCCTGAGAACGAAGGGACATCAATCACAAATTTCGCCGAACACTTGGCAGCCCAAATTTCCCTGCAGTTAGAGCATCCGGAGAGGGGGATTCGCTGGATTGAGCACTACCCGGAAGGAAGCAGAAAATCTTCCCTTGCCCGCTCGCTCATGGGGGAGACATTCAGTGAAGTGAGGTTTGTTTTTGACCCTCCCCTTAGAAATTTGAAAGATCCTCGTTGGCGGTTTTTAGCTTGCCCCCACAAGGAAAAAGTTGTCGTGGATTTGGGAGACGACGGCACTGTGAAGGCAGTGATCGTCCATTGCCTGTGGCCAGAAGGTTACGAAGGTCCAAAATGGCGGGAAATGACAAGGGAAGAAGTTGAGGCGTTGGTTGGGCAGCCCGTTTGAAGGTCCAAAAACTTAAAAAGCCCGAAATTTCGGGCTTTTCTTCGCCACCCCTCACACCACGCTGTCAAGGGCGATGGGGTAAGTCATTAAACCAGCAAAATAGCGAGAAATCATGACATCTTACTGTTATAACAGCATAACAGTGGAATAGTGTTTTAGGGAGGAGGGCTGCGGGGCAGGGGAGCGAAAGCGACATCACAATAACGGCTCACAGTCACAAGAAATTGCCTCTCACATCCACTATCTCGCTGTTTTGAAATTACAATGTTATGACAGTAAAACATCACAACATTATACACCGTGCCGGCACCTTTGTGAACTTTTGTTCAATGGGTTCAAAGGGTAAAAGCTCACGACTCAAAAGATCACAGGCGCTATCAAAGGAGGGGAGCGGGAGGATGAGCAAATTCACCGCATCAACAGGGTAGGGAACACCGTATTTGTAGCACCTTTAGCAATGAATTAGGGGACAGGTAAATTAGAGCCCACTTAATGAGCAAATTTTTAAACAGGATAGCCTTTTTTCTTCCAAACTGTGCTATCCTTAACAATGAAAAAAAAGCGATTGGCTTGTTGGGTTGAAAAGGAGGGGACAAAAGATGCCAACCGCCCAGACCCTACGGGAAAAACTGGAATACCTTGTTCGGGCAACAGGGCGAAAGGAGGCAGAGATCGTTGCGGAAGCAGTTGAGGAAGGTATTACGGAACTGTATCGCAAGCAAATTGCCAATGCCTACCTTGCCGGTGAGATAGATAGGGAGCAAGCCATAGCGGAACTGGGGGAGGATGTTGTTGAAGACCTTGACTACGCCCGCATGTCCGTTGAACGCGATGTTAAATGGGGGTTGAAAGGTGAGTGAAACTGCCGTTGCCAATACGGGACCTTTACTTCACCTTTCTGAAATTGGGTTAGAAAAAGTATTGACCATATTTGAGCGGGTGATCGTTTCAGAGCAGGTGAAAGCAGAACTGATTCGCCATAGCGTGTTTGACCGATTGGCAGAGACATTGAGTAACCGCTTTATGGTGCAGGGTGTGACCAAAGAAGAATTGGAAGCGCAGGGAAAGTTGCTTTCAGGTTTCAAAGTTCACCGAGCCGACTTAAGCGTGGCGGCGTTGGCGTTTCGTCTATTGCCCGATGTCGTGTTGACAGATGACCTTGAATTGAGGAAGGGGTTGGAAGCGCAAGGGCACACAGTAGTTGGCAGTGTGGGTGTGCTCATCAGGGCATTTAGAGTTGGGCTCTTAACGAAAGCGGAACTGAAATCGCACCTTGACCGACTCTTTGACGGCAGCACCCTTTATCTCAGCAAAGCCTTTCGCACTCATGTGCGAAAACTTCTTAAAGACTTAATTGACTGACGGGGTGCTGTTTTAGGAGGGGATGCTTTATGGTCACGCTATATTGCATCGCTGAACTCAAAAAACCGGCTCATGTTGGTTTTGGGACGGGGAAGCAAATTAGGGATTTCAGGAGAAAACCTGTCATTCCCTCCTTGACCTTGACCACTCAAATTTCAGCTCTGACCTTGAGGCTTGCGAAGGCGGTCAACCGTCCCGCACCTTTAGTTAAAGCATCTGACGGGTTTGTGATGGACAATGCAAAAATCGTTTCTGTGAGGGGGCAAGAATTCTTTACAGGGAAAATCTCCTTTACTGTCCAAGTTCAAGAGAAAGATTTGGATTTGGTCTTAGGTGCGCTGAAACTCCTTCAAAACTTCGGCATAGGTGCAAACACTTCTATGGGATTTGGCTATTGCTCAATAAGGGTTGTGAGAACATCTAAAGGGAAGCCAGAAACTTTGATTCAGGAGTTCAACCCAAAGGCAGCGGACTTAGCAGGAAGAGAACCCTTCAAGCAGCCAAATGTCCTTGTCAGGTTCGCTCAAACGATCTTTAATAAACTCAAAGTCAATTGGTCATCTTGGTTTAGAGCTTTTAACCCATCCCCTTTCCAAAAACTTGTCTTTTTGATGGGGGAAACGGAAATTCAAAACCCTTTTGCCTACAGGGGATGGTTGAGGTCAAGGCTTTTGGAGAAGTTGCCTTTCGAGCACAAAGACAATTTGACGGTCTGCCCGCCAAAAGCAAATCCCTGCAAGGTTTGCCGGTTAATGGGGAGGATGGCTGAGAAATCAAGGGTAATCGTTCGCATTTTTCCCAAGAAGGGGGAGGGGAAAAGCATAGTTTATGTTCTCGTCGACAACCCAACGGAAGAGGAATTAAAGGCTCTTCAAGAGGTAGCAGGTTTGAAGGTTGTCCATGAAGAAGGGGTAGGGGAGTTCCTACCGATAAAGGATGGGAAAAACCTTAGGGAAAAGGTTGAGAGAAAAAATTTGTAGTATCTCTCAAAATCTCGCTTTGAGCAGTTTAATCAAAAAACACTTTTCAACTTACCTTTTACCGCAGGTTGGTTTTCGTTCCCTCTTCTACCGCATCGGGCAGGCAACCTTTCATCTCAACTTCCTTCTGAGCCACCTTTCCACCCTTCTCCTTGACCTTCCATGCCTGAGCCTTGAAACTTTCAAAACAACTTCCGGGTTCTGTTCTGTCCCGACTTTGGGGAAAGGGGGCAAAGTTGTGAGGGGATATCTACCTATTTGGGAAGACTTCTTGATGTAGACGGTGAAATCGGGCAAAGTTTGCAACTCCTCCGCCTTGACCAAAAACTGAAACTCCTTCTCTAAATATTGACCGTCCCTTGCACTGACCCTAAAAACCACTAAATTCCCGACATTTCCAAAGATGCTCGCCAAAACAGAAGGTGGCAATTGTTCCAAAAACTGGTTAGCCATGATTAGGGCGAGGTGGTATTTTCTCGCCTCGGATAAAATAGCCTCAAAACTGCTTTCAGTTATGAAACCTTGAACCTCGTCAACAAAGAGGAAGAAATCTCTCCTTTTTTCTTCAGGTAATTCGCTTCTACTCATGGCAGCGAGTTGAATTTTCGTTATGAGGAGTGAACCCAAAAGTTTGCTGGCTTCACTCCCCAACTGACCTTTGTCCAAGTTGGCAAAGAAAATTCCGCCTTCATCCATTAACTTCCTGAAATCAAATGTGCTTCTGGTTTGACCTATTATGTTTCGGATGAGGGGGTTCAGAAGCAAGGCACCTACTTTGTTCAGGAGTGGAGCGATGACCTCTTGGCGATAATCTTCCTTGTAACGGTTGTATTCCTGCTCAAAGAACCTCAAAACCAGAGGATCTTTGACTCTCTTCATCAAACGGTTTCTGAAAGAGTGGTCTAAAAGTAGTTTTGGCAAAAAGGCAAGGCTTAAAGGTCTTGGTTGGGAGAGGAGAACCCAGAGGGCATTGGTGAATATGTATCCTGACCTCGGACCCCAAAATTCAGAACCGAATAGGTTTTTGAAAATCGTAACGAGGTTATCCACAACGAGATATTTGTGCTCTTCTTTCAAGTTTTCCAAGACATTCAAGCCAATTGGACGGGAGATGTCCAAGGGATTGAAAAGGAGGACTTGGTTGGTTCTGCGACGGGGGATGTAAGATAACAAGTCTTGAACTAAATCCCCGTGAGGGTCCAAGACACCGACACCGAAATTGTTTCGGAGAAGGGAAACGGTGAGGTTTTTCAAAAGGGTTGTCTTTCCCGTTCCTGAAGCGCCGCAGATGTAAAGGTGGCGCCTAAGTTCTGAGGGGCGAAAAGAAACGATTTTCCCGTCGGTTCTTGCGAAAGGGAGGAAGACTTCTTGCTCCATTATTTTAAAAGCCCCTTCCCTTCCACGCATTTAGCCATCTTCCACTGTGTTCAAGAGCGGAGATGACGCCTTTTGTCTCGGCAGCGTTGGGGGAAGGGGCTTCAAAGATAATTATACCATTTCAATGGTGTGCCGGCGAAAATTGCTGACGATTTTTTTCAACCCGAACCTTTAAGGAAAGAAAAGCACGAAGTGAGAGGATTTTTCAGAGCATTCAACTCTTCGCACACCTCTTTACATCCCGATAACTGTGCTATTGTAATAGTGCAGTTAGAGGGATGGTTTTTGAAGGGAGGGAGTTGAAAATGAGGTGTTGGATGTATGAAGATGCTGGTGACATTATGGTTTGGGCTTCTTTGTTTACCTTCCACCCCTCTTTTAGCGGATGAGGTTAAGGTTTAATTAAAAGGGATGGGGCGCTGCAAAAAGCAATCCAGCAACTTAACCGAAAGAATTTCGCTGAGGCGATTTCCCTGTTTGAAGGCATAAAAAGTTCTGCCCCTAAAGGTAGTAGACAGAGGGCTTTGGCGCTTTTGGGCTTTGCGGAGGTTAAAAGGGAAGAATCTTTTCCACACATCCTTTCCGAGCGAGGTTACCCTCAAAGGATAAAACTTGCTTATGAGGAAGCGTTGAAGGAAGCAGAACGAATTGGGGAGGTTGATAGCAGTAACGCAACCTGTCGGCAATCAAAGCAAAACAATCACTTATGCTTACGACGCTGCAGGGAGAAGGGTGCAAATGACGGATTCTGAAGGATTGGTTACAAGTTACAGTTACGATGCTGCAGGAAGGTTAGTTCAGGTTTCAAATGCACTCATCGGGACGACGAAGTTCTTCTACGATAGTGATGGTAGGTTGATAAGGCAGGAGAACGGTAACGGGACATATGCGACTTTCAGTTACGACAGTGCAGGAAGGTTGGTTCAGATAGAATATCGCAGGGAAGTTGACAACAGTTTGCTATCAAGGTTTGTTTACGAATACGATGAACCAGGTAACAGGGTTAAGGTTCAGGAAGAGTTATTGCAGCCTGATGGTAGTTGGATGCAGGCGGTTGTCAGTTACGGTTACGATGAGATAGACAGGTTGGTGAGAGAGAAGCGAGAAGGGAGTTACCCATACTGGTATGAATACACCTACGATGGTTCAGGTAACAGGTTGAAGATGGTTCAGAAGGATGGAAGCGGGAATGTGATAGGGCAAAAGGGATACAGTTACGATGGAGGGAACAAGTTGATTCAAGAGGAAGCGGATGGAGTGGTTGTAAGTTACCAATATGACCCGAAGAAGTTCAAAGAGAAAACCCAAAAGGGCAAAGGTAGGATAGTGGCGAAGAAAAAGGCCATCTCTTTCAAAGACAATTTGGACTTACCCTTATCCCTCTTTCCCTTTTCCTCCTTGACAACCTTCTCCTTTCAAATTTAGGATAAGCATTTTGAGAAGGCTCATAAGTTCCTTAAAGGTTTGAGGGGAAATCCCGATAAGGCGACGGAAGATGGTAAGGCATTTGGGCTCTTTCCAAGTTGAGCATGATAACTTTCACCTCTTTACATGGGCTTAGAGTTAGGTTACAATGATGGTAACACCGAAGCCAAAAGGCAACGACGCGAGAAGTTTCATTAAAAGTCCGAAAAAACAGCAGTTGTAAGTGCTTTCTGTAGAGGGTGCAAGGTGAGAAGGTGAGGTGAAGGCAAAAATTGTGGGAGATAGAGTAAAGGGCGGCGCATTGTTATTAATTGACCTAAAATCTTGTCAATTTTTGGTTTCTATGATATATATGGAACGATGCCTTTGGCAACCTCATTTGCAACTTCCTCATCCTGACTTCTGCTTAGGATAGGTGTGTTCGGCGCTCTTCTTCAGGATCATTAGGTAATGCAACCAATCTTCATAGATGTAGCAGACCACACAGGGGGTAAAGTTGAGGATGGTCGAGGACACAAGTAGAGCAGCGAATTATGTGGTTTATATAAGAGCGCGCCCTAATTGGTGGGACCTCAATCTGGCTGAACTCTGGGAATATCGCGAACTCCTGTATTTTTTCATCTGGCGAGATGTCAAAGTCCGCTACAAACAAACTGTCATCGGCGCTCTCTGGGCGATCCTCCAACCCTTTATGACAATGGTTGTCTTCACCCTCATTTTCGGAAAACTTGCTCGCATGCCATCCTATGGGCTCCCTTACCCCATTTTTTATTACAGTGCTCTCCTTCCTTGGATGTATTTTGCCTCCTCCCTCCAATACGCGACCAATGTGATCGTCGAAAATCAACGGATCATCACCAAGGTCTATTTCCCCCGACTCATTCTTCCCCTCAGCGCTGTCTTGTCGGGTCTTGTAGACTTTGGTATTGCGTTCACTATTTTGATTCTTATGTCCCTTTTCTACGGTATCATTCCGACTTTTTCCCTTCTCCTCTTTCCCGTCTTCCTCTTCCTTGCAACCTTGACCGCTCTGGGGGTTGGTCTCTGGCTCTGTGCCCTTAACGCCATCTATAGAGATGTTCGTTACGCTGTTCCTTTCCTGATCCAGTTTTGGATGTTTGCTTCCCCTGTTGCCTACCCTGCCAGCCTTATTCCTGAACATTATCAGTGGCTTTATGGTCTTAATCCCATGGCTGGAGTCGTAGAGGGGTTCCGGTGGTGTCTGACAGGCTACGGTCAACCTCCCAGCCCCCTTCTTGCCGTCTCTACTTTGGGAGTGCTATTGGTTTTCCTACTTGGTCTCTTTTATTTTCGCCGTATGGAAGGAGTCATAGCCGACCTCGTGTAACGACCATGAGTGACATTGCGATCCGTGTGGAAAAACTGAGTAAACGCTACAGAATAGGACAAAGGGAACGCTATTACGCTCTCAGAGATGTTTTAGCCCGCTCCCTTACGGCGCCTTTCCGGTGGTTCAGCCGTGACCGTCGTCTTTCAGTCAATGACTCTCAGTCACCCAATTACATTTGGGCACTGAAGGAAGTCTCCTTTGAAGTGAAAAGGGGCGAAGTTGTGGGCATCATTGGGCGAAACGGCGCCGGCAAGACAACGCTCCTGAAAATTCTTGCTCGTATCACTGAGCCAACAGAAGGCTATGCCGAAGTGTATGGGCGGGTAGGTTCGCTTTTAGAGGTGGGCACAGGCTTCCATCCCGAACTGACGGGACGGGAGAACATCTACTTCAGCGGCGCTATTTTAGGCATGAAGAAGCGGGAGATTGATAAAAAGTTTGACGAGATCGTTGCCTTTGCCGAGATAGAGAAGTTCATAGACACGCCTGTGAAGTATTACTCCACCGGCATGTATGTTCGCCTTGCCTTTGCCGTCGCCGCCCACCTTGATCCAGAGATTTTGCTTGTGGACGAGGTGCTGGCGGTGGGCGAT
>Ga0209080_1001333_pt1 | contig 12576 bp, 7 predicted proteins | sample JNZ110809AmetaG_FD_184123 | JGI IMG/M metagenome (GOLD analysis project Ga0209080, IMG submission 184123) | Hot spring microbial communities from Jinze hot spring, China to study Microbial Dark Matter (Phase II) - JNZ 110809A (SPAdes) (version 3) ...
TTCAAGCATAGGGGAAAATGCTGATATAAGCCAGTCTCTTACAGAGGCCCCATTTGATTTCAACGGTCCTTTGCGGGATAACTCCAAGGTTTTTGATGATATGTTTGGCTTCTCTAATTACCGTAACTGTATTGTTGCGGATGAGGACTCAGTGCAGTTGGTAATAGGTGTAGACTATTCAAATCCACGGGCATTCGATGACATCTCTAATGTAGTTGCAAGCAACGGGGGCAAAATCGTAAACACAGTGTCAATGAAAGGCAGCATCATAGCAGTGGTCGCTGACATACCGCTTGACAAAGTTCCCCTGTTTAGAGAGCAAATCAGCAAAGACCTCATGGTGCGGTATGTAGAGCCAAACATGAAACGTCAAGCCCTACTTGAACCAAACGATCCCTACTGGATCAATCAATGGGGTCCAAAGAAGATAGAGGCTAACTGGGCATGGAATACAACGCTGGGTTCCCATGGAATTATAGTGGCTGTTGTCGATACCGGCATATACTGGCGTCATGAGGACTTAACCTCAAACTACTGGGGTCGAGGCTACAACTGGGTTGACAACAATCCATATCCTGACGATGATCACGGGCACGGAACCCACTGTGCTGGCATAATCGCTGCGGTCATAAATAACAATAAAGGCATAGCAGGTCTCGCCCAAGTCAAAATTATGGCTGAAAAAGTATTAAACAGCAGTGGCTGGGGGACTGACGATTGGGTTGCCAGCGGGATAATTCACGCAGCCGACAATGGAGCAAAAATTATCAGCATGAGTTTGGGCGGCTATGGCTACAGCAGCCTCCTGCACGAAGCCGCTAAATACGCATATGAAAAAGGTGTGTTGCTGGTTGCTGCCGCGGGAAACGGCAACACAAACGTTAAAGTGTATCCAGCAGCCTTTGAAGAAGTAATAGCCGTAGCAGCCACAGACGAAAATGACGAAAAAGCTTGGTTTTCAAATTGGGGCGACTGGATTGAACTCGCAGCCCCTGGTGTAAACGTTTACTCAACATTTCTCTATAATTCCTACATACTTTTAAGTGGCACCAGCATGGCTTGCCCCCACGTGGCTGGAGTTGCAGCTCTCCTGTGGAGCCTTTATCCAAACGCGACAAATGACTGGATAAGAGCCCAGCTAAGGGCATCAGCCGACGACCTTGGAACACCAGGCTTTGATGTATACTTTGGTTATGGAAGAATAAATGCGAGAAAAGCCATAGAGCAAAAGCCTCCGGAACATGACCTTCTCGTTTTGAGCGTGCAAGGACCGCAATACATTTGTCCGGGGGATACTGCCACCTACCATGTAACCGTGATGAATTTCGGAACTGTTGATGAAACAGACGTAAATGTTAGCCTTATCATAAACGGAAACACCGTTGATTATAGGTACATAGGCTTTCTTGCCAATGGATCATCTGCCAAGACAACCTTTACGTGGACACCCTTAAAGGAGGGAACATACAACGTAACATTGTGGGTAAAGCCAGTTGCCGGAGAAGTCAACATATCAAATAATAAGGTTGAGTTTTCCTTAATAGTAACACACCCGTTGATTAATCCGGCTGAAGGACAATGGGCAAGCTATGAGATTAAGTTATACGATACTCGAAGTGGAAGCATATTCTATGGTGAAGACTGGAACCTAACGTATGAAAGATACATAGACTCCTACAGAATTTACATAACGGTAAAGGCGCGGAACATTTACGGACAAGTTTACGAAAGTTGGATGATTGTTAACACGTTGACTAGACTTGTAGAAGAGGGCGTCTGGGCTGGTTTATGGTATCCGGGATGGATAGAAACGGACATAACCATTGGTTCCACTGTAAACCTAATTAATGGCGTTGCCACAGTCAGAGGTAATCGCATTCTTTTAGCTGGCATATACCCAATTGATTGTTGGGAGTTAACATATCTGGAATATGGATACCTATACCTATTTTGGTATGATAAGGCAACGGGTTTATGGATCGGCATGGATCTCAACGTTGACTATTATCGAGAAGAGCTACGGTTAAAAGAGACAAACATTGAGATAGGAGAAAAATACCAGCACGAATTGGCAGTAACCTTAGAAGCTCCAACCCGTCTTGAACCGGGTGGCACTGTAATACTTAACGCAACGGTTTATAACATTGGGTTGAATAACGAACAAAATGTGAAAATTTCAATCTTTGTTAATGGAACAGAGGTTGCAAGTAAAACCTTAAATGTTTTGCTTAAAGACGCAACATACACATTAAATTACACATGGACCCCTCAAATTGAAGCGTTTTACAACATAACAGCTTATGTTCAGCCGCTATCAAACGAGTTAACCACATTAAACAATGTTGCAACGAAAATTGTCCGCGTCGTAAAAATCAAGGGATACGTGCTCTTTGACCAAACCCATTCGACAGACAGCATCTTAATGTACGATATTTGGGTGAAAGTTCTTGAAAATGAAGGCTACGTGGTTGATGTTCTAACAACAACTCCAATAAACAAAACCACATTTGAAGGCTACGATGTTTTTGTTATCCCACAAGCGCGAGACTATTACACGACGGATGAGTTGAAGGCGATAGAGGATTTTGCTAGAAGCGGTGGTGGACTGTTAGTTATAGGGGACGATGCTCCGTACATTTACACGCAAATCACAAGCTTTGCTGGAATAAACTGGGACCGGAGTGGTGGATATTACGGATATACAACAGACATAACACCTCACCCAGTAACAGAGGGGGTTAGAAGCGTTTACTTTGACTCTCCTGTAAGCAGACTTTTAGTTAGTTTTCCAGCTCAAGACTTGATCCGGGACCGTTATGGAAATGTCATGTTGGCGGTGACTGAAGTTGGCCCAGGCGCTATTGTGTGTATCGCAGATGAAAATTCAATAGACAACTATTACATTAACTATGCTGATAATTTACGCCTTGCCGTCAACATGATTAGTTGGCTGGCAAACAGACCGCCCCGCGTATACGTTGAGTATTCGCCATTAGACCCCTACGTGGGCGAAGCAGTCACATTTAATGCGTCAGCCTCATATGACCCGGACGGAGCAATCGTTGATTATCTGTGGGACTTTGGCGACGGAACAGTGAAGCATGGCACCTCTGTAGTAACCCATGTTTACGTAAGGAGTGGAACCTACACGGTTTCATGTACAGCTATAGACAATGAAGGATCAAGCAAAACGTTAAAAATTGAAGTTAGAGTTCAAAGAACAACGCTAAATGTTCAGGCTAAGGTGGGCGCCATACATTTTGCAGGCGAAATCGCCGAGTTTTACGTGTTGGTTTCAAGCTTGGGAGAGCCTGTAAACGCAAACTTAACGGCACAACTATACTTTAACGGAAGCCTATATGCGGACCTAACGATGTCCATTGAAAATGTCGGTTTGGGCTTCTATAGGATACCTTACACCATACCGCGGAATGCTTCTGCCGGCACATACGTGCTGACTGTTGTGGCAAAATATTACTCGTTAAGTGGGACATGCATCGAAAACTTCCTTGTGAGTCAAACTTTGACGAGTTGGGGTGCCCACATAACCGAGATCAGGAATGGCATAGCAACAGTTGTCATACCGAAATTGGATGAAGCAGTAAAGCTTAACTTGACAGCTATGGGCGTAACCCTTCGAGACATATTTGTCGGAGTTAATGCCATAAGTGGCACGACAGCAAGGATAGAAACAACATTAGGCTTCGTGAACGGCACAGTTATAGAGATAAAGAACAACATGGCAACCATTGTTGTTCCGGGACTTGGACAGATTCAGGCAGATGTTTCAGGCTTGGTGGGAGCTCAAGAAGCTTGGACAATACCGCAGTATTTAATCATAGTGTTTTCGCTTGTCGCCGCCGTCAGCGCCGTTTCATCTCTATTCTTGCTAGTAAAACTTAGAAAATCGAAAGCTTAACACGATCCCTCTTTTCTATTCCACGACGTATCTGTAGGCTATGTGTTCGCCCGCTGTGGGGCTTTTTCGGATTATGCGTATTATGTCGCCGGGTTTTGCGCCTATGGCTTTGGCTGCTGGGTCTGAAGCCTTTATTTGTGGAAGCTGGTATGGCTTAACCCGGTATTGGGCTAGGACTTTTTCGCGTTCTTCTGGAGTTAATATTTCATGTTTTGGCACAAGCACGTGTTCAAATATGTCGAAGACTGGGAAAGTTTTTGGCAATAGTTCTATGTGTTTTTTCTTTGCTGTTTGTTTTGCAGCGTTGGTGTAGCGTCCGCTTGCTATAAGGATTCCATGTTCTATTTGGGCTTCTTTCATGGCTTTTGCCATGCGGTTTACGGTTTGTATGCCGACGGTTTCGTCTGGAACACACCATATTAAGATTTGTTTTTTCTCTCCATTTTTTAGTTCTTCGACGGTGTAGCTTGCCACGTTTTTGGTTTTCTCTTTTTTGGCAAGTTTGTAGCCTCTAAGTCTGATTAGAATTTTCGCCTTACGCTCTTCTAGGGTTTCTTCCTCGCTCAAACTTTAAACCTCTTAATTGAGCTGAAGTATTCGAACTCTAGCCTAGTGAAAGCCTTAAACTTTACGCTTGCCAAAGCTTAAAATCTGGAACGGAATAATCTAACTGTTCTGACGGAAAGTGGTGTGTGGAATGTCTGTGGATTTTGGAAAAATAGCTCTCGAAGAAGCTGCAAAAAAGGGTGCATCCTACGCTGACATAAGAATCAGCGAAATTCTTAACGAAAATTTAACGGCAAAAAACGGTGAGCCGGAAACCATATCATTTTCGCAGATGAAAGGGTTTGGAGTAAGAGTAATAGTTGACGGTGCTTGGGGTTTCGCGGGCTCCGTTGACATAACAAGGGACGAGATTAAACGCTGTGTTGACTTGGCTGTCAAAATTGCTAAGGCTAGTGCCATGCTGAAAAAGCGGGAAGTTGTCCTAGCAAGGGAAAAAGCTTACCGCGAAAAGTATGCCACAAGCTTTAAGAAAGACCCCTTTAAGGTTTCGCTTGAGGAAAAGCTTAAAGTTCTTGTTGAGGCTAGCCGCTTTTTGAAAGAGTTTTCGCCGTTAGTGAATGTTTCTTACGCCCATTATCGGGGTTACCGTGAAAACAAGCTTTTCATGAACAGCGAGGGCGCAGAGATACATCAACAAATAACATGGTGTGGCGGCGGAATATCAGCCATAGCCATCAAAGGCTCAGAGGTTCAGGTTAGGTCTTATCCGTCGGCTTTCCGCGGTGACTTCGCAACATGTGGCTACGAGTTCTTCGAGTCCCTAGCCCTAACGGACCACGCCCAAACAGTTGGAAAGGAGCTTCTCCAGCTTTTTGAGGCTGAGAAGTGTCCGTCTGGCGAAATGGACTTGATTTTGCGTGGCGACCAATTGGCTTTGCAGATTCACGAGAGCTGTGGACATCCAACAGAGCTTGACAGGGTTCTGGGCACGGAAGCCGACTATGCTGGGACAAGCTTTTTAACGCCAGAAAAGCTTGGCAAGTTCCGTTACGGTTCCGAAAAAGTGAATATTGTTGCGGATGCCACAGTGCCGCTTGGACTTGGAACCTTCGGCTTTGACGATGAAGGAGTAAAAGCGAAGAAAGTTTACTTGGTTAAAGAGGGCGTCTTTGTGGGTTATCAAAGTTCAAGGGAAACTGCTGCTCAGCTTGGACTTAAAGAAAGTAGCGGGGGCATGCGTGCCGACTCGCCTTTGGCTTTGCCAATCATAAGGATGACAAACATTAACTTGCTTCCGGGCGATTTCAAGGCGGAGGAAATAATCGAAGACACAAAGGAGGGCGTTTTGATGATGACGAACAGGTCTTGGAGCATAGACGACAAACGCATAAACTTCCAGTTTGGCACGGAGATAGGATGGCTAATAAAGAATGGAAGCCTCGAGAAGATGGTTAAAAACCCGACATACATGGGTATAACGCCTCAGTTCTGGGGTTCATGCGACGCCGTAAGCAAAGACGACTGGAAAATGTGGGGTACACCGAACTGTGGCAAAGGCGTGCCCGGACAAGTAATGTATGTGGGGCATGGTTGTGGAACCGCCCGCTTCCGCAAAGTTCGTGTTGGACTCATGAGGTAGGAGGGGGACTGTATGGATGTGGATAGGCTTAGGGAAATAGCCCAAAAAACAGTTGACTATGCTTTAAAGCAGAAGGTTAGTCAAGCGCAAGCCGTAGCCTTCATGGCTGACAACTCTTTAACGCGTTTTGCGAATTCGCAGATTCACCAGAACGTTTCCCAGAAAATTGGCGGAGTATCAATAAAAGTTGTTTTAGGGGATAAGCGAATAAGCACTGTTCAAGCCAACACGCTTGAAGAAAAAGGCGTAAAGGAGGCTGTTGAACAAGCGGTTAAAATTGCAAAGGCTTCCTCGCCAAACAAGGAGTTCAAGAGCTTACCAGAGCCTGAAGCTTGGAAGCCGGTGCGCGGAGCCCTCGACAAGCAGACAGCCACGTGTACTCCAGATTTTAGGGCTGAAAGGGTTAAGGAAGCCATTGAAGCAGCCCATTCGAAATCGCCTAAAGTGGACGCTGTCGCCGGATACTTGTGCACTGGCGCTTTGGGCTATGCCGTTGCAAACTCTTTGGGAGTTTCAGCTTGGGCTCAGCTTTCCGTGGCTTATATGAAAACAACGGTTATAGCAAGGGACGGGGAGTCAGAAGGCTTCGGAGCAGCCCAGCAATATTCTAGAAAGGTTAAGGACCTCAAGCCGGAGGTTTTGGCTGAAGACGCTGCAGAAAAGGCTGTGCGCAGTCTTCACCCCGTCAAAATAGAGCCAGGCGAATACGAGGTTGTTTTGTCCCCTTTGGCTGTAGCCGTGATCCTAGAATACATGGGCTATGTAGGCTTTTCAGCTAGACCATACCAAGATGGGCAGTCTTTCGTCAAGTTCTATGCAAACCAGCAGGTTTTCGACGGCAAACTCAACGTCGTGGACGATGCTAGGAACCCGAAAACATTCTACGCGGTGCCAGTTGACGGCGAGGGCGTTCCCAAAAAGCCTTTAGAGCTCATAGCAAACGGCGTGGTTTCAGAGAAAAGCATATGCTACAACTCTTTCACCGCTGGCAAGGAAGGAAAGAAAAGCACTGGACACGCGCTTCCACCGTTGGGCGATTTCTATGGAGAAATGCCCCTACCATACAACATGATAATGAAGCCTGGAGACGCCACTGTGGAAGAGGCAATTGAAGATACGAAATACGGCTTGTTCGTCAATACGTTCCACTATGTTAACCCTGTCGAGCCTACAAAACTCGTGTTAACTGGACTGACACGGGACGGAACATTCCTTATCGAAAAAGGCGAAATAACAAAACCCATTGTCAACATGCGCTTCACAGACAGCATGCTCTCAGCCTTGAAAGAAATTCCAATGATTGGAAAGGAGCTTCTAACCCTAGAAACGGCAACAGTTCCTATGGTTAAACTGAAAAAGCTACGCTTTGTAGGCGTATCCGCCTACTAACGCCCTTCCATTTTTATACGCGAAGAACAACGTTCCCCACGTATTTTCTCAGCATTTCAGCGAATCCGGCAAGCACATCCGGCGGGTATGGTTGTAGGTTTTTGTATTCTTCGCTTAACGTGTCGCCTGGTATGAACTGTTGTAAGGCGTAGTTTTTGGCGCCTTTGGCTATTTCGCCCATGCGGGTTATGTCTGCCTCCTCAACGATTTTTGGCACAACGGTGGTTCTGAACTCGTATTCAACTTTTCCAGCTTTCAGCAGCTCAATGGTTTTTAGAAGCGCGCTTGTTTCCTCCGTTCCCAAAAGGTGGTATTTTTCCGGCGAGGTTTTGAGGTCTAAAGCCACATAATCCAAGTAGGGAAGGCATTCTTCCAGCACTGTTGGGTTTAAGCCGTTCGTGTCCAGCTTAACAGCGAAACCGCGCTCCTTAAGCCTTCTTAAGAAGCGGGGCAGCTCTTTGTGGATGGTTGGCTCGCCGCCTGTCACGACAACAGCGTCCACATATTTCTTGCGTTCATCCAAGATTTGGAGGGCTGCTTCCTCGTTAAGGAAGGGTGGCTGTGGGTTGACTACTATACGCCAGTTATAGCAGTATGGGCAACGCAAATTGCAGCCCGGCGTGAACAAAACCGCTGCCACTCGATCCGGATAGTCTATTAGGCTTGTTTTTTGCAGCCCACTGAACTTCATTTGGGCGGTCACCGGGCTGCCACGGCTTGAGGCGTAATAACAGCTTTTTCAAATGTTCTGCGTATGGCGAATTCAGCTTGTTTTCCGTCGTTCCACTGGTCTACTGGGCGGAGGTAGCCCACAACCCTCGAGTAAACTTCGCAGCGGGCTCCACACTTGGGGCATTGCTTGTGTTCTCCACTCATGTAGCCATGGGTTGGGCAGACGCTAAAGGTCGGCGTCAACGAGAAGTAGGGTATGCGGAAGTTCCATGTTACTTTGCGGATGAGTTCCGCCGCTGACTTCCAAGAGTGTAGGCGTTCGCCTAGATATATGTGAAAGACTGTTCCACCCGTGTAAAGGGGTTGAAGCTTGTCCTGGTGTTCTAAAGCCTCAAAGAGGTCTGCATCGTGGTCCACGGGCAGTTGTGAGGAGTTTGTGTAGAAGGGTTCAGCGCCCTTAGCCAAATACTTCTCATTCGCCACAATTATGTCTGGATATTTGCGCTTGTCTATGCGGGCTAGACGGTAGCTGGCACCTTCAGCTGGGGTTGCCTCCAAATTGTAGATGTTGCCCGTTTCCTCTTGAAAGTCGGCGAGTTTCTCCCGCATGAAGTTTAACACTTTCACGGCGAATTCTAAGCCTTCTGGCGTGGCTATGCTGTAGCCGAAAAGGTTTAGAATAGCTTCATTCATGCCCACTAAGCCTATGGTTGAGAAGTGGTTTTTCCAGTATTTTCCAAAGGTTTCTTTCACGCCTCGGAGATACCGCTTCGAGTACGGGTATAGGCCTTTCTCCGTGAACTGTTCCAAGACTTTGCGTTTTATTTCTAGGCTGTCCTTTGCGAGTTCCATGAGCGCCTCTAACCGTTCGAAGAATTCGTCTTCGTCTTTGGCTAGGTAGCCGATTCTTGGAAGGTTTAGGGTTACAACGCCAATGCTGCCTGTCAGCGGGTTAGCGCCAAAAAAGCCTCCGCCGCGTTTGCGGAGTTCCCTGTTGTCTATTCTTAGGCGGCAGCACATGCTGCGGACATCTTCGGGTTTCATGTCGCTGTTAACAAAATTCGAGAAGTAAGGCGCTCCATATTTCGCGGCTACTTCGAAGATTTTCTGGGAAACAGGCGAATCCCAGTCGAAATCCTTAGTTATGCAGTAAGTTGGAATTGGGAAGGTGAAAACTCTTCCTTTGGCGTCGCCTTTGCTGAGGACTTCTGCAAAAGCAAGGTTAAACATTTCCATCTCTTTTTCCATGTCGCCGTAAGTGGCGTCCATGACTTTCCCGCCAATTATGACGGGTTCGTCTTTCATGAACTCTGGCACTTCCAAGTCTAGAGTCACATTTGTGAAGGGTGTCTGAAAGCCCACACGGGTCGGCACATTCATGTTGAAGAAGAACTCTTGAAGGGATTGCTCCACCTCTTTCTGGCTTAAACCATCATAGCGAATGAAAGGCGCAAGGTAAGTGTCAAAGTTTGAAAAGGCTTGAGCGCCAGCCGCCTCGCCCTGCAACGTGTAGAAGAAGTTTACCACTTGACCTAGGGCTGTTCTAAAATGTTTAGCTGGAGTGCTTTCAATTTTGCCCGGCACGCCTCCGAAACCGGTTAACAGCAAGTCTTTTATGTCCCAGCCCACGCAGTACGGTCCAAGTACGCCTAAGTCGTGGATGTGAAAGTCGCCTGAAAAGTGGGCTTCAGCCACGTTGGGCGGGTATATGCGGCTTATCCAGTATTTGGCGATAACCGTAGACGACAAATAGTTGTTTAAGCCCTGCAACGAATAGCTCATGTTAGAGTTTTCTTTAACCCGCCAGTCCTCCATCTCCAAATACTGATCCACAAGGTCTGCTTGGCTTAGGAGGGCGGCTAATTCCCGTATGTCTTGGTGCTGTTTACGATATAGAATGTAGGCTTTGGCGGTTCTCGCGTGACCGTTCTCTATCAAAACCTTTTCCACAACGTCTTGGATTTCCTCAACTGTGGGGACGCCGTCCTCGCCGAACCGCTTCTTGAGTTCAGCAACCACCTGGTCGCTTAGTTTTTTGGCTAGTTCGCGGTCTTTTCCACCAACCGCCTTGGCAGCCTTCCAAATAGCATTTGTTATTCGTTCCTGGTCAAAGGGTTCGAGTCTTCCATCACGCTTTCTAACAAACTTCAAGTTTTATTCACCTCTTGGAGCACGCGACGGAAGTCTTCTGGCTCCTCGAATCTGCGGTATACGGAGGCGAAGCGCACATAGGCTACACGGTCAAGGTTTTTAAGGTGTTTCATGACTAAGTCGCCGATTTCTTGGGAGGACACTTCTTCCTTGCCAAGCTGCATGAGTTCCTGTCTAACCCTCTCCGCTAGGGAGCGAATCTGCTCCATGGTTACTGGCCGTTTTTCGCAGGCCTTCTGTAAACCTCTAATGATTTTGTTTAGGTCGAAGCGTTCAAGTCTGCCGTCGCGTTTCCGCACCATCAGCTCGATGGTTTCTATATACTCATATGTGGTGAAGCGTCTCCCACAGTTGCCGCATTCCTTGCGTCTTCTTATGGTGTTGTCTGCGGAATCGCGGGTTTCAAGGGTTTTAATGTTTTCTGAGCCGCAGTATGGACATTTCATGGAGCCTTTACATCCCATTAAGACTTCACGTCGCGTGCCAAATAAACTTTTAGTGTTTTAAAGCTAATTTCATGCACTAAATGTAGTGGTGCTTTTAACAGTTTATGCAGCAAAAATTTAAAACAAAACATAAAACCAAAACCGAAAATATACAAAATTCAGTATCCTTACAAACTAAAATAAAACCTAAAAATCATGTCTAAACGCAAGACTAGAACCGAAACAAAGCACAACGGTCAGAAAACCTTTTTAGAAATGTTTTCATGTAAGAGAAGCGCATAAACTCTTCGTAGAAAAACGAAAATTCATCAAAAAGTTAAAAGCACAACGCAATTTGACAGCTAACCTTCTACGAGCTTCTGAAGACCGGAGGCGGTTCAGGGATAGACACGTAACATAAAATCATTACAAGGCTTAATGTTGTTATGTAAATGCACAAGACTGCTAGATATCTTCTGGTTTTCGACTTTGGAAATCTGACTGCTTGCTTGATAAATTTTGGTGTTTGGACGGGAAAGATAAACGGAACTTTCTGTCTGTATAAAAGGAATTTTTCTCCATATTTCTTTTCGAGGTCTCGCTCCTCATTGTCTGCCAACAAAACATAGCCGAAAACCAGCGTAATCCACATTATTAAAGAAGCTGGTCTAAGATTCATTAGGCTGAAGCCAAAAACGCCAACTATCAACCCGAAGTACTGGGGATGCCTCACAACAGAATACAAACCACGAGTTATAAGTCCCTTTCTCCGGTGTCTAAGAAACTGTATGAACGACAAAAGGAACACTGTCACTCCTAACAGAGCAAGGATTCGTCCAACAATAGCCACATATGGGATGGTTATGTTACGCATGACAAGCCATCTGGTCTCCTCAAACCAGAGGAATGGGCTCCAAGGAGAAACTAGAAGAACATAAGCTCCAAATGGTGGAATCATCCATATAAGGTATGGGTTCATTGCACAAGCTAGGGCAGGGGACTGAAAAAACAACAACACTGCGGAGAATGTTCGCCTAAGCAGTCTCTTTAAATCCGACAAACGAGCGTCGCCCCCTACGGCCGTTCAGAATTAACATGACGCAAGTGCCTATAAATCCAGAGTTTAGAACGGGAAAGATGTTCTAAACGACCATTATTGGGCGGAGTTTCCTGTAAAAGCATTTTCTTCGTTCTAAACTTTAGAATTATATACGATAATCGATCAACAATATTTGAGGAATTGAGCTGTCAGCGTCTAGCAAAATTTTGGTTTTCGTTATTCTAGCGGCTTTTTCGCTGTATGTAACGCTCTACACCATTTCAGCTTACCAGGTAGCCAATAGGTGGGCGTTTGACGGTAACTGGTTGTGTTCGGGAGGCGTAACATTTTTCCCGTGGCCTAGGGGCCCTCAAGGTGTTTATGTTCCGATAATTACCAAAATGAACCCTATGGACGAGTTCATCCATTTATACCTCATAAAGACGGGGGTCTTAATCTTTGTTTGCTTGGTTTTATGGCTGGTCGCGGCGGTTTACTTCTTTAGGGCTGTTCTGCCTTTGATAGAAACTTGGAGAACAAGCGGGAGACATGTGGGGTAAGCCTTGTCAGATTTTTTCTAGGGCTTGTTTTAGGTCGGCGATTATGTCTTCCGCGTCTTCTATGCCGAGGGCTAAACGCACAAGCTGGTCTGTTATGCCAAGTTTTTGGCGTTGTTCTGGGGTTATGAAGTAGTGGGACGAGGTGGCTGGTTGTGTAGCCAATGTTTCTGTTCCACCTAAGCTGGCGGCTAAAAGGCATAACTTAAGGTTTTCAACAAACCTCACAGTTTTTTCAAAGTCTCCTTTAATTTCGAAGCTTACGACTCCGCCGTAGC
>Ga0209080_1001334_pt1 | contig 12571 bp, 12 predicted proteins | sample JNZ110809AmetaG_FD_184123 | JGI IMG/M metagenome (GOLD analysis project Ga0209080, IMG submission 184123) | Hot spring microbial communities from Jinze hot spring, China to study Microbial Dark Matter (Phase II) - JNZ 110809A (SPAdes) (version 3) ...
AAACACGACGAGTCCCATTACCATGATCAAAAACGCCAACATCTAAAAAGGCGTAAGCCGTCTCATTAGCGTCATACCAACCCCCACCGCCAGCAACACCATAAGGCGAAACAACAGCCAAATAATATTGGAGGGAATAGTGAGCTGTCGCTGTATGATTTCGGTCCATAACAAAAGTAATAGAATTTCCAGCCAACGCAACTCCGTCAACATCCCAATACTTGAACTTGTACCGTGCACCTTGAAAAATGGGAACAACATCTGGAGCAGTTAAAGAGACATTTGCCCCCTCATCATACCAACCCTCACCGGGAATAAAAACGACATCCGGGGGGTCTGTTTTTACGGTTAAGTAATGTTGCACTTTAAGAGGAGGCAACACATCAAAATATGTTATGCATGGGGGACTGTAAGCGACGCCGCCATATTCTGGCAAAGCCGTGTATGCAACTGCAGAAACAGTCGCCCTTCCAACAGTTGCATTGCGAGGCACTTTTGAAACAATCTGAATAAAGCTTTCACCGGGTCGTAAAATAGTGGGTTTCTCGGCGTAAACCACATGAATTATTGGACAATCAATAACATCGAAAGCATCAACAATCACCACGGCAGGCTTGCTTGTCAGCGCAATATTCTTAACGGTCAAATTTAAGACTAAAGTTTCTTCCCGCAAGAAACTTGTTTGATATATTAAATCAACGTTCAATGTTTTAATATCGATCACTTGAATAATCCATCCAACCTGAAAAGTCAAAGTGTCGCTGTAAACTTTACCAGCTATATCAACGGTTGCCACAACTTTCCAATCACCAAAAACCTCTTGTTCGGCACCTTCAGATGGCCAAGGAATCCTAAAACTGAAAGAAGCAACTCCATCATCATTTGTCCAGTTAACGCCTACCGCCACCGTTTTATTCAGAGGGTTTAAAACTTGGAAAGCCACAAGCCAATTTGCTATAGGTCCTTCGTTATAAGTTACGCGGGCGTAGAGCTCCACAAGTTCTTGTGGTTGAAATGCGTCGCTTCGCTGGTTTAAGCCCTTCCCATCAAAAGGCACCTTATTTGAGAATAAATCAATTTTTCCTCCATCGGCATAGACTTTTAAGTTAATAACAATGGATATGAAAATTGCGAAAAGGATCGTTAACGTGACAACTGCAACTAGCCTTCTCCGTTTCGTCATCGTCATCAATGTATAGTTAGTGTGGGCTTCTTTAACAAATATTCCGTAATCACGAATATTGCTACAAAAGATGTGTTTTTAAACAATTGCAAGTTCGCTTTTTAACGTAAAAATGTTAAGTATTCGATGTGTTTGGCGGGCCCGCGGGGATTTGAACCCCGGTTCTCCGGCTCCGGAGGCTTGCGCGCATGCATGCGCTTTTGCGCATGTTCATGTTCGGCGCCTTTGTCCGTGCTGGGCTACGGGCCCGTCTGATGATAAGTTGGCTTTGCGGGATTAATTGTTATCGGGTTTAAGGGTTAGGGTTCTATGAGTTCTTCGTTTATCCACCATGCTTTTTTCTTGCCGGCTTTTTCGCCTGGGTAGTATTCTATTATTGGTTTGCCTAGCTGTTTCTTGGAGTTTTTCATTATCCGTTTTAGCCTGTTTAGGACTAGCCACCTGTTTGTTTTTAGGTATTCCGCCAACTCTGGGGTTGTGGCGCCTTTATAGTGGATTAGGTAGTCCATTATTTTGTGGTCTATTTCGTCTAGGCAGAAGGCGTGTGGGTTTGTTTTGCCTCTCTCGTAGGTTAGAAGTTCCAGGTCTGCGAGGTATTTCCTTATCTGGGAGAATTCGGCTTCAAGCCTTTCAAGCCTCTTTTCGATTTCGAGAATTTTGTCTGGCTTCGGCGTTTTCTGGAGTTTTTCAATTATAGCGTCTCTTATGAAGTTGCTTCTTTCGCCTTCTGGAACCCGTAACGCTAGCTCTTGGTAAACTTCTTCCGGAATTTTCACCGAAATAACTCTTAACTCGCTCATGGCACCGCCACGTGGGGGTTTATGTTGGCTGTTTCTTATTTCTTTGGGAAACTTTTTAAAAGCTAAGCTTTAAACCCTTTAACCGTAGTTCGCTTTAGAAAGTGGGTGTTTCATGGTTAAGAGAACCACGATTTCCGTTATAAAATGTGATGTGGGCTCTTTGGCGGGACACCATGTTGTCCCGAAACCTTTACTGTGTATAGCTGAAAAAAACCTTAGGAAAGCGAAGGATGACGGTTTGATAAATAGTTATTTTGTCTTCAACGTTGGAGATGATATACAGCTTTTAATGGTGCATGAAAGGGGTGAGTCGAACCCGGAAATTCACAGGCTTGCATGGAACACTTTCCAAGAAGCCGCCAACAAAGCTTTACAATTGAAGCTTTATGGGGCTGGACAAGACCTGCTTAAAAACGCTTTCAGCGGGAACATTCGCGGCTTGGGTCCAGGCGTTGCGGAGATGGAAATTGAGGAGCGTAAGTCCGACCCCATAGTGGTTTTTGCGGCGGACAAAACTTCGGCTGGAAGCTTTAATTTGCCGCTTTTCCGCATTTTTGCAGATCCAATGAACACTGCTGGACTTGTGATAGACCCGAACATGGCTGGAGGTTTCAAGTTTGAGGTTGTAGATGTCCAAGAAGGAAAGAAGGTTGTCCTGAAATGTCCGGAAGAAATGTATGAGCTTGTGGCGTTAATTGGCACAGTTGAACGCTACATAGTTTCGAGGGTTTGGCGAGCTAGAGACGACTTAATATGTGCTTCCGGCAGTGTGACAAAGCTTTCGTTGATAGCAGGTAAATATGTGGGCAAAGATGACCCCGTTATGATTGTACGGGCTCAGCACGGACTGCCAGCGGTAGGCGAAATCCTCGCACCCTTCATGCATAGCTATCTTGTGGCGGGTTGGATGCGTGGAAGCCACTGGGGACCCATAATGCCCGTTGGGTTAAAAGATGCCCGGTGCACGGTTTTTGACGGTCCGCCGAGGCTTGTGGCGTTGGGCTTCCAGGTCTCTAACGGGGGTATAGCATGCGACGATGAGGGGAACCCGATGATAACGGACTTTTTTGCAGACCCCGCCTTTGAACCGGCGAGAAAGGAAGCCTTAAAACTTGCCGTTATGCTAAGACGCATGGGAGAGTTTGAGCCTGCTCGTTTAAGCGTTGAATCTATGGAGTACACGACTCTGCCGCAGATCATTGAAAGGCTTAAGGAAAGGTTCACGCCTATTTAAGTGCGGTTGATGGTCGCCGCTTTAACTTGGCAAGCTCTTCACAGTGGCTTTTCACAATTTCGTAGAGCTTTCTCCGAAGATCCTCTCCGGAAAGTTTTCTCTCTCTAATTAGGGCGACTTTTTTGGCTAGTTCTGCGTCGCCAAGTCCGTTGAACCATGCCTCGAAATCGCCGCGGTAAAGGTGAAACTCTATGGAAACTGTGTCGATTTTCTGGATTTTTTCGCAGAAGTCGCTTAGGCTGGACGCGAATATTCCTAATGGCTTTCCTATGTCTGCATAGAAGTAGAAGGCTTTTTCCACGGGCACGTAAGCCAATATATGTTCGGCTTTTTGGTGGTCTATTTCTGGCAAGCCTAAAGCCTCCCGTCCCTTCTTAGTGATTGTGTAGTAGCCTTTTCCAAAAGTTTCCAAGTAGCCCATTTTCGTTAACCCTATCATGTGCATCATAACCGTTGGGAAGCTTAGCCCGATTTCTGCTGCCACCTCCATGGGTTTTACTGGTTTTCCAAACATCCAAACGGTTTCAAGAACAAGCTTTTTAACTGGAGATAAACTCACAGCACACCCTCAAACATTCTATTTTGGGCTGTGGGTTTTTCAAATTTTCGCTGCCTCACGGTTGTAGGGGTTGTTAAAGCAAAAATTAACTATATAGTTTCAACCACCTAAAACGCCTTATAACAGAGTGGTCCTAAATATGTTTGAAGGGTCAAAGCTTGCCAGTGGAAAGGCTTTCAACGGGAGTGCAAGCCCTAGATAGGATGCTTGCTGGCGGGATTCCAAGAGGCTTTTGCGTAGCGGTTACAGGTGAACCGGGCACTGGAAAAACTATCTTATGCATCCATTTTATAGCACAAGGAATCGCCGACGGAGACAAATGCATTTACGTGACAACTGAGGAGAGCAGAGAATCCATTATAACGCAGGCTGGACAGTTTGGCTTTGACTTTGCCAGCGCCACAAGGGATGGAAAGCTTGTTTTGATTGACGCTTTGATGGGAACCGAGGACCAGTGGACTATTAAGGCTTTAACGGTTGAAGAGCTTGTGAACAAGGTTATTGAGGCGAAGAAGGCTTTAGGCTATGGAAGAGCCCGTTTGGTGATTGACTCGCTTTCGGCTTTTTGGCTTGACAAGCCTGCCATGGCGAGGAGGCACTCCTATTTTGTAAAAAAGGTTTTGGCGAAATGGGACTTCACTATTCTGGCAACTTCACAGTACGCCATAACCACTTCCGAGGCTTTCGGCTGGGGCGTGGAGCACATAGCAGACGGCATAATAAGGTTTAGACGCTTTGTTCGTAATGGCGTTTTGAGGCGCTACTTGCTTGTGGAGAAGATGCGTCAGACACCTCACAGCCTCCAAATGCACGAAATAGCCATTGAACATGGGAAGGGACTGGTTATTCTCGGACCAGTAGAGGAACGCAAAGAGGACATAGCCCTGCCAAGAAAGGTTATGGAGAAAATCCAAAAAGCAGCGGAGAAGAGGGAGCTTGAACAGCCAGAGTCTAGCCCGTGAACATTATTCTCGGGCGGACGTGCAAAAGGAGATAGCAGACTTCTGTGTTGGAAGATGGGTTGCCGTCCATTGTACAACCGAGAAGGGTGAACTCGTTTTTCGAAGATATTTTAAGGGCAGACCGTTAACCGTTAGCAACGTAAGCGATTTACAAGAACTTTTGAGGAAAATGAACTTTCAAGCGAGAACCATTTATGCTTCGGCTAACAAATACCGCTTACTAAGCTGCATAGAAGACGTTCACACACTTTCAAACGTGATTGGCTGTACACCCACGTGGGATATTGACAGCACGCTCCAAGAATGGCGGAAAACCGTGGCTGTTGCCAAGCAAATAATAGCCTTTCTCGAAAGCCAAGGCATATGCAACTCTGTGTATGTGAAGTGGTCTGGAAACGGGTGCCACATCCACATCCATGAGGAGGCTTTCTCCGAAGAAGTTCTCAGCAAGGCGCATCCTCTAGACTTGGCTTACGCCATAGTTGAATACGTGAACAGCAATGTTCTATCAAGGCTTTCTGAAAGCTTAACCATGGAGAACGTGCATGTTGAAAATAGGATGGATGCCGGGAGAGTTTTCACTTGTCCATTAAGTTTGCACCGTGAACTCGACGTGGTTTGCGTCTGCATGAAGCCCAACGAGCTTGACAATTTTTCTCCAGAATGGATTAAGCCCCACAGCTTCAGACACAACCCTCAATGGCGGGAACACGTGAAGGGAGAAGCTGACAAATTAGCCTTAAAAGCCTATGAAGCTGTTGGCGGTTATCCAAAATCCACTGTTAGAAAAAAGCGGAAAAAGAAAAGTCTTGATCAGCAGATAATCGAGTGGCTTCAAAAATTTTAGAGGTTTTCCGAAAATGTAAATAGGAACCCGGAGACTACATAAGCCCACAAAGACGCTGGTGTCTGGGAATCAGCATGAAAATGGCTGTGCTTGTCTACGAGTATCCGCCGAAAATCGTGGGCGGTTTAGGCACATATGCCGCTGAGATCACCCGAAGATTCGTCTTAATGGACCATGATGTGACAGTCTTCACCATGAACGATGACGAGGGCAGCCTTCCAACAAGGGAGATCTGGCGTGGCATAGAAATTCACAGACCCCTACACATTGATATTTCGGATTCGCTGCCAGACGTTGTGGCTGAAGACGTTAGGAAATGGGGTAGAGGCATCCAGCTTTTCTCGAAAATTTTGGTTTACAATTATTTGAGCGCTGCAAAGCTTGTTAACGAGCTTATTGCCAAGGAAGGTTTCAAATTTGACATTGTAGTCGCCCACGACTGGCTTTCAGTTATAGCGGGCATAACCATCAAAAAGGAGACGGGATTGCCGCTGGTCTTCCATGTTCACTCAACGGAAAAAGGGCGAACCCTCGGAAACGGTTCAGAGGTCGTCAGCAACATTGAGCTCCGCGGAGCCCAAGTCGCCGACATGGTTATAACGGTTTCATACGCCATGAAAGACGAACTCATAAAGCTTGGTTTTCCAAAAGACAAAATTGAGGTTTGCTACAACGGTGTTGACCCACAAAAATATGACCCGCAAACTGTTAGCCAAGACCAGATAAGGCGTGTTAGGGAATCCTATGGCATAAAGCCCGAAGACCCCATGATCCTGTTTATCGGGAGACTTGTAGGCGTGAAGGGCGTCGACAAACTTGTGATGGCTATGCCCTACATATTGCAGAAAATTCCAAACGCCAAACTGGTTATCGTTGGCTTGGGCGACTTGCAGGACTACCTTATTAACCTTGTAAGGATGATGAAGCTTCAAGACCATGTGAAGTTTAACTTTCAATTCTTGCCAGAGGAAGAGCGAATCGTCCACTACGCGGCATGCGACGTGGCTGTCTTCCCAAGCCTTTACGAGCCCTTCGGCATAGTGGCGCTGGAAGCCATGAGCATGGAGCGTCCCGTTGTCGTCGGCGCGGCTGGCGTAAGCGGAATGCGTGAAATAGTTATTCCATGCGGTGAAGAGCAGTGCGGCTACCATATAAACCCAAATAACCCAGCTGACATCGCGTGGGGCGTCATAAACGCTCTAGAAAGCCCAGAAAAGAAGGAGTGGCTTGGCAAGAACGGTAGGCGCCGCGTCCTAAACGAGTTTGCATGGGACAAAATCGCTGAAAAAACCATAGAACTGTACGAACGGGTGATAAAACGCTAGAATGGTCGCCCTAGACTCTTCAGCAAACATTGAACTTCGGAGGAGAGTTGCAAGGGAAGCTGCCCACCTTCTATACATAGGCGCCGAGAAAGAGTACAAACAGGCGAAAAGAAGGGCTGCTGAAAACCTCGGTGTAAATATTTTTCCGTCAAACCTTGAGGTAGCAGTGGAACTGGACAAGATAGCCGAAGAAAACGAAGGCGCAACGCGGCAAGAGCGTCTTGTCCAAATGAGGCGAGAAGCCCTGAGGCTAATGAAAATTCTTGAAAAATACAGTCCAGTACTCGTGGGAAGTGTGTGGAGGGGCACCATCCACCATAAAAGCGACATAGACATAAACGTTTACCACGACCAGCCCGAGGAAGTTTTAACTGCACTAGAACAAGTTGGCATCCAAATAGTTGAGAAGGGCTGGATAACCATGACCAAAGGCGGTGAATGGCAACGGGTTTACCGCACACTGGTAAGGTTGCAATCCAACGAGGAGGCAGAAATAATAATAAGGAATCCAGCTGAATACGGGGTTAAAGAGAAATGCGAAGTTTACGGAGACATTATCTCAGGACTCACAATTCATGAGTTAGAAAAGGTGCTTTCAAAAAACCCCACCCAAAGGTTTGTCCCCTTCTAGACGCTTAAATACTAGGACAGCACTTGAGTAGAATAGAGCCATTTGAAGGTAATCATGTGGAAATCGACAAAGAAACCTTCAAAAAGCTTTTCCCAAACCTAGCGCGGGAAATGGAGCTCGGCGACAACAAGGTTTCAATAAACTCTGTTCGCGCAGAAATCGAGGAAGGCGAAAGAACTGCCTCTAGAAAAAGAAGAACCCAAGTTGATCCCTTCGCCAATTATGATCCAGACGTCATCGACTTTCTGCGCCGCTGCGACACAGAAGAGCAAGCCGAGGAAATAATCGCCTACATGGAAAAAAGAGGTGAAATAAGCAGCGAATATGCTGCCCAACTCAGAAAACAACTCAAAGAGAAGGGCGTTAGAAGCTTCGGCCCCAAAAAAGAGGAAAACTACTACATGAGACGTGGCGGATTGCTTTAAACCTGCTCTGGTGGCACGTTTTCCGGGGCATAACCCGTATAATATTTTAAGCCATATCTTTGCAGTTTCCGAACAACATGCGGATACAAAATAAGTTCTTCAATTTCAATTTCCTCCGCCAGCTTTGGGCTTATTTGGTTTAGTCTCTCCGTAAGAGAGCGAAAGCTTTCTTTAGTTGAAAAAGAAGCCATTACAGATGGGTGACAGCTTACCCCCGCTTCTACAAGTTTTCTAAGGGCTTCAAGTTGAAGTTTAAATCCCTCAGGTTCGGCGCCTGTCAACCTTGCAAATTCTTCTTCGCTGCATCCTTTAAGCGAAACCCTCACGTGGACAAAGCCGTATTTTGCTAGGCTTTTAGCATAGTCTTCCTCGTAGGCTATGGGAATGCCGTTTGTTTCAAGAATAAAGCGGTATCCCTTTCCCTTCAAGTTGTCCAGCACAGCCAACAAATGTTCTTTCCCAATAGTTGGTTCGCCGCCGCTAATTCTAAGCAAATCCAACCCGCATTTCCTCGCGAGAGATTCAAGGCTTTCAGCAACTTGTTGGGGCGTGTAAAACTTGCCAACTTCAGCGGGACGACTGGCAACAACGTCTGAAACCCAGCAGAAACGACACACCAACCCGCAGCCAACACAATCGGCAGTAACAATCCCACCGTACCACCTCGCCGGCCTTATGCGGTAATATTTCCTTTCCTGCCCATATGGACCTACACGTGTTACCAATTTTTCAATGGCAACGTGTCTTTTAATAGGGTCGTAGGGCAAAGTGGACCTTTCCCAGAGCTTTTGAGCCTCTCCATGCGTATTTGGTTATGGCGAGAATTTAAATTGTCGCCATCATTAGATTCTCTTTGACGAGTGTATGTTATTAAAGGCTGGAGAGGTTTTCAGCAACCGGGAAATTTCAAGGATGTTCAATGTTTGCACGAGACGAGGTATAAGGTACAGTGGAAACCTAAAAACCGGCATAAGCCACGTTGTTTTAACAACTGTTTTGAGTAAAACTCCGGAAGAAAGTGTTGAAAATCCCTACAACGATAGGTTTGAAGGTGAAGTTCTCCTCTACACGGGCGAAGGAAAGTTTGGCGATCAACAAATGACGAGGGGGAATCTTGCCCTAAAAATGCAAATGGAAAAAGGTTTTCCAATATACGTCTTCGAAAAGAAGTCTCCGGGGAAGTACATTTTTCTTGGACAATACAATGTTGTGTCCGTTCAAACGGAAAAACAATATGACGTTCGCGGTGTGCTCAGAAACGTCTTCATTTACAGACTCGAAAAAGTGTCAGACTTGGCCCTCCTACCCCCTAAATGGACTCCTAGTTCTCCAGACTGTAAAAGTAAATAAATAGGACTATTGAATATTTTAAAAGCCAAACCTCTGAAAATAAGCGGAGGAGAACCTTTGAAAAGGAAACCTCTAATCCTAACGATTTGCGTTGCGTTCTATTCGATTTTGGTGTTGAACGCGATTCTCGTGAAAAACGTTCAAGCTGAAGGCGCATACACTGTGGAGTGGGTTAACCACGCAGTGGAGGTTCTATCTAACGGATATGTCTTAATAAACGACACAATCAAGGTTGGAGGCATGCCGCCCGCCAATTTTTTGATAGGCTTTCCATACCGTTATGGCGCGTACATTCTAAAGTGCATGGCTTTTCCGCAAGTTAACTTGACACGAGAATACCAAGTTACGGCTAGTGTGCCGCTTGAGGGACGCATGGGCTTTTATGGCGTCAGAATAGCTCTTGATCCGCCGCCCCAAAATGGCGTTTTCAGCGTTTACTTTATACTCTCGCAAAATCTTTTAAGGCAGAGTGCGGCAAACACGAGCCTTTTCACTCTAGAATTTCCAGCATATCCAAGCCTAACAGTGAAGGCGCTTTCATGCAATGCCTCGCTGGTTCTGCCTTCAAACGCAAAATATGTTTCTGGCACCGTGTCTTCATTTAACTACGCAACAGGCTTGGAGTTGCAGGCTTTTCACTATGAGGAGGCAAATGTAACATTTGCCCTAACCACCAAGGAGATACAGCTTTTCACCGTGGAAGAGTTCAAGCGGGAAATAAGCATAAGTGCCCTAGGAGAAATAACTGTTTCAGACAGCTACTATGTCAAGAATCAATCGCCAACCACAATATCTTCCATACAAGTTGTTCTTCTGCCCAATGCTTCCGACCCCACAGTGGAGGACGAGTTTGGAAGAAAAGGCGCAAAGCCTCAGCTGGTTGACGCGAAAACAAACCGTTACAATGTGACTTTGACGTTTGCTGGACAACCTTTGTCCATGAAAAGTGGGGAATCCTCAAGATTCATTGTCAAGTACAAACTTCCAAGCGGCTTTCTCTCGAAAAGCGGACAGAACGGTGAATTAATCCCACTGCAAATGTTTCAAAACATTAAATACTACATTAAAGATGCATATATAACATTCATTTTCCCAGAAGGGGCAAAAGTAGCAAACTTAAATTGCACAAGCTCTTCAACCGACGTGGTCTATGAAGTTGTTAGGGAAATCTTTCAAGAGAAGATCGTGATACGTAAGCAAGGTGTGCTTTTACTGGACACCCTAACGGTGAGCCCCGCCTACACCTACAATCTTGTTTGGCTATCTTTCCGTCCAACCCTCTGGGCTTGGGCGATAGCCACTTTTGCATGCGCTCTCATAGCCTCATGGATGAAAGTTAAAGCTCCCGCAAAAGCGGTGACTGTTACTGTTCCAACGGTTGCTGTGAAGGTTACTCCTGAAACGTTAAGGTCTTTCGTTAACGCATACGAGGAGAAGAGGAAGATTCTCTCAGAAATAAAGTCTCTTGAAGCCGCTGTGAGCAAAGGGCGAATTCAAAGGCGGCGATATAAGGTTCAGAGGAAGACTTTGGAAACTCGCCTAGCAACCATCGAACGCAACCTTAGCGAGCTCAGATTAAAACTGCGGTCGGCTGGCGGTCGATATGCAGATTTGATGCGACAGTTAGAGGTTGCGGAAACGGAAATAAACGAGGTTGAAGCGGACATCCGAAGCATAGAAAGCCGCCACAGAAGGGGCGAATTAACGCTGGAGGCATACCGTAGACTTCTCGCAGAATACCAGCGTAGAAAGGAGAAAGCCGAAACAACGGTTGATGGAATTTTGCTGAGACTACGTGAGGAATCCCGCTAGCAAACCTAAAGATTTTTATTTTACTCGCTAAACTTGAATGAAATCTAGCCGAAAAGAGGAGGAGGAAAAATGGTGAAAATAGTGGTCGACAACCACAAGTGCACTGGCTGCGGCACATGCGTTGACACATGCCCAATGGGCGTCTATGAAATAAAAGATGGGAAATCCGTTCCGGTGAAAGTGGAAGAATGCCTCGTTTGCAGAGCATGCGAAGCCCAATGTCCGGAAGGAGCCATCCAAGTGATCGAGTAATATTCCTCTAGCCATATCCTTTTCTCTCATTTCAAAAACTTACCAAACACTTTGTGGAAGGCTTTCTGCAAATACTGTCTTGTTGGGCTGCCCTCTCTTTTAGCCAACTTTTTAAGGGCTTTATCCACCCCTGTGGCATATTGCACAGCCTTTTTAGGTTTATAGACTATTTGCCTTGGCAATTCAAGCTTTTCCGACATTTTTCTGAGGATAAACTTTCTTTGAACATCATCTTTGAAGGCTATCTTTAGGTTTAGCGGCAAGCTGATGGCGAACTCTATAAGCGGGTAAGAGGCGAATGGCAAGCGGAGTTCCACGTTGTGAAAACTGCAGACTTTAAAATCTCTTTCAAAATTTTCCTCATGCATTTTCGCGATGTCAAGCAGCATGGCTTTTTCAGCGGCGCTCTCGCCGAAGCGTGCATAAAGGTTTAGGTAGCGTCTATACCCCCCGAAAAGCTCGTCTGCCCCCTGCCCAGCCAACAAGACCTTAAATCCAAGCTCTGCAGCCCTTTCAGCCGCCCAAAAAATAGGTATTGCTACGCTTGTTTTTAGGGGTTCTGAATCTTCAATACACCACAAAACTTTGGGGAGGACGAGCTCCACATCCTCAACGCGATACAGGAATTTATGAAATGGGAGATTAAGGAAACTTGCTGCTTCTTCAGCATGTAATGTTTCACGTTGATTTTCTAAGCTAACATGAATTAAATGTACATCAACATCTACCTTCTTGGCTAAGAAGGCGATTATGCTGCTGTCTAACCCTCCCGAGAAGGCTACTGCAACCTCGTTCAGACCAGTCATTCTTTCAGTGATTGACTGCAACAGTAGCTTCTGAAGCGTCTCTACCGCCTCATCCTCAGATGGTGGGTGGGCAAGTCTTTGTGGGGTTTTAACAAGCCACGTTTTGAAGCCCTTTTTATCTGCAATCAGCAAATGTCCCGGCGGGAAAGATTTCGTCTTCTGGATGCCAATCTTCCATAGAGCCTTGCGCTCCGATGCCACTGCGAAAAAATCATCGTTCTCCCCATAGTATAGGGGATACAGCCCCAACGGGTCTCTGCCAACAACTAATCTATCGTTTTCAACTGCCAAAATGGCGAAGAACCCATCAAATTCCATAATTGCATTCTTTATAAATGCGGAAGAGTTGCTGTCTTGAAGCTTTTCAGTAAAAGCTGCCTTTAGA
>Ga0209080_1001335_pt1 | contig 12565 bp, 7 predicted proteins | sample JNZ110809AmetaG_FD_184123 | JGI IMG/M metagenome (GOLD analysis project Ga0209080, IMG submission 184123) | Hot spring microbial communities from Jinze hot spring, China to study Microbial Dark Matter (Phase II) - JNZ 110809A (SPAdes) (version 3) ...
CGTGTAGACTATGTAGCCTTTGTCTCTGCCTTCGTACCAGACTGTCCATGTCCATGGTCCAGCAATGTCCACCGTAAAGCTGAAGTGAACCCAACCTTTCTGATCAGTAGTCGCGTTAACATTAACTCGTGTACCGTCAGGCTTAGTCAAGGTCAAAATAAGCTTCTCGCCGGGCAATCCTGGCAATAAACGGTTATGCACGATTATGTTTTCGCCTACGTAGGCTTCTTTCCAATCACACCAGGCGACTATTCTTGGCGAGTATGTTGGGCTGTTACCAAGACAGTAGACGCATCCATCACAGGATCCCACATAAATCATTCCATCGTAAACCGCTGGGGAGGAAACTACTTGCGCACCAGTTGTGTAGACGGATAAAGTATCACCGTTTTTGGCATCCAAGCATGTTATGCTGTAGCTGTCGCTTCCGACGTACAGCTTGGGTCCAAATGGGTCATCCATATAAAGCACTGACGAGAATACTTGGAAACCCAGCCACTTATGCCATATAAGCGAACCGTTTTTCGCGCTTCTAGCGGCTACGCCCATATAGCATGGATGATAGATGATGTCTCCTACAACGGTTGGGGCGAAGGGTTGGTTGCTATTGTCTCCGGAAAAACCAACGGTTGGATATGTCACAACACACCATATTTCTGCACCTGTTGTGGCGTTGAGGGCTGCCATGTAAACCGGGCCAATGGTTGGGAAGAGACTATGGCCTCCGGCTCCTACGTAAACCACACCGTTAATTACTGTGGGCGTGCTAACCATGAACAGTACGTCCAGCCATAGACAACCTTTGGCGTAGTCCAGTTCCATAATTTTGTTCCCGTATTTGCATCTAAGCAGTAAACATTCCTATCTAAGGAGGTTATGTAGATTCTGTCGCCGTAATATGCTGGTGAACCAACAATAGGCATTCCAGTTGTGTAACTCCACAGTATCTCCCCGTTCAATGCATTAAGACAGTAGACTTTACCATCTAAACCGCCCACGTAAAGCCTGTTATTCACAATTATTGGAGAGGATCGTACCTGCCACGAAGCCACCTCCACCATCATGCTTGGGTAGAAGCCTCCAACAGCCTTCTTCCATACAAGGGCTCCTGTGTTTGCGTCTAGACAGTAGACATATCCGTCATCAGGTCCAAGGTATACTTTGTTTCCGGCAACGGCAGGTGAAGAGGCTATTCTGAAGCCTGTTTCAAACTTCCACAGCAGACTTCCGGTGTATGCGTCTAGGCAATAGAGATTTTTGTCATATGATCCCACGTACACCTTACCATTAACAATTGCAGGTGATGATGTTACAGCTCCCCCCCCGTTTGATACTTCCATATCAGATTAAGTTTCACTGGACCCATTTGATTTGTTGCGACTCCCGGCTTCTCCATATTTCCACGCCAATATGGCCAGTCTTTCGGAGGAATCTCGCTGATACAATAGGTTGTTGGCGTGAATGGCCATCCACTGGACCCATAAAGCTTCCCGTAAGCAATTATCGGACTGCTGAACATGACCCCCGGCAGTTCCCATAACACCTCTCCTGTAAAAGCATCTATACAAGCGAATTTTACAGGTGGAGCTTCGGCCGCCCCGGCAACGGGCATTCCATCACTGACACCTATGTACAATTTGCCGTCAGCTATGGCTGGCACAAGGTACCCGATATAATAGTAAGCCGGCGTTTTCCATAGAAGTTCACCTGTTTCAGCATCCCAGCAGCCGACATATCCGCCCCATGGGTCAATGTTGTGAGCGTAAATTCTTCCATAGGCGGCGGCAAAGCCGTATACAAAGAAGGATCTGGGACCAGCATCAAACTCCCATATAATCTCCCCGGTGCTTGCGTTGTAGCATGTTAGCCTTGTCGTGCCGGCACCTTGGTATAGTTTGCCATTGTAATAGGTGGCTGAGTACGTGTTTGTTTGTCCAATTTTACGTGATTTCCATAGGAGTTGTCCAGTTTTTCCATCTAGGGCATATACTGCCCCTTCAAATGACCCAACAAAAACTTTTCCACCGCCCACGCAAAGCAGCTGGGAAGGTTCATGGCACTCATATTTCCATGCTAAGGTGGCTGGGACCAATGGATTCGAGACGTTGTATGCCACCACATAGTTCTTTAACGTGGCAGTGTCATGGACGACGCGATATTTCATCTTTAGCTCTTCGGAGTATCGACCGGGGAAGTAGCTTGCTGTTCCAGGCTGTTCAAATAGGATGCTACCAGATTGAATATCAACACTCCACATTCTAGCTCCATCGCTAACTCTGTGGCATGCGATCCCATTATTTGTGTCTACAAGGAGGTATTCATCAGTTATCTTGTAGATTCCCGTTGACCATCCTATGTCGGGTGCATCGACACTCCACATCTCCTCACCTGTATTTGGGTTAAGCGCTTTCAATTTTGGTGGCGGTGGAGGCGGAAAACCTGGCATCGGAAAGCCGCCGCCACTTACAACAAAAACTTTACCGCTAAATGCCGCGTACGCCGTTCCAGCAGTGCTCCATAAAACCTCGGGCTTGTTCGGTGCTGGTCCATTGGAAAAACGTGTGTGGCCTTCATCATGTCCCAAATTTATCCATTCATACTGTAGCAAGTTTTCTGGCGCCGAGCTAACCGTTAACATTGTGGAAAATGCCAAGAGTGCAATGCAAATGCACAATGCAACTGCCATAAGTCTTAGAAGGGCGCTTTTACTTTTCCACATATTCAAAATCCCCATTTTGTAATGCGGTGTTCAGCGTTTAAAATTTTCGTGATCAAGGACTTTTATTTCATCAGTTTTACTTGGATGGCGTTGTGGTCGCATGTGATGTAGCATTCCATGCATTTGGTGCACTTGTTTAGTCCGACGCCCTCTACGAGTTTTACGCCTACGGGACATGCTTTTTCGCATTTTCTGGTATCTTCTAGACGGCAAACTGCACAATAGTCTAGCCTATAATCTTCGCACGTTTGTGGGCAACCCTTCATAACGCATTTATCATCTTTAATTTTGATTTTGATAAAGGGGTTTGCTGAGGCTGTAATGTTTAGCAGGGCTCCGACTGGGCATAACTTCTTGCACCAGAATCGTCTTTCCCTAAGGCTCAGAATCACCGCAATAACTGGAATCATGTAAAGTTCAATTATGATGTTGTTGATTATGCCAGTAAGATACCGAGTGGCCTTAAGATGGAATAGGCCTCTGGTTGTTATTCCTATTGGGCATATTGTGCAGAACACATTGAACCTTAATGCAGCTGAGCCGACAACGGCTAAAGCCAAAACTCCGCTTGCAGTAGTCCCCCCCTTGGCGGAAAGGGCCCTCATAATTGGGCAAGCCTTGCATAAGAGGCTCTTCCTGTCTTTGCAAGTGCCCTGTGCTTCAGCATTTGCTCTTTCAGCCCTTTTCGCCTCAAGTTTTGGCGAAAAAAGTTCAACGCCCTTGTCAAAGCTGTCTATGATTGTGCCTACAGGGCAAATCCAACCGCAGAAAACGTTTCCCAGAAGGATGATGATTAGTAAGACAAGCAGTACGGCGACGATTGTTGGGACTATGAGGCGCCACTCAACTCTTAAGGTGACCAGCGACTGGATTCCCCCTAGAGGGCAAGCAAGCCATTCGCCGAATCCCACGTTACACCAGCCATTAAGCCACACGCTGCAGGGCGACTGCACAAGAGGCAGAAAAAGGAAAGGCTGCTTGTTTCCCGGAAAAATGCTGTTTACAGGGGCATAGGGGACCGGCCACTCCCTTCCCGGTGGCACATAAGCAACGGGCAAAATGAACAGTATTAGGAAGACAGCCTTACACGTCCATCTAAGGTATCTTATCTTTACTTTCTGGTTTTTCGTGTTTCTCTTCAAAGGTTTCCACGTCTTACCGCATTAAATTGCAATTAGCCCTTTGAATGATTGTTATCTACCTTTTATGTGAAACTTAAACGTATTGTTGGATCCCAGTAAGAATCCAAAATTATTTAATTCGGCGCAGCTTTTACTGTATAAAATCCGGGGGCTTTATTGTGAATTTAACAATTAAAGGTTTCATGAGGTACGTTGTTGTTTTTCTAAGCGGGGTTCTAGTGGCTTCCCTATTCTGGAATTTAAACCAGCTTCTCTTTTTCAAGAATGTAAGCTACACGGAGGATTATGACTATGTAGTCTATATGGATTCAGGTGCCGTTAAGGTTAAAAATGGAACTACAGGCCGCGTGGAGTTTGTCGGAGAAAACCTCTCGCAGGCTCTGGATTACGTATTGAAGGGTGAGGGTTTAAGCATCTTCATAAAGGGGGCGGAGTATAATGCCTCAGGGGGCTTAGTTCTGAGAAATCTTGCAAACGTGAGAATAGCCAGCGACAGGGCTAGAATAAACCTCGGAGGCGGTTTTTTGGCTATTAAAGGCGACTATTGGGATAATTCAAAGCATGTCTACTTAGAAGGTTTAACGATCTTTAATGGAAGCCTGCTCATCGAAAACAGCTTCATGACAACCATTAAAAACTGTATTTTTGAAGATTGTGAGGAGGGTGTAATCCTTTTAAACACAAATGGTTGGACTGAGTGCACAAAAATAGAGGACTGCTACTTTAAGAACGTGAGAAGGGGGATTGTTTTCAAGACTCCTTGTGGAAATGGAACGCGCTCCTACGCAAACACAGAGGTAAAGCGCTGTTACTTCGAACTGATGAGGGAAAACTCTGTTGGAGTGCATGTTGAACCCCTATCCGACTTTAACGAGGGGTTAATTCAGAACGTGAGAATCTGGATGGGTGGGGTATGCGAAGTAAACCAAACAGGACTTTTCATTGAGGGAAGCATGCTTAACACGCTGGTGCAAGACATGGTTTTCGAATCCTTCGCAGATAACCCCAAAAACATATTTGGCATACATTTCGGTCCAGGAGCAGAGGGACCGATTCTAGGTCACGGAATAGTTTTCTGCGGAAATTTTACGGAGAAAATTTACAATCCATTTAATAGGTGGATTTATGGTGCCGGAGGATCCTTTAAAGTTGAAAACGTAAGCATACCGGTTGGTGTGGGAGACAACTATGGCGTCCAGCAAGAAATAGGCCTTGTCACACATCTATCATTGTCCGTTTACTCCCTCAACGTTAAAGTATGCATTTGCGGCGAATTTTCAATGGAGGAGTCTATTACCGTTCGTTTTAGGCTTAAGCTTTTGGATGGCGCTTTTTCCAGAAGTTTGGAACTTTCCTTCAAAAACGCCACGGTTAAATGGTTGAATCACGACGAGTGGCTTTACATCTGGCCCACCAGGAACGTGATTCAGTCTCTAGTTGTTGATGCAAAGACAGTTAAGGAGGCAACAAATGTAACAGTTTCAGTGTCGGTTTATGGACAATACGGATAGCTCAAGTTTTATAAAAAGGGGGGATGTGTTATTGGCTTTTTTCTGTGCGAAGGGAAGCCTTTGCTCTTAGCGTGAAGCTTCTAAGATCTATTCTTGCCGGGCAAATGAACGTGCAGTTTCCACATCCATCGCAGAGGTCTGCTCTGAGAACTTTCAAGGTTTCTGTTCTCCCCTTGTCAAAGGCTTCTTTTATTAATATTGGGCTTAGTTTGTGGCAGCAAACTTCCAGACACGCGCCGCAACGCATGCATGCGGTGGTTTTGATTGTTTCGAAGGACTGGGCTTTTGGAAGTTTCACTTCTACCTTTTCTTCTGAAGGTTTCGGCAGTCCTACTTTATCCAGCAACGGCGAAGTTAGGTTCATGATAATTAATGCTAGGATTGACCCGCCGAAAAAGTTCATGTATGTTTGTATCAGAACCGTTAGGACTCCAAGGCCTATGCCAAAAATGCATTGCCCGCTGTGAGTTAGGGGCGTTGTAGCTGGATCAGTTGCCATGAAGAATGCCAAGAAAATGGAGCTTCCAACGAAAATGTGGAAACCGAGCCTCAAAAGAATGTCTCCACCATAAACCGCTGACATGATCAAAGACATGACTATGATTGATGCGAAGTACGCTGCGGTTATCCGCCACTTCACGTACTTGCGGGCAACTATGAACAATATTATTCCAACGATGATGACGGCTATGCTTGAGGCTCCTCCTGCCCAACCGTGATACTTGGCTATAGCTAACGTCAAGAAAAGCTCCGAAGGCGACGGTGGAATCGGAAGAATCCCTTTAGACACTAAGTCAGGGTTTCCAAAACAGAATTGTAGTGCGCTCGCAAAAGATGATTCCCCTTCGTAGCCTAATCCCGCTGCTAGTGTCGGTATATACCCAGTGTGATCCTTCGGGAGCAGAATCTGATATAGAAATGGCAACAAAACCAAAAGTTTTGCAGCTGCAGCAGGGTTCACGTATTTTCTACCGAGAAGGCCTTGAAGTTTCTTGAACACTATAAGTCCGACAGCAGATATGACGGCTACATAAATGAACGCTTGGGGTGCTGTGAGAGGTAATACTTCAACAGTAGCCATCACTGGAATGCCATAAGAATATGAAAGAGCAACAATCAAACCGAAGACGGCAGCTGACATGGTGTTAACGGGGCCCTTCTCCTTCATCGCCAGCGAAAGTATATAATCGAGGACCACAGCCACAACCACGGAAATCATGCAGGAAACCAGCACCGTTAAACCCAACGACCAGCCTTCTTGGATTACAGACCACCAGAGAACCGTTGTGACAGCTGCAATAATGGCGAGTGCGATAAACGTGTAAGTCATCAGCTTATCCTTGGTCATCCACGAGTATTCCTTTACTTTGGACATGTTCATTCTCCCCTTTACAAAACGGAGTTTTTGTGTTAGAACAAATAACATATAAGACTTCCGGGCAGACCAAGAATTATAAGCAGCTTCGATATAATGCTGCTGCGTCTCGAGGATTGAGATAAAATGAGAATCACAAAATCCATTATAATCATAGTTGTGATGTTAATTGTCACGTTATCTCTTTTCCTCGTTGCGCTTGAGTGTCGCTGGAATGGAAAAACATCACCTAAAATTTTTGTAGGCGTTGAATTTGCCTACGGTGATGCAAATGATTGCAAGAGACTTGTTGATAAAGTTAAGAACTTCACCAATCTCCTCATTGTTGGTTTGCCGGAGCTAACATTTAACCAGACTCAACTGAATGAAATATGCGACTATATTTACGCCTCCGGACTGCATTTCATTGTGATGTTCACAAATCCCCAATCCTACATCACTTATCATCCATATGTGTGGATCATGAAAGCCTCCGAGAAGTACAATGAAAGATTTCTCGGAGTGTACTACTATGATGAGCCTGGCGGCAAACAGCTCGACGGAGGCGTCGGGCGAATGGTTGTTGAGGCTGAGAACTACACGGAGGCTGCCAACATCTACGTTAACTATCTACGAGCGCATATTGAATACTACACATACACTCGCGTCAATGTTTTCACGTCAGATTACGGACTCTATTGGTTCGATTATAAAGCCGGATATGATGTTGTTCTCATTCAATTCGGATGGAACCATAGTAAACCATTAAACATCGCACTCTGTAGGGGAGCGGCAAACGCTTACGGCAAGGACTGGGGTGTGGTGATAACATGGACTTTCACCAGTCCGCCTTACCTCGCATCCGGAGAAGAACTTTACAACGATCTGGTTCTAGCCTACAAGGCTGGAGCAAAATTCCTTGTGGTTTTTAGTTATCCACGCATCACACCTTATGGAACATTAACCGAGGAGCACTTTGAAGCTTTAGAGAAATTTTGGAATTACGTTCAACAAAACCCATGGGATCATGGTGTTTATAAAGGCGAGGTTGGATACGTTCTTCCGAAAGATTTTGGGTTTGGATTCCGAGGGGCTAATGACACTGTCTGGGGCTTATGGCATGATAATGCCTTCACCGAGAAGATATGGAACTATTCTCAAGCATATTTGCAGAAGTATCAATTAAAACTTGACATTCTCTACGATGATGAAGTGCTGAGCGACCAGATTAAAGGCCGCTATAAAAAACTGATCTGGTGGAACGAACCGTAATTATTCGTCTACTTACCTTTTGTACCGTGATAAGGCTTATTAATGCAAAAGGACAATGGTTCGAAAGAGGTGTCCGTAGTTGACGGATGGGGAAAAATGGGGGCTTGGCGATATCCTATATGGCGTCATAGCGCCATGCATTGTCGCAGCGTTGATAATCATTTTTCCAGCATACCTGAAATCCATCATTGCAGATCCCACATTGCAAGCAATATTTGTCGATGGACTTGGGGAAGCCATTCTCATTATAGCAGTTCCAATGCTCTTCGGTCTCCTATGGAATCGATGGGCTGGCGGCGCTGCTGGCTTCCTTTTGGGAAGCATCTACGCACTTTACATTAATGACATGTATGTGCAATACAGCACAATGTACCCGGAGTATCAGCCGAATGACATTTCAACCTTAGGTTATGTGGTTTGCGCTATGTTAACGGGTTATCTAGCTGGAGCACTAAACAAGGGTTCATTCAGCTTTAAGAGGATGATTGTTGCGGGGCTTGCATCCGGGATCATAGGAGGCTTTTTCCTTCTATGGACACAAATAATCTCTCCGCTGGGCATGGTGACGGACATTGCATATGCACTGTTCATCACATTGTTACCAAGAATGATTTACGGAATCATAATCCCAGTTATAAGCAAGGTCTTCATCTGGTATAACGTCCTACCTAGACGTCCAACATAGACCCCAAAATTTTTCTAATTTCTTGTCATCAATCTAAGCCTTTAAATATTCTACAATTAATCTACAGTTTGATAGTGAATAGACCGGGAGTGATGGGTATGGTTGTGAATAAAAGGCTTCTTCCATGGCTGTTTTTGGTGGTTTTTGCTTATTTCGTCTGGGCTGCATACTGGATCTTTCAGTCGTTCATATGGGGTTATGAGATAACTTCCAAGTTCACCTTGTACACAAGTCTCCTAAAGGAGCCATGGTGGATAGCCCTCTTCTATAGTAGCGAGTTAGGTGGGGTTGTTTGCACCTCCTTACGTTTTATAGCTGGAATTTTCGCTTTTTACGCGGCCCTCTTATTTTTAAAGGCTGGAGGGGTTTTTACTTCTCGGGTTAAGGACAATGTCTGTCGAGCTTTTGTTTTTGAATCCGGGTATTATTTGGCCTTGATTCCCTCGGTGATTTTAGGTTTTGTTCATCCGCTCTTTGCTGAGAAACTGTGGTATTTCAACCATACCCCCGGCATCCCTGTTTTGCTTGTCAGCGGGGTCACTTGTCTCTTTATGGTGATGGTTATTCCCTCATCTCTTTTAAAGTTGAGGTCAAAAATTATGGTGGGGTCTTCGGGAGAGGAAATTGTTAGGCAAATCTGCGTTGTCGGAGTTTCTTATCTTTTTATTGTTTTCTGGCTTAACTATTCATTATCGTGGATTGCCACAACGGTTCCGTGGATGGAGAGGGCGCAGCCTGGGATAGGCATACTGCTTGAGCCCATAAGCTTTGTTAGTTTCATGGCTACGGTTTTCGGTTTGTTGGCGATAGCTCTCTCTGCACTGCATTATGTTACGTCATACACCCGGCGGAAAGAAGGCGGTCCAGGTCCAAGACGTCTAGGCGCAATTATAACGGCTTTTGGAGCCTACTTTATTTTAGTGGTGGCCTTATACCTTGTTGCTGGCGGGTATGCTGGGCGACCAACAGTCTGGCATGAAATGGTGGTGCCCCACAACCCAGATCTATGGTGTATAACCTTCTTCCCCTTAGGTGTAAAGCTTCTGCTGACTAAGTCAAGCTAGGCCAGAAGCGAAAGTTTTAAGCCTACAACGGTTTAATCAGATTACGAGGGGTTAAATTATGAGTAAAAATAGAAAATTGCTGGCTTTTAAGTGTACTCTGCTGCTAGTGGCGCTATGCTTAACACTATTCACGGTATTACTCTCATCTAGCGGTGTTGCTGCCGCCGAGCAAACACAATACGAATGGCCCATGCTGGGCCACGATGAGTCTTGGAGACAATTCTCAGAGGGTCCTGCTCCCAATACACCGAAGGTTTTGTGGAATACTCCCCCTCTAGGTTTTGGCGTACACTTTGCCTCTTCAGTGGTAACCCATAAGGGTAGACTATTTACTCAAATCGGTCCGCCATGGTTTACTCCTCAACCGCCAAAGCTCTACTGTTTTAACGCTACCACTGGCGCAAAGATATGGGAGTCTCCTATTCAACCTGGGACTGGGGGAAGTACCCAAGTGATTCTTGACGACCAACATATTATGGTTGTTACTCTCTCGATGGTTGGCGGTGTGGGAGGCTTAGCGTGCTATAGGATATCCGATGGGTCGCAAGTGTGGTACAAGGAAATTGGCATTATGGGTCATCCAGGCGCTGAGGTTAAACAGTACTTGGAGGGAAGATATTCTCAAGAATTGAAGATGTATTACACTGCTATGTTTGACTTAGCCACACAAACGCCATACATAGTCGCCTACAACTTGTCTAATCCGGCTTCTCCGCCAACTCTTGCTTGGAAGAAGGTTGTCCACGAGCATGGTGAAGTGCTTTGCTGCGGCGGAGGTAAAGTGTTCTTCGGATCCTATCATGGCTATGTATACGCCTTTGACGGCAAAACTGGAAATCTGGTATGGAAGGCTCCAAAGATTGGGCAGATAGTTGCTTATGGCGCCACGTATGTGGATGGCCGTCTAATTCATGGCTCTGGCACTACGAGGCTTACATGCTATAACGCAAGCACAGGTGAGGTATTATGGGATTTTGATGCTGGTCCAAGAGCCTTCTTCGCCTTTGTCGGTGCAGCAGCTTACGGCAGATACTACCAGCACAACATCGACCCGTGGGGAGGCTACGTAGGATGCTGGGACATTGAGACTGGCGAACTGCTATGGAAGGCTCCGGCCCACTATTGGATAGGCTACGTGAATCCCGTCGTTGCTGACGGAAAAGTCTACATAGCTACAAGTGACGGCTACGCTGTTGCTGGGGAGGCGGAAGCTCCACCAGTAGCATTTGCATGCCTTGACGCGTTCACGGGAGTAAAGCTCTGGGAAGTAAACATATATGCGGCTCTCCCAACGGTAGCCTATGGAAACCTCTATCTAGTGGCTACAACTTCTTTCATGGGTCCAGTTTCCCTTTACTGCATAAGCGATCAGAAAAAACCTGCAGACTGGGCATATTTCCGCGGGAACATTAACCAGCCGGGTGTGGCTGTAAACCAGATGGGGCCTTCGACGCTTAACCTCAAATGGGCATTCAAAACAGAAGGTACAGTAATGTCGTCACCAGCTGTGGTCAAGGGGAAAGTTTACATTGGATCCCATGACCAGCACATATACTGCATAGATGCTTACACTGGCATGTTAATATGGAAATTCAAAACCAACTATCGAGTAACCTCATCGCCGGCGGTTGCTGGCGGCAAAGTGTTCACGGGTTTTGACGATGGGTATGTTTACTGCTTGAACGCAACCACGGGAGCCCTAATATGGAAGACAATAAACATCTACGGGGATGCAGGGCCTCCGCCAATACTTATAGAGGTTGCCAGCTGGCAGCCTCGCTCTTCACCCATAGTGGTTGGCAATAGACTTTATGTGGGCGCGTTAGATGGCAAAGTTTACTGTATAGACACGGCCAATGGCAACATCCTCTACACATACCAGACAGACGGCCCCATAGTGGGCTCACCGGCGTATGCTAATGGCAGAATCTACATAGCCTCAACAGACAGAAACCTCTACTGCTTGGATGCAAACACGCTGACAAAGATCTGGAACTGGACAACGCCGAAAAAACCATGGATGGTTCCATCTCTGTTCTTCGGAGGCACACCCACGGTGGCTGATGGCAAAGTTTTCATCGGAGGCGGTGCAGCCTACTCCGCCGGAATCTTCGGCTCCAACATAATATTGGTAGCACTGAACGCGACTAATGGCACGCCAATTTGGATAAAAGACATGATTGGACAGGGCGGAATGATGGGCACTAATACTCAGTCCGTGTGGACGCCGACCTACGTTAACGGCGTGCTATATGTGGGCGACGGCATGGGTGTAGCCGCCTACAACGCCACCAACGGCGAACGCATATGGTACCAGTGGCTAGGCTTCCAAGTGTTCTCATCTGTGGCATATGCTGATGACCCGCTTGGACCAAAAATCTACGTGGGCTGCGATAGCTACAGCATAACAGCCCTAGACCCCCGCACAGGAAAAGTCCTATCCGTCTATACCACTAAAGGGCAAGTTGCATCATCCCCAGCCATCTATGATGGTATGGTTATTGTGGGAAGCGGAGACCATCATGTCTACTGCTTCAGCAATGTTCCAACATACTCGCCAAGAATAGTCGCTTGGTGTGATTGGAAAGAAGCCTACGTAGGCGAAAACATAATCGTACACACTCGTCTGCTACCCGGCCTCATGGGCGAAAAACTAATTCTGACACTAACCAAACCGGATGGAACGCAAGTGCATGTTAACGCGACTACTGATCAGAAAGGTTGGGTTCACTTCAGCTTTACGGTGGACATTGCTGGACCATGGACATGGACAGTCTGGTACGAAGGCAGAGACAAAGGCTACATAGTCTACACGTAC
>Ga0209080_1001337_pt1 | contig 12558 bp, 22 predicted proteins | sample JNZ110809AmetaG_FD_184123 | JGI IMG/M metagenome (GOLD analysis project Ga0209080, IMG submission 184123) | Hot spring microbial communities from Jinze hot spring, China to study Microbial Dark Matter (Phase II) - JNZ 110809A (SPAdes) (version 3) ...
GCTCAAAGTAGCAGAGTAAAGAGAAATGAAACATTTGTCATTAAAAAGCGTGATAGAGTAAACAGAAATGAAACTATGTTTCTTTTGAGGCTGTTTTCATATCTATTGGTAACAGAGTAAAGAGAGATGAAACTCACTGGCTCTTTTTACATGTGGCCTTGTACTCTTCACTAGCCCTTTTCATAGCAACTCCTAATTCCTTCTCTTCTCCCCTCTTAATAAGGTCCCATGCTCTACACATCCTGTATCTGCTAACGTCAACAAAAGTACCGTCACAAGGAGGGCCTTGGGCGATAACTTCTTCACATGAAGGTTTCCTCTTTTCCATCATAGAAAAGGAATATGCTGGGCTTTTTAAAGGTTTATACAAAACATTTTTAAACTCCTGTTAAACATTTTGATTTTGTTTAACAATGAACGATATGGTTCAACTCGTAACTGGTCTATGCATATTGGGAACAATGCCATGGTTTTCCTTTTTATATGTCTTTCTGACTGATGAGAATGGGCATAGGGTAAAAAGTTTTTGTTTCGATGCGATACTTAGTCAAATTGGAACTGGCCTACTGTATCTTGGCCTTTTGTTCTATAAAACTTGGTACCAGAACCAAGTATATCGTATAAACATGGCTTGGTCGCTAATACTCTCATTGGGTGGTATACTCTTTGTGCTTGGAGGTTTAGCTTCAATTCTTACAAAGCTTGTTATAGATTGGATTGAAAGCTAAAATATAACCACTATTGCATACATGGAAACCTAGGCAACTCTCTTCCTTTAGCCAAAATAACCTCCAGTTCATCATCGTTAAAGTCATTAAGCATGCACAACGTCTTTCTGTAAAAGATACATGGCAAAACCTCCAGTTCTGGAGTAACTACAAAGCTAGACAGTCCTGCTGGACAATTATCCGAGAGAAAAATCCCATTTTTATCCAAACCTTTCACAGTTTCAACAACTTCTTCAGGGAGCTTTCCCTGCCCCCTTACAGGCATAACTAGAACGGGTGTTTCTCTTCTTAACGAATTAGCCCATTCTCTTATCTTAATTATGTCCAACAAGTTATCTTTAAACAGAGTACTCCTGATAACAACTTCACCAGGATATTCTTTTAAGATCTTCTCAGCCTTGTCCCATAACGGGAGTCCCCTGTGCAAATCATGTTTTTTGCCATAGTAATCTATCGAAAGCTCAATCAGGTCAGCTCCAGAAGCAATAATGTTCTCTACATTGAAACCATTCGTAACTATGGTAACACCATACCCTTCTTCATGGGCAACATTAACATATGATCTCAGCCTCATAAGAATCGAAGGCTCCCCACCAGATATTACAACCGCCTTATCTTCATTAAGCCTGTCTGCAATCTTAGAAAAGAAACGTAGGACCTTATGGTATGTTTTTAAGTCCATAATATTATCTTGCCCTTTCCGTATCAATGGACACTGGGGACATTTTGCCGGACAAATCCAGGTTAATTCAGTTATGACTTGCATTTCTCAACATAACCCTATCTTTTTAAGCAATTCCTTAATCTTTTTACTCCACATAGTGTCTGATTTTGTTGTTTCAAACCTGTCTGAGAACTGCTCAGCTCCTAACTCCAATTCAGACCTTGGTTTCTTCTTTCTTACGAAAGACATTGTCACTATCTGTTTGGTTTTCCACTATTTAAAAATTATGCTATAGGCTAAAGTTTGCGTTAAACAAATAGTAACTGTTAAACAAAGGTTTATATACCGCTTTGTTAAACAAATAACGAATGTTAAACATGGAGAAAAAGATCGTTGTACTGCTAGTAGTAGGCATTGTTTCTGGGACAATACTTGGAGTCACACTTTCAACAGCACTCCAAATTGGGGAACCTATGTTAATATTATTTGGAATTACGTTAATGTCGCTTCCAATACCCTTAATCTTATTGAGGACGAAGAAAAAAGTGCCGGAAGGATTACAATCAATAACATCATCTATGGCTGCCCAAATATTAGAAATGGCAATAAGAAGAAGGAGGGTGTTTGAGAGTGAGTGAAAACATTGAAAAACGCTTCGCTATGATGATTGCATCCACAATAAACGAGACAATTCTTCCAAGAATAAAGGATTTGGAATCACGAATAGCTTTCCTTGAAGCAAAGGCTGAAAGGTACAACACAGATACGATAAAAGGAATACTTGCTGCCACCATGGAGCATCTTTCCAAATCTCCAATACAAGACATGAAAGCCACATTAGATATGTTACAAAACTACATGAACTCACATATTGAAGAGATTAGGACAGAAATTTCAAAACTGAAAGACGATTTATCAAAAACAATTGTTCCAACAGATGTAATACAAAGGGGATGGGATGATAAAATAAGCGAACTAAAGGATACGATTACTGAACTTAATATGAAGATGGATGCTTTATTAAAGTCTATGGAAGAACTTAAAGATATTACAAAAGAAACGTCTTCTCTAAACATATCGCTAAATGCTTTAACAGAGAGTATGAAAGAAACTTCAAAACAGATTGCAGACCTGCCTTTAGATGTCCGAAGGGAAGTAAGTAGTATAGCAGAATCCATCAAAGATGCATTAACACCACTTGTCCCACTTGTCGAAACTCTAAAAGAAAAAATCGAGAGCATAAAATCCTCCCCCTCCTCTGTGAAACCGCCACCTGAGGAAGAAGAGAAGGAGGCAATGTCTCCTGAAGAGCTTCGTCGAAAAGACAGGGGAGCCAAAAAACCTCGTTTCATGAGTGAGGAGAAAGAAATGGAGGTGGAGAAATGAGCTCGGACAGGATTTCTCCAGAACAAGTAATGAATCTATTAAACCGTTTCCTCCCTCCCAGTGAAAGAGCCCTCTTTCCAGAAGCTAGAAAATATCCGACAACAGTATATGCAAACGAACGTCTTTTCGGGGTACCAGTGTACATTTATGGAGAAGGCACTAAAGGTTCATATTTGAGACACAGCTATTACGATGTTGCCCCCAACGAAAGGATCTGGCAGATAGAGTGTGGCTCGCCAGTAATTTATGGAAAGATCGGTGATGTGTTCTACCCTCTGTTTGCCAATGGTATGCCCACAATCTTCGTATTCAAGTTCAAACCAGAAGAGTATGAGGGTTTCTATGCAGAAGGCATGAAAACAACGGAAATAATAGAAGTAAAGGAGTCACAAATAACAAACCTGGATAGGGTGATGCAACTCAAAGACTCCATATTAGTCATAGATAGACACAATCTTCTTTTCACAACCCCTGCAAGAAAATTGCCTGAAGGAATTAAGAAAATCATAGAGAGATTGCTCCTACCCCCATTTTCACTCCTCCTTACTGATGAGGAACGTAAGTGGGCTGAATACTTGCTTCACCTAAATGCAAACATCATCTTGCCTTCAGACATCATAGACCAGCTTATAGAGAAAAACAAAATTATAGAAACACTCAATAGAGCCATTTGGGAGTTTCAGAGACGAATAATGGATTATGAGACAAACGTTAACATCATGCGTAGTGAGAACACAAAAATTTACGAGCTTCTGTCATATTACGGACATAAGTTCTCTCAACTTGGTGTAGAAGTTACCAATATGCAGAAGGAAATGATTAGGTTAAGAGACGAACTGACAATAAGCATGAAAGAAGCTGAAAGCCTAGAGGATGCTAAAAAGAGGCTTATAAATGCAATCGATGTTGCAAACAGCATAACAGAATCAATGCAAAAGCTCGCCATATTCTCAAGAGACGTGGCAGACACAATCAGTAGCATCTCATCCAGACTAGTCGAAATAACTGATAAAGCCAAAGAAATAGACTTCTTAGAGGCAATGAGAGAACTAAAAGAGAGAGGTAGGAAAACCAAAAAAGAAGAAACTGAAAAACCTAAAGGTGAAGAGACTGCTGTTAGAGAGGAGGAGAAATGACTCTCGACCCGTCTGTTGCATACGATACTCTATTAAGAAGATGCATAGAAGATCTTAGGTCTGCTCTTCTTCTTAAAGACTTTGGAAGAGCTGTTACAATTCTTGACGAAATAGATGCTACATTACATAACTTTGTGAAAAATCTGCCTAAACCACCTTTATCAGACAGAAGGTTTCTAGGAGCAATGTCGATCATAAAGGAATTTTTCGACACATCTTCAAGGTTTAAAGCCCTACTTTTCGAAGGAAGAATTCAGGAAGCAAAAGAAATACTACCACAATTCGAATCGCAATTAAGAACAGCAACAACCTCTCTAACATTGCTTACTGGTGGTGCAAGTATGGTTGCAACATCATGGATTTCCCCAACTTTAACAACCGTACCGTCAGAGGCATCTCTATATCTACAACTTTCTGCTCCTGTTGCCAATTTATTGATCGCAACATTAAAACGCTTGAAGGGAATTACAGACATAGACACTCTTGCTAAGGAAACCGGACTATCTCCTATTGAAACCTCCAGAATTATAAATAATCTTGCAGCATTAGGGTATGTGGCACAAGAATTCGACCCTGTTGCCAAAAAGTTTATCGTAAGATTATTAAAGGAGGAGGGTTAGCAATGGTTCAAACAGTACTTTATAATGGAATAGAGCTTATAGCAAAGCTGTTCGTTAAAACATTCTTCTGGGTCAAAGACCTTCTGGAAAGAAAGAAAATAAGGTTCTTAGAGAAAAAGAAAGAAAAACCAGAGATAAAACTACGGGGATGGGTTTTTCAACCAGATGAAGCAAACAACCCTTCACTCATATGGCACGGTGGAATAAGCGTAAAAATCCCTATAAGTCACATAAGACCTCATGTTTCAGAATTCACTGTCACAAAAAAACCTTCGACACGATACTTCTTTACTTTCCATGAGGTAGCGTCAAAAGACTTCTTTAGAGAATTAGAACTCATAGCAGAAAAAGCAGGTGAGTAGAATGGTAGAAGTAATCGTCCAATACAACTTGTTCTGTCCTCATTGTGAGGCACTGCTAAAAGTATTCCGACCATTTATCAAAAAACTCGACGTTCCATACCACGAAGAATTCTTAGGCGGTAATAGCATAACTGCCGACCAAACTGATTTCACCTTCCACGTTTTCAGTACCGAATGGATCAATAAGTTTGGAGACGAGAATCAAAAATTAAAACTATCGAAAATAGGGCCTATGCTCGATTACATTCAAGACAAGAGAATTATCAGGTATCCCGTTATAAGAATTTCTTACTACGATGGCATTGCTCGTAAGGAGTTACACATAACAGGTTTCCCGTCTGATATTAAAAGAAGCAGGGAAGAGATAAAACAGTTCTTGAAGAACATAAGGGAATACATACTGAAAGCAAAAAAAGTTGAGGCAAGACATGAGCTATAAAGACTTGCTCGGAGAACCTGACCTATGCCGTGGAGGAAGAGCGTTAAGCATAATCTTTTGCTGTAATAAGAAAAATTGCCCAATATTGAAACATACACTAAATATGCTCAACCTTACATATGATGATTATCTAGCACTTAAAAAACCCTTCAAAAAAGAGGTGTATGTCAACTCGAAAAAAATAGACCTTGCCTTTTCACGAAGCCTGGAAACAACTGACGATATTAAGAACGAAGTATTGAAAAAACTAGGGTGGTCGGTTACAGATTATCTTATCTATAAAAACGAAATCAGGAAGGCGTTGGAAAAAAGAGTAGATCCAAATCTATTGAACAAGAGAGTAATAGGTACATTCTCAGCTGTATTAGTAGACGGGGAAACAAAGCAGGTTTATAATGCTACAGCATTGGGAAGTATCGACCTAAAATTCATGATATTAAAAGAAGTGTCTCCCCAACTCCTTTCCAAACAAGAAGCAGATGAAGAAGGGAGAGAAGTGTTCGTAGGCATAAGAATGCCTAAGCGTTTACTGGAGGAAATGGATCGTCTAGTGACTAGAGGGGTTTTCCCAAGCAGAAGTGATATTGCAAGACAAGGAATTACTTTATTCTTACGTTTAAACAGGATAATGAAAAAATTGACAAAGGAAGGTATTTCTCTACCTTTTTAGCTTAAAGGAAGCATTAAGCATAGACAATCCTCCGAACACTATGAGGAAAGCAAACAGTGTCTTATGTGTTATCGCAAAAAGAAATATCGAGGGTGCGAACACTAATGTACTAATGCATAGAGTATAGGTGGGTGAAGGGGTCTCTTTATACTTTGAATAATACCATTGCGAATACCACCAGTCAATAGCTATAGCGAACAGCATCACCCACTCCATACCATACCAGATAAACCAGTATCTCTCTATTATCTCGACCGGAATAATCCATGGAGTAGTGACAAGCTTTTGAAACAGTTCAAATAAAGATATTCCTAAAAGGTCTGAAAAAAGACTGAGAATGAACACTAAGGTGATCATATTGCTGACGGCTGTAATAATTTTTTCAACATGCTCCTCGCTTATCATCTAGGGTTATGTCTAAAAGAAAATATTTAAGCTTTATAAGGAGGAGTTTTATAACATATTCATATGCTCCAGATATTGCTGGCATTTATCCAGTATCTTCCACACTACATATTCCTGGTGGTTATCCCCTCCATAATTATAGGCCTGTTGGAAAAGAGATTAAGACTTATTGAAGACTCAATAGACCATGCTTCAGCCTACAGCAGGTTTGTAATCTCAAGCCTATACTTTCCAATATTTGAAGAAATCCTCTTCAGGGGGTTAATGTTTTATTTCTTCGGAGTTCCAGGGTTAATACTTGGCAGTATTACATGGATTCTGCTACACCCTGCATGGCAGTTAAAACTCTACAACATTGCGGACAGTGGTATGAAAAAACTGAGTTTCTTTCTTTTACGTGTAATGTACTATTCTCTAAGTGCAATATTCTTCGGAATAATATGGCTTGATGGAAACGGGGTGGTGGCAGTCATTTATCACATCTTCCACAACTCTCTCGCTACAATAACTGAAATTGCAACCGAGGCAGGGTGGAAATTACCAAGGCTCCACGGTTCAAGAAAATTCGTAAGAAGAGTAGAAAACCCAGTGGAAGAATTCTCTGAAACAAGAAAATTCATAAGAAAAGTTTTTATAACCGAAGACTCTTCTACGAGCAATAAATTCGTTAAAAGAAAGAGGGGATAAAGATTTATATAGTCACATAACACATATTTTAAGCGTCATGGCTGGGGAAATAAAACATTCAATGGAGCTATCTAAAGGAGAGGCGTTTATAGCAATAACATTCCTAATCATCATCCTTGGCGTCATCTATGCCATTCTTTCAGGAGCTATCTCTAACCCGATAATCATAGGGTTAAGCATACTTTATGCTGTCCTAGTAGTTATGTTCGGAATCTCTTTGCTAAGAATAGGAAGAGTAAGCATGTATGGCCTCGTTCTATACCTATTCCTCGTTATAGGAATAACAACTGTAGTGTTTGGCTTAGTAAAAAAGGGAGCTCTTCCAACAATGGGTTTCAGCTCGCTCTCAATATATGAAGATACTATTTCAACCACACTACTATACTCCTCTCTCATCCTGGCAATAGCGGTAATAGTCATATTCCTGTATGTAACAAAAAGAACTAAAATCTTTAAGTAACATGCAAGCCGTAGCTAAAGTCCCCTCCTTTAGAAATCTTTATTTACCCTTATAACTATTGTTTTTTTACCTTGAATAGGGTAATTAGGGTAATCCTAAACTCCACTGCTTTTGTCCTTATATGCATCGTAGGTGTTCTTCTTCTAGAGTCTTCTCCAAACTTAGGTCTTCTAATACTTCTTTCAAGCATAGACCAGTTGGAGGATGTTTACACATACATTTACAACCGTAGGCTTTTTCCAAAATCCTTTTTCATAATAGACATTTTCTTCGAAATATTATCAATAATAGTTGGTGCATGGATGATGCTGTTAGGAATAATGTATTATCCATTCTTCCACACGCTTTTCTTTCTGTTGATGATAGTTCTTGGAGCATTGATAATTGAAAGTGCTATAGAAGACATTTTATCGTATACAGGCTTTTACAATAGAGGTGTAGAACATGAAGTTCGTGAAGAAGAAAGAAAATTTGTCATCAAAAAAGCATAACGCATTCTCTACAACAGGACTTGGAGAACCTAAAAACGGAAAACCATCAATATCACTAATATCGGCAGTACTAACCGTTCAACTCATCTTAATGATTCTTCAATCATTCTACCTGATAAAACTACTAATACCTACATCTTCATCAAAAATAGATCCATTGATTTATGAGGAGTTAAACAAAAATAAATCGGCCACGGTCTTCGTAACAGCAAGCTACAGGTCTTCATTAAGTGGGGAGAAAACATGGTTGTTCAGAAATTACAAGATAGTGAGGCTTACGGTCTATTCAAGGGAACAACTAAACAAATTAGAAAACGATCCACTAATCCTATCAGTATGGTCGGATTATACCCTCGCCCCTCCTCCCTTCTTTCCAGTTATGACAACTTCATCATCTACCTACAACATAGAAAGTGACCCTACAAGAGAATACCATAAGGCCCTCGGGAAATGGACCGGCAAAGGAGTAACTGTAGCAATAATAGATACTGGAATAGATTACACCCACCCAGACTTCTGTGACGAGAACAACTTGACAATAGTGAAAGCCCTCGTGTCAATAAAGATACGTACACAACAAAATAATCCAATACTTTGGATACCATACGTAAACGGTTCCATGGAATCTCTAAAAATCTTCGACGATTTCTGCTTAGAAAGAGTCGGAGAAACTGCATTCATGGATCTGAACGGTCATGGCACCCATATATCAGGAATAATAGCTGGACAGGGAAGAGTAAACAACAAATTTATCGGAATCGCTCCTAAAGCAAAACTTGTAGTTGTTAAAGCATTCGACAAGGATGGTCAGGCCTCATTAGAAATAGCACTAGACGCTCTCCATTACGTTTTCAATCATGTTGCCGACTTTAACATAAGCATAGTAAACCTGTCTTGGGGTGCCCCACTGTCCAAAGACGGTAACGACCCCATATCCATAGCGGCCTCAGAGATATCGGATATTGGGGTGTTTGTAGTTGCAGCAGGCGGAAACTATCAAAACTTTCCATCAACGATTTCGTCACCAGCAATTTCTCCCAAGGTAATATGTATAGGTGCATGGGATGCTTATCAAAATAAAATCCCATCGTTTTCTTCCCTGGGACGATTTTCTTTCTTGATTGAAAGTGAGGAAAAAATAAAACCAGACTTCCTTGCATCCGGGGTGATGGTGGTCGCACCGTTAAGCAAGTATGCTAACTACCCGAGAAACCTCGTTGTCGAGGAGAAATACGTAGCCCTCTCGGGAACATCCATGTCCACGGCAGTAGCCTCTGGAGTAATAGCAGAGTGGATTGAATACTATAAGACGGTTTACAGGAAGAATCCTGACAAAAACAGGCTCTTAACAATTATAAAAGAAAATGCTTTAAGATTAAGCTGGCTGAAGAAGGATTTTATCAGCGGATATGGCATAATAATGTCTCCATAGATTCTCTGACAAAAGGTTTAAAAACACCGTTTTCACTTCTTTTATGAAACAAAAATGAGGAAAACGGGTTTAATGTTAATACTGCTTCTACTGACAATACTGCTCCCTCTAAACAGGGTACTTGCTGAACCAGGATACCCATTGACAATAACGGTAAAAGACCCAGAAGGAGGAAACTTAGCCTCAGCAACCGTCACCCTCTATTACATCAACGGTACGAAGATAACCAGTGGGACAACTAACTCGACTGGGATGGTAAACCTGGAAATGCCGGTTTCTACCGCCAATATTATAATCGCCATAGAAAAAGGATTCATATCTCTTACCCCTTACTCCTATGACTCTTCACAAAGTACCCAGACAACGGTAGACCTTTCAACCTATAATCAAGTGACTATTGATGCAACATATGAAAAGAGTCCTTTGCTTGGATCACCTAAAGCTTTAGTATCAATAGAGCTAGTGGGAACCGAATATGTTTCAAAAATAAGTGCCAATGGAACATTATACGTTGGAAATAATGTACAAATAAAAGTCGCCTACCCTGAGTCTATTATAGCATTTCCATACAAATACAACCTTACTGAAATTAAGGTAAATGGAGTGAAAGTAAACAACAACTCAACGGTAACTATAAACAGCGACACCAGTATCGTTGGAATATATTCCGCACACTACTACCTGACATTAGAAACTTGGATAATCGTAGCTATGCTAGTTATTATCATTGTCGCAGTAGTTGTAGTCTCAACCTCAAAGAGAGGCCCAGTAAAACAGGCAATAGATGAAATAATACAAGGTTCAAGAAGGTTTGTGAAAAAGAAGAGGTGAACATAAAGCATGAGCATATCCCCAGAAGAGATAGAAAAAATAAGAAAGGAGCTCTGTAGCTATAGCATCGGAAAACAAGAACTTTGCGTAATAGTAGACCCGCTTATCAAAGCTTGTACGGAGATTTCTAAGAACAAAAAGGATCTGGAAATCTGCATTAAGGAAGCCTATGATTCAATGATTGAAGCAATACGTTCAAAGTAGTCGAAGAAAACAATAACGTCGAAACCCCGTTACTTCAGTAACCTTTATATCCTTTCTTTCTCATTTATATCATACTCATGAAGGACAAGGTAGTAGTGCTAATATCCGTCTACTTTCTATTGAGCGGGGGATTTATATTAACTGCCACATTACTATTCCTACTATTCCCAGAAATATTTGCAACAACCCTATCCTTACTTCAGCTAGCATTACTGATGGTATACGGTATGGCTGAACTATTCGCAGGATACTTCCTCTACCAACACTCTCCAATAGGATGGGGCCTAAGCCTAATACTCATAGGCCTAGACATAGCCAATCTTCTACTAAACCTTGGCTCAGAATACTTGCTACTAACATTACCCTCTCTAGCACTGGAAGTAGTAATAGTGTCATACCTACTATTCAAGTCAAACCTATTCTTCAAATCAGGATTACCATTTATGAGAGAAAAAATGCCTACGCCTGGAGAAATGCTTACAAAACATACATTCATCCATTACACTCCCAAAAAATTCGTGACGAAAATAACTGACACAGACCTAAGAAGATTCATAAAAAAGAAGCATTAAAAAATGAAGTGGATAACACATATCCTCTCCCCACTTCTCCCACTGATTATTTACGTCCTCCCATATAGTGACCTTGCCTCAATCCTCTTCATATCATGCTTAGCAGGAACCGTTTTTCCAGACTTGATGGAAACCATATTCCACCTCCCCCATAGAAGCAGGATTTTCCACGAAACAGGACTATACCTCATATTACTAGTACCAAGCATAATACTGGGATTTTCCACCATAACATTATTCTTACTATTCGCATTACACCACCTATTCCTAGACGCAATGACAGTCCACGGAATCTACGTCTTCGGAAAAATCATAAACGGAAACTTAAACACCAACAGCGTAGTAGACAATGCAATGATAATCATGATCCACACCCTCCTACCAGTATCCTTTACCGGCCTATTTAGATAAAGGGACAGTAACAAAAACCTTAAAAAGAAACATTTTAATACCGTCTTTTCTTTTCTAGTACTTGAAATTGTCAATAACGTCAAGGTGCCGAAGTACCGAAGTACCGAAGTACCGAAGTGCCGAAACCAGCTTCTATGAATCTCAACTTTCCAGTACCAGCTATATAGGTAATAATAACACTGAGAATAATATTGAGCTGGGAAATGCTGGGAAATGGAGGGAGATTCATTAATTGGTTAATATAAGCGAAGAGGAGATTAAGAAAAAGGGGGTTAGGATTTATCGAATTGACGGTAAGAAATATGTTTCTGCTAGGGGTATTTCCATTCTTTTTAAATCCTCTGGATTTCAAATTTCAGAAGACACAGTCCTATTATGGCTTAAAAAATTGGGGGTTAGACCCGATATTATAAGTCCATATTTCATTTACTCTATAGATAGGGTTGATGAAATCTTGAATAAGTTGAAGCAAAGATACTATGAGGAGATAAAGCCTCGGTCTTACCTGTTGCCAGAAGCAAAGCTACATGATATTGTCAACAAGTTGGCAAAATTGGTAGAGGAAATAAAGAAAACTTAAAAAAGGAGAAAACCCTCACTTTACTTATAATGGACTTAACAATAGCTGCAATACAGTTGACCTCTGGTTTGACTATTGGTGCATTAATAGGGTTGGCTCTTAGAAAAATGGGGCAAATGATTCTAACGGTCTTAGGCTTCTTCCTCCTCGGAGTAATAGGACTGGCTTACGTGGGTGTAATAACAATAAACTGGCCCGGGCTCATCAACGCCATAAACAACCTAGTAGGGTGGCTAGGCATAAGTACCTCTAGCATTTTCGAATTCTTAGCCAGCTCCTCAGTATTCGGAATAAGCCTCCTCGTAGGGGCGATAATGGTAAACGTTTTCACCCCTGCAACATTCACCATAGATGAAGCCTTAAAGCAGAAAAGAAGGTTTGTAAAGAAGAAAAAGGAATAGGCATAACCTTTATTAAGCCTTTATCCACTATAAATAGGCGATGAACCGTCTGAAGAAGACCCTGGGGATAACGCTAGCA
>Ga0209080_1001344_pt1 | contig 12530 bp, 23 predicted proteins | sample JNZ110809AmetaG_FD_184123 | JGI IMG/M metagenome (GOLD analysis project Ga0209080, IMG submission 184123) | Hot spring microbial communities from Jinze hot spring, China to study Microbial Dark Matter (Phase II) - JNZ 110809A (SPAdes) (version 3) ...
GCCATTGCGGGTGGAGGCCGCTTTTAGCCATTAAATCGACGAGTCCAGCGTAGTCTAGGAGTCCCCAGCGGAGCATCCAGCGTTGTTCAATGGCTGTTGGAAGGCGGAAGCTGAGTTCGAACATGATTTGCTGGTCGCTTTTCTTGTGGCCTGGCCAGGGATCCGGCCTGTAGTCGTGTTTGAGGATGTAGCGCCAATAATCGTCTGCGTCTATTATGCCCCGCCAGAAGGCTTCGCGTACGTCTCCGAAGCTTGGAAGGTTCCAGTGGGCTGTCCAGTAGCAGTCAACCCAGTAGTCGGACAGCCCCTGTTTGCCAGCCCATTTACGCATTTCAGCCAGCTGTTCCTCTGGAGTTGCAACTGGATAGGCTTCTCTGACGGCGAAGCGGATTAGGTCGCTTATCGATGGTATGACCTGCGATAGCTCCATGTAGCCCTGTATTAGGCGGTCGCTGTATCCGTGTCTTGCGCATATGTCCATGAACTCCTCGCGTGTTATGGAGCCTCGCCACATCATCCGCATGGCTGTTTCAATGTCTATTAGGCCTGTTCGGAAAGCTTTAGCCCAGAACTGGCGGCTTGGCTGTTCGATGGCCGTGTATATGAGCGTGCCTACGGTTGCGGTTGTGATAAGCCTTGGGTCGAATAGGCGGTTTATGAAGCGGCCTAGGCTTCGCCATGCTATGCCGGTTCCAGCCACATGTGTTCCTGCAGCATCTGCTACGGCTGAAGCTGACCCTCCTGTAAGCATGTACGGCACGGCTATTGTGAAGGCGAACTGCCATTCTCCCCGCATTAGGGCTTTGCTTGCCGTTGTGCAGAGATAGACCAGGCTGTTCCAGAAGCTGTTCCAAATTTCCGTTAAGCGGTCCCAAACCCATCTCACCGCTCCCATGATGGCTTCGTAGACTTCCCTGCCAAGCCAAGTGAAGAATTCGACTGCTCGGCGTCCAACGTCGCTTATGATGGTTGCTATGTAGCTTATGGCCGACTGGAAGGCGGCTGCTATGGCTTGAGGTATGGCTGCCAAGGCTCGGCTTATGGCTTCCAAGGCTCCGCTGACCGTTTCAACCAGATAGCTCCAAACTCGGCTGACAGCTTCGCCTATCCAGTTCACGGCGTTTGATATGGCGTTGTAAAGCCAGCCTCCAACCTGAGCTGCAAGCTGCAAGCCCGCCAAGATTAGGTCGCGGGCCCTTTCAGCGATCCACGTTAAGCCGTTTAGGGCAGCCTCTAGGCCGGGCTGAATTATGCTGTTCCAGAACCATGTTAAGGCGTTACGTATAGGCGTCACTATGGCGTCTACGATTTGGCCTATTATGTTGGTCCAGCCGTGAACCTCGCTTACGCGGCCCTCCCAATAGGCTACAAGCTCATTTTTTAAAAGGACTTCTGGACGCAGGTCCTGGATCAGCCAGTTTACGCTGTACTGTTCATGCCAGAGGCGAACCTGCAGATAGGCGAGCTTGCGTCTGGCTTCCTGAGGCGGCAGCTCCACAACGCGGTACACGCCTATCGCCTAGAAGGTTAACTCTTTGCCAACTAGACGGGCCCTTTCAGCTTCCTGGGCTTTAATGGCTTCAGCTATAAGCGCAAGCTGTTCAGCTTCACTTTTACCTTCAAGGTTTTCATATGGAATGGTGATGACGCGGACGCGCATAGCCTCGTCTTGATATGTTACAACAGCGTCTTTCTTGCCTAGGCGTCCAGCTTCAGCGCTTGGAATAACCGTGACGTCGACAATTTTAACGCGACGCGCAACAGCCATCAAACCACCACCATGCAGAAGCTTCAATGTTCCTTATTACTTTTTTGAAGCTTGAAGGGTTTGTGTGTAAACCATAAAAAGTTTGTGTGAATTTGTGTGTGTAGCCCTTTTTGACAGTGGAGAAGCGCTGAAAGTGGGTGAAAGAAGGCAGATTTGAGCTTCTTTTCACCTATATCTGAAGAAATAATAGACAAGATAATTGTTTGTGAAGCTGAATTAGCAAAAACGATACGTAAAAAGTAATAAAGTAATAAAGTAATAAGGTAATAATACAATAGAAAAGGTAATAAAGTAATAATAGAATAAATTCTTGTGTGTGGTGATGTGATGAAGAAGAGGGTGACAGTCCATATTAATGTGGATTTATGGAATGAGTTTAAGCGTTTAGCCTTCGCTAAGCATGAGAGTTTCCATGGTTCTATCAGCGCTGAGCTTGAGCAGGCTCTTCAGGCTTGGCTTGCCCAGCACACACAAAATCACACAAAAACTTTAGCCGTGAACGCGCATAACCCTCAGCCCAGGGTTTACGCCATTTTCCAGCAGGTTAAGGAATACCTTAAAAGGACGTTCGGCTACGGGGCTATTGTGCCAGGGCTTCAGATTCCGAGGAAACATTTGGTTGAAGCGATTTCAGCTGTCAGGGGCAGCGACGAAAGAACCGTCAATAAATGGATGAAGCTTTTCGTGCAGTATAAGCTGGTTAAGTGGTTGGCTGGCGAAGTTTACGAGGTTGTCTAGGCTGTTTGTTTAAGGCTTTCTTTATTTGGCTTAGCGTGTGGATTATGCGGAGTTGGTTGCATGTCTCGTTTGGCCAGTGTTTAATCATTCGGCAAACTTTGTATTCTACGCCTTTTTGTGTTTTGCGTTTGCTTTGCCAGTAGCACCGCCCTTCATAGGCGCAGTACAGAATTGTCATTTTTTCCCTGTTCAACCTAAACTCTTCCCCCCCTCTGCCTTTTCCTTAATGAAAACGATGATGTAGGGTTCAGCCAGCTTATCCCACATGGCGGGATCCCGAAGGCAGTAGAAACATTCGTGGGGCTTTTCAGGACAGTTGTAACATGCTAAGCGTCCTGTTATGGTATCCCGCAAAGGTAATACTTCATTTTTCCAAGGCGTATATGGTTACTTTTTGAGGGTTGCTTTGCGGGTCGATTTTAAGCTCGTATCCCTCCTTAGCTGTTAAATGGACGGTGCGGTAGCTTTCGCCTATTTCTATGTCGAAGTAGTTGCTGAAGAATATGCGTTGCCTTCCAACTTTTGGTTCGCCATGAATAAACAGGGCGCATTTTTCCGCGAAGTGGGGTGGCTCCTTTTTGGGGTTGAACTTTGCGTTTTGGGGGCAACTGTAATGGGTGCGATGGTATTCTAGACGTGCACACGTTAAACATTTTGGAAGTTGTTGCGACATACGCTAAATCTCCATTTTTTGTTCTGCTTGGTAGTTTGAGCAGGCGAATATGGTGTTTGGGTCAAAGCAATACGGGAAAGTACCGCTTCTTTGCCATATACGTCTTACAACACATTTAAACTGTGCCGCCTTCTTCCAAGCGTAGCCTAAACGTTCCTCTCTTGTTTCAAAGTTTGAAGCGCCATACTCGTCGAATGTTCCGCCCAAGCCGCTTCCAACAGCCCCCACCAGTAACGTTAGAGCAGGCGGGTTCACACAGCATATATGATAGTCGCCGGGTATTACACGCGCAAACTTACAGTTGAAGCATGGAGAAACATCCTCTTCAGCCATACCCTTCCATCCTATCCGCGTTTTTTTCTGCCTACGGTTGATCCGTTCTTAAACGTCCAGTAAAAGTAGCCTTCGCGGGTTAATTTACCCTTGTGGGCGGCCAGATCCTTAAGCATGGCCTTAAACTCCGGATTGTCGCGGTCCTCGCTTTTCTCAAAGGTGCCTGAAGGCCCCTGGACGGTTTCCCACTTGATCTTTGAGGGGTCCCATAGGCCAGCCCTCTCTTTAAGCCTTTGCTTGGCCGCTGCTATGCCGGCTTCCAAGGCATTTAGGAAGTCGCTGAAGGCCTCGGCTAAAACGTCGTCGCTGCTCATTTCGCCTCTTCCTTCTGGTTTATGTAGTCGCGGAGAGAATCAACTGTGTCCCTCAGGATCTCCCAGGCTGTCCACGAGAAACTGATGACATCGTCTGGGCCTTCCGGGTTCGGGTCGATGATCACGCCCTCCCTGTCAACCGTCACTTTATACCCTTTAATCCTAAACGAGAACTCCTGAATCCGCTTTTCCTCCTCTTCGCTCATCATGGACCACCTTACTTTGCTCCGTAGCCTTGGCTTAAAAGCCATTCTCGGACTATTTGTCGTAGAAGCTGGCTTGGCTGAACGTTGCGCTTTCTAGCTTCAGCCAGCAGGTCCTCCATTTCCTGGACGCTTAGGTAAAGGTTTAACGTGGGCATGGTGTTTCGGCTCCCAAATATATAACATAGAACAACTAATATATAAGATTTGCTAATCTTGGATGTTTAGGCTCAGCCCAGAAGCTTCACGGGGAGAAAGGAGAAAAAGCCGACTAAACATGGGGCTTCATCGCCGAATGTAAGTGGAAGCCTCCGCCCATAAAAGGCTTTTCATTTGTGGGCTGAACCGAAAAAACGGGGAAGGGTTTTCGAGGAGAAAAACCGGCGTCTGTCTACTCTTTCTTCTGTGCTGCCGCTGTGTCTATAAGCTTCTGCAGTAAAACAGTTATAGCCAAAGGTTCAAGGCTTGAAGTGTAAATGTCAAAAGTTAAGCCGCTGACGTTAAGCCCTAAACTTGCAAGCGTTGCAATCGCAACAGTTCTCAGAAACTTGCGCCAGTTGAAGCTTTCAGTCTGCGCTGAATACCCTAGAAACGCATAAATGACGCCCGCCGCCACACCTATCAATATGTTTATCAAATCCATGCCTATACCACCAGTGCAAACTATTTTAGACGTTTATAAACCTTGCTCCATAGGAACCCGCCCAAAGCAATTAGGCAGCTGCCAATTGTAATCAATAAATGGCCGACGTCAGCTCTGTAAATAACCTCAACTAATATTCCAGCCGCCGCAACTCCGATACCGAAAGCCTCAACTGAAACGGCAACCTTCCAAAGCTTCATACTCGGCACCTTTCAGCTTATAACTTTCTCAACCATCTCTTCAGTAATCTTCTCCTTGATAAGCTCTCGCACAGCCTTCTTGCATTTTGGGCAAAGCTTCTCATAGATTTCCTTAACGCTCAACTGGACGCTTAAACCAGCCTGAGCCACGCCAACACCTCCATATTTCTTTAAGGCAGATATTATTTAATCAGTTCATACATGACTAAGCTATATAAGTCAGCGTCATATGAGGGGTGAGTATTCTTTACATAAATGCGAGCCGATCTTCGAAAATGAATGTCAACCATAAACGCTATCGAATACCTATTCCAAGTTGGATTCCAAGTTGGCGTGGTAACTCTGGCAAAAGCAGTTGTCGTATTATCTAAACTTGAACCAATATCCCTTAATATTGCGCCTTTATCTACTCCATCAATGACGATGTGTAGTTCAAGGTCAGTACAAGGAACGCCTGCTAAAGTAAGCTGCAAACACGTGATGGCTCCCGCTCCATGAATGGTAGGAAGAACGTCGTATGTTCCACCGCCATGTGGGACGGTGGCAAGGTAGATAGCTTTGAAATCGCTTAACACGTTTGGTATCGCAATGGTATTTATCGTTCCGCTTACAGGCAGGTCGCCTACAGTTTCTCCAGCCATGTTAACTCGGAACCAATATCTATGTGAAGTTTGAGTCCAAACCATTCTATCAGTCGAGGTATAAGCATCATAAGGTGCATCGAGGTCGTATCCTAACCGTCCATAAGAGTCGTCGTCACATTCAACCCAAATAAACATTGAATCGTAATTCCACATTCTATAAATTGCAACTGAACGCCAAGCCGCACTTGCGCTTGCGGGTACAGATAAAACAACATTGAAAACGTCTCCCATGCCCGGCATCGGTGCAAAATGAATTGTAAATACATGCGCAACAGTGTCAGAGTTTTCACAGTAAATCTCGACCGACCCTATAAAGCCTCTACATCCACGCGGAAAGAACTTTCCTTTAGCGACAGTTTTGTTAAACCCCGTCAAAAATGCTGATGCGCCATTGTTCTGTAGAACGCTCCGCCTTTCAGTATAAGCGCTCTGCGTAAGCTTGTCTATGACGATGTTTGCTCCGCTGCTTGTTTTAACGTTAATGTCAACAGCTTGGCTTACAATATTAACGTCAAAAGCCACCGCGCTTGACTGGATGCTCACAGGCAAGGTTACAGCCGTGGACTGTATAGCTACGTTTAAGGTTACTGCTGAAGCAGCTATGTTAACGTTCAGGTTTCCAACAGTCTGAGCTTTAATGTCGACGCCTAAAGTTGTTATGGTCTGCGCTACAATGTTAATTGGCAGCGTAACGCTGCTTACAATATCGGTGTCAACGTGTTCGTTAGCTGCCGTCTTAACGTTAATTGATACGCTTTGAGAGGCAACGTTAACGTTAAGCGTTACAGCCGATGCTGCTATATTGACGTTTAAGTTTCCAACGCTTTGAGCCTTAATGTCGACGGCTAATGTCGTAATAGTCTGTGCTACAATATTGATTGGCAACGTAACACTGCTTATAATGTCGGTGTCAACGTGTTCGCCGACAGCCGTTTTAACGTTGACTGCAACGCTCTGACTGAGGATGTTCACGTTTAAAGTTGCCGCACACGCAACAATATTTACGCTTAAAGCCGGAAGAGATTGGGCGGATATGTCAACCTTTAAGGCTGGAATTGTCTGAGCCTTAATGTCGACAGCTAAGCTTTCAATAGTCATAGCTTTAATGGTGACTGGGTAGGTGAAGTCCGGAAAGCCGGCGGGGTCACGTTTACGCGCTACGCATTCCATCCTAAACAACCCCTATTAAAGCTTTAAGCACAGCCAAGAAGTCAGACAGCACCCTCCACATCTGCACCTCTTCAACAGTTTCAGCTACTTCAACAAGCATATAAAATGTATGCGGATAAGTGTCGTCTTCGTTCCAGCCTTTAAACGTTAATGTGCACCTGCTTTCTGGAAGGGGCCAATGCAGGTCAAGGCATAAGTACTGGTTGTCGCCTTTAAGCCATGTTCCACGCTCAGCTGGAAAAATTTGTGCCTGTCCATAGTAGACTGCTAGGCGGGCTAGGCCGCTGTGTCCAGGCGGAATAAGCACGTGCAGACGGCTGAAAACTGCGCCTTCAACAGTTAACTCGGCGGATACGGGCGAGTCTTCAGGAGTGTTAGGCGGAACAGTCAAATCAAGCGGATAATGCTTAGCCAACTGGGCTGAACCTCCGCAACATTATAGGCTGTACGTCCGCAACACATAGTGTTGCGTGGCCTGCCATATAGTAAGCCTCCAAGCGTTTTAATGGATTGTCCACGTTAAGCCTTCTCCGGCAACGTGGATGACAACCGGCGGCGGAACAACAACTACAACGATTATTTTTGTTCCATCTTCGAGAAGGCCGTCTATTCGGCGTCTTCCCCACTCGTCTATGTAGGAGTTAAGCATTACGTCGCCGTATTCAGTTATGTCAGTCAATTCTTACGCCTCGAAAATTTATTTGCGTTGGAACATAGTTGCAGTAATAATATGGGCGGTTTGTGCTAGATGTACGAACTGTTGCGGTATTAGGATTGCTATAGTCACCAAAGTATATCCTAAAAATTCCATATGTATCCTTTGGATATAGAAAAGTGTATGAGGTTGCTCCAGTAAAACTGGGTAAACTTATATCATCGTGGTATGGATACAGAGCATGGGTAGTGTAGGTTGGATTGCCTAAAGTTAAAACGGGTTGAATTGATAAAGCGGCAAAGTTGCATGGAGCCATTAGCCTCGGCTTATTTAAGACAATCACCCTTGTAACTAGCACGTGAAACGCCTTGTAATCCCAGTTGCTGTCTGAAACGCTACTCCAAAAAGCAAGCTCAAGCAAGTCGCCAACTTTAACATCAAAGAAAAAAGCTTGAACCGTGTAGTAATAGTTTGCCAAAACATAACTAGAGCTTGAATAGACGCTTGCACCGTTCTTTTTCATACGATAATACAATAGTCCAGTAGTGGGGAATTTTCCAGCTCCAAACACCACGGCAACATAAACTTTCTTGTAGCAGTTAAGGCTTAAAACTGGCAAATCGCTATCTTGCACCGTGTAGCCTATTTGAGGCGTAGTGGGCTCAGCTGTGGGCAAGGTTTCAGGCGTGCTCAAAAGCGTCTCCTGTGGAGTTTGATAAGTTATGTTTAACGTTTTAAGGCTTGTCAACTGAGGCGTTAGCCTTGTCATTTAGTCTGCACACCACAATAGCCTATGAGTCTAGCGTTAGCTGTATCCTTGTTGATGACGCGTATCCAAAGGCTGTTAGTCACGTGAAAAGCGTATTTTGCATATACGCCTGCGCCTACATCAGTGTCAAATGTTAAAACGTTAGTTCCATCCGTAAACGCTAAGTCAACATCGTAAGCGTGATAAATGTTATGTATAACCCACTCTTCGCCAGAAGGCGGCCTAATATCCAAATATCCGCCTGCATCTACGCTTGCCAAGCCGCTTTTAACGTCGCCTACAGCCATTAAACTTCATCTCCGTCTGCACTAGCAGTTACAGTTGCAGCTGCACTGCTTAATATCGTAAGCGGTGTGTCAACTGGTCCCTGCTGATTTGTTCCAATGAGGTTTACGATTATTGAGCCGTTGGCCGGCAAAAAGTAGCTTTCAAACGCGTCTGTTCCCCAGCGTAAATCTATACGCGTAGCTGCGTCCACGCTAACTTGGATGCGTTTGCAGCGTATAGCTTTTCCAGCTGATGGAGCCCAAATCGTAGCTGTTCCACCTGCACTTAAACTTGTTGGAGGCAAATATCTATGCGTTGAAACTTTTTGAACGTCGCTAACTGAGACGCACCCAGAGACATCAGCTTGAACATGGCGGTCGGCGTCAACTAAAGCCCTTTTAGGCACGTCGTTTATGTCTGAAAAGCTTGGTGGAGCTTCAACGCTTATGGGTGGAAAGCGTGTTAGATGTGTTTCCCTCGGGATGGTCTGTCTTGTTTGAGCTGAAGCTTCAATTATTTTGGTTAGGCTTTCCTCTAGTCGTTTAAAGTTAGCCTCTAACGCCGCAGTTAAATCTTGAAATTGAACTTGAAGCTGCTGTGTTAGGCGGGCTATTGAAAGCCAAACTCTTTCAATGTCTCTTTTGTCTATGGCTGCCATGCATTTAACGCTGCACAGCTACTTTTCAGCTGCCACTTGGTATTCGACGAGAAGCTTAAGCGTGTAGCCTGGCTGAGCCGTGTTCGATAAGTATAGGCGGTTTATGTCCCATCTGAAGCTGTCGCCTGCAGCCACCTCGTCCTGGTTTAGCTCTAGGCTTGTTCCATCGTAGAAGACGAATTTAAGCGTGAAGTTTGCAGCTGGCTTGGCTAGGATGGTGACGGCTACGGCGTCGGCTGCTATTTGAACGTTTTCGCGGGCTTGCGCTAGGTCCAACGTGAGTTTTTCAACTTTGTGGGCGTAGCGGACGTATACTGTCATGTGTTGCTCAGCCTTTTTTATGGCGCAATGGCAAGGTAGGTTACTGTTACGGAAACTGCTGCTGTTTTATCCACTCCTGCCGTGTCGCTTAAGGTTAGCGTGAAGCCCGTGTTTGAAACGTTTGTTATGCCTGTTATATGAAGGTCGGTTTGGTCTATGGATGCGAACACGCGTGGTATAACTCCAGCTGGGAAGGGTTCAGCGAAGCTTATGGTTACGCTTTTGCGTTCAACGCCTGAAGCTGCAAAGGGAACGCTTACCGTAACAACTCCTGTTCGAATGTCTCTGATGACGTCTGAAGTTATGCTTTTTCTAGCGTAGTGGTGTCTATGGATAGGCAAACGTTAAGCCTCCGCTACGGCTCCCAGCACTCTAACGTTATCATTACGCTGACCGTTGTGCCTTCAAGGTTTTTCAGTGAGAAGGCGATTACCTGCTTTGCTGCCACTGGAATGTCAAGTTCAGGAGAGGTCAGCTTGTCGGGTCCCAATATGATGGCTGGCACGACTGGATGCGTGTAAACTGTTTCTTTAACTTTTAGGTAGAAGGTGCTTTTTGTGAAGCTTGCTCCGTCCTTACGTGCTAGGTATATGCGTTTGATTTTTATGTTCGTGTCTGGGTACCATGTGTCGTCGTATGTGGCTCCATCCGCTAGGTTGTCCCTTTCAAAGTATTTGAAGTATTTGAAGCCTGGCATTGGTTTTCACTCTCGCTTTCAGCTTAGCAGGGTGACTTCGTCTAGAAGGTGGACTGTCACGGTTATGCTTGTGCCTGTAGCTGGGCTTTTGGATGCTCCGCTTACGTTTCTAGCCTTTATTGTGAGCCTTCTTCCTGGGTCAAGCACTATTGGCATGTTTTCTAGGCTGAAAAGCGTATGGTAGACTGCTGTGTCGTATACGTAGTGCATGTTCCATAGGTCTATGCCTGGATCGCCCATGGAAACGGCTAGGATGTCTAATGGTGCGCCCTGTTTGTAGAAGCGGAGGCTCCAGTCGCCTGGAACGTGGGCCGCTGCCAGGTTTGCTATGTCGCCGTAGACGGATCGGCTTATGACGTGTTTTTCTCCGGCTGGGGCTGTGAAGTCTATGACCGTGTTTTCCTCGTCAGCCGGCCAAGCTGTGCCTGTTCCTTTGCTGAAGGAGCCGCTTAGAACTGACAGGTAGTGTTTGCCCTGTTCGCTGTATCGGCCAAGCAGGTCGGGTGTTAAAACTTCTCCTGGAGCCAGCTCTACTATTTCGCCTTCAATGAGCATTTTGCTTCCAGATGCGCCTGTGAACCCGAACTTTTTGGATGGCGGCACAACAATGAATAGGGGGCCTAGGTCAACTGGTCCGTATGGGTCGTAGGCTGAAGGCTTTATGCGGGCAAGCTTGTCTATGATTGTTAGGCAGTTTACGCCTGCCACGCTGAAGGTTGCTGGTGTTGTGCTGTTTGTTCCAACCCGCCTGATGACGTAGGCTTTGTCGCTTTCAGCCTCGTACGTTACGCCCGCGTCTAGCGTCTTGCTTAATATATACTTTGCAGGCATGATTCTTCCTCTTTAAATTTTAAGGGATGGGCTTTAATGGAAATGCGGGTTTACCAGGTTGCCTTCAGCGCTTTCAAGCCTCTGAGGTTTTCCAGCATGCGGGCTTCCATGTCCGCGTCTGTTACTTTCGGCAAAGCGTCTATCTTTGAAAGGTGGCTTGTAAGCTTGGGATGCCAGGCGTCTACGAACTCGCGGACTTTGGCTTCACGTTTTGTTACGCCCTCTACGAGGCGTGGAGCAAACATGTGGGCGTAGCTGTTCCACTCGTCAGCCGTCACTTTAGAAAGCTTCTTTTTACGTGTTCCCTTGTCTATGGCCTCTTTAACCTTGGCTGCCCATCGCTCTTCAGCGTCTATGGCTGCCTTAATGGGGTCAGCCTTTGGAATGTCGATTTTAATCTCGTAGTTTCTCTGGCCGACAGCCTTCAAAGTGTTAAGCTGCTTTTCAACCCACTTGTCTGGAGGCAGTATGCGGGTTATACTTACGGGCATTTTATTACATCACCGTGAATCATGGGGGAAAACGTTATATTATAATGGTTTCTGTTAATTAACAGAAGGTTATGCCAACCTTGAGCGTCTACTTTAAGGAGAACGTTTACTGGATGATTACGCGTTACGCAAGCTTGTGGGAGGTTAGCCCCCAAAAAGCCGTGCAGATCATTGTTGAAAAAGGGCTTAAAGCCCTGGAAAAGGAGGAGAAGGCTTGGCGCAAAAGCGAAGATACACTCAGGTCCATGAAATGTACCTAGTTGAATGGTTAGGCCTAACGTATCCGCCTGGAACATGGCGTACAAACGTCCGCTTAGGCGACAAGCTTGTAGCGTTTCCAACTGAAGCCTTAACAGAAGAGGAGAGGCGCATGCGCATGCTTTTTGCAGCCTCAGCAGACGCCGTAGTCCTACTGCCATCAGAAGTCCACCTGGTTGAAGCCATGGTCCGCCATGAGCCCGGCGTAATGGAGGATCTCCTAGCCTACCAAGAGCTTTTCCCATACACGACGGGCTTTGAGGCCTACAAGGACAAGCCCACAAAACTGATACTTGTGACACCGCTTGAACTGGGATGGAAAGGCAGGTTCTACGAGAAACACGGCATAAACATCGTCCACTACTCGCCAACATGGATACTTCAATACTTACACTCATACCCGAGAAAGGAGTGGAGAGGCAAACTAAGCGCGTTCTAAGCTATCCCACCCCGTGGTACACTTGAATTTTTGCTGTTCAGCGCCGATCCGAACCGAAAAAATTCATGTGTGTGGGTGTAGGCGGTTTTTGGCTTCCGTTTTTTTGAAATGGAGTTTTTGGTGTGTTTGTATCTGCTTTCAGCATTTTTTATACGAGTCTGGTTGTAGTCTTGTAGGGCTGTTGTTTTGGTGGTGGGTGGCTGTCAGGCGGGTTTTCGCCGTGTTTTTTGGCGTTTGAAGGTGGTTTTGTCGTTGAAGCTTTCAGTTTGAGGTTTTGCTGGTGGGTGGCGGTTTTATGGGTTTTTTGGGTGGTGTCGGGGTGTGCGGTTTGTGCCACTGTCATATCCACATTACGCTGAAGTGGGCTTTTGGTCCTGGTATGTCGCGGTGTATTCGTATTGTTTTGCCTGGTTCAAATTGGGCTGTGAGCATGGCTGCTAGTTGGTGGACTAGGCGTG
>Ga0209080_1001346_pt1 | contig 12516 bp, 11 predicted proteins | sample JNZ110809AmetaG_FD_184123 | JGI IMG/M metagenome (GOLD analysis project Ga0209080, IMG submission 184123) | Hot spring microbial communities from Jinze hot spring, China to study Microbial Dark Matter (Phase II) - JNZ 110809A (SPAdes) (version 3) ...
GTTCCGAGGGGGCACCCGCTCGACCTTCTCATTAGGGAGAATGAGTGGATAGTGAGGCAAGCGGATGCCCTGAGCCTACATGCCTTCGCCATCCTGCAAGCTGGAAGCGATGAAGAGGCTAGAGGCGCTCTCGCGGGCTTGAAGCAAGCTGCTCTCGAGCTGGCGAAGATCAGGCTTCACTATCGCAAGATCCAGATGCTGTTGTTCCCGTATCTTGAGCGGAGGGGGATAGTGGCTGTTCCGAGGGTGATGTGGGGTAGAGAGGACCAAGTGAGGTTGAAGCTTCGAGGCCTCCTAGACGCGATCGGTAAGTTGGAGGCCGAGTTCAATAGATCTCGAGCGAATGAGGTGGCTAATAGAGCTCTCGAGATAGCCCATGAAACCTCAGACCTAGTCTTCAGGGAGAACAAGATACTCTTCCCGGCCGTCTGGGCCCTGCTAACGGAAGGCGAATGGGCAGCGGTAGCCGAGATAGCCGAGGACCTCGGATACCTAGTTGAGGTCGATGAGAGGTGGAGAAGCGAGGCGGAACCCATCCTGCCCCATCAACTGAAGGCCGGGATATCGCCGGAGCAGGTCGAGAAGCTCCCGCAGGAATTCAGGATCATGGCCCTCTCGCAGGGCCTTCAGCCCGACACCTATGAAATCCGCTCGGAAGGAGATCTAGATCTCGGGACAGGGTTCCTAAGCCCCGAGGAGGTTAAAGCACTCTTCAGAGCACTTCCAATCGAGATCACATATGCCAATAAGGATGATAGGATCAGGTTCTTCACCGAGAGCGTATTCCACCAGCGCTTCGTGAGGGCGAAGACGATAATCGGGAGGAGGCTCGAGTACTGTCATCCGCCGAGGCTCGAGGGCGCTGTCAGGAAGGTCGTTGACGAGATAAAGATGGGGAAGGCCGATTACAGGGAGTTCTGGACGAGGATCGGCGACAGGATAGTAAGGGTCCTGATAGTCGGAGTGAAAAATGAAGAAGGCGAGCTCCTCGGAACGGTCGAGATAGTCGAGGACTTCACAGATGTGATAAACAATCCAGAAGAAATAAGGAAGAAGATCATAGTGCTATAGCCATGAGGGACGTATTCGAGCTGGTCGCGAGGTATCTGGTGCCCTCCGTGAGGCGGCACTTGGCGAGAGAGCTTGTCAAGATGGGGATGATGGAGGCTGAGGCCGCTAGAAAGCTCGGCCTATCACGCTCGGCAATCACGAGGTATATCAGGTCGGAGAGAGGGGCTGGCATGAAGCTTACCAGATTCAGCGATGTAACGCGGATGATCGAAGATCTCGCCGCAAAAATATTCATGGGCGAGCTTGACGAAGACAAAATTCATGAAAAGATCATCGAGATAACCTCCTACATTCTATCCATGAAGTATTTCTGCACCTATCACAAGAGGCTTGATCCCAGAATTGATGCCTCGCGCTGCAATGTATGCCCAACAATATTCACCAAACAAGTAGCATCGAGCATCTGATGATCGGCCGGGCAGATGATTGCCGGCCCGCAAATCATTTTTAACTCACGGCACCTAACCTCATATCGGTATGAAGGGTGGTTTTCAGTCTGGAGAGCTGCTGGAGCAGATCTCAAAAGAGATAAGCAGCTTGGTTGAGGGGGCGTGGAATAGCGTCGTGAGCGTTATAGCGACTGGGATAAGGGTGGACGCCTTCCTCAGGCCTATCCCCGTGAGAGGCGTAGGATCGGCCTTCGCCATCTCCCACGACGGGCATCTCGTGACCAATAATCACGTGGTCTCCGAGAGCGGGTCTATAGAGGTGTTGATCGGCGGGAGGAGGCTTGAGGGAAGAATTGAGGCTAGATCGCCATCCCGTGATGTCGCACTCCTGAGAGTTCCAGGTGCGGATCTCAAGCCTCTGAAGCTCGGCGACTCCGATGAAGTCAAAGTTGGAGAGCTGGTTTTAGCTATTGGGAGCCCTCTCGGGCTTCCCGGGCCGAATGTCAGCCTCGGCATCGTGAGCGCCGTCGGGAGGACTATCGAGGGCGATGGCTTCATCTTGGAGGACTTGATCCAGACGGACGCGGCGATAAATCCCGGCAATAGCGGCGGGCCGCTCCTCAACATGAGGGGCGAGGTCATAGGCATGACTACGGCCATGATACCATACGCCCAGGGAATCGGCTTCGCTATACCAATAAACACGATAAAGAGATTCATCGAGATGATCTCCAGATATGGCAGAGCATTAAGGCCCTGGATCGGCGTGATAACGATGCCGCTGAAAGAGCATATCGCCAGGTACCTATCCTTAAGGGTCTCCGAGGGGCTTCTGGTCGTCAGGGTTTTCGAGGGAAGCCCAGCGCACATCTACGGCATCAGGGAGGGGGATGTAATAACCGGGGCAAACGGCCACGCCATCCGCAGCATCAGCGATCTCAGAAAAATTTTGGAGGAATCAATGGACAAGGGCAGAATCAAGCTGATGATCACGAGGGGATACAGGAGCTTCGAGCTGGAAGTGCCCATAGCTATAGAAGAGGAAGGCTGATTAACTTCGCGGCGCCCACAAATGCCGTGCATAAAAATATTGGAGGAAGTGTAGGGAGCCTCTACTGTATTGTGTAACCGCCATCTATCACTATATTTTGCCCGGTTATGAAGTCCGATTTATCGCTCGCCAGAAAGAGCACTAAGTAGGCGACCTCCTCCGGCTTCCCGAATCTGCCTAAGGGAATAGCTCGCCTCACCTGCTCGTAGGCCTCCTTGCTTAGAACCCCTATGCCCGGCGTCTCGATAGGACCTGGGGATATCGCATTCACGGTTATGCCGTATTGAGCTGTCTCGAGGGCCAGCGCCCTCGTGAACCCAATTATCCCCGCCTTACTAGCCGAGTAGTGGACCAAGTTCGGAAAGCCCACGACAGATCCAGCGATTGAGGATATGTTTATTATCTTACCCCTTCTCTGCTCAATCATCCTCGGCAGAACGGCCCTCGTGAAATTGAATACTCCCTTGAGATTTACGTCTAGAACCTTATCCCAATCCTGCTCGCCCATCTCCGTAAACGGCTTAAACGGATAAATGCCCGCATTATTGACGAGTATATCAATCCTCCCGAATTTATCCAGTACCTGATTCACCGCCGCCCGAACATCCTCCCAACGCGATACATCGCATTTAATGGCCAGACCATCTCCGCCAAAACCCCTAACCTCCCTCAAAACATCGAAAACCTTATCACTAACATCGATCAAAACCACCTTTGCGCCGGCTTGAGCAAGCTGCAGGGAGACCTCCCTGCCTATCCCCTGGCCTGCGCCGGTCACTATAGCCACCCTATCGCTCAAGTTAAGCATCATGTGTAAAATAACATTGTCATAATTTAAGCATTCCCATCAAGGTTTATTATGTAGATAACAAAGTTATATTTGGTGGGGTATTATTTGATGGGGATTCTCGCGGGTATAGCTGCCCGTGCTGGGGGTGGTTGAGAGTTTGGGTCATGCTTGTGGGGTCGAGCATGATGGTGAGTGCTGTCATGTTTGTTCCCGTGAATCTAAGAGGTGGTATGAGGAGAGGCTTCTCCTAGTAGCTTTGGGGCTGATCGCCCTCTACGCGGCCCATATTGTCTTAGACAAATTCGGAGCATCGGTTCTGGGGGGCCTATTATCCTCATTCCACGATTATGTGGGGATTATATGGCTGCCGATGACTGTTGGGCTGCTCGTGGGCGGCTTGATCGACCGATTTGTTCCGCGTGAGTACGTCTGGAGACTTCTCGCCCGGCACGATAAGAGGAGCGTGATCTACTCGGTTGGCCTTGGATCTCTCGCATCCGCCTGCTCCCATGGAATTCTCGCGATATCCATGGAGCTTTATAGGAAGGGGGCTTCAACGCCCGCCGTGATCGCATTTCTACTGGCCTCGCCGTGGGCCAGCCTGCCGATCACCATACTGCTGCTCGGGCTCTTTGGGCTTAAGGGCTTGATATTCCTCATCTCCGCGATAGCTATCGCCGTAATCACGGGTCTACTGTATCAGGCGCTGGATAGGGCTGGCTTGGTGGAGTGCAACGCTCACCATGGTAACATCGGGGATAACTTCTCGATTCTAGCCGATATTAGGGCAAGGTGGCGCGGGTATGATCTCAGCGCTGGAAATGTTTTCAGAGATCTGGTCGGCGTTCTTAAAGGCTCATGGGAGCTGACTAGGATGATATTGTGGTGGATCGTTATAGGGATGCTCATCGCCGCCGCGATTCGGGCCTACGTCCCCGGGGAGATTCTCATGAATTATATGGGGCCGACTCTCCCCGGTTTGCTGGCGACGCTGATCTTCGCGACCGTGATAGAGGTGTGCTCGGAGGGAACGGCCCCACTCGCCCTAGAGATTTACAGGCAGACCGGGGCCTTCGGCAACGCACTCGTGTTCCTTATGGCGGGCGTTGCGACGGATTATACGGAGATAGGCCTAATCTGGTCCAACATAGGCAAGAAAGCCGCGCTATGGCTTCCCATACTTACAGTCCCACAGATAGTATTTGTCGGATATTTCCTCAACATGATTCTATAGATGGAAGAGGTCAGAAATTCGAGAGCGCGCATCATGTCCTCTGAATCCGGATGGGCTTCTTCGTTGAAGAGGCCACCAAATCTTATATTGGCCTGCTAGATCAAATTCATCATGGGCTCGGGGGAATTATATGATGTTGTTATTTTGGGTTCTGGACCGGCTGGATGCACCGCAGCGATTTATGCCGCTAGGGCTGGCTTAAGAACCTTAGTGATAGGCGGCGTAGCCCCGGGCGGCCAGCTCATGAAGACCACGATCGTCGAGAACTTTCCCGGCTTCTCCGAGGGTATCAGAGGCCCGGACTTGATGATGGAAATGATGGAGCAGGCAAAAAGGTTTGGAGCCGAGATATTGCACGAAGATGCAACGGGCGTTGATTTCGCATCACGTCCATTCAAGATTTTTGTTAGGGATGTGGAGTATCGCGCGCTATCTGTCATAGTGGCTACTGGAGCTTATCCCAGGCTCTTGGGCCTGGAGTCCGAGCAGAGGCTAATGGGAAGAGGGGTCTCGACTTGCGCCACGTGCGATGCTCCCCTCTATAGGGGGGCTAAGAACCTCGTGGTTGTTGGTGGAGGGGATAGCGCTGCCGAATATGCGCTTTTCTGCGCTAAGGTGGCGGAGCACGTGACCCTCATTCATAGAAGGGATAGGCTTAGGGCGTCCAAAATCCTCCAAGATAGGCTGCTATCCGAGCCCAAGATCACGATAATCTGGAACAGCGTCGTCGAGGACATAATTGGCGAGGATCGTGTGAGGGGCGTGCTCGTCAGGAATCTGTTGAGCGGCGAGCTCATCAAAGTGGAATGCGACGCGGTCTTCATAGCGATAGGCCATAAGCCGATGACCGAGATATTCCGTGGATGGCTGGAGCTGGATGAGGAGGGCTATGTGATTACGAGGAATCTCGTCAAGACCAGCGTTGAGGGGGTCTTCGCCGCCGGCGAGGTCATGGATAAGCGATACAGGCAGGCGATAACATCCGCTGGATTCGGCTGCATAGCCGCGCTTGAAGCGATAAGATACGTGGAGAGCATTAAAGGTCGTTAAAAGCCGTGTGGAAGCCGCTTATTCCGTCTTCACGAAATAGGCCGCGAATATTCTCCTGAAAATCTTCTCGGTGATCACGGGTTTACCATCATCCTCGATCTTCTGAGCCGCCGGCGGGTTCGCCAGGTAACTTGGTAGCCTACCGGCTATTCTATCTTCCATGATATCGCGCGTCGGATCTTGGTAGAATAAGCCCACCGGTATTTTATCCCCGTTCTCCATCGATCGCCTAAGAGCCTCCAGAAGCTTATCGCGCCTCTCCACGGGATCCTTCACAACCGGGTCCCACCCACTTTCCTCAACCCGATAAATTCTTCCGCGATAGTACTCCGGAGTATGGATGTCGTTGTACGTTATGCATGGCTGAAGCACGTCGATGAATGCGGCTCCTTTGTGCCTCACCGCCATCTTGATCAACTCCTTGAGGTGCTCGGTCATGAGGGAATATCCCCTGGCCACGAACGTGAAGCCCGAGGAAAGGGCTAGCGCTATCGGGTTCACGGCGTCCTGTATGTTTGGCCTTGGAAGAGCTTTAGGCATGAGGCCCCTCTCGAGCGTCGGTGCAGCTTGGCCCTTCGTGAGGCCGTAAACCCTGTTGTCATGCAGTATGACCGTCACGTCGAGATTTCTCCTTCCGAGGGCCACGAAGTGGCCTGCGCCTATCCCAAGAAGATCTCCATCGCCTCCATTAACTATTACCGTCAACCTTGGGTTCGCCAACTTAATTCCCATGGCATAGGGTATTGCTCTCCCATGGATAGCGTGAACACCATTTACCTTGATGAAATGCGGCGTCTTGCCAGAGCACCCTATCCCGCTCACGATCACGGTCTTCTCCGGCGGGAGCTGCAGCTCGGCGAGGGCCTTGTGCATCGCCGCCAGTATCCCGTAGTTCCCGCATCCCGGACACCAGTCAACCCAAACATCGGTCTTGTAATCGGCTAGGTCAGGGGCCATGAGACAGCACCACCCTGCTCTCACCGCGCAATATTTTCTTAACCGCTTCGATCAGCTCATTTTGATATATTGGTCTCCCGGTATACTTCACTATGCTCTTCTCGATTTTTGCGCCCGTTCTCATGTTAATCAATATGGCTAGTTGAGCCATGTAGTTGTGCTCGACCGCTATCAGTTTGCCAGCATCAAAGCGCTCCACTATTTTCTTGAAGAGCCTTGATGGGAATGGTGAGAGTATTCTGAGGTGCATGTAAGCCGCCTTAATCCCTTCCTTTCCAAGCTCCTCGATGGAATCTATCGCGGCTCCCTTCACGGACCCCCATCCGACGAGCAGCACATCCGCGTCATCTTCCCCATAATATGAAAGCCTAGATTCCTCTGGGATCTCCTGGTCGGCGAGAGCCAGCTTCTCCATCCTTCTTCTATACATCTTTTCTCTATTCTCCGGATCCTCGTTTATGTGCCCCCACTCGTCATGCTCATCTCCGGAATGCCAGATGATTGCCCCGGATCCGAGAACGAATCTTGGAGGCAACTTCTCGGACGAGTCGAACCTCTTCTGCGCTCCCGAGCTTACCGTCACAATTCTGCCCCGTTCTATTCTAACATTATCGAGGTTTGGGGGCAGCATCGTGGTTATCGTGTTAGCCAGGAACTTGTCAAGCAAGTGTATCACGGGCATCTGGTACTTCTCGGCGAGATTGAAGGCCTCGATCGCATCATAAAAAGCTTCCAAATGATCTCCCGAGGAGATTACTATTCTCGGGAACTCTCCATGCGAGGCGTGAAGAGCGAATAGAAGATCGGCCTGGCTCCCCCTCGTCGGCTGGCCCGTGCTGGGGCCGCCCCGCTGATAATAGGTTACCACGATCGGGACCTCGTTAATTCCAGCCCATCCGAGAGCTTCCACCATGAGGCTGAATCCAGGTCCGCTTGTGCAGGTGGCCGCCCTAGCGCCCGTTAAGGCCGCACCTATCGCTGAAGCTATCGCCGCGATCTCATCCTCGGTCTGAAGGACCACTATGGACGCTATATCCGATCCATCAGACTCTATCCGCTCATTCGCCTCGATGAAGAAACTCTCGTCGGCCGCGGGCGTTATCGGATAATAACTCTGATACCTCACACCGCCAACAATCTTGCCCATCGCTACCACGTCGTTTCCCGAGACAACCATAAGCTCACTTTGATTTAGCGCGGATGGAGCTAGCGTGACCGGAGATTGATGCCTTTCCCTGATCAGCTGATAGACTTCTCCGACAATCAACTTGTTGATAGATATTATCTGATCTCTTCCACGAAACCTCGCTGCTATCGCGTACTCGATGCTGCTCTGGTTCAGCCCGAGAAATGCTGCTATAGCGCCATAAACGATCGCGCTCACGTATCTGGATGCCTGCTGCGCCGGTAAAGCAATCCTCTTGGCGAAGCTCGCTATCAAATCCGCGTAGTTCAAGCCGGCGGCCATTATCCCTCTCTCGCGAGACATATAGCTCACGAGACTCTTGATTGATCCATCTACTCCGAGCTCGCCGAATAGACGCTTAAGCCTATCCACGAGCTCCTTCTCCATGCTCGGTATGCTATCGAACGCCTTATTCTCGGTTGAGAGATCGTAAACCAGCACGCCACCTCGCTCAACATCCTGAAAGTGCGTGAAAATGGTCTCAGCGTCCATCGCCCCCAGCAGCTGAATTGGGTAGGTGAGGGATCTTGGAAGCCTGATTGAGGATGCCCTCAGGTGGATGTAGCTGTGCCTTCCAACTATATTCGAGAAATATTCTCTATCGGATATCACGCCATACCTGAGCCTAGCTAGAGAGATTGTTAGAAGCTGAGCCGTTGTCTCAAGCCCCGCTCCCTGAGGCCCTCCAATTATCAGGCAAGCTTCATCCCTCATTCTCTCACGCCTAATCCGCCGCCGGAGATTCCTCGTAGGAAACATCATCTGGTGGAAATGCCGCTATCACCCGATCCCCAGCATGCCGGGGCAGCTCATCCTGCGAGTAAATCGGCTGCCGGCAGTCGGCGCAATAAAGGACGCCGCGCTCGAGGAGGAGCTTAGCCAATTCGTCAAAATCTCTCTTGATATAGCCCGAGCATTCCTCCGCGCCGGAGACCACGCGGCAAGCCTCTAGGCAGATCATTATAAATGGATAGATCGGGTGAGGAGAACACCTCAGGCATTCTGAGCACCTGGAACTCTCGCCCGCCATGCCAATGTAATTGGCTCAGAGGTGTTTAAAATGTTTTTGAAGAAGTCCCTTAAAAACAACGCTTATATAACAGCGTTTTATACTGGTACTCGTGTGAGCCATGCCTGTTAGACCCATGACGAAGGATGCCTTGCTGAGCGCATTCGCCGGCGAGTCTATGGCCCATATGAGGTATCTCGTTTTCGCCGATGTGGCCGAGAGGGAGAAGTTTCCAAATATAGCGAGGCTTTTCAGGGCCGTAGCTTACGCCGAGTTCGTCCACGCTAGAAATCACTACAACAATCTAAGAGAGTATAAGGAGGATTTCAAGGCGATTGCGGGGACTCCGGCGGGCCCGGGAAATACCTCGAAGAACCTAGAGCTCGGCATCATGGGCGAGGAATATGAGATCAATGAGATGTACCCCGTTTACATTGAGATCGCGAGGTTCCAAGGGGTTAAGGGGGCTGAGCAGAGCTTTCAGTGGGCCTATGAGGCCGAAAAGATTCATGCCCAACTTTACAGGGAGGCCAAGGGTTATGCTGATAAGGGGGAGGATTGGCCGCTGAAAGGAAAGGTCTGGATCTGCTCGATCTGCGGGCACACATACGTTGGAGATGAGCCTCCGGAGAAGTGTCCCATCTGCAACGCGCCGAGAGATAAATACACAGGCTTCTAAGCAGCCCGCTGCCTACAGATACCTCCACACCCCTTTTTCTCTGAAGTTATAAACTATGGTCTTATAGGCCGTTACGTATTCGATGGAGTAGCCGACGCCCTCTCTCCCTATGCCGGATTCTTTTCGGCCACCGAATGGATAATAGCCCATGCCGTGCCGCGGCATGTCGTTTACGTAGATCGCGCCGAACTCCAGGAATCTAACGAGCTTTCTTACCTGATCTATGTTGTGTCCGAAGATTGCCGCATCAAGTCCGTAGGACCTTCCATTGGCCAGCTCGATCGCCTCCTCCAAGTCGCTGAAGCTCGTGATCAGAGCAATGGGCGCGAAGATCTCCTCCTTATACAGTTTGAGACTCCTCAACGCGTTCTTATCTAGGATCTCGATGAGTGTGGGCTCGACATAGGTCTCGCCCAACCTCCTCCCGCCACATAATACTCTGCCGCCGGCCTTCACGGCCTCATCCACGCTCTTCATCATCTCATCAACTGATTCGGGGCTTATCAGTGGCCCCATGGTGGTCTTTTCATCGCGAGGATCCCCCACAACCACCTTAGAGAACTCTGAGACGAGCTTATCCTTGAACTCGGAGTATATTTCCTCGGCAACCAAGATTAGCTTTATTGCATCGCATCTTTGGCCCGCGTAGCCGTAGATCCCGGCTGCAATCCTCTCAGCAGCAAAATCTAGGTCAGCATCAGGCAAGACTATCGCGGGATCGCCTCCGCCTAGCTCCATTATGAACTGCTTGATTCCGGCTGTCTGTATCACCTTTTTTCCGGTCATGCTGCTCCCAGTGAAGCTTATGACCTGAATTCTCCGATCTGCTATCAGCCTATCGGACTCCCTGCCGGGAATGGTTAAAACGGAGAAGGCCTCTCTCGGGAAACCCGACTCCTCGACAAGCTTGGCGAAAAGCAGTACGGGTATCGGGTCGGCGGAGGGCGGCTTGATGACGACAGCATTTCCCGCGACGATGCTATAAGCGAATTTCGAGACCGCATCAAACAGCGGATAGTTGAACGGAATTATCGCGAGCACCACTCCGAAGGGTTCGCGCCTAACCACCGCCTCCGTCTCGATCGTCGTGGGATCCCAATCGCCCGGCATATACTCCCCATATATCTTCCTGGCATCAAGGTCGGCTCTTCTGAGCCTATCTATGCTCGCATTAACTTCCCCAAGGGCCTGGGATCGAGTCTTCCCGGAATTGATCATGAGAGATTCCACCAAGTCGTCTTTATGCTCCTCCATGAGCCCAGCCAACCTCTCAAGCATCTCCAATCTCCTCCACCCGGGAGTATCCCGAATCCTCCATCTCCCAGATTCATAGACAACGTCGAGCGCGCGATCGACATCCTCCCAACTGAGCCTAGGCACCCTCCCTATGACGCTCAGGTCTATAGGGCTTCTCACATCAAGCAACTCATTCTTCCAAATCCACCCTCCGCCCGCAAAGACTGCGAACTCATATACCCCGTCGGCTCGGCGATATATCCCGAAGAAGATCGATCCCTTCAACTCGAGCAAGCCCGCCATGTTTCGCGGCAGCTAATGTATAACATGCTTATAAAGTTTCGGCTCTGTTGCTTTTCACCCGAAAGGTCAACGTTAAAATAATTGTCAACAGCAGGTTGTGTGTGATGCTTCTTGGAAGCGTCGAGGCGGGTTCTCTTCGTTTGCGTCGAGAATAGCTTCAGAAGCCAGATTGCTGAGGCGTATTTTAATGCCTATGCTCCTGAGGGCTGGGCGGCTGTTAGCGCCGGCATCAAGCCGTCCGAGAGCGTTCATCCAAATGCCGTCAAGCTCATGCTCGAGGAGGGGATAGACATCAGCGGTAAGAAGCCAAGGCTCCTCGATAGGGAGCTCCAAGAGCAGGCCGATCTCGCGGTGATAGTGTGCAGCGGATCGCAGTGCCCCGTGGTATATGCCAAGAAGGTGCTGGAATGGAATATCCCGGATCCAGCCGGCATGCCGCTCGAGGAGGCGAGGAAGATCAGGGACGAGATAAAGAGAAGAGTTCTCGAGCTCGTGGAATTCATTAAACGACGTGAAAGCAGGGATAAATGACGCAGCGAAGGCGGCGGCACTCAGCCTCAAAGACCCTAAGGACGAAGATCTTTCATCGCTTTATCTTAAGGCCTGAAATCAAGATAACCTTACTGCGTATCACTCCACCCCCTTCTTGGGGGAAATGTATATAACACTGTTTAAGATAACTGTGTGATGTGAGAGTGGGTTATGTCGTCTGAGAAGCTTTACTCGCTGCCGCAGCTGCCCTATGCGTATGGGGATCTCGCGCCGTATATGTCCGAGGAGCAGCTTCGAATACATCATACAGTGCATCATCAGGCCTATGTTAATGGCGCAAATGCTATATTGAGAAGGCTGGAGGAGGCGCGCAAGGGGAACTTGGATATCGATGTTAAAGCCGCCTTGAAGGAGCTCTCCTTCAATATCGGCGGGCATGTCCTCCACTCGCTGTTCTGGGGGAATCTCGCGCCGCCTGGTAGGGGCGGCGGCAAGCCCGGTGGGAGGCTGGCCGATGTCATAGAGAAGGAGTTCGGGAGCTTTGAGAGGTTCAGAAAAGAGTTCACGCAGGCAGCGGTCAGCGTGGAGGGATCTGGCTGGGCGGCGCTGGCGTTCTGCGGGCTTCTTGGCAGGCCGCTGATAATGCAAATAGAAAAGCACAATCTCAACATCTACCCGGCATTCCCGATAATAATGGTCTTAGACGTCTTCGAGCACGCTTACTACATAGACTACAAGAACAGGAGAGCGGACTTCGTGGAAGCATTCTGGAACATCGTCAACTGGGATGAAGTTGATAAGCGGCTCAAGAGGCTGCTCGAATAGCAACACCCATAACACCGCATAACCCCTTCTCTTTTTCTCAACTTGGGATCCACATCCGCGGGTGAAGTGGGTCTGCTGGGATCGTTTGAGGAAACTGGCGCCGGGGGTGGGATTTGAACCCACGCGCCCCGGAGGGGGCATCGGCTATCCGGGCCCGATGTCTGCGCAAATCTCCAGGCCGACCCACTACCAGGCTATGGGACCCCGGCTTCCATGAAATGATTATCCTAAGCTCCTATTTTGA
>Ga0209080_1001352_pt1 | contig 12488 bp, 14 predicted proteins | sample JNZ110809AmetaG_FD_184123 | JGI IMG/M metagenome (GOLD analysis project Ga0209080, IMG submission 184123) | Hot spring microbial communities from Jinze hot spring, China to study Microbial Dark Matter (Phase II) - JNZ 110809A (SPAdes) (version 3) ...
GCGTAGAGATTGCATCGAACCCCTCGGGAATTCGCATAGGCGTTCAGGAAGTCACGAGGCTCGGAATGAAGGAAGGAGAGATGGTAGCCATTGCTGACTTCATCGATTCTACACTTAGGAACAAGAGGAGGGTCGAAGAGATTAGAGAAGAGATACGTGAGTTCAGAAAAGGCTTTCAGACGATCAAGTTTGCGTTCGAAGAGAGCGATGCATATGAAATATGCTGAAGGAGATAAATCCAGAGCTCTTCGAGAGGCTTAGGAAAATTGACGGTTCGAAGGAATTTTTTGAATCCTTAGACAAGCCGTTAAGAAAGAGTGTGAGAATAAACACGCTCAAGGCGAGCGTTGAAATAGTGGTCGAAAGACTTTTCAGAGAAGGCATTCTCGAAGAGAAAGTTCCGTGGTGCGATTTTGGATACTACGTACGCACAGAGGAGTTCTCGAAAATCCCGGAGCATCAACTCGGGGTAATATTTCCGCAATCATCGGTTTCAATGATTCCACCGCTTTTAATGGATCTCGAAAAGGGAATGAGAGTTCTTGACCTTTGCGCATCTCCGGGAGCAAAGACTACGGAGATCGCACAACTTATGGAGAACGAAGGTTGTATAATTGCGAACGACGTTAAAAACGACAGGTTGAACATCCTAATTTCAAACTTGCAGAAATGCGGAGTTTTGATCGCAAAGGTTACGATGATGGATGGTAGAAAGTTTGCGAGATTCGAAAATAAGTTCGACGCCGTGCTAGTGGATGCGCCTTGTAGCAACTTGGGAATGATAAGGAGAAACTACAGTTATGCGAAGATCTGGAGCCAAAAGTTGAGCTTAGATCTCTCTAAACTCCAAAAAGAGCTTATTTTAGCGGGATACAAAGCTCTGAAACCTGGAGGCGTTCTTGTTTACTCGACTTGCACACTTGAGCCATTGGAAAATGAAGCGGTTGTCGATTACTTGATAAAGAACACAAATGCGGAGGTCGAAGAGATAAAAATCAAGTTGAGGTCAATTCCCGGCTTTACGGAGTTTGAAAACTATGAGTTCCTTGAGGAGGTGAGAAAATGCATTCGCATTCACCCACAGCTGAACGACAGCGAGGGGTTCTTCATCGCGAAACTGATAAAGTCAGAGAGCTTTTGAAGGAGCAGTTCGATGTAGAATTGAGCTTGGAATTCATAATCCGTGGAAAGCAAAGGGTCTTTGCGTTCAAGAAGTGTGATCTTAAGGTAAAGAAAGTTAGCGAGGGGTTATACTTTGGGAAGATCGAAAAAGACGGTCTTAGGTTGTCGATAGAGGGGAGCTTTATTGTTGGTAGGGTTGCAAAAAAAGGAGTTGTAGAGATCGGCGAAGAGGAAGCGATGAAATGGCTAAGAGGCGAAGATCTCGAAATCCCATACAGGGGATACTGTATCCTGAAATGGAGGGATTACTTCCTTGGGTGCGGGAAGGGAAACGGAAAAAAGATTCTGAACTTCGTCCCGAAGGATCGAAGACTTCGCAACAAATCAGAAAGTGAGATATAGCGAAACGCTCTCCTCGAACTATGTTCCAGCTTTCGGAGAGAATGAGCAAAATACCACCGTATCTTTTCGCAGAAATCGATGCGATAAAAAGGAAAAAAAGAGCGGAAGGCGTGGAGTTAATAGATCTCAGCGTTGGAGACCCGGACTTGCCAACTCCGCAGCACGTGGTCGAGGCGATGAAAAAAGCGGTTGAGAGAGTCGAAAGACAAAAATATCCAAGCTACGAAGGGATGCTGGAGTTCAGAAGTGCAGTAGCCGAGTTTTACCTGCGAAGGAAAAAAGTGAAGCTCGATGCAGAGAAAGAAGTAATAGCGCTGATAGGTTCCAAGGAAGGGATCGCTCACTTACCACTTGCGTTTGTAGATCAAGGCGATTACGTGCTAATCCCCGATCCGGGGTATCCGGTTTACTTCGCATCAACGATTATGGCAGGTGGGATTCCCTATCGCATGCCATTGAGAGAAGAGAACGATTTTTTACCAAAGCTTGAAGACATTCCAAGGGAAATAGTCAAGAAGGCCAAGATCCTTTTTCTCAACTACCCGAACAACCCAACCTCCGCAATTGCGAGCGATGAGTTCATAAAGTCTGCGATAGATTTTTGCATCGACAACAAGATAATTCTTGCGCACGATTACGCATATGGAGAGATTTGCTTTGACGGATACAGGGCAAAAAGCTTTTTAGAGTTTGAAAATGCATTCGAGGTTACCATAGAATTCAATTCTCTCTCAAAAACGTATAACATGACGGGATGGCGTATAGGCTTCGCCTGTGGGAACGAGGAAATCTTGAAGGGTTTACTGAAAGTCAAAACAAACGTTGACAGCGGAGTTTTCGAAGCAGTACAGGAAGCGGGAATCGCAGCACTTAGGGGAAGCGATGAAGTGATCGAGGAGATCTGCAGAATCTACGCAGAAAGACGCAACACCTTTGTTGAAGGTTTGCAAAGACTTGGGCTAAAAGTCAAGAAGCCGAAGGCAACTTTTTATGTTTGGTGCAACGTCGGCGAGAGCAGCGTTGAATTCGTAAAGAAGCTTCTCGATGTCGCAGGAATTGTTGCAACTCCGGGAATCGGTTTTGGAGAGTATGGCGAAGGATTTGTTAGATTTGCGCTGACAAGGGACAAAAAGCTGATAGAAGAAGCTGTGAAAAGACTCGAACTTTTGTTTTAAAATGAAAATCCCCATATAAAAAAATTTTTAAGCCAGACGTTTTTGTTGCACATAGTGCAGTTAGACTACAAGGCAATCGTGGAGAGAGTCCTTGACGCTCTAATAGTGGTAGACCGTGAGGCAAGGATAGTCTATGCAAACCCAGCGGTGGGATTTTTTGGCTATACTCCCGAAGAACTCATCGGAAAGAGTGTCTTCGATTTTATTCCGGAGGAATATAGAGATAACGCAAAAAGAATCTACGGGAGATACCTCGAGTCCAAGGAAAAACACTCGAGATTAGAGATACAGCTCCCAGATAAGAATGGAAAACTCAGATGGGTCGACGTCGTGATCTCAACGATTGAAGAGCATGCAGAGCCAAAGTTGGCGATCATGGAGATACGAGAGATCACGGAGATAAAAAAGATCCTAAAAGAACTTGAAGAGAGCAGAGAAATGTATAAGACAATTTTCGAGGCCTTTCCTGACTTCATAGGCATCATAGACAGGGAGGGTCGGATTATATCTGCAAACGAGAACTTTCTCATGGTCTCAAAACTGAGCGAAAAAGATGTGATAGAAAAATCCGTGTTTTCGTTCGTTCACCCAAAAGACGCGGAAAAAGCCCTTAAGCTTTTTAAATCTGCTTTGGAGACGGGCTCAATAGTTAGAGACAGGATCAGAGCAATCATCGGCGAAAAAGAGTTCGTACTCGACGTTTCAGGCAGATTTATAGTGAGCAAGAACTTTGGGATCATTGTCTCGAAGGACGTCACTGAGAGCGTAAGACTTGAGAAGGAGATTTGCGAAAGAGAGGAGTTTTTCGAGAAAATACTGGACAGCTCCGTTTCTGGATACCTGATACTGGAAGATGGCAAGATAATATACGCAAACAGAGCCGCGGAAAAGATAACTGGCTATTCAAAGGAAGAGCTTATGGACAAGAGTGTGACGATTTTGCTTGAAGAGAGATTCCACGAGAGACTCAAAGAAGTGGAGTCGAGAATACTGAACGGGGAAACTTTCACAGGAGTTACGAGGACGCTGAGAAAGGATGGAAAAATACGTTACGCAGAAGTCTTTGGTGTTCCCCTCGATTACAAGGGTAAAAGATTCGTGCTCTTGAGCTTTGAAGACGTGACAGAGAAGAGAGCCGTAGAAAAAAAGCTTGAAGAGAGAGAAGAGCTATACAGAAACCTCATCGAGAGTTCCCACACCGGGATATTCATAATACAGAAGAACAGAGTAATTTACGCAAACCAGAAAACCTCAGAAATCTTGGGCTACACGTTGGAGGAGATAAACGCACTCAAGCATCCATACGATATCGTCGCCCCCGAGTTCAGAGAGCTGACAAAGCAACGATACATGGCAAGAGAGCGTGGAGAAGACGTGCCAGAAGGCTATGAAGTGAAGGTGATAACGAAAGACGGGAAAGAGAAATGGGTGAAGGTTCTTGCGAAAAGAATAAAGTATAAAAATGAACCGGCTGTACTCGTTAATATCGCTGACATTACAAAGCTGAAGGAAGACGAAGAAATGCTCAAGAGGATGAACAAGCTACTGAGAGTTTCTGGAGAAATCAAAGACATGCTTCTCAAGGAAAAGTCTGAATACCTAATCTTTCTAAGGGTCAAGGATCTCTTGGAAAAACTCGATGCGGAGTGCGGGATTTACGTTGGAGAAAACGGCGTTCCGCTCTACGTTCCACCCAGCATAAAAGGTCTCCTAAAAAGTCCGGGTATCCACAGCTCCGTTTTCCAGCAAAAAGTAGAAGACTGCTACCTCATATTTCTCCCAATCCACGACAAAGACTTCCCAGGCACGATAGTGTTGCGAAAAAAAGAACCATTCACAGAGGAAGAGCTCAAAGTCATCGAAAGCATAGCCAAAGACATCTCAATGAGGTTCAAAGCGCTAAAAATCGAAAGAGAAAGAGAGATCGCCTACAGGACTATCATCGAGAACCTGAAGCAATTCGAAGAACTTGCAGACCGTCTAAGGAACCCGCTTGCGATAATGAAGGGCTACATCGAGATCCGAAAAGAAGTTGGTGATGGAGAAGCGCTGGACAAAGTGCAAATGCAGATCGATAGAGTCGAGCGGATCCTTGACGAGCTAAGATTTAGGGAGATTGCAACCTTCGAGCTCAAGAAGATTCTTGAAAATAAAAATTACAGGAACAACAATTCAAGTGACTCCGCAACGTAATCTGGCTTAACCTCGGATTTTTCGATGTCTTCCCTCTTAGTCACTCCGGTGAGCACGAGCAAAGTTTCGGCACCTATGTTCTTCCCCGCAACCACGTCAACCTCGATCTGATCACCAACGACGACGACATCTTCAACGCCGAGATCCAGTTTTTCAAGAGCTTCGAGCATTATGACTTTCGAAGGTTTCCCAACGATGACGTCTGGCATTCTTCCCGTCATCCAGTAAAGCGCCCCTATTATCATCCCAGTTCCCGGAGTTGGGCCGTCTTCTGACGGGAACATCTTGTCTGGGTTTGTTGCCACGTATCTAACTCCCCGAAGACAACAGCGCAACGCTTTCGTCATCAGATCGTAGTCTATTTTCCTGTTCGATCCAACAACGAGGTATTCGGCGTCTTCATGGCCAGCGATTTTTAGTCCAGCGTTCAATAGCTCTTCCTTCAAACCCTCTTCCCCGGTTGTAAAAACCTTCGCTCTCTTTTTCTCTTTCGCTATAAACTTAGCAGTCGCATGGGTTGCGGAAACTATGCTCTCTTCTCCAACTTCGATGCCAAAGGATTTAAGTCTCTGAAGCAAAATCCTCCTGCTCCTCGTGGAGTTGTTTGAAACAAAAACGATTTTTTTCCCAAGCTCGATGAGCTTTTCTACCCCCCGCACACCTTCCTCAATCGGTTCAACGCTTCTACCGATGACTCCGTCTATGTCGATTATGAAACCTTTCTTTTTCAGCAGAGGATGCATCACATCAGCCCAAGCATCTTCAGCTCTTCTGAAATCTTCTTAACAGCCTTTTGCGCATCTTCAGGGCTTTTTCCACCTGTGACGACCATTTTTCCAGAACCAAATATTAAAACTACGACCCTTGGATCGTTCAAGCGATAAACAAGCCCTGGAAACTGCTCAGGTTCGTATTCAACGTTCTCAAACCCAAGACCAACTGCTATTGCGTTGAGATTTAGCTCCATGCCAAGATCTGCGGATGCTACGATGTTCTGAACCTTAACATCTGGCTCATCGATAACGTTCATATTTATCTCTTTCAGCATCTTGACTATCTGTTTTACCGCCTTTCGAGCGTCTTCAACACTCTTTGATCCAGTACAAACGATCTTCCCACTCCTAAAAACAAGCGCAGCAGCTTTCGGATCCTTTGTCCTTAAAACAAGCCCGGGAAACTGTTTCGGCTTGTATTCAGAATCCTTTATTTCTCGTGCGATCTTGGGCAAATCGATGTTCTCCCCTATTTGCGTCGACGCGACGACGTTTTCTATCTTGATTTTATATTCCATAACTATCCCCGAGATTGGAAGGTATATAAAGTATATAAACCCTACGCAGCGAGTTTCGAAGAGAAAAATTTTTTAAACCAAGAACTATGTTCACTATGGAAACAGAGTTTATAATAAAGACATTGTTCATTGCATGGGAAAAAGGAGAGATCGTGATCGGACCGAGCGAGCTTGCGAAAAAGCTCGAAATTCCAAAATCGACAGCACATAAGATTCTGACTCGAATGTCGAAGCTCGGATATGGAACCTACATCGAGAAGAAGGGTTTTGTTCTCACAGAAAAGGGACTGAAGGAAGGTAGAAGGTTAATAAGAAGGCATAGGCTGATAGAGTGCCTTCTCGAGGACATCGGGATTGAAAAAGAGTTCGTGTGCGAAGAAGCGTCGAGAATAGACGTTGAAATCGGAAAAGAATTTGAAAGAGTCATCGAGAAAAAATACGGAAAAAGAGTGACTTGCCCATGCGGAAAACCTATTCCATCGTTCTAACGCTTCTTCTAATCCCAATTGCCAACGCAAGTGTAGTCGTTTCAATTCCCGATTTAAAAAGCATTGTGGAGCGCATATGTGGCGAAGATGTGGAGAGCATAGCAACTGCAAACGTCGATCCGCACCTTTTCTCGCTTACAAGTGAAGAGTTGCAGAAAGTGAGAAATGCGAAGCTTTTGATACTTGCAAATTCAGAGATGCTTGAGTTCGAGAAAAAAATAAAGAGTTTAAGCTCCGAGACTCTCGACTTTCGAGATTACGAACCAAAAATCCTCAGCTTTCCCGGAATTGAGGAGAACTACCATGCTTACTGGCTTCTACCAGAGAACACTATAAGGATAGCATCGAAAGTGAAGGAGAAGCTTTCAGAAATCTACCCGGAAAAGAGAGAGATCTACGAGCAAAACTTTGAGAGATTCGTGATCTCTTTCCAACTTGCAACGAAAGATGCAGAAAAGATTGTAAAGAAGATGAGGGATTACGATTTCATTGCAATGGATCCGCACACTGCCTATGCGATCTCGGCTCTGAACCTAAGCGTCTCTTTTGTTTTCCCCGAAGAAGCTTTTCCGGGAGCAGTAGAGTTGGGGAACTTGAATTTGAAGAAGTGTGTGGTTACGATTGCAGATTACCAGAGGGAAACGAAGATCGAGGAAATGGCAGTAAAGATTGCAGAAGAGAAGCAATGCGGAATCGCAGTTCTCAAAGTCGTATCCGATCTGAGCCCAGAGTCGATGTTGATCTACAATGCGGTTAGCCTTTCAAATCCAGAGTATAAGGAGAACAGAGAAGATTTTGCAGTTTACATTCTCGGGCTCTTTGCGATGGTTGAGGCTATTATAATTGTTGCGTTATGGCGATCAAAGCGAAAAATCTAAGCTACTCCTACGGGAAAACAGTGGCGTTGGAAAATCTAAGCTTTGAAATCGAAGAAGGCGAAATGATTGCAGTCCTCGGTCCAAATGGGGCCGGAAAAACTACACTACTCAAGTGCGTCCTTGGATTGCTAAAAGCCAATGGCATGATATCAGTTTTAGGCAAAGATCCGAGAAAAGATAAAAAGTTGCTCAAGCTCATTTCCTACGTTCCACAAAAGAGCTCTCTATCTACGGATCTTCCCTTAAAAGTCTCGGACGTTTTGAAAATGGCGTGCGAGGAGATCGATTTGGAGATCTTGAAGCAGCTCGAATTAGAGGGCAAGCTCGAACTTCTCTTTAGAGATCTCAGCGGTGGTTTCCAGCAACGAGTTCTTATAGCAAGGGCGCTGATGAAGAAGCCAAAAGTACTCTTGCTCGACGAACCCTTCAACGGAGTTGACGTCGTTAGCCAGAAAAAGATTGTCGAAGTCCTTAAGGAAAGCGAAGCAACAACGATCGTTGTCGTGCACAACATAAACCCAGTGCTACATGCTGTGCACAGGGTTATGCTTTTGAACAAGAAGCTCATAGCCTTCGGAAAGGCAAACGAAGTCTTCACAACGGAGAACATAGTACTGGCTTACGGCACCGAAATCCCGCTCGTTGTCTGCGAAGAAGGAGTTAAGCATCCGCTCTACGGCGATCAGCATGGATAGCTCGCTCGCAATTCTGATGATTTCTGCAATTGTTTCTATCGCCGGAAATCTTGCCATCTTTAGGAGGGCTTCTTTCTTAATCGCAGGAGTGGCGCATTCTGCACTTGCTGGAATTGCTCTTACGATATTCCTCGCTTCTCTCGGCATAGAACTCGACTATTTTCTAATCGCAACTATCTTTGCCGTTCTATTTGCCTTGATCGCTACGACTTTCTCCAAGTTCTCAGACATCGATACAGGCATTGGGGTTTCTTTCGCTCTTGCGATGGCGGTTGCTGTGATCCTGATATCATTGGCAAGAGGTTACACAGCCAAGCTCTGGTCTTTTCTCTTTGGCGAGCTCTTCCTGATAACCGAAAAAGACTTTCTATACCTCTCGGTCGCCTTAATCGTAACTATTCTTGTCTTCGGCGTTCTTTACGATAAAGTCCTCTTCTTCCTCTTCGACCCAGAAGGTGCGGAAGCTTCAGGAATCAATGTGAAGTTGATCGACGCAACAATTGTCGCAATCATCGCTGTTTCGGTTGTTGCAGTGATAAGAGCGGTTGGTGCAATTTTGGCTTACTCGATATTCGTCGCACCCTGTGCGGTTGCAAAACGAGTCTCCAAAAGCATTGCGCAATCGCTAGCGTACTCTTTTCTGATAACGCTGATCTGCCTGATCCTTGGTCTAATCGTTTCATTAACCTTCCCAATTTCGGCAAGTGCAATTTCTGCGTTCTTCGCATCCCTTCTTTACCTTCTCGTTGCGATGAAAAGAGGTTGAGTTCAGAAACCTTTATCTCGCTTCGAACGCTATGGAAGTTGTGAAAGAGCTCATCCTTGCGTTGGACATCGAAGATAGAAGAAGCGCGCTCAAGATAGCAGAAAACCTCGCAGATCTCGTCGAAATGTTCAAAGTAAATTATCCTCTAGTTTTATCCGCAGGAATAAAGGTAATCTCAGAATTAGCAGAGATAAAACCGGTGATAGCAGACTTGAAAATTGCAGACATCCCGCATATAAGCGCAAGGATTGCTGAGATCGCTTTCAGGAACGACGCAAAGGCCGTGATAATCCATGGATTTGCTGGTAGCGACTCGATCAAGGCTGTTCTGAGTGTTTCAAAGCGCTACAACGGCGAGGTATACGTTGTTACCGAGCTCAGCAGTGAAGGTGGCACAGAGTTCATGGCAAGACTTTCGCTCGAGATTGCGGAAAAAGCAAAGGAACTCGGTTGCCAAGGGCTGATAGCACCTGCTACGAGGATCGAGAGGCTTAAGGCGATAAGAGAAGTTGCGAAGGATATGAAAATTCTATGCCCGGGCATTGGAGCTCAAGGTGGTAGCTTGGAGGCGTTGAAGTTTGCGGATGGGATAATCGTTGGTAGGAGTATCTACTTGGCAGAAAATCCGAGAGAAACTGCGAAAAAGCTCAGAGACCATGTTCAGGCTTATAGCGTTTGACCTCGACGGAACCTTGGTGGAGTTCAACATCCCATTCGATCTAATCAGAGAAAGGCTCGGGATCAAGCAGAGGTTCATCTTGGAGACTATACTCGAGGAGAAGGACGAGAATAAAAAGGCAGAGATGCTAAGAGTTTTAGAAGAGTTCGAACTAAGGAGTGCAGAGAAGGCCAAGCTCGCATTCTATGCTAAAGAGCTCTTGGATTTTCTAAAAAGATCTGGGATAATTTACGGCATTGTTACGAGAAACAGCAAGAAGAGCGTCGACGTAATAGCAAAAAAGTTTTCCCTACATTTCGATTTCGTAATCTCGAGAGAAGATGCGAAGCCAAAACCATCGGATGAGCCCATAAGGATTCTGATCGAGAAGTTTGGAGTTAAAGGTGAAGAAGTCCTCGTCGTCGGAGATTTCCTCTTCGATCTCATTGCCGGGAAGAGAGCAGGAGCGAAAACTGCGTTGATAGTCCATGAAAGGAACAAGGGAATGGTGGAAAACTTTAAAGTCTACGCAGATTACGTTTTTCAGTCGTTGAGAGAACTCGCAGAATTCCTGGGGATGAGGGATGATACCGAAGAATCATCCAAGGTATGAGTCGCTTGTCACAAGAGAGAAGCTCGTTGAAGGTTTTAAGCTCGGGATCACCGCGATCCAAGGCCTGATAGCGCATGGAAGGGGAGAGGCGTTTGATTACATTCTTGGCGAAAGGAGCAACGAGTTTGCTTTAAAGGCTGAGAAGGTTGCGACAGCGACGCTTTTGCTCGCAAAACATCCTGTTATCAGTGTAAATGGAAATACTGCGGTTTTGGTTGCAGAAAGTATAAAGGAGCTTGCTAAGCTTGTGAACGCAAAGATAGAGATAAACGTCTTTCACTTCAGCAGAGAAAGAGTTGCAAAGATGGCGCAGTATCTCTCGCAGTTTGGAATTGAAGCCCTTTGTGGTTGTGATGCAGAGCTAAAAGGCCTGAGCTCCGCAAGGAGGATCGTGGACAGCAGAGGGATCCTAATTGCGGACGTCGTTTTAGTTCCGCTCGAAGATGGAGACAGATGCGAGATTTTGAAAAAACATGGAAAGAAGGTAATAGCAATCGATTTGAACCCGTTGTCGAGAACTGCGAGAATGGCGGATGTTACGATTGTCGACAACATAACAAGAGCGATTCCAAGAATGGTCGAGTTTGCGAAAGAGATGAGGAATTTGAGCAAGGATGAGCTCGAAGCCATTGTTAATGGTTACGACAACAAAGCAACTCTAAGGGAGGCGATCGATGGGATAATAGCATATCTCGAAAATATGAAGAAAGTTTTATAAGCTTAGCGATCTACGCATTACGCCGTTGCGGTCGGAGAGAGCGTAAAGCTTGCGATGATAGACCGCCAGCAAGCCGCCAATTTTTTGCCTTATCTGTTATCCAAAGGCACGTAAGTTTTCCCAATTTCGCCAATGTATTTCGCTCTCGGTCTTATTAATTTGTTCGTTTCGTATTGCTCGATGATGTGCGCAAGCCATCCAGCGATGCGACCCATTGCAAAGATGTTCACAAACAAGTCGTCAGGTATGCCAAGGTTCGTATAAACACTCGCAGAGTAAAAGTCGACGTTTGGGAGCAGTTTCTTATACTTGTAAGCATTCTCTGCGATCGCCTCGCTTATCTCAAACCATATCGGGTTCCCAATTTTAGAGAGTTCCCTCGCAAGCTCCCTTAAAATTTCTGCCCTTGGATCAATCACATGCTTGTAAATTCTGTGCCCAAAACCCATGAGCTTCTCTCCCTTCTCAAGCTTTTTCTTCACGTATTCTTCAGCTCTTCTTGGCGTTGCAACCTCTCTGAGCATCTTCATAACTTCCTGCGCTGCTCCACCATGCAGAGGACCCATAAGAGTCCCAGTTGCGGCAACGACGCATGCATACATGTCTGCGAGCGTCGAAGCGGCGACTCTTGCGGCGAAGGTTGAAGCGTTTAGCTCATGCTCCGCGTGAAGAATTAAGTCGACATCAAGCGCTCTTTCAGCGATCTTCGAGGGTTCATATCCATTCATCATGTATAGAAAGTTCCCCGCATGGCTCAGCTCGAGCGTTGGCGGAATGAGATTTTTGCCCATTCGAATTCTGTGGTAGTAGGCAATTATCGTCGGAATCTTTGCGATCAAACTCTTTGATTTCTCCAGATTTTCCTCTCTCGTCTTTAAATCCTTGAGCTTATCGAGCGAGCCAAGATAGCTTATTGAGGTTCTGAGCACAACCATCGGATGCGTATACTGCGGTAAATGCGTTAAAAGCCCAATGATCTGCGGTGGAAGCTCTCTTCTCTCCGCAAGCTCAATCTTGAAATCCTGCAACTCGTATTTCTTCGGCAGTTCTCCATAAAGCAAGAGATACGCCACTTCTTCGTAGCACGAATTCCTTGCCAAGTCTCTCATGTCGTATCCCCTATACTCGAGAATTGCCTTACCGTCGACGAGTTCGATCCTCGAGATCTTGCTCTCACAAGCTATCACATCCTTCAAACCATCGAGAACCTCGATCACCTTAACCCCTCCTAAAGACCTCGATTATCATACCCGAGACAACTATCGGCTTCTCAATCCTTGCAACCTCGATCGCATTGTCGAGCTTCCACTCCTTCTCGGCGTATATCGTCAGCAACGGCTCTCCAGCTTTCACAACTTCGCCTCTTTTCTTGTGAACGTAAACTCCAGCTCCTTTGTCCTTCGGAGCTCCAGCGGCTCTTGCTATTTCATTTATTGCTCTTAAGTTCATCTCCCTAACTATACCCGTTCTCGTAGACGTTATCGTGTAG
>Ga0209080_1001353_pt1 | contig 12483 bp, 12 predicted proteins | sample JNZ110809AmetaG_FD_184123 | JGI IMG/M metagenome (GOLD analysis project Ga0209080, IMG submission 184123) | Hot spring microbial communities from Jinze hot spring, China to study Microbial Dark Matter (Phase II) - JNZ 110809A (SPAdes) (version 3) ...
CATCACGGTACCTACGCCTATTACCAGTTGCGTCAATAATCACATTCACACCATTCTCCGTTAAAATTCTAGCAATATAGACTAGTGTGGCGTAAACCATGTCCCGCTCCTCCTCAGTATACTTTGGGTTAGGCGTCATAACTTTGCGGAGTTCATCCGAAGAGAGAACATAAGCGTGTATTCCAAAAGCTCTAAGTTTCTCGGCGAGGAGGTGCGCGATAGTGGACTTGCCACTACCGGGCAGACCAGTAACCCAAACACACCAGCCACTCACAGGCATATTTTAATCACCCCTTACGGCGCAAAATCACTAATTCATATATTCCATGAAAACCTATAAGTAGGCCCGCAAAAGATAGGGAAAAAGCGAGTATTGATAGGGATATATGCTTCTCTAAGATATCTATAACCATGAGGAACGAGAGGGCGAAACCAGCTACTAAGAGGAAACCTCCAGTAATTGTTTCAAGAACCTCTTTACTTATCTTAACCATAAAGCCAACACATCACATAATGATCTTTTGTAACCTCTATTGTTGGCGGCTCCTTCACATCGCAAACCCCTTTCATGAAATTCGGGCACCTCGGGTGGAAGCGGCAGCCAAGCGGCGGGCTCATTAAGTTAGGTGGCTCGCCCGCTGGCACGTCTTTAATTATGAAGCGGTTATTTGGATCTGGATCCGGTATAACATTAAGCAGAGCCTTTGTGTAGGGGTGCATTGGGTTCTGTAATAGCTCGCTTGTACCAGCGCTCTCAATTATTTGGGCTGCGTACATTATGTATATTCTCTCCGAGAAGTATTTTGTTGTCGAGAGGTCATGGGTTATATATATTATGCTTTGATTATATTTATATTGTAGTTCTTGAAGTAGCTTAAGAATTTCTATTCTAACTGATGCATCTAGCATTGAAACGGGTTCGTCAGCGACCACCATTTTAGGTTCCAGAATAGTTGCTCTGGCTATAACTAGTCTCTGCTGCTGACCCCCACTTAACATATGTGGATACTTATTAATGAAGTCTTCGATTGGCGTCAGCTTAACCCTCTCCAAAGCCCTGTAAACCTTCTCTTCTCTCTCCCTCTTACTTTTAATACCATTGATTATTAGCGGCTCCTCCAATATTCTCCTCACCGTCATAAATGGCGGTAATGCACCAAATGGATCCTGCTGAACTAAGCCAGTCTCACACCTATACCACTTCAAGTCTTTCCATTTTAAGTGAGTTATATCTCTCCCGTCGAATATTATTCTCCCATCAGTAGGCTCATATAACCTAAGTATCGTTTTGCCGAGGGTTGTTTTTCCGCAGCCGCTTTCACCAACTATCGCTATAGTCTCACCCCTAGCTAACGTTAAGCTCACTCCATCAACAGCCCTTAAATAAACCTTCTTACCTAAGAAACCTTTTCTTATCTCAAAGTACTTCTTCAAGTTTTCAACTAATAATAATGGCGCGCCCATACCTATTCCTTCGCATAAAGCCAGCATTTAACGTAAAAGTCTCCATTTAAATAGATTGTTGGTGGATCTTCGGAGCATCTACTAAAGGCAAGGGGACACCTTTCAGCGAATCTACACCCTTTAGGCGGATCTAGGAGGCTGGGGGGCGAGCCTGGTATAAAGCCTAGTTTCTTATCAGTTCTAAGCGTTGGGACGCTTTCCATCAGTTTTTGAGAGTATGGATGTTTTGGATCGCTGTAGAATTTTTCCGCCGCATTGAACTCAACTATTTGTCCGGCATACATTACAGCAACTTTGTCTGCTAACTCGCTTGAGAGACTAATATCATGGGTTATAAATATCATGCTTAAACCTCTCTCCCCCTTAATGCTCTTCAATATATTCATGATATTAGCTTGGGTTAACACGTCTAAGGATGATGTCGGTTCATCAAGGATTACTAGTTCCGGGTTTATGAGAAGGGCAGTTGCTATAATAATCCGCTGCTTCATTCCTCCGCTCAGCTCAAAGGGATAACGATCTATAAAGCTTTCATTTATACCAATCCTTCTTAATGCTTCAGCAGCCTTCTCCAAGGCTTCCCTTTTACTCATCTTGTAAGTGAGGATAAGCGGCTCTATCATCTGCTCCCCAACTTTAACGACGGGGTTCAAAGAGTTTAGCGCTGCCTGTGGAACATACGCAATCTTGCTCCACCTAATTTTCCTTCTAAACTCTTCCTCGTTTAAATCCATTAGATTTATGCCATTGAACAAAATTATACCCCTATATACAGAGACGTTTCTGGGCATCAATCTTATTATAGCCTTCGCTAACGAACTTTTCCCACAACCTGATTCGCCTATTATGGCCACTGTCTCCCCTTTAAATAACGAGAAGGATACATTTACTACGGCTTTAACCTCGCCCTTTATGGTCCTATAATACATCGTTAAGTTTCTTACACTTAGATGCTCCCCGCTCATCTATATCTCCTTTAACCTTGGGTTAAATATTTTATCAAGTGCAAAGCCTAATATTGCAAAGCTCAGCGAAGTTAATGCCAACATTATTGATGGCTGCAGAACCCAGTAATATAACCCCTTATATAGTGCTCCATGTTCATAGGCGTCATCAATTATTTTCCCCCATGTAGGAGCTAATGGATCACCTAAACCAAGTATTGCTAATGCAGCCTCCAAGAAGACGAAATCCGCAACTGAAATAACTATTGATGGAATTATCGTTGGAAGAACCTTCGGAATTAAATAGAGCAATATGATTCTAAGGTTACCAGCTCCATAAGCTCTAGCGGCCTCCACATATGGGAACTCCTTGATTTGCATGAACATTGCCCTATAATTTTTGACCCCGCTACCAAATACCGTAAGTATTATAACGACTGCCAAGAGCACCCATATATTAAACTTATAGAATGTGGATATCATTATTAATAGCGGTAGGAAAGGGAGAACCATAAAGACCTCCGTAACCCTCTGCAAAACGGTATCTGCGATTCCTCCAAACCAGGCGCTGAGGGCCCCAATAAACATCTGTATCAATGCCACGGTGACCGAGGCTGTAACGCCAAAAGAGAGAGCTATAGGTGTACCCCATAGAAGCGCTATACTTAGATCCCTTCTCAGGTGATCTGTACCGGCAAGCCCATAAACCTTACCGTAGATCACCAATTTAGCATCTAGATCCACCTTAGTCTCAAAGATAATGCCTTCTATCCAAAGTTCATATACTCCCTTCATTACCTTAGCTGTGTCTGGTTTCAGAACACTATTATCCTCTTCTGCAAAAAGTAGAAGGGTGACTGGCGCTTCATACTCTATGGTCCTGTTAATTTTCTTAGAGATATAGCCCCTAATCTCCTCAGCTAGTCTATCATCGTTTGATATATAATACATCGTTTCTCTAGATATTAAAAGCGACTTCAGGGTTATCTGCTCCCCGCCGGGTTTAACCCAGTAGATTGTTATGTGGGGGTTAGATTCATTAAAGCTTGCCTTAAGGAACAGATTTATTTCGCTCGGAAAATCATCATATTCATATCTGAATGAAAACTTCACCTTAATTATGCTGAATCTTTCGCCCGGCGCTGACACAATAGCTTTGGAGACGCCAACCTGCGGCTTCTCTGTACTCAATATTATTGTTTCCGGGAGCCTTTTTTGCGAAAAGATGTTCACCCATGAGGGTAGAGCATTACGTGGATTATCTAGCCAATACTGTTCACCAGCCCTCCAAAGCCGCGTGGCCTCCTCATATGGTATTGTTATGACAGTATAGATGGATAGCCCAATTAAAAAAATTATGATTATTAATCCGATGAGCGCGGACTTGTAGAGCAGTAATTGGCTGAGAAATCCTTTAACTTTCGACAATTCTTATGCTCCTCCAGTCCTAATTCTTGGATCCAAGATCACATATACGAATTCAAGAGCAAATACTGTTGCCGCAAGGAGATATGCGTATATAACAACTAATCCCACAAGCACCGGTGTATCAAACATTACAGACGCCGCGTAGAATAGGCTTCCTATTCCAGGCCAGTTAAATACTCTCTCAGTTATTATTGCTCCCATCCATGATCCAATTAACGTTAATGAGAAATCGGTTACTATCGGCGGTAACGTTGGTCTGAGTATGTATCTCCTCTGTATTAGAGAGTCAGGTAAGCCCTTAGCCTTCGCGAACTCCACGTAGTCCTCACTTGAAAACATTAGAAAGAAGGTTCTCCTCACATAAACGTTTATGAATGAATATGATATTAGCCATGAAAGTACTGGCAAGATCATGTGCTTTAGAACGCTTAACGCGTACGCCACCTTATCTATGGGTGGAGGAGCATCAACCATTCCACCATAAGGTAGTCCCCACCCAAACCACAACCTAAATAGGGAGGCAAAAATCAATATTAAGAAGATTCCATAGAACCATCCTGGCAGGGATGAAAGGGGTGCAAGTAGAACTGAAAGTCTATCCAGAAAGCTCCCATATCTTCTTGAAAGAAATAGACCGAAAAATAGCCCTATAAAGAATAGGATCATCTGTGTTGTTGTGAATAGGAGAACAGTATTTGGTAATCTTTCAAGAATTATTATGCGGACATTTTTTGATCCACTGTCACTACTCAAGAATAGTGCTCTCCCGAGGTTGAGTGTTATCGCATCCTTCAAGTAAATGAAGCTTCTATATATGAAGGGTTTATCAAAACCTATTTTCTTTAGCTCATTATTGTAAACCTCGTTTATTATTTTCGTGATTTGGGTCTCGTTCAGCCCCTTAAATGCTGGGTTTTGCCGAATGCTTTGTGAAACTGAGAGAAGTATATCACTTTTAACTATTTCATCAACATATCCGCCCATGTTCGCAATCCAAATTGTTATATAAACTGCTACAACTACGGTTAGGAAGAGTATAATGCTACGCTTCAATATATATTTCAGGATACCTGCAAACATCTAATTTCTTTCCTTATGATCTAAAGAAAAAAATAGACATAAGGATAAATAAAAAGGTAATGGTTACTTAAATCTTCTCATCAATATTTGGAGTATTATCGCCACTATGGAGAGTATTATGGCTATTACGCCAACATATATGGCAGTTGTAGCTACGCCAATCACGCCTCCCATTTCATCGATCTTCGCACTAAGCTCAGCAATCTTCTTTTCTAGTCCAGTTTTTAGCTCAGACACTTTCACTTCATAGTCGGCTTTAGCTTTTGCCAGCTCGCTCATTAGGTATTCCGTCTCACTCATAACAATAGCTGTTCCGCTCGCTAACACCGGCATACCAACCAATTTCGAGACAGCTATTACATCTATGCTAACCGCCCCAGCAGATAATAGTGACGTCTCCTCCGACTTGAGCTTAATAACCCATTTTCCATCCGCCACAGCTTCAGCTGCCCCAGTCAAAGTTGCTGTCGGGCTGGTAATCATATACTTAATGTAGCTCATGTCCGCTTTTCCATATGGTTTACCCTCAAATGTTACTGAAATCGTGATCTCCGCAGGTAAGCCCGGCACAATGGTGGGTACAGCAGTAATCTTGACTTCTGGAATCATTGGCTTAGAGAATTTAAGCCACTTATCAGCGGGATCAATAAATTCCCTATTGGCCTTTAGCACAACTATCCTAGCGGTCGGGTCAACTTTATCTAGATAAAATGGACCATTGCCAATGAGGAAGTGACCTTTCGCTTCATACCACTTCTTTAAATTATTGTACCTTTCAAGGACTTCTGCTTCGGTGACATATTTACCTAAAACGTTCTTATAGGGTATAAACTTTTCTCTAATAGCTTTATCCAGATATTCTGCTAGTATTGGTATTGAGGGGCCAGCAACGTAGCTCATCCACTCAACTTTAAGGCTCTCAGCTTTATCGGCCGAGAAGGCTAGCTTATTCTCCGACTCAGCGAGCCAGCCAATAGTGACCATGTGCCATGGGGCTGGGCCATATAGGTACTCTGGATAGAACGCCATTGCGGCCGCCCACGCTATCCATTCAGCGTCAAGATATAGCTGATCTGAATAGTATTCTATGACTAGTGGACTAGTGCTTACTATTTTGAAGCCCTTAAAGTATTCTCTGAAGGCCTCAAATGCTGGAATATATGATTCATCGAAGACTGGGCTTTCTGGTTTAGCCCTGTCAAAGGTCAATATGTAGGCGAAGACTATGTCTGCTATCGAGAGTTTACTACCATCATGAAACTTTATGTTGAACAAGTTATCATCATAATAGACTATGGTTTTCGTTTTTGCTTTTGTTCCAGGAGGAGCATAAATTATCTCCTGCTTCACAGGATCCCAGTCATACCATGCATCCGTTGGCACCGTTATCTCATCGATAAACTTTAAGGATACCCAGTCCAATGTAACTCCAACAGGCAACCCTTTCTCAACGAAAACCTCTACCTTTTTAACTCTCTGAGGCCAATAGAGTCCAGTGAATGGATCTGGTATAAGGGCTGGGTCAGATAATGCCCTATAGAACATAGCGTCATATATCCAGTCGCTTCCAGCTACGGGGTTTATCGGATCCACAAGCAAATCTGTAGACGCTATTTTTATTGTGCCGCCAACCTTATCAACGTATCTAATAGTATATGGCCATAATCTTGCACCAGAGAAGCCCGCTGCCAGGTCATATGTCAGTGATACTTCTTTTCTAGCGGGCCAGGGAGCTATCTGGTTAACCAACCATACTCTTACAGAATCCTTCATCGAAAGCGTTAAAGCTTTCTTCATAAGGTCGTTTCTTTCTTCAATGGTTCTAAAATCTCTAGTCCATAACTTACCGGCTACGTAATCGAATTCTGGTGCTGGTTTATAAGCGCTCCATAGGGGTCCTAAACCAGCCCTTGGCGTATAGTAGAAGCCAAAGGTATCTGCGTCATCCCTAGAAACAGCGGTTACTATCCATCCTCCAGTATAAATGTGCCATTTTCCATCAGCTGGGTTTCCCCTTATCCAGATTGGCGCTGCCTCTCTGCTAGTCTTATATTGCCTATCTACCGTGAAGCCTAGCTTCTCGAGCTGTGAAGCCACGTAATCACCGATAGCTCTCCTCTGATCTTCAACTCTAATAATGAATATTATCGTAACTGGTTCACCCTTATAGTACCATTTCCCATCTCTTAGCTCGGCGCCGAGCTTAATCATCTCCTCGGTGATTATTTCCCTAGCCTTTTCGAAGTTATAGCTGTATTCCTTTTCAATTTCCTTAACCACATCTGCATATCTTGCGTAGTCTGGAAAGGCTGGTGTTAAAACCGTGTACTTAGGTACGGCCATTCCAGCCATTATCTCATCACAAATATACTTTCTATCAACTAAATAGTTCATTGCCTCCCTTATCCGTGGGACGGAGAATGGATTCAATTTGCCAGTAGCGGGAAACTCTGGCCCCACTGGATTAAACGTTAATTCAAAGTATAATCCATATGACGTTACGTACCAGAGGTCTGGCGAAGCCTTTATCTTCTCAAAGAGCTTCGGATCCCTTATATCCCTAAAGTAAACCTGAATCTCATTCTTAAGCAGCATATCTACAGTCTTCGCCTCATCCGTTTCTACAGAGAAAACAACCTCGTCGACCCAAGGACCCTTTGGCACCTGAGCGTAGGAGACTGGAATGCTCCATATAATAACTCCTAAGAATAGTAAAGTCAGCAAGGATTCTGCTAAAATTCTCTTCTTACCCTTCAACGTTATCACCCAAGACATTACTTTCTCGCATAAAAATTTATAAGACTTTCTATTCACATTAGCATCGACGACCGAGGGTTAAAAAATCGATTTGATATCGATCTTTTCCGTCTCAAGTATGCTTTTTATGAAGTTGAAGATTCTTGTTCTTGTCTCTTTTGTTAGGTTTGGATACCATATTGGTGATGCTATTACTAACCCCCTCCAAGCATAGTATGGTTGTATGACTGTTAGAATTTCCTCATCCCCGGTTTTATCTAGGTAGTTTTCCCAGAATAGTTCAAATAGTCTTTTGAAGGGGCACCTCACTTCACCGTAGGCTTGGAGCGAATAAAATAAGTAGTTTATTGTTAGGGCTGCCAGGTCATCTGCCGGCTCACCCCACTCACCCCTACTTCTATCCAGAACGGTGAAGTCTGTTCCCTCGCGAAATAGTATGTTCCATGGGTGGAAGTCTCCGTGAACTCTAGTGCACCTATAAGCTTTTTTCTTCAGCTTCCAGCGCCACTCAATGCATTTGCGCTCAATCTCCATTAAAGTCTTCTCGTCCGCGTAATCTAGTCCAGGTGGATAGCTATCTATTAAGCCCATTATACATTCTCCGTGACCAACAAGGTCCCTGACGCGCCTAATGTACAGCGATTCTAATCCAACACCCTTAACCGAGTGAACTTCGACAAGATAGTCGGATAGCGTTAGGCAGCGCTTAACATCCAGATCCGTTAATTCGCCACGAGACTTTATATCTTCTAAATCTAGGTAGTAGGGTTTACCCTCAATGAACTCGGTCAGTATAAAGAACTCACGGCAGTCCCCAAGGGACTTTAATGTTCCGCTGGTTGTGAAGGCGCCAACATCAATTGACCTAACGTGTCTCGGGAGGTTGTTAAAGGCTGAGTGCTGCCAGAGGAGTATCTGAGCCCTATCTGAGAAGTGTTCGTGGCCAAATCCACCCGGCCTTATGGTCTCTAAGACAACCTTCCTGACTTCTCCATTAACCGATACCTCAATTAAGTATGGAACACCATAACCGAAGCCCTTAAGCTCTTCGCCCCTCCTCTCCCTTCCAGAGGTTAGCTCTATAACCCTAAGAACGTCTGCATTAGGCCCATAAATCTCCTGGAAATACTTTCTTAGACTATCCAGCCCCGAGAGATTTATTTCCATAAAGCTCTTCCCCAATCTCCTTACATAGATCTCTCGATTTATCTGGTTTATGCTGGGCAAAATATCGCGCATTTTAAGAGACTGAACCTAGCCTCTTGTATCTTTGGCTAACCCTTTAAAATGTTAATCGATTATCTTTGCTTTGGTGTATGCCCATGGAGATCGTGATACTTGGTGGAACCCTTGTCACAATGAGCTGTAAGGGGATTATACGCGACGGGGCTGTTGTCATCGAAGGTGACTCCATCATCGATCTTGGAAGGACAGATGAAATTAAGCGTAAGTATCCTAGGTATGAAAAGATTGATGCTAGGGGGAAGGTCATTATGCCGGGGCTAATTAACACCCACCAGCATATGGCCATGAGCCTTCTAAGAGGCTATGCGGATGATTATCCACTAAAAGAGTGGCTTGAGAGGTGGGTCTGGCCGGTTGAGAGACATATGAGTGGATACGACATCTACATAGGCTCACTCCTAACTGCAATAGAATCAATTATGAGTGGGACAACAACGATTAACACAATGTATCATTATATGGAGGACTACAATGAGGCTAGAGCAATATCTGAGACTGGGCTGCGTGGTGTTGTCGGCCATGTATGCTTCTCATGGCGTAAGGAGCATGACATTAAAGCCTTAATTGAGTTAGCCAGGTGGCATGGGGAGGCGGATGGAAGAATACGCGTAAGCGTTGACCCACACGCGCCATACACCGTTGACCCAGAATATATGAAGGAGCTGAGGATCTTGACAAAAGAGCTGAACGAGAAGTACGCGGGGGACTACGGCCCAATCATGTGGCATACTCACTTAGCGGAGACGGAGGATGAAATGCAGAAAATTAGGGAATCATTCAACCTCCACGTTGATGGGGGCATAGTGGAATATATGGATTCGCTTGGGGTTCTAGGCCCTGATGTAATAGCAGCGCACTGCGTTCATTTAACAAGGAGAGATATTGAGATACTAAGATTAAAAGGTGTTAAAGTTGCACATAACCCAGTATCAAACCTTAAGCTCGCCTCTGGTATAAGCCCTGTCCCAGATATGCTTAGAGAGGGTATAACAGTTGCCCTTGGCACGGACAGCCCATGCTCGAATAACTCTGCAGACATGTTTGAGGTTATGAAGATTACTGCTCTTCTGCATAAGGGGGTTAGTAGAGACCCAACAGCTCTTCCGGCGGAAATTGTTCTCAGAATGGCCACCGTGGATGGGGCAAGAGCCCTTCTCTGGGGCGATCAGATAGGGACAATTGAGATTGGAAAGAAAGCCGACATAATAATAATTGATTTTCAGAGACCCCACCTGAAACCATTATATAATGAGACAAGCCACCTAGTTTATGCCGCAAAAGCCTCTGACGTAGAGACAACTATAATCAATGGGCAAATAATCATGGAGAACAGGGAAATAAGAACAGTTAATGTTAAGTGGGTTATAGAAGAAGCCGAAAAAGCTCGTGAGAAGCTGCTTAAGCGTGCCTATGAGATGAATAGGTGAGGTAATTAATGCTAATTTAGGATTATCGGCTTACAGCTTCCTCATATTCCCTGAAGAGTTTCATGCATAGCTCCAGAATAGTTTTTGCTGGAGAACGGCTTCCTCAGCATCCACTAGGCTATATAGCTGGTCGGGAGGGGTTCCAGTCTCTTCATCACCATATATACTCGGCTCCCCCTCCCTCCTAAGTCTCCTTGATATAGAAGCGATCTCATCAATCCTCACCCTAAACCACTCTGGAAATAAATTTCTATGCCTCTTTATTACTGGACCAACATCATGCCATTTAGGCGGCTCTATAACCATCAGTCTTAATGCCCCTTAAGCGCTAACTCAACAGCTTCTTGGCTTTGACGTATTGTGAAGGCGTAATTACCCCCTTTGAAGGCTTCTTCAGCATGCTTAATTCTCTCTTCAGCCTGCCTAAGATATGACCTCGCCATCTCAATATTATTCAATTTCGACGACCTCGCCAAACTTTATGTCAGGTTTAAGAATCCAATACCATTTGTCGCCAACCCAAACCCTCTTAGCGCCCAGCTCCTCAAGTCTTCTTTTAAGGTCTTCAAGCACCCCCCTTAAAGAAATCGCCTTTATCATAGATTATCACAGCATCTTCAACCATGTCTAAGTATATTGGCCTAACCCTCCGCGCCTCCTCAACAGATAGAATTATCGGCGAGAAATCTGTATGGAGCCCCTTCCCCCAAAGATCATTTATTTCGGGCTCCAGAGTCCTCTCAACCTCAAGAAAAATTTTCTGTCTCTCCATGCGGCTCTTTGGGAGAGCGTTGGCTACGATCAAAATATCTATATCGCTATCTGGTTTAGCTGAGCCACGCGCCACACTCCCATAAATGACAAATGATACTAAGTTGTTTCCAAAGTACACCAATAACTTATCAAGCAGTCTACTAAGAAGGGATCTATATGGCTCCTTAATCCGCCCTAAATTTAAGCTCCCACAAATTAATCTTATAGAGTTTAGATTAATTACTGTTTCTCATCACTATTTTTTAAGGTTGAAGGGAATATTGGAAAACGCCATAAGGGCTCTTTATGGTCAATTTGTTTCCCTCAGAACTCTCTTCACATCTCCCAATAACCTTCGCCTCCAAACCATATTTCTCTGAAAGACTAATTATATCATCGGCAGCTTCCGGATCAGCAATCACCTCAAATCCGACACCCATGTTATAATTCTCGTACATCATAGCCCAACTCTCACCCGACTCACGCTGTATGAGCTTAAAGATTGGATCTGGCTCAAATAGATTATCTTTAATATAATGGATGTTCCTGCCTATACGTAGGCACTTTGTTAGCCCGCCGCCAGTGTTATGAACCAGCCCTGTTACATGCTCCTTAAGGCGTTCCAAGACTCTTAAAATAACGGGCGCGTAAAATCTTGTTGGCGAGAGAATTGCCTCGCCAACGGTCATGCCAAGCTCCTCAACATAATCATTAAATTTAAACCTACCATAATACGATCTCCTTCCACCATACGCTTCAGCTATCTCCGGGTACCTTTCCTGATAGCTCTTGTCCATTAGGCATAAGCGCGCTAATGTTATTCCATTACACATTATTCCGCTATTTTCGCGTCTCTCATACTTTGTTCTCCCACCACTCCTAAAACCTATAATTACATTACCAGGCTTAATTTCATATCCAGTTATAGCCTTAGGAATCTCTACACGTCCATTCATAGCTACTGCGATGTCTAGTGTTCTGAGCTGGTCCGGCAGATCCGCTGTCTCACCTCCAGAAAATAGTATATTAACCCCTAGACTCTTGAGCAAAGATAGACATTCTTTAAAGCCCTCTCCCAGAACCCCTAGTACACCAATCTTATCGACTTTAATTGGGTTTATGGCTATATAGTCGACAAAGTTTATTGGAGTAGCGCCAACGCAAATGATGTCGTCCAAGTTCATTGCTAGCACATCCTGAGCTAAACCCCTAAACCACCCCAACTCACCAGTCTCCCTCCAATGAAGATAAGCCTGAACAGGCTTACTACCAGCACCATCAATATGAGTCACAATTCCAAAGCCAGGCAACCCAGGATCCTCACTAACAACACAGAAAGAGTCAGCAAAAAGACTATTTATGAAACCCTTAAAAACTTCTATACC
>Ga0209080_1001354_pt1 | contig 12479 bp, 10 predicted proteins | sample JNZ110809AmetaG_FD_184123 | JGI IMG/M metagenome (GOLD analysis project Ga0209080, IMG submission 184123) | Hot spring microbial communities from Jinze hot spring, China to study Microbial Dark Matter (Phase II) - JNZ 110809A (SPAdes) (version 3) ...
AAGTTCCAAAACCGTCCCGTTTATGATGTTCGCGTGGTAGTTCGGGGTCGTGAATTCTTCGCCGGCAATGACAACGAATTTGCCCGGCTCCGAGAATGCCAATGCTTCTTGGTTTGCTGTCAAGATGTGTTGAATGATTGGACCGACGCCGTGATCGGTCAAAACAACCCAGTCAAGCCCTTCACCCCGTGCAGCCTCAACGACTTGCGCGGGTGTGTCGTTGCCGTCCGAATAAACCGAGTGGGCGTGGGTGTCACCACAATACCAGCCAGTAGGTCTCCTCAAAACCCGGCGCACCGGTGCGCTGAAAGCATTGAACTCTGCAAGGGCGAAAACCGATTGCGATTCATATTCAAAACCGCGAGAAGCGGTAACTCGGTAGACAATTCCGGGCAGCAAAAATAGCGTTCCGATCCCATTTTTGTCCGTGAAAGTGACATAAGTTTCGGTCGCCGTTTGTGGCGAAGTGATGTCAAGGCGAGCAGGGACGAGGGTGTTTTCGTCAGCAATGAAAGTTGCGACCTTCACCGCTGTTGGCATTGGCATTAAAGGCTTGTCTGTGAAGAACACCCGCAACTCTTGCTCAATTCCGAGCGCATAAATGCCCTTGACATCGCTTATCGTCAACTTCCACAAACCTTTCAGGTTTGAACCTGTGACCTCAAGGAACTCAAGTGAACCTCGGGGCAATCCACCCCATCGCAGTTCAGCATTCACACCCTCTGGTGACTGTAAGTGGACATTAACGGTTTGCTCTTCACGAGGGCGTAGGAAATTGAGCCGAACCCTTGACAGTTCTGGGATTTGGACGGTAAACCTGTGTATTGGCTCGCCGCCGAACTTCGGCTCGGCAAATCTCAGCCCACGAGCGAGCACCACTGGCTCGGGCTTGACATACAAATCAACATCGCCAATCGTTCGCACAAGAAAATGGTTGCGGACATTCTGGCGCTGACCTTCGGGAGGCTGTGGACCAGTGACCGTCAACCGCCAAACGCCCCAACGACCATTGACAGCAACTCTGTATTCTGACCACGCCTTACTTTGCGGGTTAGTCAATTTCATCGCTTCAGAACCGTCAGGAGCAAAAAGGACAAAGTAAGATGGCTGACCTGCTTTCTCATCGTCGGCTTGGTCAAAAACCGCAATCGTGAATTCATTTGTGGTTGGTGGGACATAGATGAACAAGTGCATTGTCCGAGCCGAACCGCTTGTGTCAACATAAAGGCTGTCGGGGGATTGACAAATCCTTTGTGCCCATCCAAACGAGACAACCAATGCAACTGAAAGCCAAGCCCACAAGGACCGCATACTGCCTTCCTCCTTTTCCTGAATTTGCGAGCCATTTAAGTGTAGCGTCTGCCGAAAACGCATGCCGAAAAAATCCTTGCAGCAATGCCAAAATGATAGCAGGCGTTTAAAGTTCTTGGGAGGTGAAACGAGATGGCGGTAACGATTGAAGGCGTGGAGATCACTTGGTTGAAGCACGATGCGTTCCTGCTCAAAGGTGAAGGGGTGGTTGTTGCAATTGACCCCTATGAACTTCGTTCGGTTCCTGAGAAAGCGGACTTGGTGCTAATTACTCACGACCACTTTGACCACTGCGATCCGAACTCGGTGCGAATAGTTGCCAAGCCCGATGCAGTTATCATTGCACCTCAAAATGCTGCTGCAAAATTGAGCGGCAATGTCAAGGTTGTCAAGGCAGGGGATGTAGTGACCGAAAAGGGCGTAACCGTTAAAGTTGTGCCCGCATACAATGTCCGTCCTGAACGGCAGCGTTTTCACCCCAAAAACTATGGCGGGGTCGGTTACTTGGTCACATTGTCGGGCAAAGTGGTTTACCACCCCGGTGACACCGATGTGATCCCCGAAATGGATAACCTCGGTCAAGTGGATATTGCTCTTCTGCCTGTCAGCGGGACTTATGTGATGGACGCTAACGAAGCGGCAGAAGCGGTTAAGCGAATAAAGCCAACTCACACAATCCCAATGCACTACGGCAGCATCGTTGGCAGCAAATCCGATGCGGAAAGGTTCGCCCAACTTGTCTCCGGCTTGACAACCGTTCACATCCTTGAGCCAATTGGGTGAACTTGTCGGGAATCGTTACTCCTCTTGTGGCGGTCCAATTTCAAAGACTCGCCGCTTCGGCGGTTTGACGAGCAGGACATCGCCTTCCTTAAGACCTGAGATCAACTGAGCCTTAGCCTCATTTTTCAGTCCAATTCGGATGCGGACTTTCTTGGTCGGGACTTTGCTTTCAGATATGAGAAGTTCGTCAAGCCTTCCCGCCATGAACGCTTTGCGAACTTGTTGGGCAATTTGCGGGTCAGTCACGAGCAAAGCATATCGGTTGCCCTCTTCCTCAACTATTGCGTCCAACGGGATTGTCAAGGTGTGGGCAATTTTCTTCGCAACGATGTCAACATTAGCGCTCATGCCCAACTTCATATCTGGGTGCGTTTCGTGCAGTTTGATTTCAACATCAAACCAAGCGACTTCGCCTTGAGTTGCTACTGGGTTGGCGGAGCGGGCAAGGAGTCTGTCAAGGGCTGCAGGGGCGATTTTGCTGACCGTGCCTTTGAAGACTTTTTCGGGAACGGCATCAACGCGTATTTCAGCGGGTTGACCGACATAGATCCGTGCGACATCAACTTCGTTCAACCGAACACGAACGACCAATTGCGACAAATCGGCAATCGTGACCAACTCTGTGCCTTGAGCGAAACCGGAAATCGCTGACGCAACCAACTCGCCGACTTCAACGGACTTCCTGATGACAACACCCGAGATAGGTGCGGTGATAACAGTATCTCGCAATTGAGTTTGCAAGTTAGCAAGTTGCTCCCTCAGCCTTTGAACTTGTGCCCAAGCAGCCTTAACTTCCTCGGCAAGATTTTGCTTCTCGCGCAAACGAGCCTCCGCTGACTTTAAAGCCACCTTTGCCCTGTTCACTTGCGCTTCAGCCGCTTTCAAATCTTCAGGACGAGCGGACCTCAGAGCCTTTAATTGAGCGAGTGCTGCTTGGTAATCTTGCAAAGCCGCTTGATAGCGGGTTTGAGCGGTGTCAAGGGTCTGGTCTTCAGAAGCCATCGCCGATTTCAGCATCGCCTTTGCCCGCTCAACTTGAGCCTGTGCTGCGGCTATGTCCTCTTGGCGACCTCTGCGAAGCATATTCAACCGCTCTTGAGCAGCCTTAACTTCCTGCAATGCCGCTTCATATCTCGCTTGTGCTGCTGCCAAAGTTTGCTGTTCGTCCAACTTCACTTGTTCCAACGCTGCCTGTGCTCTCTTGACTTGAGCGAGTGCCGATTGGTAAGTTGCTTCAGCGCTGTCAAGTTCCTGCTTTGAGACGAAACCTTTCTCGTAAAGCGTTCGTTTGCGCTCAAGGTTTTGCCTTGCGTTTTCCAAATTGGCTTTCGCTGCCTGCAATTCCGCTTCCGCTTGTTGTCTTGCGAGACCTTGCTCAACAATTCGCTTTTGCCGTTCCAAGTTTTGCCTCGCTTCCTCAAGGGCAGCCTGAGCCCGTTTCAAATCCGCTTCGGCTGCGGCAATTTCCTCAGGACGAGCACCCGCAAGCAACTTTTGCAAGTTCGCTTCCGCAACTTTCAGTTCCGCTTCCGCTTGTTGGTAAGCGATGGCTCGGCTTTCAAACAATTGCTTTTGCCGCTCAAGTTCCTTTTGAGCCGCTTCAAGTTGAGCCTTCGCTTTCTTGACATTCGCTTCAGCCGCTTCAATTTCCTCAGGTCTCGCCCCAGCCATAAGTTTTTCCAAGTTCGCTTGAGCCGCAATCAAATCGGCGTGAGCCTGCTCCCATTGCTGGCGCAACAAGGTTTCCTGCAGTTGCAAAGTCAACAATGCTTGTCGCCATCTCGCTTCCACTGCGGTCAGTTCCGCTTTAACTTGGTTGACTTGCCGCTCAATTTCAGTTGGGTCAATGATGGCGATGACTTGCCCTTTCTTGACGAAATCGCCTTCTTGGACGCGGATTGCCAATATGCGCCCTGCAACTTTTGACTTGACAGCAACTTTCACGAGTGGCTCAATCGTGCCGACCTCCCGGACGGCAACGGTGAGCGTTTCCTTTCGGACGATCGCAAATTTTGCTGGTGTTGCCATTTTCGTTTTCCGCCACCACCAAAAACCTGCACCTGAAGCGATGACCAAAACGACGGTGACAACAAGCCACTTTCGCTTCCTAACCCAACGCAGCATTTCAAAAATCGCCTCCAAATTTTTAGAGCAGTCGCAAAGTGCAAAGACAGGTCTTAACGGGGTGCGGGCATTTTTCGGTAAACTTATTGCGCCATCGCCCAAAGACACAAGATGTTGTGAAAATGGCACTACCTGACCACTGCATGTTAAGTTTATCGGCCATCGCGCAATAAGTTTATTGAAACTTCAAGCCCATCGCCATCTATCGCGATGTTCGCCCTGATGAGTTAGAGGTCTTGCGTTGTCCCTTTGCGCATATTATACTTGCCATCAACCTAAGACCTTTTCAGCACCTTGAAAAGGGCATAAAGGCGAGGCTACTATTTTGGGCAAATCAAAAATTTTTGTGGGTCAGTTGCCGTCGCCCCGCTTGGGCTTTTTGGGAAACTGAAGGGTTGACTGCAAAATTTCACCTTGCCACAATCGCACCACAGTGGGATTGAAAGTCACAACTCAATCAAGTGCCCCATTTTCTCCCGCTTCGTCTCCAAGTATTTTCGGGCAAACTCAGTTTCGGGTTCAACAACGAGCGGGACGCGCTCAACGATTTCAAGCCCGTAACCTGCAAGCCCTGCCCGCTTTGTCGGGTTGTTGGTCATCAGTCGCATCTTCCTGACACCTAAATCCCGCAAAACTTGCGCTCCCAAACCGTAATCGCGGGCGTCCATTGGGTGACCGAGTTTCAAGTTGGCTTCAACGGTGTCAAGACCTTGGTCTTGAAGTTCGTAAGCCTTCAACTTGTTGAGCAACCCGATGCCGCGACCTTCGTGGTGTGGGATGTAAAGCAAAACGCCTTTACCCTCGGCTGCAATTTTCTCCAGCGCCAACCTCAGTTGCTTGCCGCAGTCGCAACGGAGCGAGAATAAAGCGTCGCCCGTCAAACAGGCGGAGTGGACGCGAACGAGAATTGGTTCGTCGGGCTTAATTTCGCCCATGACCAAAGCCAAAAACGCAGTTCCGTCAAGGGTTGACTCGTAAGCGTGCAAAGTGAACTCACCGAAAGGTGTAGGGTATCTGGCGACGGCGACCTTCCTGACAAGTTGCTCGTGGGCGAGCCTATAGGCGATGATGTCGGCTACCGTGATGATTTTGAACCCATGTTGCTCGGCAAACTTTTCCAAGTCAGGCAACCGAGCCATTTGACCATCGTCGCGCATGATTTCGCAAATAACCGCTGCAGGATACAAGCCCGCAAGTTTGCATAGGTCAACGGCAGCCTCAGTGTGACCCGCTCGTCTGAGCACTCCCCCTTCTTTCGCCCGAAGCGGGAAAACATGCCCCGGGCGAGTCAAATCGCTCGGTTTGGTGTTCGGGTCAATCAACACCTTGACAGTTATTGCCCTATCGTAAGCGGAAATCCCGGTCGTCACGCCGAAGCGAGGATGGGCATCAACGGGCATAGCGAAAGGCGAGCCAAACGGTGAAGTGTTGTCGCCGGGCAGCATCGGGATTTCAAGTTCATCAAGCCTTTCACCCGTCATCGCAACGCAGACCAGCCCGCGCCCATATTTGGTCATGAAGTTTATGGCTTCGGGCGTGACTTTCTCTGCAGCGATGACTAAGTCACCTTCGTTTTCGCGATCTTCGTCGTCAACGACGATGATGAAGTTGCCTTTCCGTAACTCCTCAATTGCTTCCTCAACCGTTGAGAGAGGCATCTTCGGTCACCCGCCTTTCAAGTGCCAAGCGAAATTGTAGCAGCGATTCCGGTGAGCGCTTCTCGTGAACTGCGTCTCAAAGGCTTGGGCTGTGTTAGATTTTGTTGCAGCAAGTAAGGCAGTTGTTTCACAATGGGGGTCAAAAACGATGCAGCGGTTCGTGACGGGTTATGTCAAGAGCGTTTTGCGGGAAACCCCGCAGGTTCAGGAAATTGAAGTGGCAACGGAAGAAGGTGAAGTCGCCAAAGCGATTTGCTACCCAGACTTGACAGGTTCTGTCCGCGAAGGGGATACTGTCGTGCTCAATGTTGTTGCTGTTGAACTCGGGCTTGGGACTGGTGGCTATCATTTCGTCGTCGCCAACCTGACTCACCCTGAGTGCGACGCAACCCAAACTGGGCACATCATGAAACTCCGATACACGCCCATGCAGTTGAATGTCTTGGCTGCGGAAGAAGAGGGGAGTCCGCTCCGCAGCCTGATTTTGCAGACCTCAAATCTGGACAAATTGCCTGTCATCCTTTGCCCGCTCCACAGTTTCATCGCACCTGCCGCCGCAGGTGTAAAAGTTGTCAAGCCGAGGGCGAAAGTGGTTTACATCATGACCGACAGCGCCGCTTTGCCGCTCGCTTTCAGCAAACTTGTCCCGCTGCTCAAATCAGCCGAGTTGATTGATGTGACGATAACTTGCGGTCAAGCCTTTGGGGGCGACATTGAATGCGTTAACGCCTACACCGCGCTCCTGTGCGCGAAAGCAATTGAAGCCGATGCAATTATCATCGCTTCCGGTCCCGGTCATCTGGGAACTGCTTCACCTTTGGGCTTCTCTGGTGTTGAAATGGGTTGGCTCATTGACGCCGTGAACGATTTGGGAGGACGGGCAATTTTCGCGCCGCGAATAAGTTTCGCTGACCCACGAGTCCGACATCGCGGCATCAGCCACCATACCATCACCGTCCTAATGCGGCTTTGCCATACAAAAGCGACGGTTGTGTTCCCGTTCCTGAAGGACGAGAAAGCCCAAATGATTTTGAGCGAGCAACTCAAACACTCGCTTATCGCCGAAAAGCACGATGTCGTTTGGTGGGAAGGTTCCAAGGCGATCAACTTCCTGAACGAACTCGGCATTCCGTTGGAGAGCATGGGACGCCGTTACGAAGACGACCCGGCACTTTTCCTTGCACCTGCAGCAGCAGCAATGTGGGCAATGAAGCAGTAGAGATGTGAGGTGAAAGTCAATGGGACGAAACTCCAAAATAAGTGGAAGAAGGTTAGTGAGACGCAATTCGGATAGAGAGGCGAAATTGCTAAGCCGAATCTCCGTCAACCCAAAAGTTCTGGCGGGCAAACCGACTATAAGGGGATTACGCATTTCCGTTGAACACATTCTCAAAGCCCTTGCAGCTGGACGAACCCCTGAAGAGTTGCTTGACGATTATCCTGAACTTGAACTTGAGGACATTCAGGCAGCGCTCCTTTGGGCTGCAAAAGTGGTGAGCGAAGAAAGAATTTACGCCTTGGAGACAAAGCAGCGATGAAAAAGCCTAAACCGCTCAGGTTTTTAGTGGACTTGAATGTCGGCAAGCAGGTTGAGGAGTGGCTAAAATCGCAAGGATACGATGTGAAATCCGTTCGGGACATAGACCCAAAAGCGGAAGACGAAACTATCCTTTGCACAGCAGCGGTAGAAAAACGCATTGTAGTGACGATGGATAAAGATTTTGGGATGCTGGTTTATCGGTTCAAAATCCCGTGCTTCGGGGTTTTGCTTTTGCGACTTGAAGAGGCTACGGCGGCCGAAAAAGTTCAGGTGATCTCAAGAATATTGCGCTTACACAGCCGTCTTTTACCAAGACATTTTTGTGTTTTCCAATCAGGAAAATTCAGAGCAAGGCCTTTGAAGCGCTGAAATTTCCTTCGTTCAAAAGCGAAAACTGAGGGTGACCTTAATGAGCGTGTTGGATAGATTGCTTGCGGAATTGGACGAACAACAGAGGGAAGCGGTGGCTGCTCCCGATGGTCCAATCATGGTTTTCGCCGGTGCAGGCAGCGGGAAGACGAGGGTCTTGACATACCGCATTGCTTACTTGCTTTTGGCACGCCGAATCCCGCCTCACAGAATTTTCGCTGTCACTTTCACTAACAAAGCAGCAGACGAAATGAGACAGCGTTTGGAATTGTTGGTCGGCAAGGCAATTGACGCAATGTGGCTTGGAACTTTTCATGCCGCATGTGCCCGTATGCTCCGGCAACACGGACAAGCCATCGGTTTGCCCCAAGATTTCGTCATCTACGATGAAGACGACCAACGAAGCCTGATCAAAGCCGTCTTCAAGGAACTCAACATTGACCCTGACAGGTTTTCCGTTGCAGCAGTTCACACAGCCATTAGCGATGCAAAAACGGAAATGGTTTCGCCTGAGGAACTTGCCGAAATAGCGGAGACACCATTCCAGCAGGTCGTTGCCCGCGTGTATCGGCGTTATCAGGAACTGCTTCACCAAGCGAAGGCTGTTGACTTTGACGATTTGCTGTGGCTGGCTTTGAAGATGCTTCGCGAACATCCCCAAGTTGCCGATTACTACCAAACTCGCTTTCTTCATGTGCTGGTTGACGAATATCAGGATGTCAACAAGCCGCAGCACGAGTTGACGCTACTTTTGTCGGCGAAGCACCGTAACCTTTTCGTGATAGGAGATGACGACCAAAACATTTACTCGTGGCGCGGTTCGGATGTCCGTTTAATGCTTGAACTCCCCAAACGCTTCCCTGACATCAAAATTTTCACGCTTGAGAACAACTACCGTTCAACTCAAACCATCCTTGACACCGCTTGGTATGTCATCAAGCACAACAAACACAGGCACGAAAAAAGGTTGCAAGCGGTAAGAAAAGGCGGCGACCCTGTTGTGCTTTTCAGGGCGCAAGATGACCACGAAGAGGCTGCCTTCGTTGCGAGCATCGTCAGTGAGTGGGTTCGTGAAGGCAAATACCGCTACAGTGATTTTGCAGTCATTTACCGCATCAACGCTCAATCCCGACCGTTTGAGGAAACCTTCATCCGTTGGGGTATCCCTTACCGCGTCGTTGGGGCGCTGCGCTTCTACGAACGCAAAGAGGTCAAGGACATAATTGCCTACTTGCGAATCCTTGTCAACCCCGCAGATGAAGTCAGTTTGCTACGCGTTATCAACCTGCCACCACGAGGGATCGGCGAGAGGACGATTGAGCGCTTGCGTCAGTTCGCAATGCAGCGAAACATACCCATCTTGGAAGCAATTTCAAGTGGGAACGCTTTAGCCTTCCTTGACACAAGGGTAAAGATGGCGGTCAAAGGGTTTGCAGATTTAGTGAATTCGCTAAAGGCTCAAATGGATGAGTTGACATTGCCGCAACTTATTCAACGGGTCGTTGATGCCACTGGCTACGCAGATTACCTTGTCCGAAGCGAAGGGCAATTGATGGCGCAAGAGCGATTGGAGAACTTGTCTCAACTCATCGCTGCTGCGGAAAGGCAATTCGCTGAAGTCCCGGCATCTCAATCGCTGCATAGGTTTTTGGAGCAACTCGCCCTTCTTTCGCCACAAGACGAAGCGAATTGGCAAAGCGATGTCGTCACGCTGATAACCGCTCACAGCGCAAAAGGTTTGGAGTTCACCGTCGTCTTCGTGGTGGGCTTAGAAGAAGGCTTATTCCCGCATGCAAGGAGTTTGGACGATTCTTGGCAACTTGAAGAGGAGCGAAGGCTTTTCTATGTCGCCTTGACGAGGGCTAAGGACCGAGCCTTCTTGACTTACGCTCAAAGGCGAGGCTGGTTGACAGGTAAGTGGGGCGAAGCGAGATATGCACCTACAGAGCCGTCAAGGTTTTTGAACGAAGTTCCTTTAGCGCTTTTGGACGAATGGCGGGGTGTCCCGACACCTCAGGGCTTCTTGAGGATGAAGGAAACAGAATTTGCTCCCATCAAGAAACCGAGCGTGCAAGAAATTGTGAGAGGACTCCCCGTCCGAAAGGCAAGCGAGTTGGTAGCGCCGAGGCAGCAAATTGGCGAGCCGAAAACGAGACTCCGATTAGAAGATGTTCGGGTGGGGATGAAGGTGAGGCATCGGCAATTTGGGACTGGAACAATCGTTGCTGTTGAACCCGACGAGAATTTGCCCATGATCGTGGTCAAGTTTGATGACCTTTCGGTGGGTGAAAAACGCTTGGCTTTGGAATTTGCACCTTTGGAGTTGTTGGGTTCGTAGCAGTGTGATTTTGTCAACCCTAACCACACGGAGTTTTCGGATGTCCAAAGGAATGGGAAAAACCATCAGCGAGGAGGGTCTTGACATGGAAGCGCTTCGTTTCGGCGTTATAGGATGTGGTGGACGGGGAGCGAGCGTCGCTCATCTGATGACTCAAATTTCGGGGGTGCGGCTCGTTGCCGTTTGCGATATTGACGAAACAAAAGCCAAGCAAGTTGGCGAACAGTTGCAAGTTCCTTTCTTCCGAAATTTTGAAGAAATGCTGGCTCAAGTTGAGATGGACGCAGTTTATGTCGCCACTTCAGTTGAACACCACTTTAACATCGCTCGCAGGGCAATTTTGGAGGGCAAACATGTTTTGCTTGAAAAGATGATGACGACATCGGCAGCGGAGGCATGGGAATTAGTTCGGCTCGCAGAAGTGAGGGGAGTATGTGGGGCAATTTCCTACCAGTTGAGGTTCTACCCAATTTTCCAAAAATGGCGGGAACTTGGACAAGAGATGCAGCCTATCCTGATCATCTCCAGCCGAAACCCCGGCATTATGCCGACCCCTTACCTTCGTCCAGAACCTTGGGCGGGAATCACCGATTTTTTGACCCATGATTTAGATTTGGTCTTGTGGGTCGCCGGCAAAGAACCAGAAAGCGTGTTCGCCACAGCAACCAAAAACGCCGTCACTTCCACCGATGCCCTTGACACCCTGTGTGTAACTTTGAACTTCGGCGATGTAACCGGTTTGGTCTACGGAAGTATGGGAGGTTGGGGTATACCGTCTGTCCATGCAGTCATTGGTCAAAAAGGCAATGCCCGCATAGTCAGTAATGGTGTGGAAATTAACCGATGGTCACCGTCACCCAGCGGGGTTTACGAACGAGTTAACGATGTGATAAGCACGGAGATTGTGAGGGCTGACACGACTGACCGATTGCTCCAGCATTTCTCGGCATGGGTTCAAGGTGAGCGAGATGCACCTCCCATTGCCACTTTTGAAGACGGTTTGAAAGTTATGCTTGTCCATGAAGCCATTTGGGAAAGTTGGAGGTCAGGGCAAACCGTTTCCTTAGAAACTGTCAAGCAAAAACTTGGTGCAGCCAGCATTTGAACTTCAATGGCTCTCCTCACCCATCTCTTCCTCAAGTTGTTGCATCAACCTGCGGAAGCGCTCAAGTTCGTTGCGCTCGCTCTCTTCATCTTCCATGCTCAAGTCCATCAACGATTCAATGACATTGCCGGAGATGTAAATGGGAGCACCTGTTCGGAGTGCCAGTGCCAAGGCGTCGCTGGGGCGTGAGTCTATCTCGTGGGATTTGCCTTCGTGTTCAAGGTAAATGGTTGCGTAATAGGTGCTGTCAATGAGGTCATGAATGACAACTCTGACGACTTTGACACCAAGTTGCTCCAACATGTTTCGCATCAAGTCATGGGTGAGTGGTCGTGGTGGCTTCTCGCCGCGCAATTCCAAGGCAATCGCCCACGCTTCTGCCTGCCCAATCCAAATGGGCAAGACGCGATTGCTCTCTGGCTCCCGGAGAATGACGACCGGGCGATTGAATAGGTCTTGAGCGACAGTTTCAACCTTAACTTCCAACATCGTGATCACCCTCGCTTTTTGTGTGCTCTCAACTGCCATTATGGCAATCGTCAACGGAAGATGCTACTTTAAGCGATCGCGCAGTTCAGGGGGAAGTGGGCGAAAGATTTCGTCCTCTCGTTGAATGCTTTTCAACGCCTCGTTGAACCTTTGCCATCGCCGCCAAGCAATCCAGAGGAGAACAGGCACACAAGCCCAAAGGGCAATTCTGAGCCACCACTGCTGCAAACCCAAAATTGGGACCCAAAGCAACGCTAACGCAACAAAAATTATCGCCGTCTCAACCCATTCCACTTTGCTCATTTCATTTCATCTCCCTCGCGTTCTGGCAGAACGCTGTTGCGATTGTAGCACACGAATCTCGGGAACGACGCAAAGGCAAATCCTACATTGCTCTTCAACTTTTCGGCGAGGTGAACACTCGTTTTTGTGTTTCGCTGTTTGACTTCTGCTGGGCACATCTATTTTGTGCCTTACGGTGAACTTTCAAACCCGCCTGTAACTTGCTTAGCGTGTTTTTGGACTAAACTGGTAGGCATTGATTTGTTTGCGCAGGTGTGCTAAAATGAATAGCGCTCAATTCAGGTGAGCGTCAAATGTGAAGGCTTCCGTTAAGGAGCAGCCTTTGAAGAGCAATTGAGGAAGGTTCGTTTTGCGAAAAATTTTTTGCTGTGCGCCGGTAGCTCAGTCGGCAGAGCACCGGACTTTTAATCCGGGGGTCGCAGGTTCAATTCCTGCCCGGCGCACCAATTTCCAGAAAAC
>Ga0209080_1001360_pt1 | contig 12426 bp, 10 predicted proteins | sample JNZ110809AmetaG_FD_184123 | JGI IMG/M metagenome (GOLD analysis project Ga0209080, IMG submission 184123) | Hot spring microbial communities from Jinze hot spring, China to study Microbial Dark Matter (Phase II) - JNZ 110809A (SPAdes) (version 3) ...
TATCCTTTTGCTCGAAGTCGTAGATCTCGGGCCTCAAACTACAACCCGAAAATGAAGAACCCCTGAACTTAAAAATTGAGGAGATAATTTGGACCCAGAATATGGTGGGCCGGGAGAGATTTGAACACCCGCATTCTGATGCTAGAGTATTATTCCATTGCCTTTAAGATCAGCCGAGTTAGCGCTTCCACAATCCTCTCCTTTTCATAATAGTGTACCTCCTCAAACAGCTCTATCAGTTTATTGATCAGCATCCTGTATCTCTTCGCATGCTGGTTCAGCAGCCACTCAGCGAAGCCATGTATTAATAGCTCTCTAGCTCGGTTATGGTCCCCTGTATATATGATGATGGTATCCCCTATAACCTCTTCCTCTAGCTGTTTTCCATTTCTGAATTTCACGGCGTTTGGTTGCCACTTGACTTTAACCTCATGGCCTAAACCGACTATTTGCTTAATATGTTCAAGGTCCTTATCTAGCCCTTTAGTATCGCTTCTCGGAGAGCCTGCGGGAATGCTTCCGTCTGCCCGTCGCTCTACGTTTTGACCTTTGGTGCGGCCGACCACTTCAACCCCTCTTCCTTATACCGCATTTTTCACCTAGGCAGAAGCCCAACGCCCTAATACTGGAGCACTTAAATGGCGGCCGAGGGTTCCTAAAGGCGTGCTCCACATAATAGCGGGTCTTCTTCTCGTCGAAGTCTGTTTGGTTCTGGAATAATGGTATTATCTGGTCTGGAGTATAGCCGGCCGCCTGAAACTCCCGGACAACCGCAAGGCGCATTAGGTGCCCGCTACCACCATGTAGGGGCTGAGATAGGGCTGCTTGGATGCAGGGGCGTCGTATCCTCTTATCCTTATTAAGGTTAATATGCGCCATGCTCCTCTCCCTGTAGAGCGCCCTCCACTTTTCTTCACTTTGCAGCTCGTGGATTACGTGCTCCAGAAGCTTGGTTGATAATCCGTTCTTGCGGTAGGCTTCAACATCGCATTCCTCCGGCTTAAGCGGCTTGCCCTCCAAATCAATGGGCTGGCATAGCTGGCCAGTAGCCTCATGTGTTGAGTAGGGAACGCGCTCAAGCCTCTTGATATCGCCCAGAACTTGCCGATCCAATGTTGGAAGGCTTAAGCCTAAGAGTATCTTTTCCTGGAGACGCTCGTAAACAGCCTTAACAAACTCCAGGGGATGAGCGTTAAGGTTGAAGGCAACGGTTTGCCGAAGGAAGACGTCCACATGGTAGCCTTTTTTACCAGAGAACTTCAAGAGTGGAGAAGCATTATAGTACCTAATAATGCTATTAGCAAGCTGTTTAGCATCCTCCCAGGCCCTCTGAGGATCCTCCGGGCAGTCAAACTCGAAAAACAGTTTCTCTATGCCGAGAGGCTGGTCCTTAGCCTGGTAGGGCTGGACGCTCATGTAAGCTGGCGCCCCAGCCTCCCGGCAGAGCCTAATGTAGTCCTCGAGCTCCCCACTCGCGCTGATGAAAAGCCGACCCCTAGCCTTTTCGCCATAGGTCAATAGGATCTCGCGGCCCCCGTGAATGCCGAACCAATCCCTGTAAAACTCGCTTAGGCTCATGCTCCCCCTCCTCCCACCCACTTCTCCTTGAGACGCTTGGCACATTCAGCGCAAATATAAGTCTCCCCACCATCTACAAACTTCACATGAAACTCCAAACCTAATTTACCACAAAACGGGCATGGAAGCCACCGGATAGGCGTAACCCTCTTTAGGACGACGAAGGGTTTATCCGGGGATTCTCTCCTTCCCAGACCCAACAGACCCAACAAACCCAACGGTGAGGTAAGGCCCCCTTCCTCATTCTCATTACCTTTCAACACCCCTCCCCCTTTATCCTGCTGTTGGGTCTGTTGGGTTTGTTGGGTGTACCTTCTCCATGCTTGGACTCCTTTAGTGGTTAAACTATAGCCTCTGGAGGTTCTAGCCACGAGGCCGGAGGCTTTCAGAGAGGCGATCTTCGCCCTAATCCAGCTTGAGTCGTGTCCAGTCTGACTTGCCAGCTCTGTTGAGGTCGCAGGGCCATTTAGGAGAATCTCCACAATGGCCCTTAAAACATCGCTTTTCTCCAGCTCACTGTGGAAGGTGGCATATTCTTCTTCAGTCAACGCTCCATGTCCGCGCCACGCGATATATTCAGGAAGCTCAAGCATGTCAATGATCTTCTCCATAAACTCGTCCGCCAGTCGAACGTGCTCCTCACTCACCTCCAACCTCCTGCCCTCCGGTGTGTTAAAGGTTAGAGCGGCAAAGGCTGCCGCCAGCTTGAGGAGGACAAAAAAAGTATCCTCATGGATTATTGGCATGTCTGGAGATGCATAGCTTCTCTTCTTCTTTTCGAAGCACTTTTTAGCTTTTTCGATAGCCTCCCTGGTGAAGACTATGTCCTCCGGCTTAAGGCTCCAAGCCCATAAAACGAGTTTTCTAAACAGCTGGAGGAACTGATAGTCGTCTTTTCCTTCCGTGATTGCCCTAACCATTTCCTCCTCAGGGACGTCGCCGGCGCAGAAGGGTATTAATAGGTCCCATCTTGTGATATCGACGGCGTCCCTGAAGCACTCTAGATCTCTCAACGCCATGCATTTGAAGGGATAGGCTGTCATCTCTTTGCGCGGATTCGCATCTGCGATTATGCGGGTTCTAGCCCAAGCCTTAGCTGTGACGCGTCGCCTAACCTCAACACAGAGCTTAACCAGTGCCTCCCTAAGTGTTGCCATGTCGTCAGGCGGAAACTTATGCATGGCTTCAACCACCAGGATCGTTCGGTCAGCCTCGACAAGGGCACCCCATATAATCATGGGCAGGTCGGGCTCAATTGTGTAGGAAAGTCCAGTTCGGCTCGAGGTCTCTCCGATTGCATGTTTCCCCAAACTAAGCTTTTCATGCAGGTAGCAGCTAGTTCTCCCTTTTCCAGTCCGCGGGTCGCCGAAAAACAGGACACGAAGAACACCTGCCCTTCTCTCACCATTAATTATGATCCACGTTGGGCTAACCCACGCTAATATACTTGTTAGCTTAGCCTCCCTCCTGCCAGCAATCCGCGGGTTGTTCTTCTCCGCTAAGCGGAGAAGGCCATCTAGCGTTTTATAGTTGCTAAAATATGAACGCAATTCATTAACCTCTTCGTCTTTTAGGCTGAAATTTTTTAAGAGGCCATTGAGGGGTTCTACCCTCAGTCCCAGCAGCTCAACGTTTGCGGTTAACGGATTAACCGCTAGGTAGCCTGTCAATCGGACATCCTTCTCGCTTGTAACCTCGTCAAGGAGGTAGGCACGGTATTCCCGCGCCATGTTGTCCTCAACCTTCTCCAATGACTCTCTGATGTTAATCATGTAGAAAAGAGTCATTGGTTGGACCGGAGTGACGCTTACTTTTCTATGCGTGCATTTCCCAACGTTATGTAAACGAAATAGTTCGATAGCTTTAGCCCTCGCCTTACTCTCGTTACCTCGCAGGGCCAAAACCTCGAAGAGGATTAAAGGCTCCTCTCTTAAATTGATCTCCTTCTCAGCTCCGCACTCCTCGCATCTAACTAAATACTTTGTGTAAACCGCCTTAGCGGAGCTCTCCCCTGAAATGAAACCCTCGACACTGACAAGCCTACCAATATACTCAGCTCTTAAATTACTGAGAGAAATAGGTAGGGGATTGTCCTGTTCGTTTTCCGCGTAGATTAGTGAGCCACATTTTGGGCAAAACCTCCAATCCCACTCCACGCTGGCCAAGCAGCAGGGACAAATTTTGTCGCCCTCCCCCCTTTCCTTTAGTATTTGATTTGTTAGTTCTGTCAAGTGCGCTCCCCTCTCTGGCTAAGCGCCGCCGGCCTCTGAGCCGCCTTATTCTTTAACATAGCCGTGAAAAAGCTTCTCTTGTCAAGATCCTCAATGACAAGTTTCCTTAGATACTCAGCGATAGTTATCCCTTGGCTAGCCGCTAATTTTTCAACAATCTCGCGTACATGTTGCGGCACGGAGGTCCAAAGGAGCTTGGTTTTTTGAGGCATTTTTGTTCCCCATCAAAACATTTATCTGACACATAAAATATTCTTTTTGTGTCAGAAGGTGTGCCAAATGTATCGTGAGGTGAAGACTCTAGAGAATCTAGTGAAAATTTATTATAAGATTAAGGAAAGGCTGCTCACCCCTGCCGAATTGAAGGAGGAGCTTTCAATCAGCCATAAAACTCTTTATAGATGTTTAAGTTGCCTTGAGGGAATGGGGCTCATCCATAAGAGGGATGAGGATGGCAGATATGAGGTGATCAGGGAGTGGCAGGAGTTTAAAAATGAGAGTGAGTACCGCGTTAAACTTGAACATTCAAGGCTGCTGCTTGGGAGAATAATAGACTATGTTAAAGGTGAAGAATTGCGGGCAACGTCTTTGATGGGTGATTATGTGAATGAATACTTGATCCAACATATTAAGAGCGGCTATCCAGATATTTATGAGCAATACTGCGATTGGATGAAGAAGGAAGATCTACTCAAAAAGAAACGTAAGTATTTTAAGAAAAAAGTCAAGAAGATTGCGGATGAAAGGGGCATTAAACTTGTAGATAATTTAGCGAGGGCGGGGGATAAAAGCTTATACTGTTATCATTTGTTAAGGGTCATAGAAGGCTATCTTCAATCTAATGAGCTGGATAAGATGAAGATTATATGGAAGGATGATTATGTATGGGATGAATATCGCGGATTAGCGCTGACAAAGGATAAAAGCCTTATAAAGGATGTTGAGGAACTCATTAGGAGCGCTTTAAGTTCGGCTGACTTGGCTAAAGCGTTTGGTCAAATGAAGGGTGCTGAAAAGCATAGGGATGAGGCATACTTCAATTATAGGAAGAGCGTGGAGTGGCTCGCATTAAAAGTTATGCATGGCGAGCCCCTTAAAGGAATCTGCGACGCCTGCCCCAAAATAACTATTGGGAGAGAGAAGCCATAGTATCTTTTCTCTGCTTGGGGATCTGGCTTGAGAGTCCTCCAGCATTTCCGCCTTCCTTTTGCGCCGCGTTTCCCGTTGGGCGAATTGCTGGCAAGACGAGTTGGGCAACAAACCAGGCCACCTCCCAAGCTGAGTAGGTGGACCACTGTCTGCAGAAAATGCAGGCGCCGGAGCACAACAAGCCGCTCATGATGGCGCTCTCCACGCTGGACATGTCTATGGAGACGCCCTGCATTCTGCAGAACTTGCATGGTAGGGTTATCTTGCCCCACCTCAAGGCATAGCTTAGGCTGGAGAGCCTTGAGATGTCGCCTCTAAGCGCATTCACCTGGCTCCAAAGCCGCATATACTCCTCCCTCAGCTGCTTCACTTCACGCTCCCTTGAGCTTTTCTCCCTAGCTAAATTGTTCAGCTGCCTCTCCAAGGACCCCCTCCGCTTAATAAAGTCCCCAAGCCTGTCAGGGTCGATCCCCATCTCCGCCAGAGATTTCCTCCATGCCGCCAGGTTCTGAACCTCTTGGGCGTTGAAGCCTAGAGCCTCGCAGTCTCCGATGAACTCGGCTAGGCTGGCAACCCTCTCCACCCCCAATTTCCGCAACCTCTCTTGAGCGCTTACAGCCCTGTTTAATTCTTGGCTGATTTGGGAGAGCTTCCTCTCCGCCTCGCTGATCTCGCCCTCCAGCTGAGCCTTCCTTTCAGTGAGCTTTTGGATTTCCAACTGAACGCCTTTCGCCCTTGCCTCCAATTCCTCAACCTGCCTTTTTCTCTCCTCGAGGTCCTCGACCAACTCCTCATAAGTTTTTCCAGTCAGCCCCTCCAAGTCAATGAGCTTCATAGCCGACTCCACGAATCCTTCAGCCCCCACTCCCTTTTCATGCGATATCCTTTGGGCAAGCTTAACGTAGCTATCCAGGTCCTCTAAACTAACTCCAAGCTGATTTAACTTCTCTAGGAGTTTACTGCCCCTCACGGCATCAAAAATGGATAAATTGTTTTTATTAAGAATCGCGCTCAGCTCCCTCAGCTGATCCAGGTCTGGAGACTCCTTCCTCAGCTCGTTTATGTAAGCGCTCAACGCTCCCAAGCTCATCCCAGTCTCTGCGCATATCCTCCTGTAGCTCTCGCCATTGAGCCAGAGCCTGAGCGCCTGATCCTTAACAGCCTTATGTATCTCCCTGCCCACGCCTCCGTTCACCTTGTTCGTTCATTTCGTTCATAATGTTCAGAAAGGATGCTATATATGTTCTCCTGTAAGGACGAGAGCTAAGCTGGAACGTGACCAGCTCGTTATAAGGTGCTTGAGCAAATGCATCTACATGGGGGAGAGGGGTCCGGGTCTTATATTGGTTGATGTAGTTTGTTATCAGCCGCTGTCCAAACCAGAGCCCTGAAGCGCTCTCTTATCAGTAACGATTTTTAGGCGATAGGAGTAATGTGGTGAGGCCAGCGCAACGCCCCAAAGATGCACTTGAATATCAGCATATTTGGGTGCAAACTTTTCTTTTCAAACCTTTTGAATTTGGAAAAGAAGACAAATACATGTATTTGTCCTTTTACATTTCTAAAATTTTGTTAAAAAATTAGGCCGTCGAAAAATTAGTTAATAGGGGAGAGAGCCTAGGCTACCGCAGCAGGGGCGAGCTAAGCTATGGCAGGGACATAAAGAAACTTCTATCGGAGAAGCCCGACATAATAAAGGCTTTCAAGGATGGCTGCGACAAGGGCCTTAAGGAAGGATGGAAGAAGGGCTATGAAGAGCCATGCGCATTGAGCACTTCATTGCGCCCTGCAGCATATGCGGCAAGCCAATGCACTTCACATCGGAGAATTCCAAATGGTGGAATGAGAAGGTTAAGCCAGCCTTAGAAAAGGCCTTCGCCAAATGGTTCCACGTTGAGTGCAAAGAGAGAAGGGAGACTAAAGCCATTTTATAGAACGGTGAACTTACAACGTACACGCCTGCGCGCTAATTGTTAGGTTACTATGGGGAGACTCGGTTTGAGCTTCTTTACTAAAGAATTTAGAGGGTCTATAGCAACGTATCTGGAGTTTTCTCTTGTAAAATGATGAGAGATAGACATTTACAGACCGAAAAAGCTATATATCTCTTTTTTCTTATTCTAAAATGCTTTAAGTGGAAGCTTAAGGAGGGATTTAATTGAATTTGAAGGGAAAGCTTGAGATAGAATTTGATACCATCGACTCTCTATGTACACGACTATATACGAGCCTTCAGCAATACGGAGCTCTTGAACGGTTCATAAACTACTCTATTGGGTTTCTAGAAATGGAAACTCTAAAAAGAATTGAGAAAGTCATACAAAAGAGAATGCGTGAGCTTGAAGAAATATGGCTAAGCACATGGGACGATGAGGCATTTGACACCTACGCGAGAAAATTGAGTCAAGATGCTAAAAAACTCTTAGACGAGGTCGTTAAATGTGCTAGGATAACTAAAACTGAACTAATGAGGGCGACCGGATTCACACCAATGAAGGTTGCCGGAGTTCTTGCTGGAATGAATAACATGGCTAAGAAGATGGGGAGGAAACCGGTAATAACGAGGCACCGCATCAGAGTTGGCGACAAATGGGACGAAGAATACACGGTCGAGGAGAGCTTCCTGCAATTCTACAAACAAAAACAAAGTAATTAGGCGCTTACAACATCCTCCCTATTTTTCTCAGCGCGTTAGGCTGGTGATTTTCCCTCAAACTCCCTTTTTTCCACGTCATCCCAAATTTAAGTTGAATGTAAGATCTCTTTGAACTCATGCTTAAGGAAGCCTCGGCCAGGGGCATAAGCCTTAGCATGCTTCTTAGGGATATCCTTGAAAAACACTACGGCTTTAATAAGCCTAAAAGCGAGGAACCCTTTATAGTCACGCTCGAAAAGACCATTCAAACCATCGGCAGAAAGAAAGCTGAGTTGTGTCCAATGCGGGACAACTGTCCATTCAAGGCATACGGCATTGAACCGTCGCCTGTTGTCTGCGGAATGTGCGAAATACACGACCATTATTTCGGTATGCTTAAAACGTCAACATATAATCCTTTAGGTTAAAACATGCAGGGGGCAGAAGCAGAAGCGGCATTGACGCGAACCAGCGTACGTGCGTCTACGCTGTAAACACACATTTTAACCTAACGCAAGGCATTTAATCTAACGGATATGTTAACCTAACGTGTTGACTCAACATGGAAGAGCCGTAAAGAAGTGGCTAAGCGAGCATCCAAAGGTTCAGGCTTACGTGAGTAGGGATGAGTATGAGGTCTTGAAGGAGCTCGCCGAGGGCATGCATATGAGCATAAGCGAGCTCGTTAAGAGGGCCATCTCAAACTTAAAGGAGCTTAAGGAAAAAGTCTACGAGGAGGGCTTCAACAAGGGTTTTGAATCTGGATTTGGTGAAGGGGAAGAAGCTACCATGTTTGACATAGCGAGAGGGGGTCTTCGATGTTGAGGAATATGGCTTCACATATCCAAAATGCCCGGTCTGCGGAAAGCCTTTAACTGGCGTGATCGTTGAGAAAGGAAACAAGCTTGGAGAGTGGGTTTTAAAGAAGATAAGGGAGGCTGGCTGGCACTATACAAGATGTGAGAGAGGCGAGCGCAGGCAACCAGCCACTTAATGAAGCGCGCTTCTTGCGGAACTAGCTTCGCAAACCTCCCTATAAGTCAACAGCCTTATCAAAGAAAACTCTTGTCTTAGAAGCTGTCTGGTATTTCTAACCTGAAATGAATTGACTGCTGTCAATTCAGTTTTTGTTTCTTTTTAGCAAAAAGCAGGGCGCGGTCACAAACCACATAAGGATGATTGAGCTGGAGAGCTTCAATGTGTCCCGGGACACATTGAACAAGCTATCCGAATACCACGCTAGGACGATCCTGAGCCAGAGAAGCGAAATAATAAAGACGTGTCAGCCCTAGTTTCAGTCGCCTTCGAACATCTTAAGAGCGTATGGACAGCCTTAACAAGTTGTTCAACGCATTATTCTCCTACGATGAAGTGATTGTAAGAAGCCTAACAATGGCCGTTAACCGCTCATCAACCTTAGGTAAATATCGGCTACTTTACCTGAAGAGGTGATAACCATCGAGGTTTCGTCAGAACTAGAGTTTTAGAAGCCAAGCATGGATTTAGAATTGATAGTGAATATTGCGAAAAAGCTTAAGGATGCAGGTTCAAAGCCTCATGGAACGTAGGTAAAATCGAAGTTAAGGTCTTCCTCCTACCCATTCTGCTAGGCTCACGATTAAGCTTTAGATAAGTTTTAACTTTGAAAGAGTCGTATTAAACATTTGAGAGAAAAATGATTCCAAAACCTACTGAAGACACCGTGACTAATCTTCTTGTTAAAGAGTTGGAAAAGTATGGTGTTAAAGCTGAGTCCTTTCCTTCGATTTCTACGCCAGGTGGTGTCAGAAAACCAGACATCTGGTGCTCGAATAGTGGAGTCTATATCATTGAGGCTAAGTTTAAGGAGTCAGATTTGATTAATGCGGTAGCTAAGATTCAGAATGACTACATTAGATGGTTTGATATTTTGGGGATTAAGGGCGGGTTTGCGGTCCTTTACCCTGAAGAGCTAACTAAGCCTATGCCCCCCGAGATTTTAATGAATTTGGCTTATCAAGCCAAGTTTAAAGTTGTGGCGTTGTTTCCGCCGAAGGATGTTAGGAAAAGTTTTACGGTTTATGAGGGAAATTTGGCTGAAATTGCTAAGATACTTGCTGAGCATGTTCTCACTCCCCCAGAGTATGTTGAGCCAAGCACAAATTACATCATAAAGGCGTTAAGGGATTCAGCGGAATACATAACGGTCGCATTAAAATATTTATCTGGGAGAGAACTCGAGGACGTTTTTGGCGGGAAAGAGGTCTTTAAGAACATTCTTCAGTATGAAGAGCGGAAATATCCAGTTGAAACTTTAAAACTTGCTTCAGCCTATTTGCTGGTGAATCAGCTTCTTTTTTACCATGTTCTTTCTCGAAGGATGCCTGAAAAGTTTCCTGAGATTGATGCTGACCTCATTAGGAAACCAGCCGACTTAAACGTTTATTTTAAAAAAGTTTTGGATGTGAACTACAAGACGGTATTTTCTTTTGATGTGGCATCGAGGATTTCATCAGGCTTTAGTGACCAGATTAAGGCGGTTATTAATGTTATCAAGGGTCTCTCTCCTGAAAAAGTTGGCGGAGATTTGCTTGGAACAATATTCCATGACTTGATTCCTCTTCAAGTAAGGAAGACTGTTGCGGCTTTTTACACAAACGTCTTGGCTGCCGAACTACTTGCTTGGTTGTCTATTGAAAATCATAATTGTAAGGTTGCTGATTTTGCCGTAGGAAGCGGAGGCTTACTCGTTGCTGCTTATCGAAGGAAACGGTATCTTTTAGAGAAGGAGAGAAGGTTTAGTGAAGCGGACCATAGGCGGTTTGTTGAAAATGAACTTTTAGGGGTTGACGTTATGCCTTTCGCTGCAAATATTGCCGCGTGCCATCTCGCGCTTCAATCCCCCGAATACTTCACTAACAAGGTCAATGTTGCAATTTGGGATTCTACAGATCTTGAACCTGGTAGAACCATTCCTTCAATAGCAAGCTTGGAATTCGTGTTTAAGGGACAAAAATCTCTTGAAATGTACTTTAAACCCGCTGAGAAAGCCAAAGGCGTAGTGAGCTTAACCGGGGAAATCCCCGAGGAGATTAACCTTGAAAAATATGACGTTGTTATCATGAACCCTCCCTTCACAAGGCAGGAAAGAATCCCTGAAAACTACAAGGCTATATTATTTGACAGGTTTAAGGATTACAAAGATTACCTTAATAGTCAAATGAGCTATTTTGGCTACTTTGTATTGTTGGCTGACAAGTTTCTAAAGGATAATGGTAGGATGGCGCTGGTCTTGCCGGCCACAGCCTTGCATGTAAAGTCTGCCGAAGGACTTAGAAAACTATGGTCTGAAAAATATCACATGGAATGCATCATTACTACATGGCATAGACTCGCATTTTCAGAAAGTGCTGCTTTCAGAGAGATTTTACTTGTTGCAAAGAAGACGAAGCCTTCTGAGGATGCTGTTACAAAAATCTGCATCTTAAAAAAGCTTCCGGATAAGATGTCCAAAGCCCACGAAATTGCAGACAAAATCAAAAACTTAAAGAGTGAGTATGAAGACGACGAAATTGCCGTTAAAATCCATCCATATTCAAAATTAACTGCTGACACAACTGACTGGCACAAACTCATTTCCCTAAGCGATTTGAAACTTATAGAGTTGTTAGATGATTTATTATCTTCTGAAAGGCTTGTCCCATTATCGCAGATTGCAGAAGCGGAAAGGAGTGATCTTGAACACTTTAAGTTTGGAGATTTTCATGGTTTCATTTTAAAAGATGCGAAGAGGCTTGAGAGAAAAACGGACCATTGGTTTGTAGAAAAGGAGAAAGAAAATTTCATAGTGATTAGGCATAGAAAACTCATCCATACATTGGAAGTTCCGTTAAATTGTGTAACCAGGGCCCTTAGAAGATTCTCCTATATTGATACAATTGACGTAACAGAAAATTCAGATTACCTCATTCAGAGCTGGTTTGATAAAATACCAGAGATGGCAAGATGCGCCCTATCATCAAAAGAGCTTGGCGCCCTCAATGCAAATGTTATCAATTCATGGAAAAACAAATTCGAAAGGAAAAAGGCCCACCTACTGTTAGCAAGAAGGCTTTACTTATCTTCTCCAGGCACATGCTTAATCGCCTTCTACTCAGATACACCTACCGTCGGAATAGACCTTTGGAGCCTAAAAGGCCTCAACAAAGAGGACGCAAAAATTCTTGCCTTATGGCTAAACAGCTCGATAAACATCCTTCAACTACTATACTTGGGAGTAGCATGTGAAGGACCCTGGATGAAACTCCACGACTACATGCTTGACAGACTGCTCGTCCCAAACCCAAAAACACTAACAACAAAAGAGAAAGAGGAACTGCTTGAAATATTTAGAAACCACGGAAAAACTTCCTTTAAAAGCGTAACAGAACAACTAAAAAATGGAGACAAAAAAAGAGAAGCTGTAGACAAAGCTTGGCTAAAATTACTAGGATATAAGGGAGAGCCTGCAACATTCTTAACGCAACTTTACAGAGCTGTATTAGAAGAAATAAAAATTATTGATCAACTAATGCGACAATAAAAGCACTCGTCTAAAATCTGAATGTTAAGAACAAAAATAAAAAAAGCATCTTCTGTTAATTGCAGATGACGAAAATGAAAGCAATATTATCGTCGAAAATAGAAAAAGAAGAGGGGATTTGCGGGAGATTTCTCCAGCCGTCCTTGGTTCGAAGCCCGCCCCCGGCACCAATACCTCTAAGGCTCAAATCTCCCTTCTAAGCTGGGATTGATGAGTTTAGCATGAATCATGAAGAGCGCTGCGGGTGGATCGCTTGGCTAGCCTTAAAGGCT
>Ga0209080_1001361_pt1 | contig 12415 bp, 14 predicted proteins | sample JNZ110809AmetaG_FD_184123 | JGI IMG/M metagenome (GOLD analysis project Ga0209080, IMG submission 184123) | Hot spring microbial communities from Jinze hot spring, China to study Microbial Dark Matter (Phase II) - JNZ 110809A (SPAdes) (version 3) ...
TCTCGGAAGGCGATGCGACTTGACATGCGTTGTATCCCCATTCCTTTTTCGGTCTCACATTTGCTGAACCAACCCTGAGGTCAAACACGACGCCGCCAACAACAATTGGGACTTTGGCGACTTGAGTGTCAAAACCGATGCCTTTTTCTTCTAACCATTGCATCACCCCAAAAACGCTTTCCAAGCCAAAAGCACTGCCGCCGGTGAAAACGACCGCGTGAATTTGCGGGACAAGGTGAAGGGGCGAAGCAGTATCAGTTCCAAAAGTCCCAGATGCACCACCTCTCACTTCCACACCTGCAGTTGCGCCGTGCTCAAACAAGATAACTGTCACTCCAGTTTTGTTTTCCAAATCCGTGACATGCCCAACCTTCACACCCTCAAAAACCGACCAATCCATCCACATCACCTCATCGTAGGGCGGGATTTTATACCCCCGCCGAAGAATTTTTAGTCGGCACGGTATAAAACCGTGCCCTACTAATCGTCAAATCCCAATCACCGTAGGGCGGGGTTTTACACCCCGCCGAATTTTTTGTCGGCACGGTTTAAAACCGTGCCCTACCATTTTCAAATCCCAGTCGCTGTAGGGCGGGGTTTTACACCCCGCCGAATTTTTTGTCGGCACGGTGTGAAACCATTTCTCATTCACGGAAACGAAAAGGGTAATCGGCGTTTAGACCCGCCCGTTCGGGGTTGTCGTAAATGTATTGCTTAATTGCTTCAAAGGCATCAGGTTTCTTTTCCTCACTTCGCAACACATGGTCATAAAAGGACTTTTGCCAGCGCAACTCAATTTTAAACTGACGGCGCAGCCTCGCTACCAACTCTCCCTTGATCTGCTTGACAATATCGCTGATCGTTTCCCCTTTGCCACTTGGCGAAACGAGAAGGTGAATATGGTCTGGCATCAAACATGCCGCGAAAACATGACAACCAATCTTTTCAACGGTCCTCAAAAATTCATCCCATGCTGCTTCAGCCATACAGCCAGTGAAACGAACAAGACATTCAGGGTGGATGTTGAAGGTCACAAAGCAGACATTTTCCGGTGAAGAATAATCCACTTCTTGATGCCTCATGGGGCGTCTGTGAACGGGAAGGTAAATGTTTGGCTTGTGGGGATGAACCTTGTAAAGTCTCGTTGGGACATCTTCAATGCGATTGTATTCACGGTGTCGCATAACACTTCACCTCAGTAGGGCGGGGTTTTATACTCCGCCGAAGAACTTTTAGTCGGCACGGTGTGAAACCGTGCCCTACCATTTCCAAATCCCAGTCGTTGTAGGGCGGGGTTTTATACCCCGCCGAATTTTTAGTCGGCACGGTATAAAACCGTGCCCTACCATTTTCAAATCCCGGTCGCTGTAGGGCGGGGTTTTACACCCCGCCGAATTTTTTGTCGGCACGGTTTAAAACCGTGCCCTACGAATTCTCGCAATCTGAGGTTGAATCATCGGCGCATCAATTGTTGCAGCAGTTGGAGGGCATGAGGGTGAGATGGGTTGCGTTCTAATTCGGTGCGCAATTCGGCAATCGCCTCATCCTTCAAACCTTTCCTCGCCAGAGCGACTGCCAAGTTGTAGTGGACATCCGGCATGTTGGGGAACAAGTCCGCCAACTTCCTCAAAATTGTCAAGGCTTCATCCAATTGCCCGAGGGCATCCAAAGTGGCGGCGAGGTTGATAAGCGCTGTCGCGTTTTGTGGGTCTAAAGCGGCAGCGAATTGAAAATGCTTGAGGGCTTCATCGTAACGCTTCAGCAAGTAGAGAGCCACACCAGCGTTTATGTGCCCTTCCATGTTGGAGGGTTCAAGTTCCAAGGATTGTTGAAGCAAGGCAAGGGCTTTTTGGGGCTTACCTTGTTTCAAGAATTTCAACGCTTGTCTCCTCAAACTTTCGGCTGAAGGTGGTTTGCGCTCAAAAACCTTCTTAAGGCGCTGCCACATTTCCGTCACCACCTTGTCAAAGTCCACAAATAATGATGCCATGAAACTTCCTCAAAGAACAAAGCCGGCATTCAAATCGCTTGGACAGTGACACAATGTTGCAGGGCAAAAGATTGAAAGGAGGCGAACTTTGATGGAGCGATGGGATTACGAACCATCCAACGAGTGGGACGAGGTTGAAGAACTTGAGGATTTGGAAGATTTGCTGCCTGTGTTGGGGCACAGAAATTGGATTCAGATCGCCGACATGGCTTTCCCTTCCCTCAACTCGCCGGGCGTGCAGACAATTTTGGTGGACGACGAAATTTTGCCCGTTTTGGATTTCGTGTTGGAACTCCTAAACGAGCAACCCCACATCCGACCAAATGTTTGGCTTGATGCGGAGTTGGATTTCATTCGGGAGGATTGGGCGCAGGGAATAACTCAATTTCGCCGGGAGTTATATGAGCGCCTGCGAGGTCTTCCCGTGAACAAACTCCCACACGAGCAATTGATTGCCAAGTTGAGCGAAGTGAGCAAGCAATTCCAAGTGGTAGTCATCAAGACGCGGACATGCTTGCCTTACACATCCGTTTTCTTGGAACTTGACTGCGCTTACTGGGACGAGCAAAGGGAACGGATGTTGAGGAACTCAATGGAACGATGAAAGTGATTTCGGCGAACGGAGAAGATGGCTTCTCTCCGTCACCGAAATTAGGCGCTTATGTCAGAGGCTTAACCCATTGAAAACTTTGCTTGAGAGGGGGACAGAGCGATGGGAAGTTTGACAGAAATTCGGTGCGCTGTTATCGGCTACGGTATGGGTAAGTTTCACGCTGAGGAAATTGAGCGGACGGACGGGATGAAGTTGGTCGCAATTTGCGATGTTAACCCACAACGATTGGAACAGGCTAAAAACGACTTCCCGCAAGCCAACACTTACCAAAGCGTGGACGAATTGCTGGCTAAAGAGGACTTTGACCTTGCTGTCATCGCAACGCCTCACAATTCTCACGCCCCTTTGACCCTCAAATGCTTGAAGGCAGGGAAACATGTCGTCGTTGAAAAGCCTATGTGCATAACTGTCAAGGAAGCGACGGCGATGATTGAGACGGCAAAGCAGAAAGGACTCATGTTGACCGTTTACCACAATCGCCATTGGGATGGAGACTTTATGGCTATTCGCGAGGTAGTGGAATCTGGTCTCATTGGCGAAATTTTCCGTGTTGAAATGTTTGGTGGGGGCTACTACCGACCCGGACACCAGTGGCGCTCCGACAAAACTGTCTCTGGCGGATTGTTCTACGACTGGGGTGCTCATTACCTTTGGTGGCTGTTGCAATTGATTCCGCATCCGATTCAAAATGTTGTCGGTGCTTTTCACAAACTCAAGTGGCACGATGTGACGAACGAAGACCATGTTCAAGCCCTTATCCGATTTGCCAACGGCGCTGTCGCAGATGTCCAGTTTTCAACCCTCGCATCTGCGGGCAAGCCTCGTTGGTTCATTTTGGGGACAGAAGGCGCTATTGTGGACAGGTGGGAAGGCAAGTTTTCACTTCACTTTTTCGTCAACGGTGTCCGTGCAGAGACGCAAGTGCCATACAAGCAAAGCCGTTGGTTTGAGTTTTACAGAAATGTCGCCAACCACCTTTTGCATGGAGAGGAATTGGTCATAAAACCAGAACAAGCCCGCAGGGTCATTGCCATTATGGAATACGCCGAACGCTCCGCCAAGCAAGGCGGGAAAGCGCTGGCGCTGCCGTATGAACAGAGTTGAAGGCAACTTCTCAATCAGTAAGTCACGAACGGCAACAACCCCATAATGCGGGCTCGTTTAATTGCCACTGCCAATTGGCGCTGGTGGCGGGCACAGTTGCCCGTTTGTCTTCTCGGCAAAATCTTGCCTTTGCTGTCCAGAAACCTTTGCAACCTGCTGATGCTTTTGTAGTCAATGAACCTAATTCCTTCCATGCACCATTGGCATCGCTTTTTCTTTTTACGACGCGCTGCCATTGACTGTCTCACCTCGTTACCTCCTTATCTCGGTTTTGAGTTTTTTCGTTCAACGCTTCAAGTCGCAGTTAGCCACGAAACAAAAATGCAGTGGCGTTCCAATCTCAACTCGTCCTGCCTCCCTCGTCCCGTTTCAAAACGGAAATTCTTCTGCTCCTTCTTCCTCATCAAAAGGCGGCAGTTCTTCCAAGACCGAGTCGTCAATGGGCACATCTTGCTCAGGAAGTATGTCACTTTCCAAAGGCGTTGGGTAGCCACTTGCAACTGGCGGAACTGCGGGCGCTACACCTTCTGGCTTTCTGTCCATGAACTGAATGGCAAAAGCGATGACATCAACCGATGTCCTTCGTTGTCCCATTCGGTCTGTGTAGTTGCTCACTTGCAACCTTCCTTCAACCAGAACCAGTCGCCCTTTTGTCAAGTAACTTTGAGCGAATTCCGCCAGTCGCCGAAAGGTGACGATGCGAATGAAATCCGTTTGCTTTTCCATTCCCCTTCTCGTCGGTCTGTCAACGGCGAGCCGAAAAGAAGCGACAGGAATTCCATCGGGAGTGTAACGGATTTCAGGGTCAGCAACCAACCGCCCAACCAAAATCACGCGGTTGAACATCAATTGCCACCTCCGTGCAGGCGTGCCTTTCCTTGCGGCAAAAGTGCAATAGCGGGACGGATTTTCCCCCGCCCTCACTTATTGCACGCTTGCACGCAGGTGCTTACGCCCGCGTTTGAATGACCATATGCCTCAAAACTCGCTCCTCAAGCCTTAGCATCCGCTCAAGTTCCGTCACCAAGTTAGGCTTCAGCCAGAAATTGAACACCACATAGATGCCGTGAGTTCGCTTCTTGATTTCGTAAGCCAAACGGCGAACATCGGAAACGCGAACATTATCAACGACGCCCTCGCGCTGCTCCAAGAAGTTTTGCACCTTCTCAATGAGCGAGTTGAGTTCGTCCTTAGGAAGCCCAGCGTCCACAAGGAAAATCAGTTCGTAACTGCGTGCACCTTTCGGCGGTTCTTTTTTCCGCTCAGGTGCAGCAGGCGTGACGGTCACTTCCGCAGTCACATCCGTCGCTTCAGTAATTCGCTCTTCAACCGCAGTCGTGGTCTGAGTGCTTTCTTCAGTTTGTTCAAACTCAGGTTCAGGCAACTTTTGTTCCGTCTCGCTCATCTCGTTCCCTCCTGCCAGTCTATTGTGGAATTTGGGATTTCGGGCGCACTTTGTTTCTCGTGACGCCCGACAATTATAGCACACTTGCAGCGTTCATTGCGCTGTCCCTTGTTCGGCGACTTTCGCGATCCCTTCCAATAATTTTTGTGCCATTTGTTCCACGATTTTGCGGACAAGTTGCTGAACCAATGCCCCGCCTATCGGCACACGATACTCGTAATTGACGATCAAACGCATCTTTGTCCCTTCTGGGTGCGGCTCAAAATACCAGTCGCCCTCATATTTGTCCAAATCGCCTTCTTGAAGGGCGAAGCGACAAATTTTTCGCTCCTCGTCCCATTCGTCTCGCTCAACCCATTTCGCTTTCAAACCGAACATGGGCACGGACGCTTCCCATTCGCTTATGACAATTTTCCCGTCCTCGCTTCGTTCCAGCACTCTGATAGCGGTCACATAGTCAAGCCAGTCTGGAAACCGCTCCACTTGACGGGCGACAGCAAAAACTTGCTCAACAGGTGCACGGGCAATTTGCTCAACCACTAAGGTTTCCGCCACAGTTCTCACCTCTCTGTCCCGTTATTGACGGCACTCCGCTTTGCTCCGTGCCTTACTACGAACCCAAGATTTTCCGAGAAGCGACCGAACCTCATTTCAGCGAAAGCAAGTAAGCAACCAACGCATCTAAATCTTCATCGCTGCCCTCAAAAGGTGGCATCACTGTGTTCGGGTTCAGGGTTTTGGGATTGAGCAAAATTTCCCTTAACTTCTCGGCATCATATTTCTTGCCGATGCCGTCCAAACTTGGTCCTGTCCTGCCTCCAATTCCAGCGACGGTGTGACATGTCGCACATCCAGTTTCATCGTAGACTGCTTTTCCTCGTTCAAGTTTCGGGTCTGAAAATTGCTGGCTTGTTTGCTGCTGGACGCTTGAGCCAGAAATTCCAGAAGTTCGGGAAGTTTGCTGTTTGCCACAAGCCAAAAGCCACACCGCCGTCATCAATAGAGCCAATATTTGCAATGTCCGCATTGTGCTCACTCCCTTGCTTGACAAAGTTGTCACTCAAGCCTCACTTCAAATTCTTCCACGACGGGATTAGCCAGCAACTGCCGACACATTTCTTCAACCTGACTCTTGGCATCGTCAGCGTTTACACCATTGTCAAGCCAAACCTCAATGAGTTTGCCGATCCTGACTTTTTGGACTTTATCGTATCCCAAGTTCCTCAGCGCCCTTTCAACGACTCGCCCTTGTGCGTCGTCCAAACTCGGTTTCAATCTCACCAAAACGGTCACTTTCGGCAAGAGTGATCCCTCCAATCCAAAACTTCCGTGACTTGCCCCTACGATTTTGCCACAGCGTTGCGACACAATTTTGCTCACGGTGAGCGAAATGGCGACATGGATTTACCTTGTAAGGCACGGGCAAACTGTTTGGAACGAAGAAGGGAAATTATGTGGCAGTTCGGATGTGCCGTTGAGCGATGAAGGTTTGCTTCAGGCTCAGAAATTGGCGGCGCGCATGAAAGGCGTAAATCTATCCGCCGTTTACTCCAGCCCTTTGCTTCGGGCGCGCCAAACCGCAGAAGCAATTGCGTCTCACCACAACCTTGAAGTGCAAATAGAGCGAGATTTGAGTGAGATTGATTACGGCGATTGGGAAGGGCTGAAGGTGGCGGATGCGATGGAAAAGTTCCCTGAACTGGAGCGGCTGCGCCGCGAAGACCCTATGAAATTCGTTGCCCCTAACGGCGAGCCGATGAAGAATTTCGCTGAGCGGGTTATCGCCGCCATTCAGAAAATTGCTTCAAAGCATCCCAGTGAAACCATTTGCGTCGTTGCTCACCAAACTGTCAACCGTTTCATCCTTTGTTGGGTGATGCAGATAGATTTTCGGCTTTGGAGGCAATTGCGCCAAGACCCTACCTGTGTCAACCTTTTGCAAGTGCGGGAAGACGGACTGTGGCGTGTCTGCCTTGTGAACGACACTTGCCATTTGCTATAGCGAGACTGCAAAGCATGTTCAATCAAACAACGCATGCTCACAACGAGGTGAAAGGTCATGCCGTCATTGAGACGAACTCGCAAGAAGTTGCAAAAACAAGTTATCCGTTGGACGATTTGGCTCACAATCACAATCATCTTTGTGCTCGGGATGTTCAGCGGGTTCAGTTGGGTTGAGCGGCAAGTCAGGGGCTTAAACTTGCCACGAAGCATCGCTCGCGTCAACAGGGCAGAAATTTCACGCCAGCAGTATGAGCAAGCGTTAGCCCGACTCGCTCAATTCGGTTCATTTCGTTTGAGCGCTCAAGATTGGGCATTTTACAAAGAGCAAATTTTCCACGAACTCGTTGACGCCGAATTGCTCAGGCAGGAAGCCTACCGACGCGGAATCCGAGTTACCCGCGCCGACATAAACAAGCGCGTTGACGAAATTTTGCAAATTCAACTTGTTAGCGCACGCCAACAATACGAACGGGATAAGGAATTTCGCGACTTCGTCCGAAAGCAATATGGCTCTTTGGAAGCGATGGCAAACGAACTGCGCCGTCAGGTTAGGCAGCAAGTTGGCAATTTGGAGCAGGAAATTTTGATGGAAAAACTCCGCCAGTCGGTTATGCAGGAGGTCAATGTGACGGAAAAGGAACTGCAAGACAACTACACTCAATTCCGCCTGCGGCATATCTTTGTCAGCGCAGACCGCTTCCTGCCAAAGGATAAATCGCCGACCGAACAAGACCGACGCCAAGCGAAAGAGAAGGCTTTACAGCGAGCAAAAGAGTTGAGGGAACGAATTCTCAAAGGGGAAGATTTTGCGAAGTTGGCGTCAAAGGAATCCGATGACCCAGTGACCAAAAACAAAGGCGGTGATTTGGGCGAACTGAGTTTGGACGCCGCAAAGTGGCGAATTGGCGAAGACGCTTTGACAGTTCTGCCGAAGTTGAAAGTCGGCGAAGTCTCCGAGCCAATTGAAAGTTTCAATGGCTACCACATCGTTAAGTTGGAAGGCAAACGAGTCAACTTACCCCAAGACTACAACAAAGTGCGATACCGATGCGAGGAGAAAAAGTGCAACAACATTTGGCTCGGTGAAAAGGGCGAGAAGAAATGCCCAAAGTGTGGGAGCACGAAAATCAAGCAAATCGGCGAACGCAAGAAGGAATTGTTGGACGAACTCAAGCAGCAAAGGATGCAGGAAAGATGGACCAAGTTGCTCAGAGATTTATGGGAAAGCGCGAAGATTGAAATTTACGACCCCGAACTGAAAGCCATCGCTGCGGAACGAGAAGGGAACACGGAAGAAGCCATTAAGCGTTTGCGTGAAGCGTTAAAGATTGTCGCCGAAAACCCAGATGCCCGCCGTCATTACTTGTTCCCCGACCTGCTGCACTATCGGCTGTCAAGCCTCTACATGAGGCAAGGAAAACTGAAAGAGGCGGAGCATGAAATCCGCAAGGCTTTGGAATATTCTGACGATAACGACTTGCACATCCAACTTGGAAGCATCTTAATGCTGCAGGGCAAAAAAGACGCAGCCTTGAAACAGTTTCTGAAAGTCGCTGATTCAAGTCCAACGCCGAGCCAAAGGCTTATCATCGCCAACTACCTTGAGCAACTCGGTCGCAAGGATTTGGCAGAAAAGCAACGCAAGTTAGCGGAGAAAGAAGGCGGCTCTGGAGGACTTTCAATCCCGCTTACGGTCCGTTAAGGGTAGAAAAATTCGCCGCTCAGAAATCCGTCATTAACTACAGGCTTTTGCCTGCAGTATGAACTCATGGTTAGAACGCTCAACGCATCAATCCATGCCACTGACTTTAGGCATTGGTTGCTTACCAAGCGACGAATCCATTCGGCGCAATCGGAGTGCTCGGCTCCTGCCGAGCCAAAATTCGGCGTTTCGGAGGGGCGGGCTCCTGCCCGACCGAGACGAAATTTGGCTTAATGTATGGCGTGGTTTTAAACCGCGCCGATAGAAAATTCGTCGGCAGGGTATAAAACCCTGCCCTACAAGGGAAATTCGGCACGCCAGAGGCGTGCCCTCTGAAGAAGGCAGATTGAAAGTTCGGCTGCCAAGCAGTTTTTTCACACTACCGCGAAATCTGGCTCTTCGCCCTTCAAGACTTTCAACACTTGTTCAACGACCACCAAAGCCATGCGGTTGAGAGTTTCGGGTGTGTGGGAAGCGACATGGGGAGTTCCAACAAAGTTTGGGTGACGAAAAATTGGGTGACCGACATCAGGCGGTTCTTTCGGAAAAACATCCAAAGCAACCCCTGCCAACTGACCTGACTGGAGCGCTTCGTAAAGGGCATCTAAATCGCAAACTTCACCGCGAGATGTGTTGACCAAAAACGCACCACGCTTCATCAGCGCCAATCGCTCGCGGTTAATTAGCCCTCTCGTTTGTTCTGTCAAGGGAACATGGAGCGTAACGAAATCGCTTCGTCGCAGGAGTTCATCCAGAGTGACACTTTCGGCTTCAAACGAACTTACAGTTTCAGGTGACACGAACGGGTCGTAGACGAGCAACCGCATTTTGAACGCTTTCGCCCTTTGAGCGACTGCTTTCCCAACATACCCGAACCCAATAATTCCGAGCACCTTGCCTTGCAACTCAAAACTTTGCTCTGTCCAACGCAACCGATATTCTCCGCTCAACAGCGCATCGTGCCAGAAGCGCAACCGCTTTGCCAACGCCAACAAAAGCGCAAATGTATGTTCAGCAACCGCATCGGCATTGACACCCGGTGTGTAAACAACTCTGATTCCCCGCTTCCTTGCTGCTTCCAAATCAACATTGTCAACCCCGACACCGAACCTGCCAATAACCTTGAGTTTCGGGGCACAGTTCAAAATCTCGTCGTCAACATAAGGCATGTTCCGTAAAATCAAACCGTCAGCGTCAGCAATGGCTTTTATTAGTTCGCAACGGTCAACGGAGATTCGCTTCACTTCTGCCTCTTCCGAAAGTCTCTCCTCGGCGATTTTTGGAAAGTTTCCGCACAGAACCACCACTGGCTTCATCGTCGCTGCCCCCTGCAGCGATGTAGCAGAAGAAGCAAAGAAGCGGGCAGGGGATAATGCCCCTGCCCTTTTTATCACCGTTTCACGCTCCAACGATTTCCTTCAACGCCTTCATCGCTGCATCGTAATCGGGTTCGTTAGTGACTTCAGGCACGATTTGCTTGTATCGGATTACCCCATCCTTGTCCACAATCCAAACTGAGCGAGCCAGAAGTTTCAGTTCTTTGATGAGCACGCCGTATTTGAGCCCGAAGTCCCGCTCTTGGTAATCGCTGAGGACTTTGATGCGGTCAATGTTGTTTGCACCGCACCATCGCCTCTGGGCGAACGGCAGGTCAACGCTTATGTTGACCACAACGACATCGTCGGACAAACCTGCAGCCAGTTCGTTGAATTTGCGACCTTGCAAATCGCAGACAGGGGTGTCAAGCGAAGGCGTGACGGAAATGAGCACGACCTTGCCAGAAAAGTCGCTCAAGGACACAGGATTCAAGTCAGTATCAACAACCCGAAAATCGGGCGCTTTTTCTCCGACTTGCAAATCTGGACCTAAAAGCGTCAGCGGGTTGCCGCGAAAAGTCACAACGCCTTGCCGCTCTTGAGTCATATTGCCATCCTCCTTTGCGCAAGTTTTGGTTTGAAAAAACGCCGCCACAATTATAGCGGAGCGAGAGTTCGTTATCCACGAGGGGGAGGCTTGAAGCCAGTGCAATTACACGAAACTGGTTTGCAACGCCATCAAAGGTGGGGTTTGGCGTTTGGGATTGGGGTATTCGTCCTTTTGCTATTGCTTCCACTCAACTTGCCACCACCTCAACATCGTCTCCTCGCCATCTTAGCCTTGACATTCACTTTCTGGATCACCGAAGCGTTGCCTTTGCCTGTGACGGCATTACTGGCAATGCTGTTGTGTGTGATGTTTGGGGTTTTACCTGCAAAACAAGCCTTTGCGCCTTTGGGTAACCCTGTCATCTTTCTGTTTCTCGGCGCTTTTTTGCTTGCCGAAGCGGTGCGAACCCATGAGTTGGACCGAAGATGGGTTGAATGGCTTTTGTCAAGGAAGTGGATCGCTAAAACGCCGTTCCGAATATTGGCAGGTTTTGGGATTTCCGCTTGGGCAATTTCTGGATGGATGAGCAACACGGCGACAACTGCGACTCTCTACCCGTTAGCGTGGCAGACATTTCAGGAGTTGAAGGCTAAAGTGTCTCGCCCTGAAAACTTCGGGCTCGCCTTGATGCTCATTTGCGCTTACGCTTCATCCGTTGGCGGAGTTATCACGCCTGTCGGAACGCCACCAAACTTGATCGGTTTGGGTTTCTTGGTTGAGCAGGCAAATGTCCACATCGGTTTCCTGCAATGGGTGATAGCGATAGCACCCATCGGCGCTGTGATGTTGGTTTGCTTGATGGTCATTGCAAAATTCCGAACGAGAACAGGCTTGGAAGGTGAGAGCAATTTCACCTTGACAACACAACGGTTGGGCACTTCGTTGACGAAAGGTGAGCGAAACACCATCGTCGCTTTTGGGACGGCTGTCGGATTGTGGGTGCTGTCAGGGGTAGCAGCGTTGTTGCTGGAGCAACGAAGTCTAATCGCCTTCGTTGAGCGAAACGCATTGGCGGTCAAGCAAGTCTTGACTTTCTTGAAGGAACTTCCCGAGGCAGTTCCTGCGTTGCTTGGTGCTGTGATTTTGTTCGTTTTGCCTGCGGAAGAAGGGAAACCAACTTTGAGTTGGAGAGATGCCCATCGGATTGATTGGGGGACGATTTTGCTTTTCGCTGGCGGGTTGGCTTTGGGAGATGCCATTTTCCAAACGGGGCTTGCAAAACGCATTAGCGAACTCATCACCAAACTCCCATTCGCTGAAACTCAACTTGGGTTGACAATCTGGGGAACTGCAATCGCCGTTTGGTTCACCGAACTCGTCAGCAATACGGCTGCAGCAAACATTTTGGTGCCTATTGTTTTAGCAACAGCGAAGGAAGCACAGTTATCTCCAGTCCTTCCTGTCATTGGAACGGTCATCGGTTGCTCTTTTGCTTTCATGCTTCCAATTGCTACGCCGCCCAATGCCATAGTTTACGCTTCAGGTTTAGTGCCTATCAGGCAGATGATGCTTTGGGGCTTGATTTTGGACATCGTAAGCCCGCTGGTCATCGTCTCGGTGCTTTGGTTGACTTCGCCGCTTTTGGGGTTGTGAGTGTCTTCTTTGCACCAACTTCGCTCTGCAGAAATCCTATGCGGTGGCAAATTGTGAAGGCAGGGCACAGTTTTAAAC
>Ga0209080_1001364_pt1 | contig 12399 bp, 8 predicted proteins | sample JNZ110809AmetaG_FD_184123 | JGI IMG/M metagenome (GOLD analysis project Ga0209080, IMG submission 184123) | Hot spring microbial communities from Jinze hot spring, China to study Microbial Dark Matter (Phase II) - JNZ 110809A (SPAdes) (version 3) ...
TTAATCCGGGATTTTTACGACCTGCCCTGATGTTGAAAATTCGCAACGGTTTGCCCGTTAGAGCAGAGAGCGCCAAACTGCTTCTTAAAATTTGCCCGCCACCTTCACCGTAACTTCCGTCAATGGTAACCCGCTGCACGCATTCATCACCTCTGGACAACGGAAAAGCGAGGGTGATATGTGAGCCATTGCAGTTACGAACAAGATTGGCTTAATTTGACGCGAAGCGACGGCAAATGGGAGGGCGAACCTCTTGGTGAGCCCAAATTTAAAGTTCGGCAAGAGCCCTCCCATAACTCGCAAGAGCGAACCCGTGAGATTTTAACTGACAAACCTTTGAGGGGTTCCGTGCCGTTTGGGCAATTGCGAGAAATCGGTGTTGTGAATGATTTCCAACGATGACTCGGAGAGCAAGAAACCCTTCTCTTGCAATGCCGCTTGCGGGTTTCGCATCAATTTGATCCTGAAGATTGGGTCTTCCATGCTCAACATGAAAACCTGCTCAAGTTGGTGGCGATCAAGGATCTCCAGAATTTGCTGCGCTTCTTTTGCCAACTCGCTTCCGGGAGCAAGGGCGATGGTGCGCTGGTATGCCATAACTGCTTGAGCGTAGTTGCCGAGTTGGTGGTGCAAAGTGGCTAACTTGAACTGGATGATTGGGTCAGTTGGGGCAAGTCTCACTAACCTTTGCATAACTTGAAGCGCGTCCCTTGTCCTTCCCTTCTGCAAGTAAATGAACGCCAACAGGTCAAGGAGGTTGGGGTTTTCTGGGTCTTGCTCAAGCCCTTTGAGAACATGTTCCATCGCTTTCTCCAGCAAACCTATTTCCGAACAAATCTGCCCCATGATTTCCCTCAAGATGGGGGTGTCGTGCCCAAGTTTCAAAACTTGCTCAAAACTTTCTATTGCCTCGCGAAATTGCCCAAGGTTTCGTTGCAACTGACCGAGAGCAAACCAAAGGGCTGCAGAATCAGGCACCTGTTCTAAACCTTTCCTGAGCAGCAACAGCGCTCGCTTGACTTCACCTTTCCGCTCCAAAATTTGCGCCGCCACTTCGTAAGGCTCCGCTTGATTGTCGGAGAGTTTCAGAGCCATCGCTAAGTGCTGGATAGCATCAGCCCAGTTTTCAAGTTGGGCTTCAATTCGCGCAGCCCAGAGATAAAGGCGCCAATTTTGCTTTTGCTGTTTTAGCCAACGCTTGACTTGCCGAACGGCTTCCTGCCACTTGCCCAACCCGACTAAAGCGTTTATGAAAAGGTTCTGGGCTTCTTCCGAATCCGGCATAAGAGACAATGCACGACGGGCAACTTTGATTGCTTCAGGCAACTGCCCCTTCTCAAGCAAACAGCGAGCCCATCCAGTCAACGCTTTTGTGAGCAATGGTTTCAGTATTTCGGAGCGAGATGCTTTTCTCGTCAAATTTCTGGCAACTTGACGAAACCTCTCCTCTGCTTGTTGCCATTCATGCTGCTCCATAAACTTGTTTGCTTCATCCAGCAACGCTTGACTGGAAGCGACCAAGTCAACTTGAGCCATCACCTTCACCCCCTTCGGGTCGGTGGGCTTGTTGTGCAACCACCACCTCCATTGACTTCAACAGTTCGTCCAATTCCTCCCCGTCTATTGTCTCCCGCTCCAACAACCGATTTGCGATTGCGTCCAAAATGTGTCGGTTTTCCTGCAGGAGTTTTTTAGCCCTCTGGTAGCATTCTTCCACAATTCGCCGCACTTCCTTGTCAATTTCGCTCGCCACCGCTTCGCTGTAATTTCTGTCCTCAACGATGTCGCGCCCCAAGAAGATGGGACCTGCCTTGCGACCTAAAGTTACTGGACCGAGCCTTTCGCTCATTCCAAATTCGCAAACCATCCTGCGCGCCAACTCAGTCACTCGCTCCAAATCGTTTTGTGAACCCGTCGTCACCTCACCGAAAACTAACTCTTCCGCTGCCCTCCCAGCAAGCATAACTGTCATCTCGTCAAGCAATTCTTTCCTCGTCATCAAGTATCGGTCCTCTTGCGGCAAGTTCAGAGTGTAACCCAAAGCCAAACCGCGTGGGATAATGGTGACTTTTGTCACCTCGCGAACTTTGAGCAATTTGCTGACCAATGCGTGTCCGCTTTCGTGATACGCCAGAACTTGCTTCTCTTTCTCCGTAATCAGTCGGCTTTTACGCTCTGGACCAGCTATGACTTTCTCAAGCGCTTCCAAGAAATCGCTCATGTCAATTTTCGTCTTGTTCCTGCGTGCAGCCAAGATTGCTGCCTCGTTGACCATGTTCGCCAAATCCGCTCCCGAAAAGCCAGCGGTTTGTTTGGCGAGTTTTTCAATATCAACATCGTCGGCGATCGGTTTGCCCCTTAAGTGCACCCTCAAAATTGCCTCTCGCCCTTTGGCGTCAGGGTGGTCAATAACGATTCTTCGGTCAAAGCGACCGGGGCGGAGTAGGGCAGGGTCCAGAACATCTGGTCGGTTCGTCGCTGCTATGACTATGATTCCGCTGTTTTGCTCAATTCCGTCCATCTCAACGAGCAATTGGTTCAAAGTTTGCTCACGCTCGTCGTGTCCACCACCGATGCCAGCAAATCGCAACCTTCCAACAGCGTCAAGTTCGTCAACGAAGATGATGCAAGGTCGGTTTGCCTTCGCTTGCTCAAACAAATCCCTAACCCTTGCAGCACCGACACCGACGAACATTTCAACGAACTCGCTGCCGCTGACATGGAAGAAGGGAACCCCCGCTTCGCCAGCGACGGCGCGAGCCAAAAGGGTTTTACCGCTACCCGGTGGTCCCATGAGCAAAACGCCTTTGGGAACTTTCGCCCCCAACGCTTGAAACCTTTGCGGGTTTTTCAGGAACTCAATAACCTCGCGCAACTCCTCTTTTGCCTCTTCCAAATCCGCGACATCGTCAAAGGTGACGCGAGGTTGATTCTGGTCGTAGCGACGGGCTCGGCTTCTGGCGAAGTTGAACGCTTGTTGGTTGCCTGCTTGCATCTGCCGAAAAATCAGGAACAAAAACCCGATGAAACCGAGCATGAGCAGAAACGACAGGATGAACTGCTGCCACTGAATGGCGCTGATCGGGGAACCACGAAACTTGACAGGAACTTGATGCTGCAGCAAAAGTTGCTCCAAGTTTTCAATCCTGTCAGGCAACTGGACGGTGAAAGGCGTCCCATCAAGCAATAACCCAAAAGCCTTTTGCCCGCTTATCTCTACCTCCCGAATTCGCTGTTGGGTGACCGCTTGGACGAACTCGTCATACCTCAGTTCGCGAACTTTGCTCATCTGTTCGCGAACAACGAAGTAGACAAGAAAGGCAGCAATGAGACTTATGGCAAATAACCAGCGAAACGCTTTCATCGTCGGTCACTCACTCCCGCAATGTGTCGTTCTGACTTTCCGCTCTCGGTTCTGCCATCTCAAAGTTTAAGGCAGTCTGGCTCAATTTGCTGTCAGTTTCATTAGCCAAACCACACCTTTCGTCACTTGCATGAAAAGCCCTTGCGGCAAATGGTATGACGCATTTGTTGCGTGCCTCTCAATTACGCCGATCGCTTCCTCAACATGTTCAAGGCTAACCTCGTTCAACGGTCCGAGCAGTCGCTCAACCATGAGCCGAAAAACTCGCCTTTGAAGCGCTTTCGGGGCTTTGAGTAACTCGTCGCGCGGGATCGCGATTTTCCGCTTGTCGGCGTGGACAAGAATCCTTGACAGTTGCTCTTCAGCGATTTGGTTAAGCAATGCGCTTTCGTCACGAGCCAGTTCACATAACCGCCAGAGCGCTTCGTCAATTTTGCCGAACCGTTGCCTCAACATTGGCAAAAGTTCAAGCCGAATCCAATTGCGTGGGATTTTAGTGTCAAGGTTGCTTCTGTCAAGCCTCGGTTGAAGCCTGTATACCCGAGCGTAAGCCTCAGTTTCCGCTCTCCAGCACAAGATGAGCGGTCTGACGAGCCAAATTTGATTGCCGCTTTCAATTTGCCCATCTCTAATCGTCAACGGGCTGACCGGCGGAATTCCTTGCAATCCGTCCGTGCCGGTCCCTCGGAAAAGGTTCAGTAGCATGGTCTCAATTACATCGGTTGCAGTGTGACCGAGCGCCACCTTACTTGCTCCAACTCGGGATGCCACTTCGGCGAAGAATCTGTAACGCGCCCTTCTACCCGCTTGGGCTATTGACAGTTTTTGCTCGCGAGCCAAAGCCTTGACATCGGCTTTTTCGCTAAAGCATGGCACTTGCAACTGTTCGCAAAAAGCCTTGACAAACCTTTCGTCCTCGTCCGCTTCCTCGCCCCTCAAACCGTGATTGAAATGGGCAGCGAAAATTTGCCAACCAAACTCACCCCTAAGCCGCCAAAGAACATGAAGCAGCGTAAGCGAATCTGGACCACCTGAAACGCCGACGACAATGGCTTCGTTAGGTTGAAGCATTCGGAACTTTGCAATCGCTTCCTTTACCTTGTGAGTTATCGCTTCGGGTGCAGCGATGTATTCCCATTCGTGCAAACCTTCAACGATGACCGAAGGTGCTTCAGACATGTCGTATCGCCTCCGTTTTCAAAGGGCACGCCTCTGGCGTGCCGATTTTCCCTTGTAGGGCAGGGTTTTATACCCTGCCGACGAATTTTTTTCGGCGCGGTGTAAAACCGCGCCCTACATTAAACCGAATTTCCCTTGTAGGGCAGGGTCTTACACCCTGCCGACAAATTTTTTTCGGCGCGGTGTAAAACCGCGCCCTACATTAAGCCGAATTTCCCTTGTAGGGCAGGGTTTTATACCCTGCCGACGAATTTTTTTCGGCACGGTGTAAAACCGCGCCCTACATTAAACCGAATTTCATCTCGGTTGGGCAGGAACCCAACCCTCCGAAATTTTCGGCTCAGTAGGAGCCGAGCCCTCCGATGTTCTTTCGGATTGTGGGCACGAAATCACTCCAACCTGACATAGTCAAATTCCACGATGATGCCGGCACCTGCTCCGGGGTCAAGACGGATTTGGGTAATAGTCCCGCGCCATTCGGGAGATTGGCTCAAATCCACCCTCAACTCATGCCACTGCCCATCGGTTGGTAGTGGGAACTTGACACTTTTGCTCTCACTCCAATTAGGGTCATCCTCACGAACCCAGAAAACTTGCCCAATGGGTTGAGCACCGACAGGGAACTGAATTCTCAACCTCAAAACGAGCGTCTTAAACTTCTCCGCTTCAACGCGAACTGGTGGGCTGTGCATGTATGGGTCGCCGCCGGTTGAACGAGTCCGCAAAATTCCTCCTTTAACCTCAAACGGCGCAAGGTCATTGACGGGCGTCCAATCATCAGGGTCATCGCCAAAGTTGAATTCCCAAACGGGCTGCTCCCACACGATTCCGAGCAATTCATAAACTGCCGGCTGAACACCTGTCAGCCTCACGGTCAATGCCTCAGTTTCATGCCTCAGGCGAAGGAAAGTGAGTTTTCGGCGGGTATCGTAACGGAAAGAACTGGGGACTTGGGACTGGGCACTGTCAGCGTTGAGCGAACGGTCATTGACAAAAATTTGATTTGGTTTCGTGATGCAAGCGACAATTGTTTGCGATTCGGTGACACCTTGTGGCGCTCGCAGAACAATCGTTAATTCGCCATCTTTCCATTCAGCCCGTTCAACAATTGCGTCGCTGGTGATTCGGATTGGTGGCTCGGTCTTGACGACAACCGTCTCGTAACCCCAAGCATCATCGTGTGGGTCACGCAAGAGCCACAAGTTGCGGACGATACCGTGCGGACCGATAATGCCTTGGTCGTTCGGTCCGTAGCGGTAAGTCAAAGCGACGCTATCGGGGTAGTTACCTTCAGGATGGTTGACAGCAGCCTGATGCTGAATCCCGCAAACTGTAATGCCTTCGGCAATTTGTCGCCAGAATTCTGGGGACTGAGCATCGGGGAGTTGGGACTGGCTGAGAGCGATTGACAGTTTCAACAAAGCGTAGGCGTAGTCAAGTCCGTTCCATTGCACTGGTGTTCCGAACCAAGGTGCAGCGGAGAAGAAACTTGTCCCAAAAACTGGGATGGAAGCGTAGCGCATCATCGTTGGACGGTCAGGCGGGTTCCAAAGGTAGATGAAAGGCAAACCTGTCTTCGCCCAATAGACTGCTCGCTTAAGCCAATAATCGTCGCTGGTCAGCATCCACGCTTCAAGGTAGGCATGAATTGCATTGGCTGCAGCCAGAACATCGGGACAGTGGAGCGGAATTTCCCAAGTTTGAGCGCCTTCGGGTCGGACAAAGTTTTTGTCAATAAAACGAATTGCCCTTAAGCCAAGTTCCGCTGATTTCGTTGAGCCAGTCATGCGAGCGTAACGGAGCAAAGCAATTGCCCGCCTCAGAAGGAAAGTGCAAGTTCCGGCAGTTGTGTCTCCTTCCTTGCCGTAATCGTCAAGGGGACGGTTCGGTGCAAATTTGCGCAACATTTCAAGCGTCCAACCCTTGTCAATGACAAAGCCCCATGAACCATCCTCCCTTTGCGTCCTCGCGTCTTCAATTGCTTGTCGCTCCAAAGTCTGCAACCCGCCAAACAATTTTCCGTATCGGTCAGAACGCGTCCCGAGTTTGCTTCGCTTGAAAGTATCCTCATCAGAGTAGGGGCGTTCAGGAATTGGCGGGAGTGGAAACTTGACGAAGTAAGTATCGTAGGCATCAAGGACCTCGCCCTTGCCTCCCACAACCCAAGCAGTCAACCGCAAAGTGTTTTGTGGCGAAAGGGTGAATGGGTTTTGCGCCCATACTGAATTCTCTTTCACCCACTTGGGCACATTGGGCACCATTAAGCCAAGCAAGTGATTTTCTTGGTTAGCGATGATGTTCGGCACAGCGAAAATCGGTTGCGGGCACAAGCCCGTCTCCGCACCCAAGCCATCGCCTTCTGTCCACTGCTGCAGCGCATCCCACATTAATCCGACAAATGTGCCTTCATGCGAAACAACCATCAAAGGTTGCGTGAGTTTGTATGGGTGCGGGACGATGTGCAAGTGGTGTGGTGGGTCGCTGTATCGGGCGTCATCAACGGTTTCATCAGCCAAAAGCCAGTAAACGCCGGGCAAAAGCGCCATTGACTTTCTTGCACCGAAAGTTTGGTCACCGACGAAGAGCAACGGCGATTGAACTCCGAGAATTTGTCTCGGTTGGGTGACACTTAATTGCCAACCGACTTTGATTGCATTCCCATCTGGCTCAAACCTAACTTCACCTTGCCAAGCACCACCGTCAATTTCGTCCTGCCATTGAAACGGAAACGCAAGCCCTCCGCTGGGCAACTTTTCCGCTTTCGCAGCGAACACGGGTTTTGTAATGGCTTGCCGTCTGACATCAAAGTAGGAGACGAGCAAAAGTTGTGGCGATAAAGCCATTCTGCGCCAAGATTTCCCATCGTGAACTTCAACGGCGAAGACACCGTAACCGAACGGGTTTGATGGGAACAGAAGACGCAAATTTTTGGTCGCAACAGTTAGCGTCCCTCTGTCACGGTCATTTATCGGTCTGCTGATAATCCCGCGAGCGACCATGTTGAAAGGTGTTCGCCCAACCTGAATTTGCACGGATGCCGAACACTCACCGGGTTTATTGCCCCTCACGACCCATGAAACCGTGTTTTTGCCCGGCGGAAGGATTGTCAAGTTCGTTTTAAGTTCGCCCTGCACGAGCGACAAATCTTTCAAAGACAACTGAACGGCGATGCCTTCTACCACTGCATCACCAATGTTCTCCAAGACCAGTTTGAGTTGGACAGGAACGCCAGCGAACAAAACAGCGTTTGTGAACCCAAACGAATTGAGCCTCAATTGAGCCGAGCAAGTGTGTGCGGCTGAATCAAAGATTTTCGGCGTTGACTCCCAACGGACGACAAAGTTTGTGCCGAGCCGCCTTAAGCCCTTAACGAACCACTTTAAAGTTGCCGTTTCCTGCGGCGCTACACTTGTGGGAATTTCAACCACTTCAGTTTCAAATTTTTGTGGTGCCGACAGTTCAGCATTCACGGGGGCAGGTTCATCACCCGTGTTTTGAAGCCTCAAAACCAAATAACCTTGCTCACCGGGTTTCGCGCCCTCCTCAAAACGAATATTGTCAAGCCTCAAGTGCCAACCCGCTTTTTCAACGAACCGAAAATCGTCAAAGATGACGGCTGCGGGAGCGGGTTGACCTCCTTCGTTAATTCGCAAGCCAATTTGCACTGCCCGAACCTCAGGTTTGTCGGAAAAATCAAAAGCCAAGACGCCAATGTGCCATTTATTGTCGCCAGAAAATTTCGCAGGGACGATGTAAACTGCGCGGGATGCTCCTCCTTCCAAGTTGTCCGCTTTCATCGGGATAGCATAGACGCGAACATTGTCCGAAGTTGCCTTGACAACTTTGTATCGGAAAACCAACGCGCCCTTTTTAAACGGCAACATCGCACCGATGTCGGGAACAACCTCGCCGGGCTTACCTGCGCGATATGAGCGGTTAACACCAACGGTTGCGGTTGAGCGCGATTCCATGTAAAGTGCGAAGCGACCTTCTGCTGCATCGGTTGTTACGCGAACAATTGCATCGTCCTTTTGAGAAGCGAACCATTCCCAGTTGACAGGAAATCGCCTCTCGTCTAACTCTTCAAAACCGCCATTTGCAATTTGAGCCGATGAGAGAAGTTGACAAAGCATCAACACGAGCCAAACCATCCCCAATCGCTGCATCGCTATCACCTCGCTTCAATCTCATGCCCGCTTTATTTTGCCATTGGCTTTTAAACTCCACGCTCACATTTGCGGTTAACGACGAAACTTTGTAGGAACGGCTTTAGCCGCGAAAAAAACCTTTTGTTGGGGCTAAAGCCCCTCCTACTTGGGAAATTCTGCCTGAAGCCTGTAGACATGGACTTTTGTTGCACCAAAGTGTATCGGAGGGCAAGCCTCCGGCTTGCCAAATTTTTCCTATAGGGCTGGGTTTCATGCCCCGCCGAATTTTCTTTCGGCGCGGTGTAAAACCGCGCCCTACATTAAACCGATTTTCATCTTCGGTTTGGTAAGAGCACCGCCCTACGAATGTCGCGGGCTAATTTTCGTTTGGCGTCGGCATTGGTTGGAAGCCAAAAGTTTATCTCTTGCGTTTTGGACTCGGCTTGGCTATAATTGAAGTCGCCTTCAAGGCAACGAGACGGCTGCGGATGGGTGCCGGGAAGTCCGGTGAAAATCCGGCGCTGTCGCGCAGCGGTAACCGGGGACGAAAGCCGCTCGGTGCTGCCGCCCTCAACCTTGCGGCAGCACGACATGCCACTGGCGCCGAAGCGGCGCTGGGAAGGCGCGGCGAGTAGGACGATCCGGAAGCCCGAAGACCGACCCATCCGTCCCCGTCGCTCGTTCGCCTCGCGGGCTGGGCGAAGGAGCGAAAAATTGTCAAGACTGCCCGCTAATGCGCGTCGTTGACATTCTTTGCATTAGCGCATTGGCGGAGTCTATCCTCCTTCTGCCCTTCCCGCAAGCGAATAAAAAACTTTGCTTGCGAGGAGGGATTTGAAAATGGCAGTGCGAAGTGTGTTGCGTCGTGGTCTCGGTGGGTTCACGCTCATTGAACTTCTCGTCGTAATTGCGATTATCGCCATTCTGGCTGCAATTCTGTTCCCCGTGTTCAGCCGCGCTCGCGAAAAGGCTCGCCAATCCTCTTGCATGTCAAACCTCAAGCAAATCGGTCTCGCTGGGCTTCAGTATGCTCAGGACTACGATGAACGCCTGTTCCCGATCGCTTACGATGACTGGTCGCATTATTGGTGGGGTTATGTTGACCGAGCAACCCAAACTGTTGACTTCACTCGTGGCTTCCTGCAACCTTACATGCGCAATGCTCAGATCAAAGCCTGCCCATCTTTCCGCGAGAACACAAACTACGCTTACGGTCATCTTGGCTACGGCTACAACTATGCTTATCTAAGCCCAATGAACCCACCAACTTGGACGCCGATTGCCGTTTCACTTGCTCAAATCGCAAGTCCGGCTGAGACCGTCTGGATTGCCGACGCAGCGCAGTGGCGGACATGGGGCGCTGGTGCACCAGTCTTTGAAGGCACAGGTTTCCTTGAACCGCCATCTTACTTCAATCCAACCTTTCACGGTCGCCACACGGAAGTTGGCAATGTCTTATGGTGCGATGGACATGTCAAGGTTTTTAAGCCTGTTTTCCGACCAGATGCAAGTTTCCAACCTCACCGAGAACGACTCTTGGGTGACATTGACCGAGACGGCAATTTCCTGACCGACGAACTGTTTGATTTGCAGTAAAGCCGTCAACACTCAAACCAGAAAACGGGCTTGCAGTTCCGCGTCCATCTTTTTGGCGTCGGGGTTCAATTCCCCGGCGCTTCTTTCTTCAGGGGCTAAAGCCAGTCCAATTCTGTTGCCCACTTTAACGCACATCTACTTGCTGCTTTCCGTCCTTACCTTAGCAACTCATCGCCATAACGCTTAAGATTGTCAAGGACGAATTTGGCTTTGCGGTAGACTTGGTTGTCGCTGTAACTTGAGCAGACGAAAACGCTGTCTTGCTCGGTCAGTTTGCCGAACTTGACAGTTATAGCCTTGCCGCCTTTGAGTTTCACTTCCGCCTCAAGTTGGGGTTTGTCCAAGCCGTGTTCTGGTTGCGGTTTTTCGGCGACCCACTTTTCTGCCCTCATGCTCTCCAACTCAAACAAAATACTGTCAACGGTTGTCCAATTGGCGCTTTTCCGTTTCGGTTCAACAATCTCCCAGTTGCGCTCCGCTCGTTTGACCAAACGAACCCGCTTTTTGTCCCAACGCAAAACAATTTCTTCGGCATCGTCGCGCTTGAACTTGACAATTTGCAAGTCACGCAAATCGTTGGGCGATTTCTTCAAGTCGTCAAGCAAACTTGCACGCACCTTGTAAACGGTGTCCCCCTCGCTGGTTCGCAAATAGCCTGTGTTGTCCTTGACACTTAGCCAGACAATTTTCGGCTGCTTGCGTCCCTTTTCCCACAACCTCAACTCAAGTTGCGGTTTGTCCAATCCAAATTCCAAAAGGTTCTGCGGTTTGTCAATGAAGCCTTCTGCTTGAACACCGTCAAGTGCCCAAAGGATGTCATCAACCCGCCAAGTATCGGCAGGGACTTTAATGGGTTTCAACATTCGCCAACGAGTTTCGTCGCCTTCTTTACTCTTTCTCAGTTCAATCTCTGTGCCATCAAACCTCAGTGCCAGCCGTTCAACATCGTCCTTCTTGAACACGAGCACCTTCTTGGAACGCAAATCGTTTTCGGTCTTGCGAATGTCTTTTAGGTCAAACTCATCAACGAGCACAACTGCTGGGAAGCGAGTGGTGCGGGCGTAGTAGCGAGTTTTATCGGTTTCGTGTTGCTTGCCGATGGAGACTGATAAAGGCTTTTCACGCCCTTTGAGCCAGAGTTGGACTTGCAATGTCGGTCTGTCAAGTTGGTAACTCGCAAGTTGGGTTTTCTTCGGTCGCTCAACGACGAACTGGCGAGCCTGTAAAGTTGAGAGTCTGTCAAGAAGGTTTGTGACGGCATTGTTGTCCGCTTCGGTTCGCAAAGGTTCAACCAATCGCCACTCGTCTTTTCCTTTCCGCTCGCAAACGATTTGCTTGTCAGGGTAAACGAGCGCAACTTTTGTCACCGCATCGCGGTTGAAAACGACCAACCGTTTATCTCGGAAATCATCGGGAGTTTTGTTGGCGTCGTCCAAAAGCCAACTTGTCAGCACTACGGGCTTGCGCCAACCCTCCACGATAGCGTAAACTCCCAAGTTGTCGGGAGTTTTTTGCCCAAATTCAATGCGATACTTGCGACCACGACGGTCGTGGACGGTAAGGGTCACTGGCGGGTTCGCCAAGCCATATTCAGGTTTTTTCGCATCAAGTTCCACCTCTGCTTTCAAGTTTTTGAATCGGTTGAGCAAAGTTTCAACAGTCGTTTTGTCGGCGGGTGCTTGAACAGGTTTTGCAAGCCACCAACTTTTGTTCCTCCGCTCCAGCACGATTTCTTTGGGCTCTTGCTGGCGCTGCACTTCAACCTTGACGATGTCATCGGGTTTCAAATTGAGCACAACTTTCCCTTCAACGACTTCACCTCGTTCCCGCAAAAGCACATAAACAAGCAGCGCCGCAAAAGCAATCGCCCAAATCGCAGCACCGCGCAACCTCATCGGCATCACCTCATATCAAAGCAGGGGTAGATGGCAATCTACCCATTCCTTTCGGGCACATTTCACGCGCCCCTACTTTTAGCGATAATCTGTTTAGCCCATTCCCAATCCTCAGGGCTCAAAGGTGGGTCAGGCTCTCGGTCATATGGCAGCCTGTAATCGTATCCCGCCCGATCGTAAACTGAGTTTAAGACACTTTGCAAATCCAACATAACAT
>Ga0209080_1001365_pt1 | contig 12391 bp, 14 predicted proteins | sample JNZ110809AmetaG_FD_184123 | JGI IMG/M metagenome (GOLD analysis project Ga0209080, IMG submission 184123) | Hot spring microbial communities from Jinze hot spring, China to study Microbial Dark Matter (Phase II) - JNZ 110809A (SPAdes) (version 3) ...
CGAGAAATGTGCTCTCGAGTTTGAGATTGCTAAAGCGCTGAGAGCAGTATATCCTAAAATGCCGATTGACGTCATAGTATTCGATGAGTGCTCCTTCAGGGAAAATTTGGAGCCAGGCACCTTGCTATCAGGCCTAATAGCCGGCTATGAGATCATTTATGACGAGCTGGGATTGAATGACTTAATCGTCGAGCTCGCGAAGAGCATTGCCAGCAGCGAGTACATAGTGCAGAAGAGCGGGAAAAGAATAAACTTATCAGCTCTTGCTAGAGCGAGACTCAGAGCGTTGGGCGCGGGATTCGCAGAAAAGCGCGAGCAGGATGAGATTCATCAAGACTGATTTCGCTAAATCTGGTCGGGGGGAACCTTGTCCGGCGCGTGAGCGACCCTATACTTCAGGCCGTACTTCTTTAGTCTCTCGACGACATGCGGGTAGAGTATGAGCTCCTCTATCTCCGCTTCCTCCGCCAGCTTCTCATCTATCTCGGCGAGCCTGATCATAAGCTCCTTTAAGCTCTCCTCTGTCGAGAATGATGTCATTATTGATGGGTGGCAGCTCACTCCAGCCTTAAGCAGGTTTTTCAGAGAATTCAGCTGAAGATCGAATCCTCTCGGATCCGCTCCCGTGAGCATGTGGAACTCGTTCTCATTGCATCCCTTTAGGGATACCCTGACATGGAGAAAGTCATAGCCGGATAACCGGGATGCATAGCCCTCGTCATGGCCTATCAGGATGCCGTTGGTCTCGAGTATGAATAACAACCCTTTTCCGGAAAGCTGGTCTAGAACTCTCAGCAGGTGCTCCCTGCCTATTGTCGGCTCGCCGCCGCTGATCCTGGCCTGGCTGACACCCCTGCTCCTAGAGAGGCTGAGAAGCCTAGTAGCAACATCCTCGGGCCCATAGAATGCTCCAACCTTGAGCGGCCTCAATCTAACATTATCCGATACCCAGCAGAACTTGCAGAAGAGTCCGCATCCGACGCAGTCCGCGGTCACTATGCCGCCATACCATCTATCGACGCGAAACCGGTAGTATTTTCTCTCATAGCCCCTCGCGACGTGCTTCTCGAGCATTAGGTGGGTTTTCACGGGATCATAGCCCACGGGGAAACTTGATGAGCATGCGTGCTATTTATCTTTCTCCAACGCGAGATCAATAATGAGCAGCGCATGAAACTCTCAAAAGCCTCCTGAGCTCATCATTAATGGAGCGGCGTTGGAGCTGATCATCGATTGCGGCGATTACAGCCTGAAGAACTCGCTCACACCATCATTCATCTCGAGCCTATATGAGAGCATAGGGCCCGATGCGTGGATTAAGGTTGCTGGCAGGCTCGGCGGCAAGCTGAAGATTGAGCAGAGAGGGAGGAGGCTCATAATAACATCAACGGCCGAGATCTCCAGGGATGAGCTGGAAAGATTGGCTCTATTCGAGTCCGGATTATGGCGCGAGGAGTTCGAGAGGGGCATCAGCAGGCTTCCCCCGAGCTTCAGGGATGCGGTGGAGGCTCTGGCGAAGACTTACCCCGGAGTAAGAATACCGATAGCTCCATGGGATTTCGACTACATCCTCGTGGCGGTCCTACTCTCCAAGAGGGCGAACTACAAGATTGTAAGGAGATGGTGCAGAAAGCTCTGGAAAGCATTTGGAGATAATTTGCACAACTTATCCTCAGCAGGATCATCAATCTTGAGGAGGATTACCCGTAGCTATCAGCTCGAGGATGCGGCGAGGTCCCTGAGGGACTTGATGAGATTGATGAAAGAGCCCAGGAGAATTCACAGCGAGATAATCAGGAGATTCGGCGCTCCGCGGGAGCCCCTTTCCGAATACCTGCTGAGCCTGCCACCCGAGATCGCGAGGATTATTCTGCTCTCGGCCTGGGGCATCGGGCCGAAGGTTGCTGACTCGACGATACTCTCGACTTTCAAAGCCACAGACTTCATACCATGCGACGTTCATCTGAGAATTTTCGTCGAGAGGTTGTCGCTGGTCGAGGATTTCAAGATGCCCGAGAAGGCTCTTTGCAGGAGATTCCTGTGCGGCGATGAGGGCGCTTGGGGTCTCGCTCCATGCTCCAGCCGGAGATGCCTACGAGCAATTCTCAGGCCTCTCGGCGACCTTGGAGGATGGATTCAAACACTCATTTACCTCCATGGGAAGGAGTATTGTAGATCTGTGAAGCCACGGTGCGGCGAGTGCCCCTTGAGAAAATTGTGCTCGAGCTCTGGTAGGAACCCCTAGTTCATGGCAGGGATACTTGGAGGAACTCATCCTTCGCGGAATGCTTTCTCAGGATCTCGGCCATTTTCACAGCCGCTGCTAGGAGCATCTCATATAGTTCTCCGGCGCTTATCCCAGCATCCTCGCACCTCTCCTCATCCAATGAGTATGGAGCTCTAACCCATATCGTTAAGATCTCCCCCATGATCGCCACTCTGAGGTGCGGGAGGCCCATGACGGCCACCTCGCGCGATGGCATTAGAGCATAGCCCTCAGCCCTCTTCTCGGGATTCAGGCCGGCGGATCTTCCCGCCTCCAGAATTTCCTCCGTGATTTCCTCGACGCGCTCCGGCGAGGCTTTCAGCGTTATGTGAATCCTCGCCAGCCCATCCCTCATCTCCTCAATTCCGCTCATCTCGCAGATGTCCTCCGGAGCATTTTTAGCCCTGCTGCATCTGAAATCTGAGCTTATTGAGGTCGGGGTCTCCGCTAAACATTCTCATCAAAGCATATAGGTAGTCTGTTGAGATGAATTTCTCCAGGCTTGCCTCGCTTTTTCCGAGATCCGCCTTGTACCTCGTCTCCACCCTTATCAACCCTCTCTCGGCGAGCAGCTTCTCAGCGGCGGGCAAGGCTGATGTGGCCTCGCCCATCTCCTCCAAGCTCATACCTCTAATGCCCCATAAGCAGGTCAGAGTATCCATTAGATCGCTCTCCCACGCGGATCCATAGAGCAGTAAAAGGGCTCTTAGGATATCCGCGGCCGCGCGCTCAACAACACCTCTGCCCTCAGATTCCAGAACCTCTCTTATAGCACGCTCCATCTCTCCGCTCAAGCCACTTCTCCCAGATTACCGGGATCTAAGCCCTTTTAAGTGTTTGGATGCCTCTAAGTCGTTAGGATGCATCGGTGTAATCCGTGAAGGTCCATGATGCTCGATCCAGCAGTATCTCTCTGAGTATCCTTTTCGAGTATTCTGGCTCGAGCCGGAGCATTAGCGCAGCGAGGTGCTTGCAGAAGCTCAGCGCATCCTTCATCCTCGCCCAATCGGCGCAATCATGGATAATCATCTTCCTCTCCAAATCTATGAAGACCTTGTATTCCTTGACTCTCGCGGATAAGATGCTCGCGGTCTTCTCCAGAACCTCTATCTCCCCTCCGCCCATCTCTCTAGCCCTCCTGAGCCTAGCCTCATTCGTCAGGAGCTTCAGCATCTCCTCGACGCTGTCCGGGATCCTCTCAGGCGGGAGCATTTGAGAGAGCTTGGGATGCTCCGCGGCGCCGCGCCTCAGATTCTCCTCCACTTTCTCGAGAACCCTCCTCTGAGCCGGAGTTATTATCCCGAGCATCTCGAGCACCTGCAGGGCATTATGAACAGCATATCCCTTGAAATGGTTATTGAAGTAGCCGTAGACGCTTTTCACCCTCCCCGATACCTCGATTATCCTGGGCTTCCAAGCCTCAAGCTCCTCCCTGCTATAATGGTAATAGTACCACGGCCTCCTCCCCCTACCATGCCATCTCATGTAGGCGAAGTCGGCGGTGATGTGTATCTCCGGCGGGAGAAGCGGCTCATCAACAATCGTGTAAGCGACATTATACCTAGACAGGATGCTCATCACATCGCTCCTCAACCACGACTCATCTCTGAATTCTATGGCGAACTGGTATTCTCCTGGCAGCTCAGCGAGAAACTTCTCGAGAACATCAGCGCCCTCCTCGTACTCGAATTTCGGGGGCAGCTGGATGAGCAGGGGGCCGAGCTTCCCCGAATCCTTCAGGGGCCTCAGCAGATCAAGGAACCTGGCCAAGTCCTTCAGAGCGCCCTTCCCCGGATCAAGCTTCTTCTCATGCGTTATGATGGAAGGTATCTTCGCCGCGAATGTGAATCCTCTCGGGGTGTGCCGCGCGAGACCCTCAACGACCTTGAGATCCGGATAGGAGTAGAAGGTCGAATCTATCTCAGCGGTATCGAAGACGCTGCAGTATTTCTGGAGCTTACTCTCCTCCCGCTCGTAGAATACTCCCTCCCAGTCCCTGTAGCTCCAGCCGCTCGTCCCTATCCTGATCAAGCCTGGTATCACTGAGTTGGAATCCGAATCCACGAGATATAAATTTCCGGGATGACCCTTGAGATGTTGGAGCCTGCGGGATGCGCGAGGCATGGCCGAGATAATAATCGGATGTGGGGGATGGAGCTACTTCCAGGCGCTGAGCGTGGATCCGCTGAAGCTCTACTCGCTGGCATTCAGGTTCGTCGAGGTGAACTCCACGTTCTACAATCTACCGGACGTGGGGACGGCAGCCGCTTGGAGGAGAAGAGTTCCAAGCAGCTTCGAGTTCTCGGTGAAAGCCAATAGACTCATCACACACAAGTGGAGGCTGACGCCATCGAGCCAGCTCATAGAGCTGCTGCAAAGGCACCTCGAGCTGTGCGGAATCCTGAGATCCAGGATAATAGTGCTGGAGGTTCCGAGAAGAGTGCACTTGAAGGAGATAGCGGTCAACCTCTCGAAGATACTCGATCAGATTGATTTAGGGGATGTCAGGCTAGCGGTCGAGCCGAGATGCGGGTGGGCGGCAGGATCCGCCGAGACGATACGCGCGCTCAGGGATATGGGCATAATACCCGTGGCAGACTACTCCAAGGAGGACCCACCATACGATGATGATGAAATAGCTTATAGCAGGCTATTCGGGAGGGGAGAGCACAACATATACCAGCTGACGGACGAAGATCTAGCGACTATCAAGGAGAGGGCCTTGAAGAGGAGGTCGAAGAGAATCTACCTGAGCTTCCATGGGATAGCCATGTACCTGGATGCGGCGAGGATGGAGAAGTTCCTGAAGAGCGGGGAGCTTCCCCCAGCCACATCCAAGTTTGGGATAGACTCGCTTGAGGAGGTTTTGAGGGATGCGAGGTTCCCGGCGGCGAAACAAGAGCTTGTTAGAAAGCATGGCTGGAAGCTCGTGGACGTGGATCCGAGGACGAGGGTTCCGGCGAGCGTGATCTTGAAGCAGCTGAGAAGAGACATGTACAACAGCCTAGAAGAGGTGATCGAGGAGCTGAGAAGAAGGTTTGAGAAAGCGTAGGATACGCGGTGTGCGAGATTGGGAAAATTTTATATGAGTGCCTTATGAGGTAAAGGCAAAACTTTGGGGGCTGGATTATGAGCGGAGATGTTTATGTGAGGAGAGCCTCAGGGCTCGTTCGAAACATCTCGGCCTGGGATGCGATGATCTTTAACATCATGGTCATGGCGCCGATGGCGATACTCGTCTACGGCGTATGGGCCTCAATAATTTATCCCGGAGCCCACCTGCCGACGACAGCCCTACTAGCAATACCCATAAGCATAATCATAGGGCTCTTCTACGCCATATTCTCGATAGCGATGCCTAGGGCTGGAGGAGACTACATCTGGGTGAGCAGGATCCTCCACCCCTCGATAGGCTACGCGATGAACTTCTTCTTATTCATGCTAGTCCTCAGCGTCGCCGGAGCATACATACCGTGGTTCACGCAATACGTCTTATCCTCAATACTTGAGGTCCATGGTTTAGTGGATCTCGCCGCCGCGGTTTCGACTAACGAGTTCGCATTCGCCTTCGCCGTGGTATACTACCTGATCTGCGCCGCCATAATATCGAGGGGCGCCAAGGCGACGACGAAAGTCCTCTGGGCCTACTTCATACTCGTCCTGATAGGGCTCGCGATTTATGCGGGCTCAATGCTCCTCGTCGGAAGACAAGCCTTCGCCGCGAACTTCACGGCGGTCACAGGCGTGAGTTACACGAAGATCATCGAGGAGGCCGTTAAAGCCGGGTATCCGCAGGGCTTCCTGCTATCCGCGACGCTGCTCGGGCTAACCTTCACGTACATAAACTTCCTAGGATTCCACTTCTCCGTCTACCTCGCTGGAGAGATCAAGGAAGTCCATAGATCCCAGATAATAGCGATAGTGGGCGCAGTCCTCATTTTCGGGCTCATATCTTGGCTGGCATACGAGGTCTCATATGCAGGCATGGGAGGAGAATTCCTCGGAGCCCTATCATATCTCTACGCCATCGGCAGCGAGACCTACCCGCTCGGAGCGCGGGAGCCATTCTTCATGTGGCTCTTCAGATATGCTGTAGACCCAACGACCTATACGGTATTCATGATCGGCTGGGGTGCCATGGTCTTGGCAGCCATATTGACCTACGTCGCCTCCGCCGTGAGATTCGTCTTCGCGTGGGCTTTCGATAGAGTCGTCCCAACATTCTTATCGAATATCGATGTCCGCTACCACTCGCCATACGCGGCTCTCATATTCGTAACCGTGGTCGCGATAATATTCCAGGCGCTCTGGCTCTGGACGCCCCTCCTCCAGTACTTCGCCTACATAGTCTTCGGATGGATGATAATGCAGATAATAACCTCGATAGCGGCCATAGTCTTCCCGAAGGTGAGAAGGGATATATGGGATCGCTCTCCGCCGATCGTGAGGGCGAGGATAGGGCCCATCCCCATTTTAAGCATCCTGGCGGTGATAGCGATAATACTGGCAGCGTACCTCGGCTACGCGAGCATCTCGCCGGCATTCGTCGGCGAGCTCGACCCGGGAATAATGGCGTTCACGATCGGGCTATACGTGATCGGATTCATAATATACTTCATCTCATCGCTATACCATCGAGTAAAGGGAATACCTCTCGAGCTATCGTTCAAGGAGCTTCCGCCGGAGTAAGCGGGCTATGGCGTCCTCCAAATTCCGAATATTTTTTGCATCAGATATTCATGGTAGCGAAATCTGTTTCAGGAAGTTCATTAACGCCGCCGACTTCTACAAGGCCCAGATACTGATTCTCGGAGGAGATATAACGGGCAAGTTCTTGGTGCCGATATTCGAGAAGGGCGGAGCATATGAGGCGAGCTTCATGAATGAGAAGCACCTCTTCAACAGCGCTGATGAGCTCGAGAAGTTCATGCAGAAGCTCAGGGACCAGGGATTCTACCCATACATCACGACCGCCGAGGAGTGGGATGAGCTCTGCAGAGATGAGGGAAGAATGCTCTCGGTATTTAATGAGGTCATGAGGGAGTCGGTGGAGAGGTGGATAAGGCTGGCGGAGTCGAGGCTGAAGGGAAAGAGCGTTAAATGCTACGTGATGCCGGGCAACGATGACAGCTACGCGATAGACGATGTTCTCAGCTCATCCGATGTGATCCTGAACGTCAATGAGAAGGTGATCGAGGTTGATGAGGGCGTTCAGATGATAAGTCTCGGCTACGCGAACATGACCCCATGGAGATGCCCGCGAGACCTTCAGGAAGAGGAGCTCGAGAAGAAGATAGACGAGCTCGTGAGCATGGCCGAGAAAGGCTCAGACCTGATCTTCAATATCCATGTACCGCCATATGATAGCGGGATAGACTCGGCCCCGGAGCTGGATGAGCACATGAGGCCCAAGCTCGGGCCCGGGGGCCAGGTGATGCTCGCGCCCGTCGGCAGCAAGGCGGTGAGGAAGGCGATAGAGGTTTATCAGCCGATTCTAAGCCTCCATGGCCACGTTCACGAGGCTAGGGGGTTCGCGAAAATAGGGAGGAGCCTCTGCCTCAATCCGGGAAGCGAGTACTTGGAGGGAATTCTCAGAGGAGTTCTAGTCCAGGTCGATAATAGGAAGGTGAGGGACTTCATCTTCACATCGGGCTGATCAGCGGTAAACCTCCTCGACATCCCTCCAGTACTTCTTTTTCTTCTCCACCTGCTTCGCACCATCATGCCATCTTCTGGTCTTAGGGCAACTCTCTAGGACGTTGATCAGATGAGCGACTTTCTCCTCGATCTCGCGATAATCTTCCGCTGATATCAGCCCGGAGCCCCTATACTTTTCCGCGAAGCTCAGCGTCTTCCTCAAGTTATCGGTCGCATCCTTCCAGAACCCCCAGTCATCTCCTAGGAGCTTGGCGAGATAATCCAAGTTCACCTGATCCTCATCACCATGGCCCAGTTGATGAGCCCTCAGGAGCACGATTATGTCCTTGACATCTTTCTCGTTTATCTCGTGTATCTGCAGCTTCTCCAGAAGCAGGTCGGTCACGGTTATTGTCGGGTAGTCGAGCTCCAGCCGACCGCCGCCCTTCTTGCCAAATGGGATATCGTGGCTGAAGGCCAGCTTATCGAAGAAGATATCGACGTGATAAAGGTTTTCGGGATGATTGTAGAGGAGTCTCTCCCTGCCGTGAAGAAGGAGAAACTGGGGCGAGATCCTGAATGAGAGCTCCCTCTCCATAAGCTTCCTGATCTCCCCGTATTGAGATGAGTAGCCCACAAGATCGATATCGGTGAAAGATTTGCCGGCGTCTCCGAGCCTTCCCAGCCTTGAGTGGAATTCTTCGTGGCCCGCGCTATGCAGCCTGATGGCTATAGCCCCGAGTATCCTCAATATTATGCCCCGCTTCTGGGCGGCTTCAACTATTCTAACCGCCTCCCTAATCATTTCCTCATCGCTTAATACGGCGACCAAGGGCCCCTGCACCTCTCATGCCCGCGAGAGAAGATCTCTTAAAGATACTATGGTCTTCGGTATGATCGCTCTAACCCCCTTCTTCGGGTCGACGACCTGATTTACCGCGATCTTCACGCATAGGCTGCTGAGCATGTAGGCGTCCTCGAAGCTCCAGCTCCTCGCCCTCATTATGGCCTTAACGGCCTCCTCGGCGGCGATCTTAACAGCTTCATCCAGATCCTCGTCCGAGACGAGTATCGAGAAGTGATCCTGCGCCTCGACTATGGGCCACTCCGGCCTCATACCCTTTATCGCGCCGAACCTCAGAAGAACCTTTCCCTCAACCTCTATTGATGCGACGCAGAGCTCTCCATCCTCCTGAACGGCGTGGAGGTCGCCAGCTGCGAAGAGCGCTCCATCAACGTATACCGGCAAGTAGAGCCTAGCTCCTCTCGTTACCTCTATGCAGTCCAGGTTGCCTCCATGCTTATGGGGCACGGCGGTTGGAATGGCTCCATTCTCCGGCGCAACGCCTATGGTCCCGATAACGGGCCTAACCGGCAGCCTGACATCCCTGAAAATGACGAAGCCGTTCTCGATTCTCGCGAGCCTGACCTTCGGCCTATACTCCTTCTCGCCGAGAGCTCCGGCGCCCGGGGCCACGAGGATTACGCCTTGGCTGGGGAGCTCTATATCGAGTATATCCACGATTAGCGTATCACCTCTCTCAACGCCCTCAACATAGATTGGGCCCGTGGCCTTGTTGACCCTCGTCCAGTCTATGCTCTCCAAGGGCGTGTCCTCGCTCCTCACCTGGCCTCCGACGGCATCCTCGGTCTCAAGCATTATGAGCTCTCCAAGCTTAACGCGCTCCACCGGGGCATGATCCCTGCTGAAAGAGTAGACGCCCTTCTCCCTCGAAACCACCTTCATGTTACCGGGAAGCCGGCTTCAATGAGAAATAAATATTTTCAACATCCATCTGAATGGAAGATTGAATCCTCATGCTCGCGATCCGCGCAACGCAGGAGAGCTCTCTAGAAATGTCTCCAAGCACCACCACATAATGATTGCCGATTGTCCTTAGATTTTCCTCCAAACCCATCATCCACGCGGGAAGCCCGGCGAGCCTGAACATCGTGTTCATGAAAGCTTATATGCTGTGGGCGGGTTAATGCTAGCGAGATAATGGGCGAAGAATTGACCCTCGAGGAGTTTAAGGAGGCCTTAAAGGAGCTTAGGGTGAGCAGAGCTAGAAGGGACTTCCTAAGCCACTTAATATCATACATAATCGTGAACGCCTTCCTGATATTCATCAACTTGTGGACTAGCCCGGGCGCCATATGGTTCCCATGGGTTCTAGCGGCATGGGGCATAGGCCTGGCCTTCCACTACTTCGGGAGCAGGCCGAGCTCGGTCATCGAGGAAGCGGAGAAAGAGATAGCCATGATCGAGTATCGGGCCAGAAGAAGGAAGAAGAGCGCGGAGCAGTAGCCGGCAAATCCCGAGGCCATTTTTATGAGGGGAGCGTGGCTCAGTAGAGATTCTCTCATTTCCGGCAAGGTTTATAGGGTGACGTGCTCACCGCGATTTCCAACAGTGCGCGTGTAGGGTGAGTGGAAGACGAATGAGCTCGATCGCGGGCGAATCCTATCAATCCTATCAGTCACGACCCTAGCCTCATTTCTAACGGGCTTAAACGTTAGGCTCGCGCTCGTCGGCTTCCCCATAATCGCGCATGAGCTCGGATCAAGCTTCGACGAAGCCCTATGGATTATTCAGGGCTTCCTAATAGGATCAACAACGATACAGCTGATAGTCGGGGATCTCGCCGACCTATTCGGAAGAGTGAGGCTATTTAACATCGGCCTACTAATCTTCACTCTCGGCGGCCTAGCCTCCGGCCTAGCACTGAGCCCCGACATGCTGATAATCTCGCGGATAATGCAGGGGATAGGCTCGGCCTTCCTGATAACGCTCAGCGTGACGATCCTGACGGATAATCTCCCGCGCAGCGTCCTGGGAACATGGCTCGGAATAAATCAAATCGCCTGGAGAATTGGAGCGCTATTAGGGCTAACATTAAGCGGGATAATCATAGACTTACTGGGATGGAGATGGATCTACCTATTTCATGCGCCTGTGGGCTTCGCGGCTCTCATATGGAGCCTGAGAACTCTGAGAGAGGCATATAGGCCTCCGCGCGAGGCGTGCATCGACATCCCAGGATTCGCGCTATTCACGCTATTCCTCTTCTCCACAGCTATAGGCTTGACGTTGATGCTGAACGCAGCTAAGTGGATCAGCGAGATAATGCTGCTGATGATCCTCGCGCCCATACTCCTCTCGCTCTTCATAATTCATGAGAGAAGGGGGAGATGCAGGGCGCTGGACTTATCGATATTCAGGAACCTCCAGTTTACGGGAGGCATAATAGCTCAGCTCCTCTACGCCATGGGCTTCGGAGGCTCCATGACCCTACTGGTGATCTTCTTCGAAATCCTAGAAAGCTATTCAGCATCATTAACGGGACTACTGATAACGCCGTTCGAGCTCTCATTCCTCATATTCGGAGTACTGGGCGGCAGAATATCGGATAAACGGGGATTCGAGATGCCGACCATAGCCGGGCTATCCCTCGCCGCCGCAGGCCTACTCACGCTATCGAGGATAAGCTCCTCAACGAGCCCATCCTCCATAATCGCAGCAATAATACTTCTCGGAGCAGGCGCAGGGCTCTTCGTAGCCCCGAATACCAGCTCTATAATGACATCCGTGCCCCCGGACAAGAGGGGGGTAGCATCAGCAATAAGGACGCTCTCATTCAACATAGGCTTCCTCCTGAGCCTGAACATCGCGGTCATATCGCTCGTGCAGGTAACATCATACGATGTCGCCTCGCGGCTGATAATCGCGGAGGGAATGATGAACGCTGAAGCGAGCATCACGGCGAGCAGCCTCGCAAAAGCCATATCAGGAGCATTTCAGGCACAGGCGGCAATAATGCTGGCGGGAATACCATTCTCACTATTAAGAATGATCCTCGGCAAAAACCTTAGGAAACCGCAACGCCCCAAGCGCACCTTGCCCTAACAAGCATGATGGAAAAGAGGGGGCAGAAGAATATATGGCCACCAAGACCTCGAAAAAGTTAAATATATATAGTGCCTCCTTTATCGAAAAGCATCATGTTAACATTTTTGCAAAAATTTTTCTTATTTTTTGCAAAAATTATTATACCGGCAAGGACTACAATCCATCGTGGAAAATGGAAGGGAGGAGGAACGTGGCGGAAACCATGTGCGGGGTGAAATGCGCGGCCATGTTCAAGGGTGTTATTAGAGATCTTATGGGTGAGAGCGCGCTAATAGTCCTAGAGCGTCAGCTCTCGAGGAAGCTGACCGAGGCAGAGCCCTTCGAATACATGCTGATAGATCCTAGAAGATTCTATGATGCGCTGGCCTCCATCATCGGGCCCAACGCCGCACGCACTCTTCTAAAGCTCATCTTCAAACAAATAGCCGAAAAACACAAGTTAACGTGGCTTCGCGCCGATGAACTCATAGCAATGATGATCAAGGGTGGAGAAGGAGCAAAGGAGCAAATCTCAAAGCTCTTCCAAGAAATATGCAAATCCGAAAATTACTAAAATATCTCTCAAGAAAAATGATTCT
>Ga0209080_1001366_pt1 | contig 12349 bp, 14 predicted proteins | sample JNZ110809AmetaG_FD_184123 | JGI IMG/M metagenome (GOLD analysis project Ga0209080, IMG submission 184123) | Hot spring microbial communities from Jinze hot spring, China to study Microbial Dark Matter (Phase II) - JNZ 110809A (SPAdes) (version 3) ...
GCACCTCCACATGCTTGGAGGGGAAGTAGGGGATGTAGTAATGTGATTAATGCTTTTAATGAAGTGAGGGGGGTTAAAGCTAGCTTTAAGGCCTTCCCTGAAGTCGGGGATTGCTTAAGCAGTGTTGAGAGAGCTCTTAATACAAAGATCTTGAAGAGCCTACGTAATTTAGAGCAATAGAGTTGGTGGAGCAGCGTGGAGAAGATCAATGCTGTCTACTACCCTAAGTTCAGGAGGCTAGTTGTGCATAGAGTTGATGAAGGAAGCGCATTGATAGAAGTGTATAGCAATGTGCGCTGCGTGAAGGCAGTGAATGACAGTAGTTGTGGAAGAAAGTGGAGGGTTTTCCTCAACTCCTCGGGCTCAACTCTAGAGATCGATGTTGATGGAGTTGAAGTAATGTGGTGAATTCAATTAATAACGATAAGTCCTTGATCTACGACTATGAGAACGGCTATATAGTAGATCAGGGTACAGGTGAAGTAGTTGGAGTAATCTACGACTACGACATCCCATCCCACGGCGAGTGGGTAGAGGAACAAGTGGTTAGGGAGGATCGAGCTGTAGAGGAGGAATTCAATAGGAGGAGTAGGAGGCTGCATAAATTACGTAGAGCTTATGTGGAGTATAGGAGGTATGAGGAGCGCGGCTTCATAGTTGATTGGAGTAAAGTATTCTCTGGTGAAAGAGTTAAAACACTGACTCGTAGGATAAGCCTAAGAGCCCAAGAACTATTTAAGGAAATGGGCTTATTGAAGGAGTTAGAGGAAGTAGTTAAGGCTTTAGATGAAGAGGGGTATACAAGCGGGCTTTCAAAAAGATCCCGTCTTGTGCTAGCATACATCATTTACAAAATGATGCGTGGAGAAAAGCCAGTGTACCGAGATGTAAAGAATGTTGTAGCAAACTCACGGTGGTATGCATTAATGAAGAAAGCTAAGAGAGTCATGGAGTTAATTAATGAAGGCAGTCTTCATTCATTGAACTCACTCACATGAGTGAGTGCTCCCACTTCTGCAGTAGGTGGAATCGTGGGTAGAGAGATAAGAGTAGTGTTTAGCGATGAAGAATACGAATTCGTCAATAAAGTAAAGTCAAGGGCTGGGCTAACTTGGAGGGACTTCATTGTTGAATTAGCAAAGAACTCTGGAGAGAACATAGATTTAATTAGGGATGTAGAGAAAATAAATGAGCTATTCTACATGCTTGAAGCAAAACACAGCGATATTAGAGACTTAATTGAAATAATGAGGGTCTCGCTGATAAACTTAGTTAAAGGAGAAAAGAACCGTTCAGCAAAGCTACTTATTGAAGTAGTTAATAGGATGCTTGGAGTAAGGAAAGAGTAAATGCCTTTAATAAGTTCAAGCTCAAACTGATCGATAACAGCGTTATAATAACACTGCCCTCCTGTAAGCTCTGTAAACCACTCACTCACACTAGTGAGTCACTCACTTCAAGTAAATGACTTAAAGGCTGTTTTGAAAGTGATCTAGAGAATTGACAGCGGATTTCGCGCATTAAGTTTTCAAGCTTTTTATGTTGTTTTATGTTAGTAGATCGTCGGAGAAATGCTATAGCATGAGGGAGGAGCCTACTGAATCCTAGGCATCACTAATAGAACTCGTCTTTGCATTTATGTTTATCTCCTCATCTCAGCGCTTATACCGACTTTCCAGCAAACCTCTATTGATAATGACTAGCTTTATGAAGTTGAACTTTCTATGAAGTGCTATAATTAACATTGCAATGATGAATGCTGCAGTTGAAGAAATTATTGATGGCAGCCTAATACCCCATGGAGTGTAGTTGAGTATTAGTCCTATGAGGGGAACTACTGCAAGCGATAAACCAATAGATAGAGCTACTCTCTCCAGTGGAGTAAGGTCTTCTTCTCGTGGATATAGTGCTTCAATTAGGGAGTATCCTGGTAGAAATAGAACGTATATTGTTCCAAGCACGTATCTAGCGGAGATGAATAGAGGTATGTACTCTGTTACATACACTAACCCCAGCGTCAATGCAACTAGAGTTACTGATGTCCAAAACCAAAGAGTGTAATCAAGTCTAAACACATAGGATATTAATGTTATAGGTGGATCTGGGTCTTTGAGTTTCAGCTTCCTCTCTTGAATGCTCCTCCATAAATCACGAAGCACTATGTATTTACTAACTCCTCCCTTAAGCTTCTTATACACGTATTCTTCTAAAGTAACATGCTCTGAACTCACGGGGATCTACCTCACGGCAGTAGTGGAGTAATATTCATGTAGAGGTGCACCCATCTCCCAGTGTAAATCCATTGGGCTAACTCAGTGTCGTAGAGCCAGAGTTCAAAGATTAGCGCTACTGTACTGGGCAGTGGTTCAAGTGTATAAACAGGTATTTCAATTGGTTTAGTTGTATTCTGCTTATCCCCCAAAACCCCCATCCACGTTAAAACTGGCTCTCTCAGTGAAGGCGTAGTATTTGTTGGTATAGTCTCACGATCACCGATCTTGTATATGACTCTGTAGTAGACAGGTTTACCCATGTGATTTAATACAAAGATGCATAAGTTTAGAAACGAATTGTTTGAAGCTGCAGTAGGGTAGTCGCCAATTCTACAGTCTTCGTTTAATAAACCAATCGCTGTGAAAGGCTCAACAGTCTCTGGCCTAAGCACTACTGCTATTCCAACAGTTGATGCAACAACGGATATTGCAAGCATTACTGCAAACACTTCTTCATCAATGATCAATCCTATCACCCAACAATCCATTTCCTATGAAGTTTAAACCAGAGGTATAAGTATAACCTTGGCAACATGAAGTATGTTAGTAAAGGTATTGAAGCTAAGCTAGCTACAGTTACAGCTTTTACAACCATGATTTTAATGTACGTAGACTCAGCTTCCATCTTAAGGCTCTCAACTCTTCTTCTAGCCTCTTCAATATACCCATACGCTTTCTCAAAGCTCCCATTACTGTACTCACTTACCGCCTTATTTAACAAGTCTACAACTGGCCCTACATCTACGCCCCTACTATGCAAGTACTCTAAGTCTTTCATAATTGACTCTACTTCCCTAAGCATGTCTCCCTGGGCAAGAATTATTGGAATAGAAGTAGTTAAAAGAGCTATTAACGTTACCGGCATGAGTGCTGCAAACCTATTCACTTTAAGCACCGCTGCATTCACTATAATATGGAGTTAAATACTGAGTTAATAACTCATCTTTTTACCAATGCCTGGTGTTGCAACAGCAAATCCATACTTTGTGAAGACGCTTGAAATAACGTAGTATTTGAAGCTAAGCGCTTTTGAATGAATGAGTACTATTGCTCCACGCTCAATGCCGTAGGACTTTAGATCTCTTACTATGGCAGTCCCGTAGGAGTCAAAGTAATCTATGAGCTTACTTAAAGCTCCCTCCTCTAGCGCATGAGTTATAGGTGGATTAAGTCTAGGCCAACTAGTGTAATCATATAGCGCCATTAGTTTTTCCTCAGATATAATTGTGTTAAGCCCCAGTAAGACATCTACTGCTTTACCTTTTAAGAAGTAAGTTTCACCACGTGGTGTTATCAAGTATATGTAGAATTCACTGGGCGTTTTCACTGACGTTTCTACGTTTGAAAGTATGTGGCTATACAGCGTTTGAAGAAGTAGATCTAGCTCAACGACGTTTGTAGCAGTAAGATCAGCTATTACTATGCTTCTTGCTGGATGAGCATGCCTATCTACATCACTAACACTGTAGACTTTAACAGCTAAATCTACTATATCACTTCTACGAGCACTCTTCTTCCAGTGAATTAGCTTTAATGAGTCTCCAGGAGTGTATTCTCTAACGCCTAAGTATTCTCCAATATATCCTCTTACAGCTTGAATCATTTTCTCCATAAGTCTACGCGGTATTCTCCAAGTAATTTTAACTTCAAAACGTTGTTTTAAACTCCACTTCACGCTTCTCATTACTGAAGCTGTAAGTGCCTGCGGGTGCTTCTCTAAAAACTCCATACCACTTACCTTTCCAACTCCTTCCCTAACAAGGCGCTCACCACTTAGCGTTTCTGCTGAAAACGTAGATGGAGTTCCAGTAGTACTAGGCTTAAGTGCAGAGAGGTCTACAGTTGTTATAGGTGAAGTAGGAGTTAGCTGAATTAATAACTTAGCGATAAGCGGCAGTGAAACATGCTTTGAATACTCCATTAAAACTCTTTCAGCGTGCTTATATAGTTCTGCGAACTTTGGTACAACAGTGTATTCAATTACGTAAGGTCCATGCTCTACTCTAGCTAGCTGCCTTAGATCAAGTATTGCTACTTTAATGCTTTGCCTACCTACTCCAAGTCTACTACCCTGAATCCTAACATTATCTAAAGCATAGTTCACGCCATTTTTTACACTGTACAATTCATCGCCTACTTGGATATAGTACTTAAATGAACCGGGACACGTGACTTCAACTGTAACATTAACATAGTCATTTAGATAAGTAGTGGAGTTTAGCGAAATCACTGTTACTCTAGATTTACTCAGCCTATAGTATTCGTAAGCCACTGGCAGCATAAGTGATAAAGCGGAGGCAAGAGCTATTGGAATAGTCCTTGCTGAAGCTAAGTATATAGGTGCAAGAATGAGTAGGAGTGTGTATATAGGTTTTAAGACTTCTTTTAAACCTGAATATAGGATGAAGTATGTAGTGGCTATCAATGCCGTTGGAATGGATATCAAGTAGGCTACGGATTGGCTTACCAACATCACTAATATAAGGCTGTACGATATCGCAGATATGAGTACTACGTATGAGTTTTCTACTAGCAGTAGAAGCAAGGGGGCTAGTAAAGTTAGAGCAACGTGATTTGCTGCAGCGTAAGCAGTACAGTAACCAGTAACTTCAAGTACTAGAAGCATGTACTTTAGAACCCTACTTCCTAATAACAAAATACGCCACCACAGATAGTAATGCTATCAGTGAAATAACTACATATGCATTGACAGGATCTCTTTGAACTGCTAGCTGAGCTCGTAAAACCTCTATTGGATACAGCACGATCTCCGACTGATCTACTACTACTGTTTTACCTCTAGCGAGAGTTTTAATGAAGTCTAAGTTATGTATCAATAAACTGTTCTCCAGTAAGCGCTCTGTGAATAAAACAATTATTTCACCTTTCCCCAAAGCTATTTCTACACCGAGTGGAAATGAACCTATTGGTTCATCCAAGTCGTAGAAGTTGTTTCCATTTACATCGACGTGTGAAAACAAACTACTCCACGCAACTATGTTTACATCGCTGAAGTCTCCATCAAGTGTATAGGGGTTTTCAAAAACAACTTCTATATGCGTAGCATTCACTACGACTGTGTTTAAACTACCTACATTGAATACAGCGTCGCGAACATAGCCCTTAAAGTTAGTGTGAATGCCTAGTTCTCTAAGGAAGTCAACTACATGCTCCATTGATCCGTAAGTAACTATAGTACCACCATTTTTAGTGAAATTAATTAATTGCTCGAATTCTCCAACTGGTTTAATGCGGGCGGAGATCAACAATGTGTTTTCACCGTCGAAATCACTTAGTTTATTCAGTGAATACAGTAACTTAGCGTTCAACGACACGTATAGTGTAGATAAGCCGCTGGATCCTTCATTAACAACGCTATACGGCGTAGTTGATGGTAAAGAGACTATAATAAAGAGGCCTAGGAAAAACCCTAATGCAATGGATAACACTATGATTTTACTCCTCGGCAACAATGCTTGAAGCACCTCGATATATGGCTTCAGCCTCTTGGTATGCGGGTTTTTTACTTGAGTAAAGGTCTTTTTCCACTAGTATTAGAAACTTCCACAGGACTCCTCTAAGCTTCTCTGGTATGTAGTGTAATGTACTTGCGTAGTGTTCTCTAAGAGTTTCATTAACAAGAGGTAGTCTTAACTTTAATTTCTTGAGGAAGCTATAGTATAGCATTGCTATACGTGAGTTTAAGCCAAGCTCATATGGTTTCAAGACAGTGCTCTTTAGGAACGCTTCTGCTCCACGCGGTGCCTGCCGCACTCTTCTCCATACACTAGCTATTGTTAGCATAAAGCCCCGCTCATACCCACTTATCAATGCTGTAATGAGGGTGGAAATAAAGATTAATGCAATGACGATTGGCATATTAATAACGTAAATACTTAAGTCTAAGTCTAAAGTGCTGTATGATTTATCTAGAGGTTCTACTTTAACCTTAAGGTCTATAATTTGAATAGGTAGTAGCCCACTGTAAATAGGTATCCCCTCAATTCCACCGCTAGGTACGTAAATTGTTCTTTCACCGTAATTCGCGACAGTTACATAAAAGTCCTCTAGGTCTTCATTGCTAATCAATAGCGTTGTATATCCAAGCCATGCAATAGACATGTTTTCAGCTATAACTCTTACACGGGGGTAAAGAGGTTCAATGTAAACCAGTCTATCAAGACACTGTGAAAACGTCTCAATTGTAGCATTTACACATAGCTTAACTCTATTCAACCCAGTAGTGTAGTTCAATGAGAAGTAATTTACTGTGAGATTAGTTAAGCCAGGCTTAAGAAGCATGGCGGCAACCTCGAAGTCATTGAAGTATAAGCTCGCATTGTAAAACCTATCTGATGTAATTGCAACATTTAATGAATCGCCTTGCATAACAATGCTTGGTGAATTAAGCTGAACTCTCGGCAACTCATACTGCACTCTTACAAACTCTGCTAGTACATAGGAATTATTTATGAACCTTAGGTATAGCGCTAATAAACCCTGCTGTACATCTCTAAGAGTTAAGCCCAGTGATTCAATTAGTGATGCAGGTGGTAGTTCTACTTTAAACACATAGTGTGTTTCATTGAATTTACTTGGCTTAAACGAGCTTATCTTCACAAGACTTGGCCATGCGTATAACTCAACTGCATCTAGTTGAATTTTCTTTGAAGCAACGAGCTCTATTACTTCCCCTGGAGAATATAGATCTTTGAGTGGACTTATAGAATAGTGCTCTCTTATTTGAGCTCCATATAGTAGTTCAATTAACTTGTATGTGTATTCCTTTAAAGTACTCAGCTTCACGTTCACGTAAGCTTGCAATGCATTGGCTGCTTCAAGGTCGTGGCTACAAGCTCTAATCCTACCAACATATCTTTCTATAGAGTCAAATCCTGCTTGAATGCTGCGTAGCAGTGGAGTTACATCACGTAAACCTTCGTTAATTTCATGGAGAACTCTATAGTAATCTATGATTGCTCTATACGTTTTAACATGTAGATCTCTTAGTTCCATGGATACTGTTGCGTTAACAAGATGCTGCGCCATTAATTCACCAGTGGAATCTCCTTTAATAGCATGATCTAACACTATGTCTAGTAGTGCAAGTAGGTACAAGCAGTCCGAGCTATTACTTGAGCCCTCAAGTATAGGTATGTGAATTTGATAAACCATTAGTGCTAAAAGTATAGTGAGTAAGTAGCGTTTTCTCATTACTTAGCTAACACCTCGTATACTCTAAAAGCCACTATAATCGTAAATACTATTAATAGTGCAGCATTTAGTGCTTTAACTAGGGATGGCGCTTCAGAAAACGGTCTAACCACAGCGTAGGATATAAAGTACATTAGTATGTTTACTGCTATGTATGCATCAACTCTGCTTTCACCTAGTGTAAGCAGTGAAGAATTCATAGAGGCTGTGAGTATAACGTATACTAGTATTAGGAGCTCTACTTTTCTAAGCAACTCCCTCAACCCTTACAATAAGCCTAGTGTACTCAGGAGTTGTCTCCTTTTCAACGAGGTGTATTTTGCCTTCACCAACAAGTCTAGCGATAACAGCTAGCGGTAGCAGCACCACTGGATCTACAGGGTATTTAGTGTAATTCACTAGAGGTTTCGCTAACCCAATAACATCAACTACGAGTAGTTCGCCTCTCTGCTCAACTCTAATGGCTTTACAAAAGCCTAGCTCACTTACCAGCAGTGAGTTAAGAGAGTCTTCTAGATGCTGCGAGCTTAACTCCTCTAGCTTCGCAACCTCTTGAAATACACTAACTGGTATTGAAAAATAAGGTGAACCACCAGCAAAACCTACGCCTGGGTTAGGAGCATCAGGACACGTTGTTTTCGAATACACTATCAACGTTGATGTAGATGCACTGTGTACACAGACTTTATTGCTTAAGAGATCTAAGTCTTCTACCATGGCTGTAGCAGCGTGCGCTAGCATTGAAGTATAGCTAAGAATTGCTCCAAGCGTAGGTTCTCCAGGTGCAGCACTGTATATCGCTATTACACTACCCACAACGCTTATTGAGACACCTACTCCAACAAGCCCTGTGCTACCTGTAGTTAATCCATAGACAACTAGAAGCACTGAAGCTATGAACATATCCATACCTAAGACGAAGAGACGTACATTCATGTAGAAACCACCACTAATGGTTTAACTAGTAGGTCTAACCATAAAACAACGTTTGCATACTTCAATTGTTCACGGCCACTGCTGAACATAAATTTGTTCCTAGTTAAATGTAGTAGTGCGAAGGTGAGTAAAGCACTTGCCTTAATGTTCACTATAGGTGAAGAGTAAAGTATTGTGAAGAACAATGCGGAGAGCGTATATCGGTAAACAGTACTTCTACTAATTGATAGTAAAGTAGTGGATGCAAGTAAATCAATAAGTGTTAAAAGCACATACCTCAGTGGATGCTCAACGCCAAGGTATATGCCTGTAATTGTTGAAACTAGTACTATGAATGGAATACATGGTTGAAGAACTTCCTTTAATTCTCTCACATAGTAATAATATGCGTAAGTAAATAGCATGGTTAGAATGAGCAATGCATCTACTACATACTCAAGTATGCCTATAGGAATGGAGTGCAGCAAAATGTAGATGAATACAATTAAAAGATATGATGCAGTTGTGAAGAAGTACACTATTGATTGTCTAAGTGCAATGATTATGTTGAACAATAAGAACACAGTTATGGCGGCTAAGTATGGTGGAATAACTGAGGCTTTATATAAGTAAAATAAGGAGATCAACGCTATGGAAATGAGTACAATAGGGTAACTCCATACATATGATGTTAACTTGTAAACGCGTTTACCTAAGCTACTTTGGTACTGGGACATTCTTTAATGCCTCTAGAGCAATAGATTCCGCAGTTAATCCCTCAAGTTCGTACTCTTCTTTTAACTTAACTCTATGTGCAACTACGTTTACAAATATGGATTTTACATCATCAGGTATTACGTATTCACGTCCATCGAGAACAGCTAATGCCCTTGCGAGCCTCATGAGATCTATTGTGACGCGGTGCGATGGACCGTATGCAACTGACGGATGTGTTCTCACGTAGTTCACTAATTTAACGATGTAATCTATTATGAAGTTGCCTACTTCAATGAGTTTTGGTATGGAATCGAAAACGGCTTTTACATCGTCGAGGCTTATCACAGGCTCTACGGGGATAGTTAAAATTACATCGGCTTTTGCAATTATTTCAGCTTCCTCTTCTGGTGGATTGTAATAGCTTGGTAGCTGGAATGTAAATCTGTCAGCAAGGGTTTCCATGATTCTATATGAACCTACGGCGTGTTTCTCCGGGACTTGAGTAGCAATAATCATAAATGGTCTTGGAATAGGGTAAGTTACACCATCTACTGTGACTTGGTATTCCTGCATAGCCTCTAGAAGTGAAGCCTGAGTTCTCGTAGGCGCTCTATTCAGCTCATCGAATAACAATACGTTTGTAAATATTGGTCCCTTTACAAATACTCTTTCACCCGTCGGCCTATACATGTGGAAACCAATGATATCGCTGGGAAGTATATCAGGGTGGCCCTGCACCCTCCGGTACTCGCCACTTATAGCTTTAGCAAGTGCTTTAGCTAGTAGGGTTTTACCAGTTCCAGGGTATCCTTCAATCAACAGGTGTCCTCCCATGAAGAGAGTTGAAACAGCATATCTAACTACATCTTGTTTACCAACATATACTTTTGAAATAGTATTGATAACTTCTCTCAGCACTTCTCTCGTCTTATCAAAGTCCAATGAGTTCACGTTTAACTCCTCTCCTAATTGATCGAATGTATTTGTAAGCGTAAACTGTGAGAGTATATGTTATTAGAACAGTAAATAAGGTTGCTCCAGTAATGCCTAGAATGTACGTAGCATTGTTTTCTAGGTTCACTACGTGTTCTCCATTGATATTCAGCATTGCTACTAATGCTTTCCCACTAGATTCTAAGTCTATAGCACTACTGTATGGTCTAAGTATTGAAACGCGTGCATAGAGGACTTGCTCATTACTTAGCGTTTTAACCTTAATGGGTAACAGTGTATATGATAATATGTATTTACCAGTATTCTTCTCCATGGCGATATAGCTTAGTTGAAGCATTTCGCGGAGCTCACTCCACGAGTTTAATGCTTTGAAACCCTGTAGGCTTACGCATAGCTGCAGTGTATGTAGTCTTGCAGGAGTATCAACTATCTCTAGATACCCGTGGTATAAGGCGTTGTCTACTACAACGCTCATTCTATACATTGCTAAAGCATTGCTAATTCTAGTTAAGAATGAGTCGTGTGTTAACTCAACTACTCTTGATTTACTACTAATTAAGTGTGCAGCTGGGTTTTTCACTACTTCGTCTAAGCTATTTACTTCAACTACAATGCTATTAGCGTACATGACACTAGTGCCAGCAGTTGCAGTTACTAAGCTCTGCATTAGTAATGCAATGGCTACTGATAACACTAGTACTCCACTAACATACCTCCATTTCAATCCAGGTGTACTAGTACTTGCTTCTAATGACCTAGGTGCTATAGGCTTTACCTGCATTAATCTGTTGATTAAAGTGTGAGCTAGGAAGGCAGATATTGATGCGTACACTATTGATGGAGAGCATTGGAAAACACTCATTGCAGCATCTACGCTATAGTACTTCGCAGCCACTATGATTAACAATAATTTCACTAAGTTGCCAATAAATCCTATTAAAAGCCCTATCAGTAGGGCTAGCAGTGATGCCTTGAGTTTTTTAAGTACTTTTTCACTGCTGACAGCAGCATAGTATGCTAAGAGTGGTAAAACAGCTATTACTGCACTAATCATTAATACTCCACTACATGCTGCTTCAACAATAAATACGTAAACACCTTGATTTGTTTCAACATGAATTGTAGTGAAAGCACCTATATCGATAAACTTAGTATTCGTCAAAACAGCTGCTATCATGCCTATAGTTCGTGAAATCCTTGTTGTTACAACATCTATTACACCAGTTGGTATAGGCACTGTGAGTAGAGGAGTTAGAATTAGCGCAGCATCTCCAATTGTTGCCGGCTTAAAGACTAGCATCATTATTGACATTGTTGCAGAAGCAAAGCTCAACCCGAGAATATGTATGGAGTACTCTAATGTTAGTTTTGAAACTTGATATAGCGCAATAGATGTTACAGTTAAGAATGCTGATGCAAGTAGTTTACTAAGCTGTACTTCATGCGTAAAACCCATGTAGTTTAGGGATAAGTAAAGTACAAGTGTAACTGTAGTGAAGGAAACCAATAGGTAACTGTATTCCTCAGTAAACATTAGTTTTAGAACAGTCTCTACGTACTCTCTATAAATGCTCTGAAGTAGTAAAGCTATAGTGGATGCAATCACTAAGTAGCCCATAGCTAAGCTTTTCTTATACTCCTGCACTTGATTCAATTAATTACACCAATTGTATTAAAGCAAGCTTTAATTCCGGACTCAAAGCTTTAATTACATTTAAAATTGATAAACTTTGCTAATTACTCACAGTATTTAAAGTTCTTCACTTATGTTTTCTAAGTGGGCAAATTCCCGGAGGCTCTCTAAAGGCAGAGCATTTCTCGAAATCTTTTAATTCATGAGTTTTGGAATCTATATCTGAGGGGTTTTTCTTGAGCTACTTAAGCGATGTTACTGTACTTATTCCCGTGAAAGACGAGGAAGAGGCTATTGGAAAAGTCTTAGACGAGGTTTTATCCATAGGTATTCCGAGGGAGCGCGTTATCGTTGTCGATGGACATAGTGTCGATAGAACTGTTGACATTGCGAAGAATATGGGGGTAGTGGTAGTAGTTCAAGAAGGTGTTGGGAAAAGTGGTGCTGTTAAAACAGGGTTGAAGCATTCTTCAACAAAGTACGTAGTAGTTATGGATGGTGATTACACGTATCCAGCTAAGTACATACCAATCTTAGTTAAGGAAGCTGTGGAGAAGAGCTGCTCGTTTGTTTTCGGTAGAAGAAGGTATGGAAGGGAAAACATACCTGTTTTAAATAGATTTGGCAACTGGTTTTTAACAAA
>Ga0209080_1001372_pt1 | contig 12328 bp, 7 predicted proteins | sample JNZ110809AmetaG_FD_184123 | JGI IMG/M metagenome (GOLD analysis project Ga0209080, IMG submission 184123) | Hot spring microbial communities from Jinze hot spring, China to study Microbial Dark Matter (Phase II) - JNZ 110809A (SPAdes) (version 3) ...
TTGAAAGCAGTAGGGGTTGACCCTTTCTTGGTAGGGTTGTTGTCGGTGTTGGACGCCTTATTGGACCGACCACTGTCGGATTTGCTTGAAGAGTTGCCAGTTGCGGTTGAGATAAAAGAGGCTTTGCTGGAACGACCTACGATTCTCGGTGCAGTTTACAAACTTGCTGTCAACTATGAGCGAGCCAATTGGGAAGAAGTCAGTAGGTTGATTGAGCAGTTGAATCTTCAGGAGCAGGAACTCCCGCTCCTTTACGGTCAAGCGGTTTCGTGGACTGACCAACTTTTTCACTCCACCTCGCCGAGCCTCACGCCATGAAATCAACCAAACTGAGGGGAAGGATGCGACTGGTAGCGAAAAGTGTGGCTTGCATAGTCACTTGCTTCAATTGGTAAGTCGTGACCTCCTCGGAAATATCGGCATCTAACACAGGCGACAAAGCCATTCGCAAACTGGTCTCTTGGGTCAAAAGCGTGTCCATAGTTCTCTCGCTTCGGTTCGCTTGAGCGCCGTAAACGGCAGACATTCGCAGAATTTGCGTCAACGCAGCATCCAACCGGGGCAAAATGTCATTTCGCAAAGAGTTTGCATCATCGTTTTGAAGCGCTGCAATCGCATCCCTTAAAACGGCGAAAGTGTCCTCAACATCTTGGAAAATGCGACGACCGTCAAGGGTAACTGTAACGCGTTCACCGTTGCTCAGCACGACGCTCAACTGGTCGCTGTCTCCGTAGTATGTGACATTCCCGTCACTGTCCATCAAAAAAGGTTTTGTCAAGATGGCTGAGCCAGCGAAAAGGTAGCGGTCGCCGACACGACTGTTGGCAATTTGGAGCAATTCATCCCTTAGCCCAACCATCTCATTGGCGATAGCGGCTCTCTGGTCTGCGGTGACGGTATCGTTGCTTGCTTGCAAAACCAATTCCCGTGCTTTTTGCAAGACGCTTATTGCTTGTTGCAGTGCTGTGTCCGCTGCTTGGATGTATGGTAAAGCCTGCTCAAGTCTTCTGTAATCACCTTCAACTGCCGCAATATCGCTTTGAAGCCTCATTGACAAAACTGTGCCCGGCGGGTCTTCATATGCTCGGTTGATACGCCGCCCAGTTCCCAGCCGCTCCAAACTTTTGTTGATGACCTCCGCATTTTGGTTGATGAAATGAACAGCCTGACGAGCCAAAATCATCGGAGTGATTCTCACTTGTCAACCCTCCTTCACAAACGGCTGAGCAGTTCGTTGACCAAGTTGTCAACCGCTTGAATTACTCGGGCAGCAGCCAAGTATGCTTGTTGAAACCTCATCAGGTCAACAAGTTCTTCGTCAATGGAAACCCCCGAAACCATGTCTCGTCTGTTCTGCAAGAACCGTTGGACTTCGGAAAAAGCGGTGTAAGCGTTTTGGACTCCTTGAGTTCTCGCGGCGACCAAGCCGACCAAATTGCGATACGCGCCGAGCAAACTTTGCCCGTTCAAACCCGCAAGCGGTTCTTCCGCCAACTTAGCGATTGAAGCGGCAATATCACCGTTGCCAACGCTGCCTGTCGCCGAAGCCGCCAACTTTCTCGGGTCATCAATCAACACCGGGTTGACTTGCCATTCGTCGTTGACCAACACGAAGAAAGGCACACCGGTGCTGCCGTCCAGACCGTAACCGCTTTGGTGAAATGCGTTCACTGCTTGAGCAAGGTTGTCAACCAGTGCTTTCAATTGGCTTTGAACGGTCTCAAGGACTTGTTGGAAGAACTCGCGAAGCGCTGCCAAAATGCCTTCGCCCAAAGTCAGAACTTCTTCGGTGTCGCTCAAAACAGCGCTTGGTGCTCCATCGGCGGAAAACACGACTTTTATTGACCGAAATTGTGCGTTGCTGACGAGTTCGTGCCCACTTGCAGTGACTATGACGGAGCCGTTCGGCTGTTCAAAGACATGGATGTTTATTCGCTCAGCGATTTGGCGGAGAACTGCGTCCCTTTCGTCCATCAAGTCGTTTGGCTGTAAACCAGCAGTTTTTGCTGCAACAATTTGCTCGTTCAACCGAGCAACATGTTCCAACCAACCGTTGAGTTGCTCAACTTCGGTTTCAAATTGCAGTCGCACCAAAATTTTCTCGTGGTCCAATTGGCTTCTAAGGTTCTGAAAGCGGCTTAAAACCAGTCTCGCCCTCTCTATCACGATTGCTCTGTTCCCGATGTTTTCCGGGTTAGAAGCCAAATCCCGCCACGCCTCAAAAAACTCAGCGAGAAGGCTATTTAGGCTGCTTTCCGTCGGTTCGCTCAGCAATGCATTCAGCCGTTCTAAACCGTTCAACAAAGTTCTTTGATGGGCAACCCGGCTGTTACTCATTCTCAAAGCCGTCAGCAACAAAGCATCATATTGACGAGAAATCTCCTTGACCGTGACACCTGTCCCCAACTGCCCCCACAGCATCCCATCACTTAAACTTGGGTCAGGAATTGGAATTGATGCTTTGAGCCGCGCTACTTGGCGGGAATAGTCTGGGTTTTGAGCATTTGCGATGTTTTGAGCAGCAACTGCCAAAGCGGTTTGATGAGCCAAAAGGGACTGAAGTGCTGTCTGCAAAGTGACGGACAAAGACATAATGTTCCCCCCTCAAACTTTCTCCTGAACCAAAGCGTTTGTAGCAACTGCTCCGGATTCAGCGACAGAAAGCAATCGCACCCAGACGAGACACTGAGCGGCTTCCATCAAATTCCGGACCTCACGCAAGGTCTCGGTGTCCAAAGCCTCACGAATTTGCTCCCCTTCCGATTCCAACAACTGTTGAAGTTTTGTGGAAGTTGCTTCTATTGCTCGGACATCGTCCTTACACAATGCGGCGACGAGGTCTGTCAATGCCCGACATAACCGCTCAGCCGTCCCATTGCGCATTGACTTCATCCTCCCAATTCGTTCAAAATCGCTTCGGCAACGGCTTTAGAGTCAGGACTGTAATTACCGCTCTGTAGTTGTTTCGCCACTTCTGCGACTCGCTGCACATCAACCTCTTCCATCTTTTGAACCATTTCGTGAAGCAGCAAGATGAGCCTCAATTCGGCTGAAAGAACGACTGGCTCTTCAAAACGAGACAGGTCCCCTGTCGGGACACCTGTCCTGCCCGACGCTTCAGCCTTCCCTAACCGCTCCGTTAACAACGCTTGCAACCTTGCTACTGTCTCCGGCGAGATACGCATCGGGCATCACCTCTTCGTCGTTCAGTCTATCGGCAAGAAGTTGTGACAACTTTAGGACGGTTTTCGCAAACTTATCTTGGCGCTTGACTGGCTTGAAGGAAAGGAGTGGTCGGAAAGTGAAGAAATTCGTTCTCGCCCTTATCTCGGTCATCTTGTCAGCGCTTCCTTCATCTGCTCAAATCATCGTCGTCCGAGATGACAAGTGGGCTGCGACAGGTGCGGAAATCCGTTCTGTCGTTAACTGGCAAGTGGAGAGTGTTGAAAGGTGGCTGAGAAGGCTCAGGGTTCCTTACCAACGAGTAAATGCATCCGCACTGGCTGCAAATGCTGGCAATTTGTTCATCCTGCCAGCGAATAGACCCGATGCGGATTTGCTTTCCAAGTTGAAAAACGCAAACAGAGTTGTTGTTTTCGCTTTCGTTGGTAACCAAGTCACAGTGTGGCGTCAAGCCCTTGGCATCAATTCAGGGAACGGTGTTGTCCGCCAAAACAATTGGGTCGTCGTCTCCCAACCCTTCCAACCAGACCTACCTGACGGGGAAAAAGCGAAGTTACTGGCTGGATGGTTGTTAGACGGAGCAACTCTATCCACATCCCTGCAAAAATCTTTACAGTCCCGTTGGCAAGAATGGCATCAGGTTTTGCGGCAGAAACGGCAGCGATGGTTACAGGAGATCAGCACTAAACCCTATCGCGACCGACCGCGTCAGCAAGAAGCGCTCAACTTGCTTCGCCCCCAAGTCTCGCCACTCTCATTTTCGTTAACCTCTAACGGAACAGTTTGGCTGAGCCGATTGCAGCAATTATTGAGCGACCACGAACGAATTCACAAGGCTTTAGCGATTTCTTTGGAGCCCCGCGAAGGTGAAATTCGCGGGATTTGGTTGCACACTTACGAACCAACCGATTGGGAAACGGTGATGCGAACTTTGAAGGGTGCCAACCTCAATTGCCTTTTCTTTCGTGCAGGTCGTGGCGGCAATGTCGTTTACAGAAGTCAGTTTTTACCTCGCGATGCTTGGGCTGAAAAGGGAGATTTGGACGAACTTCAAAACGCTGCAGAAGCGGCACAGCGTTACGGGATTGAACTCCATGCTTGGCGGGTCAACTTCCACTTCGGGTCCGCACCCGATTGGTTGAAAGAGCAAATGGCGAAGGAAGATAGGCTCGTTCGCGACCCAAAGGGTCAGCAAGCAATGTGGCTCAACCCGGGCGACCCGCGCAATCAGGAGCACGAATTGCGGGCAATGACGGAAATGCTCAACTACAATCTCGCAGGCGTCCACTTTGACTACATCCGCTACCCCGAAGTCCCCCACTACGACTTTGACTACAGTGAAGTTTCGCGGCGCGAGTTTGAAAAAGCGACAGGCATCAACTTGACAGATTTCCCACGCCAAGTTTTATTCGGTCCGCTCAAAATCCTTTACGACGATTGGCAGCGGGACAATGTCACAAACCTTGTTAGGCAAGTCTACCGCGCAGTTAAAGACACAAACCCTGAAGTCGCAGTTTCTGCTGCTGTCTGGCAAAGACATCGCTACTACTACGCGCTCATCAAACAAGACTGGATGCGATGGGTTCGTGAAGGGATTTTGGATTTCGTGTGCCCGATGGATTACACTGCCGACAACGATGCTTTCCTTGAACGGGTTCGCGAACAAGTGATGGAAGTTAACGGGCAAATCCCAATTGCTATCGGGATCGGCGCATATTTGCACACTGATGAGTGGCAATTCATTGAACAGGTGAAAATCGTTCGCGACTTCGGTGCTGACGGCTTCATCATCTTCGCATACAACATCGCTCCCTTGAAAGACTTCCTCGCGACATTGACTTTGGGCGCAACCGCTCAACCGACTTACCCTGCCCACAGGGGTCCGCAAATTACTTTCAACCTCAGTAACGGCATCCGACTGAAGGATTCGCCAATTGTTTACAGAGCGGGCGAACGAGTTCGCTTCACGGTTTCGGTCTCGCCGGGACTGCTGCCGACGAGTTCGTTGAAAGAATTGCGCCTGACAATTCAACTGGAGCGGCATGAAGGGGTTGCAGAAAAAGTCATCGCTGAGGTAAGCCTTGAAGGCGACAAAGTCAGACAAGGCGAGAGCGTTAAAGGCGAATTGACAGTGCCCACTGGGACGGCTCGGTTAGTGGTTCGTGGGCATGCTGTCTTTGAGGATGGTTCAACTACGCCATTTATCCGTCGCGGTCCGTTTGTGAAGGGCATAAACAGGTTGGAATTTCGGGAGTTAGCCAAACTGTTGCTGCCCTATCGCCCACCAGCCAATATTCGTCGTCCCATCGTTGGCGTCGTAGCGGAAAGTTGGGGCAGCGAGCAGTTTGTCAAAATCTTGAAGGAAGCAGGCATCAATGCCTTTCCCGTTCAGTTCTTAGAACCTGCTTATTGGGAAGCAGCAGACATTTTGCTCCTCCCGCCACTTAAGGACCTCAGGGAGTTGACATACCAAAGGGCACTTTCGTTGCGAGATTGGGTGGAAAAGGGTGGGAAAATTGTCCTGCTTTCCGAAGCCTGCGGCTATCGCGCTCACACGAACTTGTTCCCTGAAGTCGCAATCGTCACAGGTGAACGAGCCATCAAAGCAGTGACCCTCAAAAACGCGTCAATTCCCTTTAATGTGCGGTCACTTGTCTTGCAGGCTCAAGGTGGGCAAGTGATCGGAGTGGCAAACAATGATGCAATAATTGTCAAGGGAATCGTAGGCAAAGGGACGGTCGTTCAATGTGGCATCAGAGTCCCGACCAGTGACGACGCGCCAGAGTGGTCAAGTTGGCGGAAATTGCTTCCGATGTTGGTTGGACTTTGAAATTTGTCAACTGACAATGCAATAAATGGTTCCGCATCTATCTGGCTTTTCCCTACGGTTCAGGGGAGATTTGTTGCCATAATTTTCACTCAGCAATTTATCTGGGTAGTTGAACTTGGCTCGGCAAGGATTTTGCCTTCTAACCGGCTGCAAAGCAATGCAATTGATTTCTACGAATAGGGGTGAGGGAACATGAAACTGGCGCAAAGGGTGCAACGCATCAAGCCGTCGCCGACGATCGCGGCGGCAGCGAAAGCAAGGGCGTTGAAGGCTCAAGGGGTTGACATCTGTGATTTGACGGTCGGTGAGCCCGACCTTGACACCCCCGATTTCATCAAAGACGCCGCCGTTCAAGCCTTGCGCGAAGGCTACACGAAATACACCGACGCGCGGGGCATGGAACCGCTTCGCAAAGCCATTTGCGAGAAACTTGAGCGCGACAATGGGCTCCACTACACCCCAGACCAAATCGTCGCTTCATGCGGCGCGAAGCACGCCCTGTTCAATGCCTTCCAAGCGCTCATTGACCCCGGCGAACAAGTCATTATCCCCGCACCTTACTGGGTCAGTTACCCGGACATGGTTCTGGTCTGCGATGGCGAACCCGTCATTATCCCGACAACAGAAGAGACAGGGTTCAAACCGACACCGAAACAAATCGCTGATGCCATCACCGACCGGACAAGGGTTTTGCTTATCAACTCACCTTGCAACCCAACGGGAGCAGTTTGGGAGCGGGAGTTACTTGAAGAAGTCGCCGAAATTGTGCTCAAGCACGAAAACTTGTTCGTTATCTCCGACGAAGTCTACGAATGCTTGGTTTACGACGGTCGCAAGCATGTGAGCATTGCGAGTTTGAACGAGCGCATTAAGGAACGCACGATAGTTGTCAACGCTTTGTCAAAGACCTTTGCGATGACGGGTTGGCGGTTGGGTTACGCTGCGGCACCGAAGCCCATTGCCGATGCAATGGCGAAAATCCAAAGCCAGAGCACGACCAACCCAACAAGTTTCGTTCAGGTCGCAGCCATAAAAGCGCTGCGCGAACCGGGTGACTTTCCGCAAAAGATGCTGGAACTTTACGATTTCCGCAGGCACATGATCGTCACCGCTCTCAACAACATTGATGGAGTCAAATGCAGGATGCCCGAAGGAGCATTTTACGCTTTCCCCAACTTCCAAGAAGCCATTGAGCGCAAAGGGTTCAAAGACGATTACGAACTTTGCGATTTCCTGCTTGAGAAAGCCCATGTCGCAACGGTCGCAGGTTCAGCCTTCGGCGCTCCCGGCTATTTGCGCCTTTCGTTCGCCACATCCGAAGACACAATTCAAGAGGCAACCCGCCGAATCAAAGAAGCTTTGTGGGGCAGTTGACAAAAACGATTTCTGGGCTCAATCACGACCTTCACGACCGTCGTCCACAAAGGACGACGCTACCGATAGACTTGTGGCATTGGGGCTTGCCCCCGATGGTCGTTGAAAGACTGTTGTCAAACGCAACACTCGCAGTGCACTGCCGTCACAGGAACAGTTTGGGCAGATATTGAACTGGCTCATCGTAAGGTGGGAGTTGTCCGGCAGCGACCTCGTAAATCCGTTGGTGGGACAACTTGGCTGCATTGACCATTTCTTCATACGGTCGGTTGCAAACATCCAGAAAGCCGATATTGTAATTTTCGCCGTCAAAACGACCGATTGCCGATTGGTCGTAAAGGGTGAACCAGTGGACTCCAACGCACCAAGGTTCGGCTGCTGCAGTCTCAAGGTAGACTCGGAACGCTTTGCCTCGTTCCTCTTGGTTCGGGACGCGTCCAATACCCGATGCGGGCAGACCGACATCAAGCGCGCCAAAGTGCCATTCGCCAATCATGATCGGCATCCCAAGTTTCTCGCTCAACGGTGCCAACCTATCGGCAGGCACTCGTTCCATGTAGCAGTTGATGCTGAACACATCAAAACACTTCATACCTTCAACTGCCCAATCTGGTGGGACAGTGTAGTAGCGAGCGCCCAAGTTCAAGTGATTTGGGTCAACTTGCTTGCAAGCGCGGCTCAAAGTTTCGTAAAGCCGCTTGACCATCAGCGTGCTGAATTCCGCCAAATCGGCACGAGCCGATTGCGTAATCGGCTTTTTCCACTCGCCTTCTGCGATCTCGGCAAAGGTGACATCAACGCCCCATGATCCTGAAAGGGCTGCATTTGAGTTGCTGTATTTCTCCCGAAGGAAGTCGCTCAAAGTCCGCCTCGTTTCGCACGAGGGAGTTGTCAAGAGCATCCCTTCTGCCGGCAATTGTTTTGCAAATCCCCAAGTCGGCTCGTTCATCAGGAAGTAGCCGATGAACGCCGGGTCTTCTGCGGTTTCGCGCAAGGGCTCGGCAAACTCAGCAGCATCTTGCTCAAAATCGGGATGAAAGACATCGGGAAAATCGCGGAAAATGTATGGCACATGACGGACATGCAAATGCAACGGGCGAACATAAGGGAAACCCTCACGCGAAGCGATTCGCCAATCCGACCAATTTGCGACCGTGTTGAAACCCCATTCCCTCATCAACGACAGTGCAATCGTCGCCCAACAGTCATACCATCGTTCGGGACCAAACGCTCGGATGAAATTGGCGATTAGGTAGTTGAAATGGCGGTGACCTTCAAAACTGACATGGAAAGCCGATTTGAACTCGCTTTCGGGCTCGGGCAACCAACTCAAAGCACTCTCCAGCCCTTCAATGTTCGCGTCGGTGTCGGGGCGAACGCAGTCAAGCCCCGTTGACCAAAAAGCATAGCCGTCAGGGTCAACAAGCCACCACCGCTTGCCGTCATGGTGGGTTCGGAAATAACCCTTCGCTTCAAACCGAAGTTCCTTCCAGCCACCCCAACGAGAGTAACTTTCAGGGAAACGCCTATGTGGCGCTGTTTCAAGTTGCGACTTCAAGCGCTCAATTAGTTCGCTTTCGGAGCGAGTTTTCGCTACCCAATCGTGAAGTGTGCTTTGCCCAAATTCGTCAAGGAGCGGTCCTTTTGGCAGCAAAGGCTTCGTCAACTTCGGCGGTTCATTAACAGTGGCGACGAAAGGCGTCAAGCACCAACGAGCAGGCTCTTCACTCTTTCGCAAAACTGTCAAGGTCATTCTGTCAACCTTGCGCAAGTCAACGACATCGCCGCCACACATCGGCTTGAGCCAAGCACCCTCACGCGGGTAGCGCCACCGATTTTGGTTGACGGCTTCAAGGGGAACTCTAATTCGTGCCTGACACTGGTTCAGCGCGCCGAAAACTAACCGAAATGCCGGACCGTTTTCGCCTTCCTGCAGTGTCAGCAGAAAGACGACCAAATACTTGCCGTCAAGGAGCATGTCAGCGGTCAGCCAATTCATGTTCGCGAGAGCCCCTTCGGGAAAGAAATAAGCCAACCCATCGCCAACATTCTCCGCGACATACCAAGTTGCACCTTCAAGCGGTGCTGGTCCATCCTCGCGAATGTTTCCAAGTTTTCTTTGCGGCTGCAAAACCAAATTGCCCACACTGCCACTCATCCACTTCCACCTCCCAACGCTGATCTCAGAAGGGCGGCTGCTGCCGAGCCGAAAAAGTCGGTTGGGCAGGAGCCCAACCCTCCAATGTTTTTGAACGGCTCATTGCGAACTTTGCAATTGTTCAATTCGCTTGCGAACTTCGTCGGTAAATTGCTGGTAGAGTTCGCGCCGCTCTTTAGGAGTGGCTTTAGCCGAGAACTGTTTCGCTGCAACGAACATTTCAACACGAACGGGTTCGCCGAATGTAACTCGGATTTTGCTCTTTCGCGGTAAAAACCGACCTTTCGGCAATGCCTCAAATGTGCCTTCAATTAACGCCGGCACGACTGGGACTCCTGTCTCAATTGCCAACAGACCTAATCCCGGCTTGAAAGGTTGCAACTTTCCTGTCACCGAGCGAGTGCCTTCCGGGAAAATGAGCAGCGGGTAACCTGCCTGCAAAATAGCAGCAGCAATTCGTAACCCTTCCAACGGGTTGACAGTTCTGTCAAAAGGCACGACTCGCAGGAAGGTGTGGAAGAACCATCCTTTGAGCCTCGTGTTGAAGAAGTAGTCACGAGCGCCCAAAACAAACAGGTTTTCCGCCCGCTCGCCCAACGCGACCATGACAGCGCCTGTGTCCATGTGTGATGTGTGGTTTGCAGCGATAATGAACGGACCGGAAAGGGGCAAGTTTTCAAGACCACTCGCTTCAAACTCAAACCAGCGTTCATAAACGCGCGTTAGCAACTTGCGCGTCAACCTGCGAACCCAGCGTTGGAACTTGGTCTCACGCATCCACCGTTCCGCTTCCTTGCGGATTTCGGGTTGAAGCAAGCGAGTGACAAGCAGCGCCGCACCATTTTCAGGCATAGCAACTTCAGGCACTGCACCGCCCAATCGTTCGGCAAGCAATTCCGCCAACTCGCCTACCGTTTGCGCCTCAGCAATCGCGCTTTCAGGCAGCGAAATTCGGAAGCGGGTTTCAAGCAATGCAGTCAACTCAACCCGCAACAGCGAGTCAATGCCAAGTTCGTCAAGCCGGGTCGTTTCGGTAATGCGTTCTTTAGGCTGCTTTGTCAAATGTGCAATCACGCCAGCAAGTTGCTCAACGAACGAACTGACGGGACGCGTGGCGCGGGGAGTGGGACGCAATATTCCTCGTCCCTCGTCCCTCATCCCTCGTCCCGTCACCATTGCCCTGACTGCGGCGCGGTCGGGGGCTAAAGCGACGGTCCTCGGCAAATCTTCGGTGACGATATGGATTTGCGCAATCCGCTGATATGAAGGCAACGATTGAGAGCGGCGTTGAACTTCCTGACGCACCCTTTGCTCAAACTCCTGCAACCGTTCTGGCGAACTTGCCCATTGCGGTTCGGGCACGATGACCAAATGCGGTCGTTCGCCCATCGTCTCTTCGTCCCAAACTCCGACGACGCACAATTCTTTAACACCTGCAATGCCAGCAAACTTGCGCTCCAATTCCTCAGGGTAGACATTTTTGCCTGCAGCGGTGACGATGACATCTTTGACTCGCCCAGTGATGTAAAGGTAGCCATCGCGGTCAAAACGCCCCAAATCGCCTGTGTGCAGCCAACCGTCACGCAACATTCTCTCAGTCGCTTCAGGGTTGCGGAAGTAACCGACGAACACATTTGGACCTCGCACCAAGATTTCGCCAACCCCGTGCTCGTCGGGGTTTGCGATAATGACCTCAACACCGGGCAGCGGTTTTCCGACAGAACCTCGTTTCGGTCGGTGCATCGGGTTGACAGTTACAACAGGCGATGCTTCTGTCAATCCGTAGCCTTCACAGAGCAAAAATCCCATTGCGGTGAAGTCGTCAAAGATGTGGGGTGGCAACGCTGCACCGCCACTGATGAGCGCGCGCAATTTGCCTCCAAATTGGCGGTGAACTTGAGCGAAAAGCGTCCGACCAATATTGCGCCCTGTCAAGTTGCGGACGAGCAAACTGAAGCGCTTGAGCAAGTTGAAGGTCAGCCAAGCCAATTTGCCCCGGCGGCGCACTTCAGCGTGAATGGCTTCATGCAAAATCTGGAAAACACGCGGGACACCTATGAGAACCGTGACGCCAACTTCCTTCATCGTTTCCATGACCGTGCGAGAACGCAGGTTTTCCGGGTAGGTAATAGTCGCGCCCGCCCACATTGCCACCAATAATTCGCCTGTGAAAGCAAAAGCGTGGTGCAAAGGCAAAAGCGAAAGGGCATGGTCGTTGTGCATCGGCGGCAGAACTTTCACGATGGCTCGCAAGTTGCTGATAAAGTTTCGGTGCGTCAACATCGCCCCGCGAGGCTCAACGGTTGGACCTGTGACGAAAATGATGGAAGCAACATCATCGGGACGGGGAGCGCGGAGCGCGTGACGGGGCAATGCATCGGGGCTTTCGGGAACTTCGGTCAACTCGCTGAACGAAAGCACAGGGATGTCAAGACCGACATCCCTCAGCGCGGAAGCGATGGGGTTGACAAAATTATCACTGACGATTGCTGCTTTCGCTTCAACGAATTTTGCGATTTCGGCGATGTCTTCAGGTCGCCACTGGCGGTCAAGGGGCACAACGGTTGCGCCAGCGCACGAAGCACTGAAATAAGCAATGACCCATTCGGGACAGTTTTCGCCGCACAAAATCACTCGGTCCGAATGACTGACACCTGACGCTATAAGCCTCGCTGCATTCATTTGCGCCAACCGATACAAATCGCCATAAGTGAATCTCACCCACTCACCTCGTCCCCCGTCCCTCGCCCCTCGCCCCCTTTGCTGAAGTGCCACTTTGTTCG
>Ga0209080_1001384_pt1 | contig 12277 bp, 10 predicted proteins | sample JNZ110809AmetaG_FD_184123 | JGI IMG/M metagenome (GOLD analysis project Ga0209080, IMG submission 184123) | Hot spring microbial communities from Jinze hot spring, China to study Microbial Dark Matter (Phase II) - JNZ 110809A (SPAdes) (version 3) ...
AATTGTCAAGCAAGCCTGTCTGCTTGAATTGCAACGGGGTTTGCGGCAGCCTTCAAGTTGGGACAAGGCTTACAAGTGAGGTGGAAGGGATGTCGCCCTCGGAACCACCGACCGAGTGGGCACCGTGTGATTTATGCGATGCTAACGACTGGAAGGTGCTCTTTACTGGGCAAGATAAAAGGCATCATGTTCCCGGCGAATTCGGTGTCACTCAGTGCCGACGCTGCGGTCACTTACAAACCAATCCTCGTCCTACTCGCGATGCCATCCTAACTTACTACCCTGCAACTTACACTGCTCATTCACTTTCGTGTTCTCGCATCAGTCGCTCCCTGCGTGATTTGAAATTGCTGGAAGTTGCGCGAAAGTTTGGTTTTTGTGGTAAATTGCTCTTACCAATTGCGACTTACCGCTTCCGCTGCATCGTGCCTTCACGGTTGAGCAAGGGGCGAGGCTTGTTGTTGGAAATAGGTTGCGGAGTTGGATGGTTTTGCAAGTTAGCGGATGCAATGGGATGGCAACCTGTGGGATTAGACATAAGCGACAGTGTGTGCCGGGAAGCAAGAGCGATTTGGGGCATTGCTGTTGTTTGCAGCGACAGCCTCCCATTACCTTTCAAACCGCAAACTTTTGATTTGGTTGTGCTTCGCCACACATTGGAGCATTTGTTCTCGCCCAAACGGGTCTTGAAGGAAGTCCATCGGGTTCTGCGGGAAGGCGGATGGGTTGCGGTGGAAGTTCCAAACGCAAACTCGCTGGGGCGAAAAGTTTTTGAAGAGAGATGGGACACTTGGGAACTACCACGCCACCTTCACCACTTCACCCCTAAAACTTTGAGGAAGGTTTTAGAACAGGCAGGCTTTCAAAACATCAAAATCGTCAGTGCTCGTCACAAACCGTTCCTTTTAGCAAACTCTTTGCTCCCCAAACGAAATCCGCTCGCTAAATTGGGGAGGATTCTACTGGGATTGCCAGCATGGGTTCTTTTGCCGTTGATGGTGGTTCGTCAAGAAGGTGAAGTGTTGCGGGCATGGGCTCAAAAATGACGGGAATGACACCTCTTCAAGACTTGACATCTGTTTCGTGAAGGAACCTCCACAAGGCTTCTGCAGCCTTTTTGGTCATGTGCGGGACTTTCGCCAGTTCGTCAACCGATGCTTTCATCATCGCCTCAATTGAGCCGAAATGTTGGAGCAATGCTTTTTTGCGGGAAGGACCAATTCCCGGCACTTCGTCCAAAATCGTTTGTAGAACTTTCTGAGCCCGCCTTTTGCGATGAAATTTGATAGCGAATCGGTGTGCCTCATCGCGAACTCGCTGAAGCAAATGCAACGCTGGGCTGTTGAATGGGAGCGCAATTGGCGCTTCGGAGTTTGGCACATAAAGCAATTCGCGTTCTTTCGCCAACGCAGCGACGGGGATGTCCAAATTGAACTCTTTGAGAACTTTGAGGGCAACCGAAAGTTGTCCCTTCCCGCCATCAACTAAAAGCAAATCGGGTAACTCAGCAAACTTGGGATCGCCTTCAAAGTAATGCTTAAACCTCCTCGTCAAAACCTCACGCATCGCGGCGTAATCGTCGGGGTGCAGTTTTCCAGTCACTTCGTCAATAGTCCATGCACCCTTGATTTTGAACTTACGGTATTCGCTTTTTGCTGGTTTTCCATTAACGAAAACGACCATTGAACCGACAGTTTCAACGCCCATCGTGGTTGAAATGTCGTAGCACTCAATCCGCTTCGGGGGAGAAGGCAAATTGAGGTGTGATTGAAGCGATTTGAGGGCGTATTCCCGAGTTAGTCTCTCCTGTTCTTCCCTGAACATTTCTTCCCGCAGGTTTTGCTTTGCGTTTCGCTCGGCGATCTCAAGCAAATCCCTCAAGACACCGCTTTTTGCTGTTCTAACCGTTACGGGTTCGCCTCGCTTTTCACTTAACCACTCCGCTATCAGGTTTGCGTCTTCAAGTTCAACCGGCAGCAAAACAATTTTGGGGATCGGAACGCCCGACGAATACCGCTGCTTTATGAAGGCTCCCAAAACCTCTGCGGCACTTTGCCCCTCGTTAACTCGCAAAACAAAATGCTGGTCGCCGAGCAACATCCCTCCGCGCACAAGTAGCATTTGCACACAACCTAAACCCATTTCGCTGGCAAAAGCGTAAGCGTCAATGTCTTCGCGAATCGGTAAGTGAACTGCTTGTCTGTCCGTCACGCTTTGAATTGCCTTGATTTGGTCTCGGATTTTCGCCGCCTTTTCAAACTCTTCTCGCTCAGCCGCTTCCCACATTTCGCGTTCAAGTTGTTTTATCACCTCATCCGTTTTGCCCTCTAAAAACCCACACATTTGAATCGCCCTGCGGCGATATTCTTCGGGGGCGATCGCTTTCACGCACGGACCCGAACATCGGTGCAAGTGATATTCAAGGCAAGCGCGAGGCAGGAACTTGCTTGTGTCCCGCCAAGGGCAGCCGCTTTTGCGGCGCTCGTTGACAACTGTGAGTGTGCGTATCCCGAAAAGGCGCTTCACCATCTCAACCGTCTCTCTCAGTGCCTTTCCATCCGGATACGGACCGAAGTAACGAGCACCGTCCTCTTTAGGCTGGCGCGTGATTATGAGGGCTGGGAAAGGCTCGTTGAGGGTAACTTTCAAGAACGGGTAGGCTTTGTCGTCTTTGAAGCGGATGTTAAAAGGCGGTCGGTGCAACTTGATGAGGTTGCACTCCAAAATAAGCGCTTCCTTTTCGCTCCGGGTTGTCAGGACTTCAATATCGGCGATTTTCGCTATCATGTCGCGGAGCCAAGGGCGAGTCGCGTCTTCACCGTGAAAATAGGAACGGACCCTGTTCCGCAAATTGATAGCCTTGCCGATGTAAAGAATGCGCCCATGCTTGTCCTTGAAAAGGTAAACGCCCGGCTCCTCAGGTAGGGCAGCAAGTTTCTCTGTCAAGGACAAAGACTGCTCTCTCATATCTCAAGACACCAAACTGCATTATGCGACGCTCGCACTCAACGCGATTTGAAGTTACGAACCGATGCTTCAACTGTGAGCCCCTTTCTGCCCGTAATAAGCCGTTGGTCCGTGTTTTCGGAAGAAATGTTTGTCAAGCAACGGTTTCGGGATAGGTTCAATTTGCGGGTTGATGGCTGAAGTGAACAAGGCGAGTTTGGCAACTTCCTCAAGGACGATGGCATTTTCAAGGGCTTTCAGCGGGTCACTTCCCCAAGTGAAGACTCCGTGATAGGGCACGAGAACTGCAGGCATCTCATCCGGGTCTATGCCCCGTTCCCGGAAGCACTCAACAATGACTTTGCCAGTATTGAGTTCGTAGTTTTCGGCGATTTCTTCGGCTGTGAGCATGCGAGTTAACGGAACTGTGCCGTAAAAGTAGTCAGCATGGGTTGTCCCGAGACAAGGCAGTTCCTTGCAAGCCTGAGCCCAAGCGGTCGCGTAAGGGGAGTGAGTGTGAACGACACCGCCGACAGTTGGAAATTCACGGTAAAGCAACAAGTGGGTTGGCGTGTCCGATGAGGGGCGCAGATTGCCATCAACCACTTCCCCTGTTTCAAGCGACAAAACCACGATATCTTCGGGTTTGAGTTGGTCGTATTCAACACCGCTGGGTTTTATCGCCATTACGCCTTCGTTCCTATCAACTCCGCTGACATTGCCCCAAGTCAGAATCACAAGCCCACTTTCGCCCAGTTTCCGGTTAGCGAGGCAAACGATTTCTCTCAACTCACGAAACTTCACATCTCACCAGCCCTCACTTTGTCGCGAATGTCAAGGAGTTCCTTCATCAAGTCGTAAAGGTTGTCGGTGTAGTTTTGAGTGCCGAAGATGTCGTGGAGCCTTCGGTAGAGCCTGTAAAGTCGGTCGTAGATTTTGACATGGCGAGGGTTGGGGACATACTTTTCGTCCTTAACGCCCGTCATTTTCTCCAGCGCCTCTTGGAAATTGTCGTAACCTCCGTTCTCCTTGCCAGCGACGACGGCACCGGCAATCGCGGCACCGAGAGCGCAAGTTTGGCTGCTGCGCGCAATTTCAATGGTTCGGTTGAGGACATCAGCGTAAATTTGCATGACGAGCGGGTTCTTCTCAGGAATGCCGCCGCAAGCGATGATCCGATTGATCTTCACTCCATACTCCTCAAACCGTTCCATAATGACACGAGCGCCGAACGCGGTCGCTTCAATCAGTGCTCTGTAAATTTCTGCGGGTTCGGAGTGAAGTGTCAACCCGACAATTAACCCAGTGAGTCGTTGGTCAACGAGGATTGTCCTGTTACCGTTGTGCCAGTCAAGAGCGAGCAACCCGCTTTCTCCGGGAAGCAAGTTTTTCGCCTTCTCGGACAAAGCCTCGTGCGAACCTTCAATTTCGCCCCAAGGCTTGATTTCACGCACGAACCAGTTGAAGATGTCGCCGACAGCGGATTGACCTGCTTCAAGTCCATGATAGCCGGGCAGAACCGATTCGGGAACGATCCCGCAAAGGCCGGGGATGTCAGGCAGGGGTTCTTCAAGCGGCCAAACAGTGATGTCGCAGGTTGATGTCCCAATGATTTTAACAAGTATGCCGGGAGCCACTCCCGAACCGACGCCACCGAGGTGAGCGTCAAATGCTCCGATAGCGACAGGAATGCCTTCACGAAGCCCCAATTTTTCAGCCCACTCTTTTGTCAAGCCGCCAGCCTTGTGACCGATGTGGTAGGCTTTATCGGGCAAAGTTTTCCGAACCTTCAGCAAAATTGGGTCAAGGGAAGCAATGAACTCTTCGTCGGGATAGCCACCCCAAGATGGGTTGAACATGCCTTTATGTCCAGCAGCACAAATGCATCGCTTCAAAACCGACGGGTGCGTCGTCCCAGTTAAGAGCGCAGGGATCCAGTCGGCGATTTCAACCCAAGTGTAGGCTGCCTCGTAAACTTTGGGAGCAACTTTTGAGCAGTGCCAAATTTTCGCCCAGAACCACTCGGAGGAATAGCGACCACCATACTTGGCAAGGTAATGTGGGCGCATTTCTGCGGCTTTCTGGGTTATCGCTTCAGCCTCGGCGAAAGATGTATGGTCCTTCCACAACCAAGCCATCGCATTAGGGTCATCCTTAAACTCGTCGTAAAAAGCAAGTGGCGTCCCATTCTCGTCAACAGGAAGGGGAGTGCTTCCAGTCATGTCAACCCCTATGCCAATCACATCTTCGGGAGAAAAGTCCTTGCAATTTGCCTTCGCCGCTTCAATCGCTTCCTTGACACAACCTTCTAAGCCTTCAACATAGTCCCTTGGGTCTTGCCGGGCGAGGTGAGGGTCTTTGGGGTCAACAATCACTCCATCCTCGCCGCGTTTGTAATTCCACACACTCGTTGCGACCTCTTCGCCATCTTCAACCCGAACAATAACTGCCCGAACCGAATTCGTCCCGAAGTCAAGCCCAACCGTGAATTTGCTCATGGACTCTCCCTCCTTCCTTTGCTGTGCCTACCACCTGTCAAACGACGGCTTTTGGAATTATAGCCCTTTTGTCAATGGTGTGCATATGAACTGGAGCGGTAACTTGAAGGACAGTTTGTGGCAGACTTTGCATTGCATCAAATAGCAACACTAACTTGGTCTGAGCCGTGCGTGTCTTGCTGGAATTTTCAAAGGAGGGTAAAGGCGATGGACGAGGTTGCAAAGTTGTTTGAAGGCTTGAGAGTTGCAGATGTGTCTGATGGGATGGACGCAGTCGGGCTGCGAGATGTTGGGTTGGTGGACAGGGCAATCAGACCAATTTGGAAAGGGGTGAGAATTTTCGGACGGGCAATTACGGCAAGATATGTTCCAACCAATGAGGTCGTCCCGACAATGTCGCCCGAAGAGTATGCCGAATACTCGCGGCGATGGTACGCCGAAAAGTGCCCTTACCCTTTCCTGCAAATTGCTCAACCGGGCGATGTCCTTGTGCTTGACCTGAGTGGGCTTGAAGTTGGATTTTGGGGCTCAAATGTGGCGCTTGCCGCCAAGAAAGCAGGCATTGTTGGTGTCATCATTGATGGTGGCTGCCGAGATACTTACGAAGTTGAGAAACAGCGTTGTCCAGTCTGGGCGCGACATGTGGCGAGGACAACTGTGATTGGAAGGCTTGAATTTGCTGGCTTAAACGAAACGATAAATTGTGGCGGCGTAAAAGTTCGTCCCGGTGACATAATCGTCGCCGATGACGATGGCGTTATCGTCGTGCCAAGAGAAGTCGCACCCGAAGTCGCAAAATGGGCACGAAAGGAACTTGAAGCCGATAAGCAAGCGAGGCGAAAACTTTACGAAGAACTCGGGATGCCTTTTGATGAAACCGTTTAAATCTCGGAGGGTCTAACTTCTGCCTGACCGAAGAAGGTGCAAAGTAACCCTGTCAAGGCTTATTCAAAGGTGAACTGAAATGCGGCTGAGGGAATTGATTGCCAACTTATCAACGGCGAAATTGTTTGGTGACGATGTTGAAGTGACGGACATAACCCATGACTCACGCAAAGTTCAATTGGGGTCGCTCTTCGTTTGCCTGAAAGGCTTGAAAGTTGACGGACACGACTTTGTGAGAGATGCGCTTCAAAGAGGTGCTGTCGCTGTCGTCGCTGAGAGGGAAGTCCCAACTGACGGCAAACCGCTGGTGCTCGTTCCAGATACAAGGGAAGCATTAGCATGGCTTTGCCACCGCTTTTACGGCGAACCGACGAAATCGTTAACGGTCATTGGCGTAACTGGGACAAACGGCAAAACGACAACGACCCACCTAATTGCTCACTTACTCAATGCCGAATTCGGCAAAGACGCTGAAATTGCCGCTGTGCTTGGAACCGTCGGTGTCAAGTGGTGCGGTCAAACTTGGGAGACAGACCAGACAACTCCTGATGCGCCGGAACTTGTCCGTTGGCTCGCAAGGCTTCGCGATGAAGGAGCAAAGTTCGTCGTCATGGAAGTTTCGTCTCATGCTCTGGCTCAAAGGCGAAGCGACGGGATTCTCTTTGACGCAGCCGTTTTCACCAACCTTTCCCGCGACCACCTTGACTTTCACGGCGACTTTGAAAACTACTTTGCAGCAAAAGCGCGTCTGTTCACTGATTACGCCGAAATCGCTTTGCGAAATGGGAAAGCATTTCACGCCTTCATTAACGCTGATGACCCTTATGGTCATCGGCTATTAACGATGTGTCCTGCGCCGAAAACAACTTATGGCTTTGGTGAAAATGCTGACTACCGTGCTGTTGATTTACGACTTTCGCCTTCGGGCACTCAATTCGCCGTCATAACTCGTCCCTCGTCCCTCGTCCCTCGTCCCTTGTCAATTCGTTTGCTTGGTCGCTTTAATGTCACAAATGCCCTTGCAGCCATTGCTGTCGCTCGTCATTTTGGGGTTTCGTGGGGGACGATTGCGGATGCCCTTCCAAAGTTCAAAGCACCGCCGGGACGGCTTGAGATTGTGGATGAAGGTCAATCTTTCACGGTCGCCGTTGATTACGCCCATACTCCTGACGCCCTTGAAAAAGTTTTGTTGACAATTCGGGAGTTGACGAAAGGTCGCGTTATCGTTGTCTTCGGTTGCGGTGGTGACCGCGACCCGACGAAGCGCCCCGAGATGGGACGAATAGCCACTGAACTCGCCGACTACACCGTTATCACCTCTGACAACCCGCGAACAGAGGACCCACTCAAAATCATTGAACAAATTGTCAAGGGCGTTAGGAAAGGCGCTGCTTACCATGTTGAACCAGACCGCAGGAAAGCGATTTTCCACGCAATCTTTGCAGCGCAGCCCGGTGATTTTGTCCTGATCGCTGGTAAAGGGCATGAGACTTACCAAATCGTCGGCACGCAAAAGTTGCCTTTTGATGATAGGGAAGTGGCGCGAGAGGCTTTAAAGGAAAAAGGGGCAAGGAGCATGGGACAAGGGACAAGTGTTGAAGCAGGAGGCTCAAGTTCATGAGGCAATCACTTTGGCAGTTTCTCAAAGATGCATTGGCTAAACTTGGGCGCGTTGAATTGACCGCAAGGCGAGCGGTTGAAGGGACACTGACGGGGCGGCACAAGAGCCCGTTTCGGGGGTTCTCCGTTGAATTTGCCGAACATCGTCCATATTTCCCCGGCGATGACCCAAGATACTTGGACTGGAAAGCCCTTGCCAAACTTGACAAATTGTTTGTCCGTCAATTTGAGCAAGAGACGAACATGCGCTGTTATTTGCTGCTTGATGCGAGTGGTTCTATGGGCTATGGCAGCACTAACGGGAGCAAACTTGACTACGCGGTGAAAATTTCAGCGCTTCTCGCTTACCTTGTTTTGCGCCAAGGGGATGCGATTGGCTTAGCAGTGTTCAGTGAGCGATTGAGGAGGTTTATTCCCGCCCGCAGGTCATCATCGCATTTGCAGGTCATCTTGGAAGCGCTTGAGCAGGTTAAACCTGAAGGACAGACTCACTTCCGGCGCGTTATTGAGGAGTTATCCGCACTGCTGAAACGCCGTTCCCTGTTGGTCATCTTGTCCGACCTATTGGACGAAGATGAGGCGTTGTCAATGGCACTGCACTACTTGCAGCGCCGCGGTCACGACACCTTAGTGTTTCACATTCTTGACCCCGATGAGTTGCAACTTCCTTTCACGATGCCGTCAATGTTCGTTGACATGGAGGAGCCAACTCGCTTGCCGGTTGACCCTGAAGGTCTGCGTTCGGCATACAAGCAAAGGGTTGAAAGGTTTTTGAAGGAGTGCAGGGAGAAATGTGGACAAGCAGGTGCTCATTACTTCAGGCTCACCACCGACACCGATGAGGCGAGCGCTTTAGGGCTTTACTTAGCATGGCGCTCCCGAAGAGGAACTAAGTTCAACGGATTGTCACGCGGAAAGACCTTTGCGGGCTGACGGTTGCTCGGTAGCCTCCACAGTAGACATCAATCGTCAACTCATAAGTTCGCCGCTGTGCCCCCAAAGGTGTCAAGTAAATCCACGCCGTCAAAGACTGTTGTGACGGCAAGCCCGGGAAAGTCAAGCGGATACTTCTCGGTGTCCGAGTCGGAGGGTAAATTGTGGCAGGTTGTGTCCTCACTTCCGCGTTTTCAACTATCTCGCCCCTTAAAATGACAACGCAGGGGTCTAAAGGAACTCGCTCGGCGTTAGTGACGACGAGAAGCAAAGGAATTGGCTCACCAGCGGTATATTGATTCCTCGCCAAAATCGCTTGAGCCGTTACCAAGGCTGACTCGGGGACTTCAGAAGTCGGCGCGACAGTGGGGAGGACAAAGAAGCGGAAAACGACGAGCATGAAGACAGCAATTACTGCTCCCCAAGTTAACGCTCTGGTTATCGGGTTTGCCAAAGCAACTTGCCACGCCGGAGGTTGAAGGTTTGGAAGGTTTTCCGGGCAAGCCCAGAAATGATCAGGTTCGGGGATGTGGAAGCGACCAGTCTCATCACCGAAAGTGAATCGGATTCGGTTATTAGTGCATTCCCAAGTCACTGTATCGGCGAATTTGCAATAGCGGCATTTCCTCAGGTTTTCCCCACACCTTGGACAACGGATAGTTGTCGGTTGCGGGGTGAAAATAAGCCCGCACTGCGGACACCGCCACAACAATGTCGGTTGTTGTTGAGCCGTCGGTGTGCCTGCCGGCTGCTGCATCACACCCACCTCCAAAGGTGGGAAAAGTCAAACAGGTCATTGACATTATGCCATGTCAAGGAACGAATTGCACTATTCCAACACCGTATGCGGGAATCCGAACCTTGACGAGGGGATTAGGGGGCAATTCAGTGTAACTCGGGGTATCGCGACCTTGCAAAACTCTCACCCTGACAGTTCTCATCCGTTCAACCCCGACTGCCTCTAAAGTGACATCAGCGACATTTGGGCTTGTGTTCACCAAAAGGACATTGTTTGCGGTTGGAGTTTTCCCGGCGAGAATAAGCAAAGGTGCAAAATTGGTCGCAGATGTAACTAAGGTTGCTCCTGTGGGGAAGTAAGTGTTGCAAGCCCAAATTGACCAGTAGGTTGGCTGCGGGGTTCCGGAATCATCCAAAAGTCCCCAACCATCACCTGCAAGTTTGTAATGCACCAATGTCTCGCATTTTCCTGCCATTTGCACGAACAACGCCGCAAGCCAAGACGCTCCAAAGTTGTTGGAGACCCGCTCGTCGGCAGGTTTGCCGTCTTTCGTGCGAACCGAATTAGGAGCGCACTCGGTTATTTGCAACGGAACACCCGATGGTGGGTAAATCTGCCTCAACCATTCGTCAAGACGATTGAGCGGGATTTGGTCCGGCAAATCCGCACTTACGGTCTCGCGAGCAGCCCTCATCAATTCCTCGTCACTTATGCTGGCGTTGTGTGCGCCGTAAAAGTGCAGCGTGAAGAAGTCTGGGCGAGGAGCCCTCGCGAAAAGCAACTGCAATTTCTCCCTCCAAGCCCCACGCTCTCCCCATCCACCAACTTGAACTGCCGGGGAAACTTGTTTTATCGCTTCCCTCAAGGCTGAAAAGTAAATTGCCAAAGTCTCCGGGCGCAATTGGAGCGGAGGTTCGGAGGGGCGTTGAAACAACTCGTAAAGTTTCACTGTCGGAAGCAACCTTTGAACCCAGAAAGTCACTTGTTGCTGGAACGCACCGGAGGGAAGGTCTTCCGGTTTCAATGGGGAAAGGGCAACGACGGGGACCATGTTGAGCCGTTGGACTTGAAGTGCCCAAGACTGAACCAATTTTGCCGAAGTCTCAAAATCCCTTTGAACTGTCAAGTCGTTGATGAGAAGCCTTGCCCATCCTAATCTCAAATCGGCGATGCGCTTCCTAACGGTTGGGTTTTGAAGCAGCGAGATTGCTTTTTCGTCCCAACAAGCACCCCATCTCAGCAAATTTGTCAACTGTTCTTGCTGGAAATCAACCACCGCTCGGACGCTCACTGTCGGCACAGAAGGGGCAGCGATTTCGGTTGCCAATTCGTCCAAGACGAAGAAGAAAGGTTGAAAAGGTCCGATCCTTTCAATTCGCAGTTCCTTCAAGTATCGGACGAAAACGGTTACCGGCGTCCCCTCTTCGTCGCGAAACGCATCCCAACTAAGGTGAACTTGCTGCCAAGTGTTGGGAGGCGAAAGTTCAACCTTGAAGAGCCGCTCAATCCCTTGTCGCTCAGTGACAAGGACAAAACTGACCGAAATTTGACTTCCATCACCTACCCACCAAAAAGTCAAGCCTTGCGATTTCTTCGCCGATAATTGAGCCCCGTCTAAGGGGAAAACGAACCTACCCCATTCGCCCCGTTCAGCCCGCCTCCAAACGAACAATCCCGCTCGTTTGCCCCCCTCTGGCGGAGTTAACGAAGTGGTTGTCAAGTGAACAAGAGGCATGTCCGCTCCCTCAATTTGCTTTGTTTGAACGAACCACTGCTTGATGCCTTGCTCAAAGTCCTCAAGCACCCAAAGTTCTTGAGAGGGGTTTGAAACGACGGGTGTAAGCATCAGGAGAATCAATCCCAATGACCATTTACCTTCCCACTTCATTTGCCCATCTCTCCCCCGTTTTCGCATCAAGTTTCTCAAAGGCGCCCCAGTGGGGCTGCGAGTTTTTCTTCCTTTACCGCCAAAGGTCGCCCCGACAGTTCCGATATGGCTTGCATGACTTTCAGGGCGAAGGCTTCCAAAGATTCACGCCGTCCATCTCCTTCAAACCACAACAACTCTCCAACTTTCACTCGCAACTGTGCGGGTCTCGGAAAGAATTTTCCTTTCGGCATCAAGAATTCACTTCCGAAAATCGCAACGGGCAGAACCGGCGCTTTGCTCCATGCTGCCAACAAAGCCACACCCAACTCGGGTCGGCGTAATTGCCAATCGGGGTTTCTCGTCCCTTCAGGGAATATTACAAGGCAACGCCCTTGCCGCAAAAGCGAAACGGCTTTTCGCAACGCACGCCTGTCAGGTTCACCGCGCCTTACGGGAAATGCTCCTAAAGTTCGGATGAGGGCAGCAAAGGGTGGAAACCGGAAAAGTTCCTCTTTCGCCATGAAAGTCAATGGGCGGGGAAACGCACATCCTAAAATCACTGGGTCTAAAGTTGCTGTGTGGGTAGAAGCGATAATCACACCTCCCTCGCTCGGCAACCGCTCTACCCCTTCCACTTTCAATTTGCAAAACCGAAAAGCAAGGAAACGACAAAGATACCAGCCAAGCCAGTAGAGAGCGTTCATGCGGTCAGCCATCGCTCATCCCGTTACTAAGTTTGTCGCTGCTTTCGCAGAAGTTTACAGGTTCACTTCGTCACCCCTCAAC
>Ga0209080_1001389_pt1 | contig 12247 bp, 4 predicted proteins | sample JNZ110809AmetaG_FD_184123 | JGI IMG/M metagenome (GOLD analysis project Ga0209080, IMG submission 184123) | Hot spring microbial communities from Jinze hot spring, China to study Microbial Dark Matter (Phase II) - JNZ 110809A (SPAdes) (version 3) ...
ATCAAAGGATATAAACAAACACCAATACAAAAAGACAATAAAACCAATACAAGAATCAACACTTCACTTCTACTCATCCCACAAACCCCTCAAAACATTCACATAAACCCATATAAACATTTTCAACTTTTACGTGAAATTATATACATCATAAATTTTAGATGATTCGACATTTGATATGTACATGTGAAAAACTGAAATTCTGCAAATTAATAAAATGGAGGAGGCGCTTTTGTATGAACAAAATTTATGTTTTTTGGTTTAATTACGTTTATCATCATCTCAAGTTCATGTGGATAATAATGTCCTGAGGCTCTCATTAAATACGCTTGTACTCCAAGCTTATAGAACCAATTCATTATGGCTTTATATTCTTGGGCTTCTTCAATCCTTGGCTCTGGCTCGCTTAGCACAGTAGCAGAATTTTTTGGTAGAATGCCTGTATCTTTTAGATCCCTAAGTACATCTATTACCTCGTGATATGATGCTATTAAAATTGAGTTATCATCAAGTTCTGTGATATCTACTGTTTCAAAGCATGTCAATGTTTTCACATAGTTAATGAGCACTTTTGGTTTTGCTGAAAAATTTGCAGCTACATTTATAAGTTTGTCTACTGCTGCATCCATGAGTTTAGCGGCACTTTCTGAAGCAATATAAATGTTTTTTCCACTTTCCAAGGCCAATTTATCTAGGGTAATTACATACTCTAAATCGAGTGGATGTATGGTTACAACAATTAGGGTATGTGCATTAAATACCCTCTTGAGCATGGCTTCCTCTTCAACCGGTGAAATTGGAGCCCTAATAGAGCCTAGGTTTGTTCCTTCAATTATAAGCCTATCAACCTTAATGTCTTTATTTGCATTTATATACTCCAGCATGCTTATTCCACCATGAATCTTTTCAAATTTCTCTCCCCTCAGAAAACCCTCAACTCTGAAGTCTCCAGTGTAGAGTATTGTTTCGTTGCTTCCAAAGTATAGGAAGGCATAGGCTGGATAAGCACTGTGTGACACTGGAAGTGGCATAACATTGTTTTTATCGATTTCAAAGGGTTTGAGTTCTTCAAGTCTAACATAGTATCTTCTTGGAACCATTGAGAACCATGTTGGTGAATTACGCCACTTCTCTTCTAAAACTTCGTAGATGCTTGAACTTGGTAGGTAAACAGCAATTTTTAATGGAATATTTGAGAGCAGACCGAGGTGATCTAGGTGCATATGTGATATGTAAATGGCGTTAGCTCCCTCATACCATTCTGCTTTTGGTACAGCACCTATTTCTCTAAGCTCCTTTAGACCTTTAGGAGTTATGAAACCTCTATAGAATCTTTCCATAATGTCGAATCTTATTCCTTGGTCAAATATCAATAATCGATCTCCATCTTCTATTCTAATGAAGTTTCCCCCTATGCTTTTTGCTCCACTTAGAATTTTTACTTCAACCATACTCTCCCTTCACCACTAATTATGTATCTTATTTAGGCCAGAGGATATATCGCTTCTCAACTTTTTCAAAAACCTTCCAGTTCATCGTTTCTAGAGGGTTCCTAAACTTGAGGAGCTTAGGCGAGCTACTTTTAACATCATATACTATGTAAAGCCAGTAGTTGTCTCTCTCTTTCTTAGCTAGTTCAGCTTCATCGTCTGTGAGTTCACCATACACACTTGAACCTGCGTGACCTTTGACTTCAATCTTTCTAACTTCACCCGTTTTAGGATCAATGCTCTTAATGTCATAATGTTCACTTGGTGGAACGGTTGCAGCGATCCTACCCTCATTTGCTTCAATCTTTAAAACGAAATTGATGGCTTCCTCCTCAATAACGCGCTTAACATCTTCTGGTGGTTCAGCTTCTTTAGGTGGTCCAGTGATAAACTTTATACAGCTGAAAGGTTCGGAAAGTTCAATTTTATAATCATATTCTTCAGGCCATTCATCCTGGTCTCTGATTCCATCTCTCACAAGGTTGATTCTGTAATTGATTACTGGAGAGAGAGAACTATTTAAGGCTTTCCTAATGTTTGACACGATTGAAGCTTTAAGATTGGTTGATAGACTTGGATAATCTCCATCGGAAACGCCTATACACTTAGATAAGGCCTTTGAAATTTCCATAATTAACTCTGCGCCTCTTAGAACTTTACTACTATTATAGTAGACACCCACCGGCTCTTTGTAAATGGTGACGTCTTTATACGTTACTTTTAGGTTTACTAAGAGTAGCATATCTTCAATTTCACCAAATGAAACGAGGGTTACTGGAGAAAAAGTTTTTCCAGTGTAAAGTAAACCGAAGAAGTCGTCGAGTGTGTTTAAGGTCTTTGGCATCTCAAGACCGCGGGCGGCTTTAAGGTTGCCATCACTATCTTCCTGTATAGTGAGTCCTATGAGTTGTGCAGCACTTTTTACTAGGGTCTTAAATCCATTAATAATTTTTTGGGGATTGCTAAAGCCAATGGCTCTGGGGCCTATTTCGGCCTCTTCTCTTGTCTTTGGCACATACAGTACACTTTTGCTCTTCAGCTCTTTTTCTATTTCACGTCTAGCTGCAAGTATTCTTTCCACAAGTTTTTCAAGACCAGCTTTTCCCTCTTTAATAAAGGTTTGAATAGCCTTATACTCTGTAACCCTCTTGAAGGCTTTCTTTTCCTTTTTCTTCTCAAGAACAACTTGAGGTGGCGCTTCAAAGATTTCCTCACCCTCACTATACCATAAGACTTCTTCGCCTGTGAACGGTCTCGGTTTGAGTTCAGCTCTCTTCAAATTTATGAGTTTAGAGTACATAGAGTTTAAGGCAGCTTCATCAGCGACATTGTCCATGAAGACTGTGTAGGCTTCGACATCTCTCTTCTGTCCAAGCCTCCAGACACGGCCTATTCTCTGCTCAAGCTTGATAAGGCTCCAAGGAATCTCGTAATTGATAAGTATATTTGCAACTTGAAGGTTCACTCCCTCAGCAACAACATCCGTTGCTATTAGAAGCCATGCCCTTGGGTCTTTTTCAAACCTCTCTTTAATTCTTTGAAATTCGATTTCATTACGCGTTTCATCAGAGCTCAATTTTAAAATGCATTCTTTCCATTTAGGTTGTCTACGTGTAAATTGTTCAATAAGGTATTGAAGCGTATCTTTATACTCAGTGAATACAACAGCTTTAAATCCTTGTTCTGAAACCCATTCTAAAAGTGTATAGAGCGCATTAAGCTTGGTGTCACAAGTCTCCATTATCCTTTTAGCCATATCTCTAAGTTCCTCTATTTTAGAGAGATCTTCTTCGCTAAGTAGAGTAGATGATTCCTCAAGGAATTCATTGAATATTTCTTCAGGATCCCTCTCATCATATTCATATTCTTCGTAACCAGTCCTAAAGAAAGATTGTACAGATGCAACAAGCTCCCTAAGCCTAGCTTCATTTACTCCAGCTCTCCTAGCTAACAACCTTTGCATAGTTGTATAAGCTGAGTAGGGACTTGAAGAAGCTCTCTTAAACACGAGAACAGTTAGGAGCGGTATAACTTTTTCATTAATTAAACCTCTCTCATAAGCGAACTCGATGAGTTTGCTCCTAAGAAAGAAAACTAACTCCTCAACAAACTTCTTTTCAAGCCTGCTTGCTTTAACTAGACATGCATAGAATCTAGCTGGCGGAAATATGCGTCTTCCCTCATAAATGTTGTTAACGTCTTCCTTTCTCCTCCTAAAGAGTATTGCACCATGGGTTGCTTCATAAAACCGTCTGGTGTCAAGCTCCCTCCAATTCACTAAGAAGGGGTCTAAAAGCTTAAGTCTCTCAATATAATCTCTAGGATCTCCTCTATGAGGTGTTGCAGAGAGAAATAGGATATTTCTCTCGGGGTGAGCTTCAATCAGCTTCTTCCCAATATTAAAAAACCTCTTAGTTTTATAACCGAACCTATGGGCTTCATCAACAATTATCAAATTCCATGGAGCTTCAATTACCCTTTTAAGGTGCTTCTCCCTCTTCAATAAATCCATCGAAGCAATATAGTACCCTTCAGGGAAGCTCTGTGCTTCAAATATTCGAATAGACCAACGTTCCAAATGATGAATCTTTGATGTGGGAATACCCATCCTAATAAGCTCCTTACGCCATTGCTGGACGAGAACCCTAGGCACAATTATGAGAATCTTCTCAGCTCTGCCAATAGCCTCTAGATATCTTGCAATGGCTATCGCCGTAACTGTTTTTCCAAGACCTATCTCGTCAGCTATAAATGCTCTAATAGGCACCCTTAGAGCAAGCCTAGCTATCACCTCATGCTGATGAAGGTAATGCTCAGGAGGATTATCCCTTGAAGTGTGGAGAAACGGCGCCATCAGTGGGTGAATACTGAACCTATCCAGTAGACAACTGATGAATCCTTCCACAGCATCTCTAAGATATCGAATCATCCCAACCCCCATTACTAAAGTTTAAAAAGAACTTAAACACCTTTAAGGAATTATTCCAGTATAAGCATCCCACAAATTTGCGTTTAGATACTTCAATTTGCACTTCAACCTCTCCTAACCTTCAACTTGAAGTCGGCTTTATCTGCAAGAACACTAAACACCGTTATCTTATCTCCATCTATTATTACTGGCTCTTCAATTCTTATTGAAACTGCAACATCCATCGGAAATGATCTAGCTAAATCAGATAACTTTTGGATAATAAGCTCAGAAACCTTAACATCCACACTTGAACCATTCACAATTATATTGCTGCCAAATTTAATGCTAAAGTCAACTACTGCTTTAGCACCAAGCTGAACTATCTTTCTCAAGGCCATCTGAGAGTACATCATATCACTTAATGAGATTTCGACAAGCTTGGCTCCCACATATTTTAGATCAATCCTCTTCACAATAACCTCTTCTTCCAAACTCCTAATGTTTATTGATAAGCTGCCCTCTTTAATGTATCCGTCTAAACCTTCAGCCACAATCTTAAGTGTGCGTCTCCCGGCTGCAAGTGGACCAATTTTCCATTTAGCAGTAAACGGCGGTCTTCCAGAGGATGGTTCAACTAATCCTTCATCAGGCCTAAGCTTAACATTCACATTATATCCTCCTATAGATTGTATGGACACTTCTACTTCGATGCTGCTACCTTCATTAACCTCAATTATGCTCGGCTGAACGTTAACCATAAAGCCTCGCTCTACAACCTCCTCAACCCTATGAACCACACCCTCCTTGAGGATGTCAACCCATCCAGGCTGACCTTTTATGTCTTTAAGCTTAAAGCGTTGCCCCTCAAACTCAACTTCATACCAGATTGTGTGGAGCTTTCCACCCTCCGCAAAATGCTTCTCTTCTAATAGCAGTCTATTAACAAACTCTTCGGCTGCGATGGTGAGAGGCAATATTTCAGCGGAATCACTTATATGTCCAGGATCATCCGCTTCCCTGCTTTCAATCTTCTTCCAATATATCTTTCCAGCCATTTTAACACCAATGTTAAGCCCCCTCAAACCTTCACGGATAGCCTCTTCAATAACACTCCTCTTTGTGAAGGGTGCAGCCGTATTTTTGAAGAAGACCTCGAGAATTTCACGAAACTCTCTTGGCTTATTACCGCTAGCTAAATCCCATCCCAACAGTCCTTTAAGAAAACTTGTTAGTTCATCGAAGCTTATCCTCCTCCGCATCTTAGGACCTGTTGTTGGGTCTTCAAGAGCTGCTTCAACTTGTTCTATAATTGAATCTAACGACGTAGCAACAGTATATCTGATTGCATCCCGCCCATCCTCCATCCTCGGGTAGGCTATATATGTTAAGGCGTAGAGTAACTCTCCCTCAAGTTTATTCTCAAATTCTTGTATATATTGTCTGAGCTTCCCCTGCCTAATCTTAACCAACTCTTCATCTCCTTGAAGAAGCTCCTTCAACTCTTTACTGATCTGTTCAGCAGCTTCAAGCTTAGCAGCATAGGTAAGCATCTTTTCGAAATCGGCTTCAACCCTAGGCAGAACTACAGCAACAGTATTTATACACGTCCTTCTACCACCTCTATACTTCAATACTACGTCCTCAACCTCCTTTCCAGATATACTGTTCTTTGGCTTAACAAATACAACAAGCCAGTGTTCCGGTTTATCTTCTATCTCTGGAGAACCGTAAATTACGTCACCATATCCAATTATCCGCGTTTTCTTCTCACTAAAGAGAAAAGGCTCCCATTTAAGACGTTCACCTCTCTTCGGCTTCTTTACTAATAGACCACCAGCATACCTCGCTATACATTGATAAAGAGTTAATCGCGGACCACTAAGTATCTCCTCAGCCCTTTTCTCAATTAAATCTGTTATGGGCAAATATGGATCAAACCAATATCTACCTTCTTCGCAATTCAAGTGACTCAAACGTGTAACCATTTCATCTAAGATGCTCTCTATATCTGGAGGTTGCAAACCGTTTAAGGAAAATGTTTCTGGGTCAAAAGTCATGAGAGCAATGTCTCTTAGGGTTGGAAAAGTTCTTAATGGGATCTTAAATGTCTCATAAGTATAAACTTTAAGCAGAATGGGCAGCGCCGTTTTAAGGGCAAGCATAGGTTTGCTGCATTCACCTATTGCTCTAAGCCTCCCATCTTCATCCACAATATCCTTTGAAGCTACATCTCTGAACTCCTTACGGCTCTCAGTTAAAACAGAGTTTCTTATATCTGGATCCCTTATATCTATGTGCCAAGGCATGATAAAGGTTGAATCATCAACACCCCTAATGACTCTTCTAATAACCTTCCTCGTAATCCTGATGGCATCTCTAGTTCTCCTAAGGTCTCTATTCCTCGAGATAAACTCTTGGAGAACTTCAATATACTTTGGATGAAAAGGATAAGTGTCTTTTGCTGAAAAAATTCTCCCAGATTCTTCAAGTGAATACTGCCAATCGGACTCTGAACCGAAAAGCTGCGGATACTCCCTATATACTGAGTGTAAAAGATCTCTAGCTTTGCTGGCTTCATCTTCAGGAATCTCCTGAAATATTCTCCGCTTAAGTATCTGAACAACATCTGTTGGTGTAACAGGTGTAATAACTTTGGTAGTCTCCCTATGAAGCTCATCATAAACTCTTTTAGCAAGACCAGCATAAATATCCTCTTCAATTAACTGATCACCCCTTCGCTCTATCTGGAGGGAAACTAACATAGCAACCCTTGGGCTTCTCTCAACAGCTCTAGCGAGATAACCTATAAACATTATAATGTTTTCAGCATATCGCTTCAACTCCTCAGCCCTACTAACCGTATATATATGTGGGAGAATTTCATCAATCAGTATGAGTACAGGCCTATTAGGTTCCTTCAAGATGTTTATCAAAATGTCTACCGTGGGGGGATGAGCATCCGGACTATCCAATTGCATAACCTTTGCGTAGACTCCAAGCCTATAGGCAAGCATCCCCCATAAAGTTTTAATTGTAAAACCACCCTCAACATGTGGAGCTTTAGGGGTTGGAGCAAATTTCGACCTTGTACCATCTATAATGATTACCAAGGGCTTTATGGTGGCTACTCTAGCGGCAAGACGTTCATTAACCTTTACTAAAGCCTCCGGCTTCGTGAAAGCATGATACAATGTGATCAAAGTATGAGTTTTCCCGCCACCATAAAGTGATGTTAAAAGGAATATTGCTCCACCCATCTTATTCTCAAGCGTATCAGCAACGTCATTTATAAGCTCCTCCATGAACTTGGTCATGTACGTTCTTGCAAAAAACTCATCTGGATTTGCGTAAAGCGGTTCACCACCATCAACAACATCACCCAAGTCAGGTGCAGCCTTATCATCAAGCGCTTTATCAAATACGTCAGACCAAACCTTAAGCCTACCACTTCTATAAAGACTGAGTATACCCATACTCATATACCTCCAAACTGAAGAACCGGCGAAATAACCCTCTCACAAAGAAGTTTTTCTGGATCACCCTCCGGCAAAATCCTAGCGAATATTCTAGCAAGGGAAAGAGCTTCATTAACCTGTGCCGGATATTTCTCACGCAACTTTTCAAGCCTACGCTTATACTCAACTGCAGGATACGTAACCGCATTATATTCAAGTACATGGAGAGCATCAACAACACACCTTATATTAGGCTCATCAGAAACTCTAACACCCCTCATCTCAAGGAGCTCAGCAATTTTAGCCTTCTCTACTGACGGCGGCTCAAGGAGGATTAAATTCTTAGCCTTAGCCACTTTCGCTCCAGCCTCCTCCTCTTCACCCCCCACTTCCCTCAAAAGCTTCCATTCCCTTAAAGCTACCTTCACATTAAGCGATGTCCCTATAGAGAGAAGCCTAAGATCCGTACTCTCAACAACCTTACTCCTAGCCCCAGCCATCAAACACTTAACAAGCAAATAAAACATTGCATCTGGACTCTTAACACCATCCTTAATCTCAGCCCTTCTAGCAAAAGCCCTCGCAATACCCATGGAAGTAGCCGGATAAACATATTTATCAACCAACTCATCAACACTAAGCTTTCCAAGCGATATAACCTCCCTATAACGAGTTGCAACTGCAAGAGCCGACGCAAGAGTATTAATGAATAGATCTCTACCTACAATACCCAATTCTATTAAGCGCATAGCTCTCTCAACAGCTGCCTCCACCATTTCATCATACAGCCTAAACGCCTCTATAAAGCCAGAGGCACCCTTACGCCAAGTAACAACTATACTACTATCCATGGAAAGCTTACCTCGCTTAACAACACTCTGGGCTGACTCAGTAGTTATCGGAAAAGCATTGGTAACCCTTAGGCCAGCCGCCTCCCACCCAGCCTTAAGCAGAGCCTTCCAAGCGTCCGGATCAGTATGCGCATAATACGTGACAAGCAGCCCATCATCCATAAGCCTAGAAGCCATAGTTATAAAAGAAGCATTTAACAAATTCTGGAAGTGCCTAACACCATCCTCATACTTCGCATTTGCACCAAGCCTAGGCGGATTAAGGCTAACCTCACTTAACGCATACTTCTCCCACTGCGTCGAAACCTCAACCCAGTCATCGCCAACCCTCTCAAAGAAAGCCTCAGGCAGGAAACGCGGAACAAGCCTACCATCCTTAACGTCGCTCAAAGCCCTCTTAAGCCAAACATAATAGAAATCGCTAAGCTCAGCATAAGGAACATCGTCATAATAAGGCGGATCGGTAATAATTAACTTAAACTGGCGATTTCCTATTTTATTCAGAACGGTTGCATCGTCAATAAGTGTATTCACATTTTTAATCGTATTTTTATTAAAATCCGCTAAATATCTAAGGCCTTCAATGGCGCTCTTTATACATCTATCCCATGAGCCCGTTACGTTAGCAAAAGGCGATAGGTCACACCAGTTCCAGACCATTGCAATACCTCTAAATGTTAATGACCCAGCAACGACAGCTCCCATTATTGTATCTGATCTAACAGGGGACACTAGGGAAGTGAAAGAAGAATACCTAGTTAGTGCAGTCACCATATTTGATATTACAGCTTGTGCATACTTACATGCTTCGTCTAAGCTTAACTCCTTGCTTAACGATTCGTTTTCGATTTTCTTGCCTGCCTCGCGTATTAGCTTGACGAGCTTGACAAGGGTTAGGAGCTGGCGCGGATTAAACAACTTATAGAATTTGTCGAACCCCCAAATCCATATACTTAGACAACCTCCACCGCTAGCAGTATAGCACCATAAATTCTCAGTAGGCATGTCTGGGTCGCCTTCCTGTAGCATTTTCTCCACTTCTCTTCTTGCGAGTTCGAGTTTCTCCTGGTCTTCCTGCGTGCATGGCTCGAACTCCAGGTCGCCGCCCTTCACTTTCACCTTTGCGAGCAGCCTCTGCCTCGCGAGGGGCGTTGCGCCCTCCTGTTCTAGGCTTTGGTTGTATGTTTTAATGGCGTATTTCACGTAGCTCTCAAGCCTCTCCTTGACCTCTTTCGGCAAATTCTTTGTCTCAGTATAATGCCTCCCCGTCTGCGGATCTAGCTGCATTATTGGCTGGTGGCAGAGTAGGCAAACGGCTTTTTCACGCCGCGCCTCAATATTAGCTTCTGGGACTCTATATTCTTTGCCATTGACTGTAACTCTTAAGCCTGAAATTTGCGCATCCTTAACGGCTCTATCATCTAGAGTCCTGTTTAAGTCGACGACGTCTATCTCGATTTTGTCTCCTTTGATAACTGGCTTCATCCAGGCAAGTCTTTCATAGCCTTTGTTGCCTTTAACTCTTGCAAGCCACCAGTTTCCGATGAGTGGTGTCCAGCGTCCGCAGTGGGGGCATTTAATTTCCCAAGAGCCTATGTAGACGGCTGTATCCTCATCATATAGCTTTTTTATGAGTGAATCTTCCCTTAGCTGTTCAGTAATCCATTTACCCCAACGCTCCACATCTTCGACAAGTTTCTTGCCGTATTTTGCTGGGTATTCTAGTACAGCTTTAAGGAAGATGTAAGCTGTTGGGAGAAGTTCTACGGCTGTTGCTTCAAGGCCTAGGCGCATAGCCTCAAGTGGTATGGAGCCGAAGCCGGCGAAGGGGTCGAGTAGTTTAATTCCGCTAAATCTATATAGTGGAGGGTTGTTATGTGCAGCCTTACTCTTACCACCTATTCCGATACCTCTTAAGAAAGCCCTTGCGCTAGTTTCTTCAGGAAGTAGGCATCCTGCGATGATGGCTCTAGCTGAGATAAGGGGCTTGCGTGTCCACCAGAAAACCATTTCCCAATGGGGTGGTCTACCAGGGCCTTTCTCAACGGCTGATGCTTCGCTTATTTCACTCCAGGGAAACTTGTAGGATTCTATGAATGCTTTGGGTGGAATTTGTGTGTTGGTGTTATTGTTAAATAATTTTGTTTGTTTGCTCAACCACTTCTCCTCCTAAATTGATATAAGTTCTAAAGTTAGAATGTTTAGATTTACAAATAATAAACGTATACATCATTAAATTTTCTGTATGAGTACATTTAAATCTAATTAATTTTTATTAGAAGTATGTTGTTCTTTTATGTTATGGTGGCGTGTTTTATGGGTTTTGTTATTGTTTCATTCTCTATTTTGAAGGCTGTTGAAATTGTAGTTCTCAAGTTTTCTACTCTAATTTAGAACTTAAATATCAGAATCATAATCGGAACAACAATTGTCATTATTACAGTAAACTGAGTGTAGTAGTTTAACCTATGATTTTCAGAGGTATAGCTAAAAAACATAAATGGTTTTGTTAAAAGTTTTCATGTTTTAACGTATCCTTTTCCTTTTTCAAGTTTCAATGTAAAGCTGAGTTTTCCGTTTTTGTCATAGTATTCTCGGAATTGTGTTTGACAATTTTTACATGTGTAAGCGTTAACTGTGAAGAACCCATATTTCCATGTTTTGTTCGGTTTTTCTAATTCTTCTTTACAATTTGGGCATTTGGTCATGTGGGCACCGTAATACTCTTTGGTCAATTAAAATTTAAAAACATTGTTGTAATAGTCATGAGGGATTCTTGTATTAAAGTTTAGGGGACATAATAGGACGTTTTGCGGGCAGTAAGTTGAGAATACTCAAATTACAAAGTGGCCTAAAGTATGTGTTTGAGGTTCACTTAAGGGGTTTAGAAGTAGCTTTACTAAGGCTTAAACATGCTTATGACTTTTGGGGATTTCAAATATTCTTAGTTTCAATAGAAGATCAACTTTAAGAAGCTCAATCGAAATTCCTTGGAGAGCTTCATGAGCTTAAAGATGAAGTAACTCTTCTAGATGTTAACGAAGTTAAAAAGTTCTATGATTTTAAAGGGAAATTTGGATTAAACCAGCATAAAGGGTATTGAGTCCAAAAATAAAATCTGTATGCTGCCATATCCAAGGTTAACTTATCCATGTTTATTTATGATAAGGAGATTCTATAAACCTTTGTAAAGCAATAAATTTTGCTTCATCTTCTTCCCCACATATACATTTAACATGGAAAAGCTTTATTAGAAAATGCTTTAAAACCATGAGAGAAAACTAGGTTACATCTAAATGTGTAATTGAAAAACCCTTTTAGCATTCTCAGTTGTCTTTTCAGCTATAACCTCTATTCCTTCACCCTTTAATTCTGCCACTGCATTTAAAGCTTTAATTATGTGGGAAGGCTCAGATTTCTCACCAGCATAGATTACTGGTGAATCTGTTTCTAAAACTATATTTTCCAATGGAGTTTCAGCTATGGCTTTCCTATGCTCTTTACTGTAGGCTGCTGCTGGAGTCGCAGAAATATAGTATC
>Ga0209080_1001390_pt1 | contig 12245 bp, 8 predicted proteins | sample JNZ110809AmetaG_FD_184123 | JGI IMG/M metagenome (GOLD analysis project Ga0209080, IMG submission 184123) | Hot spring microbial communities from Jinze hot spring, China to study Microbial Dark Matter (Phase II) - JNZ 110809A (SPAdes) (version 3) ...
CCCGTGAAGGTCTACGCCGTTCCGAGGGACTACGTGAAGGACATCTCGGTGACCACGAGGGTGTTTGGAAGGGACGGTTTGATCGAGTACGAGGTGGATCTCGAGGGCGAAGGGGACGTGGTGGTGACGGTGTGGGACGGAGAGCTGAAAGTGGCGGAAACGTCAGGAGCGCACGGTTTGATCGCGTTGAAGGATACCAAACTCTGGGAACCGGGGAACCCAAACCTGTACCTCTTCAGAGTGGACCTGTTCTCCCACGGGGAACTCGTGGACACCTATCCTCTCCCGGTGGGGGTGAGGGAGGTCCGAGTGGAGGGTGACAAGTTCTTGATAAACGGCAAACCGTTCTACTTCAAAGGGTTTGGAAAGCACGAAGACTCGGACATCAGGGGAAAAGGCTTGGATCACGTGATCAACGTCAAAGACTTCAACCTCTTGAAATGGATTGGAGCGAACTCCTTCAGAACCTCGCACTATCCCTACGCCGAAGAGATCCTCTACCTTGCGGACCTTTACGGCATGGCGGTTATAGAAGAAGCACCCGCCGTCGGCATGAACGACTTTCAAGGGAGAAGGAAGATCTTCGGAGAGAAGGTGAACGAAAAGACCCTGGAACACCACCTGAAGGTGATGGAGGAGATGATCTCGAGGGACAAAAACCATCCCTGTGTGGTGATGTGGAGCGTTGCAAACGAACCGGCTTCGTACGAGGAAGGGGCGCGCGCCTATTTCGAAAAGGTCGTTCGAAGGACCAAAGAACTGGACCCGACGAGACCCGTGACCGTGGTGGAGAGTTCTGGATACCACGAAACCAAAATAGGCGATCTCGTGGACGTGATTTGCGTGAACAGGTACTACTCTTGGTACACAGATTGCGGCGATTTGGATCTCGTGGAGTACCAACTCGAGAGGGACCTGAGAGGATGGTATGAAAGGTTCAGAAAACCGGTGATACTCACAGAATTTGGTGCGGATTCCGTGGTAGGGTTCCACCAGGATCCTCCCGTCATGTTCACGGAAGAGTACCAGAAAGAGCTGGTGGAGAGGTACACAAGGGTGCTGGATAGGTTGAATTTTGTCGTCGGGGAACACGTCTGGAACTTTGCCGATTTCTCCACAAAGCAGGCGGTCCACAGGGTGCTCGGGAACAGGAAGGGTGTGTTCACAAGGCAGAGGCAACCAAAGCTCGTGGCCCACTTTCTGAAGGAGAGGTGGCACAGAATACCAAACTTCTGGGAAAAATGAGGGCTGCCTGAAGGCAGCCCTCACATCTTTCTCACATCGATCTTCACGGGTGTTGGGTTCTCCAAGTTGTCGGAAACCGGGCATCTGTTTCGAACCGCTTCCATCCATCTCTTCAAAGTCGCCTCGTCCGCGTTCGTCTTCACCTGAACCGTGACGTTGATCTGCTTGTAGCCGGCCCTTTCTTCGTAGGATTTCCCCTGGAACCTGGCCGGATTCAAGGTACCTTCGATTTCTATGGTCATCTCGTCGATCCCAAGTCCCATCTCTTTGGCCACGAGGTGTCCCACGACGTTCAGACAACCCGCAAGTGCCGCCAACAGGTACTCCACGGGATTGGCCCCTTTGTCCTCTCCTCCGAGCTGCGGCGGCTCGTCGACGTACATGGTGAAATTCCTCGCCTTAACCACCACCCTAGAAGGGCTTTCAGATTTTGCGGTTATAGAGAATTTTACGTCCACAATTATCACCTCCTAATTCATTATAACACAAACCTCAAATCATGCCTTCCTTCAACATCTTTCCTAACACAACGTCTGTGATCTTGTAACCATCAGGTGTCTTCTCGATCAGAGACATCTTCTCCAGGACTTCCAAGAGCGAATAAAGCCTGGAATCGCCGATGATATCACCTCTCGCGTGCAGGACGTTTCTCAAACCGGACCAGGTGTTGATCCCTTGGGCTACGCTCTTCAAAAGGAATAGGTACCGCGGACTCCTCCTCGATAGTTCCGAGAGTTCTCTTTCGAAGAGCGCCTTCAAGGTGGAAAGCACTTCTCTCAAGGCCCCTTCTCTGTCTCTCGTTTCCAAGTACTTCACCCCGAACAGAACGAGGTAACCAACCACTCCATCGAGCTCCGAAACGATCTCTTCGAGGTTGAAGCCCGGAGTTATCCCAGCCTCTTCAAACCCCCTCCTCAAGAACTCCACGGATTGCTCGAAATTGAAGGGTTTCAGCGTGAGGAAACCCACTCCTCTCCCATGCAACGCCGAGCCGTAATCGTCGAGCTTCAAGAAATCGTGTAAGACTCCGACCTCTGATCCCGTCACCAAGATCCTGATCCCCGGTAACTGGTCGTGACAGTAGGAAAAGAGTGTTCTTAGCTCTTCCCCACCCCTCGCACCGTAGAACCTGAAATACTGCGCTTCGTCCACGAACACGAAGAAGAACTTTCCTTCTTTCTCTGCGAATCTGTTGAACTTTTCGAACGCGTCGGAGAGGTAAAACTCTTTGGGGTCTATCTCGACAGAGTTTCCCCCCACACTGACCCCGCGGATCCTCCTCAACACGTTGACAATCTTTTGGGATTTCGAGAGCTTTGCGAATTCATCGCTTAAGACCCTCAGAAGGTGTACCGATGAGATGTTTCCACCGCTCATCTCGTAGACTTTGCGCCCATCCAGGATTATGGAGGGGCTCTCGGATTCGTTCAGGAACACCTTCACCAAGGAGGACTTCCCCACGCGCCTGAGCCCCGTGATGACCACCAAGGGATACAGTTGGGCCAGCTGGTGCAACTTCGCCAGCTCTTCCTCTCTGTCGAAGAAATCCTCCCTTTTGGATTTAGGCGTGAGGGAAAAGAGCAAGCAACACCACCCCCGAAAAACATTGTACCACTTCCGGGGGCGGAAGTCACTTCCGGGGGCGGAAGTTCAACGAGAGGATTCCAACTTTTCGATTTCTCCAGCCACGAAACCCACGATCTCCCTCAGATGTTCCCTGGAGAAGTCCAGCTTGGCACCCGCCGTCCTGTAGACTTCGTCCACAGGTGACGAACAACCCACTCTCAAGAAGCGCAGATAGTCCTGCAGGGCCTTCTCCGGATCTTTCAGGTAGTTCCTGTACACGTCGAGGGCACCTATCTGGGCGATGCCGTACTCGATGTAGTAGAAGGGTACCTCGAAGATGTGAAGTTGGAAGAGCCACCTCGTCCTCTTCTCCTCTTCGAGCCCCGTCCAATCCACACCGGGGTTGAACCTGTCCATCAAGTGCGCGAAGTAATCGTACCGCTCTTTTGGGGTGTGATTCGGGTTGGTGTAGATCCAGTGCTGGAACGCGTCCACGATCACGCACCATGGAAGGAAGGTGAGGGTTCCTTCGAGTTCCTCGATCTTCGCCTTCTTGAAATCTTCCTCGCTCTCGTAGAACTCCCTCCACTGCTCCATCGAGATGAGTTCCATGGACATGGAGGCGAGTTCCGCTACCTCCATCCTCTCCGGTCTGTAGAGAGTCGGAAGGTGAAGGGTCTCGAACGAGTGCATGGCGTGTCCCAACTCGTGAAAGATGGTCCTCACGTCGTCGGGGCGTCCCACCGCGTTCATGAAGATGAAGGGGGCACCGGTCTTGGGTAAGGTGTGGTTGTACCCGCCCGGAGCCTTACCCTTCCTGTTCTCGAGGTCGAGGAGGCCTTTCTCCTTCATGAGCGAAAACCTCTCTTGGAAGGTGGGATGGATCTTCACTAGAACTCGTTCCGTCTTCTCGACGAGTTCTTCAACGTTTTTGAAAGGCTTCAAGACCTTTCCGTCGACGTCCACTTCCGTGTCCCACGGCTTGACGCTTTCCACACCGAGCTTTTCTCTCCTCACCTTGAGTCTTTCCCTCAGGTAAGGCACCACTTCCTTCTCGACGGCTTCGTGGAACCGGAAAAGATCCTCTGGCGTGTACTCGAACCTTCCCTTCAATCGGTGCGCGTAGTCTCTGTAGTTCGAAAAGCCCGCGTTCAAGGCCTGTCGATGCCTGATTTCCTTCAACCTATCGAACAGAACGTTCAACTCTTCTCTCTTCGTCCAGATCCCCTCGAACCTCTTTCTCCAAGCCGCTTCCCTAACGCTTCTGTTTGGATCCCTCAAGTACACGGAGAGCTGCTGGAGGGTCTTCCTCTCACCCATGAAGTCCACGGTGATGCCTCCAACGATGGCGCCGTACTCTTTGGACAGGACCGTTTCTTCGACTTGAAGGGGGATGTTCTCCTCCCTGAACAGCTCCACTTCGTTCTTCAACACCTTCAACATGTGCTCGAAACCAAACGGAGCGTACCTTTCGTTCTGCACGATCTTCTTTTTCAACTCGTGCAGGAGTGGTTTCAACCTGGCTACGACGCCTTCGTAATACTCTTCGTAGTCCCTCATCAACTCTTCGTTTTCCGTGTTCAAGGTCATCCTTATGTAACGCCACCCCAACTCCTCCTCGATCTGATCCTCGATGTCCGTCCATCTGTTCACCAATTCCCTGAAATCGTCCGAAGAGTGAACAGGGAGGTTCAAAATTTGTTCGAGAGAGTCTCTGAACGATTCGAAGGTTCTTTCGTACTTCACCGTTGTCCCCTCCTCTTGAACCGTGAATCGGTAAAATTATAGCGGATACCCAGTGTTGAGGTGAAAGGTATGACCGGGGGTTCAGGGGATGTCCCGAGAGCGATGGATTTCTTGAAGAGGAAGATCCTTATCCCTTCAGTGCCCCTTGCGTCAGGCCTTGAACGATGTACCTTTGAGCGAAGGCGAAGACGCAAATGGTTGGCACAAGCGCCACGACAAGCCCTGCCGCCATCACGTTCCACTGTATCCCAGCCTTCGAGACGAAAGAGTAGAGTGCGACGGGCACCGTCATCTTGTGATCGCTGTGCAAAAACAGTATAGCCGTGAAGACCTCGTTCCAGCTGTTGACAAAGCAAAAACTGAAGATCGCACCTATCCCGGGAAGCAGTACGGGAACCACCACCCTCAACAAGGCACCTGGTTTGCTGCAGCCATCGATCATCGCGGCTTCTTCTATGTCCTTTGGTATGTTCCTCAAAAACGCACGCGCCATGATCGTTCCAAAGGCGCTACCAAAACTCGTGTACACCGTTATCACTCCGACGAGCGAGTTCGTCAACTTCAACCTCGAGAACATCGTGAAGAGGGGAATCATGACCAGGTAAGTGGGGAGCATCTGGACGAAGAACAAGACCAGAACTAGAACTTCCCTGAACTTGAACCTCTCTCTCGTGAGCACGTAACCCGCCATCACTGCGAACACCGTCGAAAGACCCGCGGAAACTACGGTGACGATGAACGAGTTCTTGAAATAAACACCAAACCTCGCAAAACTGAAGAGGTACCTGTAAGCCTCGAGTGTCGGTCGAGAGGGGAGGTACCTGACGGGAAACGTGTAGACCTCCGTGGCGGGTTTTATGGACGTCAAGAATATCCACGCCAAAGGAAAGACCGCGAAGACCAGATACAAAGAGAGGGCAACGACCCTGAAGATGGTCCCCACTTTCCTCTTCTTCACAGTTCAAACTCCCCCTTCTCGAGCAGCGAGAGGTAGACGACGGCGAACGCGAGAAGGACAGCGGTGACGATCACACCCAACGCGGAGGCGAGCCCGAAGTTGTTCCTGTAGTAGACGACGTTGAGCATCTGAACGGAAAGGATGGTCGTCACGCCGGCTGGCCCTCCACGGGTCATCCCGTATATGATGTCTGGAAAGTTCATCACCCATATGATCCTGAGAAGGATGGTGCTCACCACGGTTGGTCTTATGTAAGGCAGGGTGATCCCGAAGAGCCTCTGGAAGAAACCCGCTCCATCGATTTGGGCTGCCTCGTACAGTTCTCTGGGAACGGATTGGAGGGCGGCGAGCAACATGATCGCGAAGAACGGAATCCCGTACCAAACGTTCACAAGGATAACGGACATCATCGCAAATCTCTCATCCGAGAGGAAGCCTATCGGAACCTTGATGAATCGCATCCTCACGAGGAGATCGTTCACCACGCCGAACTGCCCGTTCAAAAGCCACGACCACAGAAGTCCTATGGCGAATCCGGAGAGCGCCCAAGGGTAGAAGACAAACCCCATGTACGCGCCTCTTCCCTTGAAGGGTTTCTCCAGGAGCAACGCCAAGATGAGGCCAAAAATGAACTGAAGTGAGACGGACCAGGCTATCCAAACCAACGTGTTCCATAGTATCCTGGGGAAATTTGGGTCTCTCAAGATCGTCTCGTAATTTGCGAGTCCCACGTACCTTGGATTGTTCAGGTTGAAGACGGTGAGCCTTTGAAAGGAAATCACCCCCCCGCGGACGAGGGGGTAGAGGTTCAGGAGGAACACCAGCGAAAAGGTGGGCAAAAGCATCAAAACGACCCAAAGTTTCTTCATTTACCAAGCCCTGCCTTCTTCCAGAAGTTGGCCCAAGTCTTGAGCGCGTCTTCGGGTTTCATCTTGCCGAGCAACACCTGTTGCATTGTGGTTTCGTGTAGTTCGTTCCACTCGCTCCAGGCTTCGTTGTCCAGCGGATACTTGGTGAACTGGTAGTGCTTCGGATCGTCAAACATGGCCCTCCAACCTGCGAATACTTCGCTCTTGAAGTAGGGATCGATCTCGTAGACCCTCTTGTCGACTGGAAGGGCTCCGTACTCCCTGCACCAGTAGGCGTTTATCTCAGGAGAGTTGAAAAACTCGAGGAACTTCCAGGCGAGGTCTTTGTGCTTGGAGTAGCTTGTTATCCCCCAACCGGAGAAGCCGAGCGTTGGGTAGGCCTTTCCTCCCTTTCCTATTGGAAGTGGAGCGGTCTTGTAAGTTCCTTCTTTCATGAGCTCTTTCAACAACCCGACCGTGTCAGGATCCTGGAACAGGTACGGTGTGATACCGGACACGAAGGCGTTCACCTGCTCGTCGAATCCCCAGTTTATCGAATCTTTCGGAGCGGTTTTGTAGAGCTCGATGTAGAACTTGAGACCTTCCAGGGCCCTCGGATCCTCGAATATGAGTTTCCCATCTTTCTTCAGGTACATGCAGTTGGGGTCTATATCGTCAAAGAAAGAGGTCATCACTATGTCTATGAAGGCTGTCGGGTAGCCCTTGCCGCGGAAGTTGAACCCGTACTGACCGATCTCCGGTTTGGTTAAAGCCCTACAGTACTGGAGTAGCTCGTCCATCGTCTTCGGTGGGTTGGGAAAACCGTATTTGGACGTGATGTCCGGCCTGTAGAAGAGTGTCTTCACGTAGAGGGCGTTCGGGAGAAGATAGGCCGTTCCTTTGTAGGTCCTCGCGGCTTCTAAGACTCCAGGCACGAAGTACTTGGGGAGTTCAGACTTGGCGAGATAAGGTTCGAGTGAGAGGAGTTTCCCCATGCTCGCGAGGGCGCTCAAGGACCAGTCTCCCACTTCGACGATGTCGAGTGGTTCTTCGGCGCTGACCATCAAGTAGATCTTCTGGTACGCCGTCTCGTAGGGTGGGGAGATGAGCTCTATCTTCACACCAGGATTCTGCGCCTCAAACTTTGCGATAATCTCTTCTAAAATCTTCGTCCTCAATGGGCTCGTGAAGACCTGGATCATTCGAAGCGTCACCTGTTGAGAAAAGGTCGTCGCGAGCAGGACAACCATCAAAAGCAACACGAGAAACTTCCTCATACCCTGATCACCTCCCGCATTGAGGATTATATCAAGACTTGTTCGCTCGAAGGCCATTCAACACGGCCACCAATTCGGACACTTCGTGAAGCACGACAGCGGAGGTGATACTGAGCGTTCCAAAAATCGCCAAGGGCACGAGTATCGCCAACGTTGCGGCGGAAAAGAATAAGTTCTGGATGGTGATCCGCCTGGCCTTCTTCCCGATCTCCAACGCTTGGACTACCTTCGTTAGGTCATCCCCCACGATCGCAACGTCGGCTGTCTCGACAGCAACATCCACGCCGATGGTCTTCAAAGCGATGCCGACGTCCGCCTCGGCCAAAGCGGGAGCGTCGTTCACGCCGTCTCCCACCATCGCCACCACACCGTATTCCTCCCTCAAGCGTTTGATCATGACCTGCTTTTCTTCGGGCTTCAAGTTGGCCATCACTTTCTTTATTCCCACTTTCTCCGCTATTGCTTTTGCCGTCGCTTCATTGTCTCCCGTTAGCATCACGGTTTCCACACCCATTTCTCGCAGCCCTCTCACGAACTCTCTGGCGTCTGGCCTCAACTCGTCCTCCAAGACGATCGCACCGTCTATCTCTTCCTCCGTTCCAACAAAGACGAGCGTTTTTCCTTCCGCTTTGAAATTTTCAAGTTGCGCCAAAAGCAGTTCGCGCTGTTTGGCCTTCTTGAATAGCCCAATCTTTCCCACGTAGTAAGTGGTTCCGTTCACTCGAGCCACAGCCCCGTAACCGAACAGGGAACGGAAGTCTGCGATATCACCTTCTTTTTCGCACACCCTACCCGCTCGCTCGCATATGGCTTTGGCGAGAGGATGATTGGAATACTTCTCCACGAGACATGCCTTCCTCAACACGTCATCCTCGCGTCCTCTGAAGGCCACGACGCCGGTCACGATGGGTTTCCCCTTTGTCAGGGTACCCGTTTTATCCACCGCCACAACCTTCACCTTTCCCAAGTTTTCCAGATGCATGCCACCCTTCACCAAAACACCAAGGCGTCCAGCCCTTCCAACGGCCGCGATCACGGTTATCGGGGTGGATATGACCAGCGCGCAAGGCGACGCGGCGACGAGGAAAACGATGGCTCTCCTCGCCCACACGGTTAGGGATCCTCCGAAAAGCGTCGGAACAACCAAAAGCGCGAGAGCCCCCAAAAGCACTAGAGGCGAATAAATCCTTCCGAACCTTTCCACGAGTATCTGCGTGTTGCTCTTCTTTTCCTGCGCCTCTTCGATGAGGTGCACGATCTTGGCGAGAGAGTTTTCCTCGTGCGTGGCGATCGCTTTCACCTCGAGGGCTCCTTCATGGTTCATCGTGCCGGCGAAGACGAGAGAACCTTCCCTCTTCTCCACCAACTCTGATTCACCGGTGATCGAAGATTCATCGACAAGAGAATGCCCCTTGATCACTACCCCATCCGTGGGTACGGATTCACCGGGTCTCACGATAAAAACATCACCTACCCTCAGCTCTTCCACGCGCACGGTCATCTCTTTGCCATCCCTGATCACGTGGGCAACTTTTGGCGTCAGATCGAGGAGTTCTCTAACGGACAGCCTCGTCTTCAAAAATGCGTACTCTTCTAAACCCTCGGCTGCTCCATACAGGACCGAAAGAACGGCGATCTCCTCCCAAACCCTCAAGAGGGCGAGTCCCAAAACGGCTACAAGCATGAGGAGGTTTATGTTGATCTCTCTTTCTTTCAAAGTTTCCTCCACAGCTTCCTTCATCCAATGGAAACCTCCAAGGGCGGCAAGGGAGAGGTACACCACCGGCTCCAACCATTCGGGTGGCTTCAGAGGGCGTGCCATCAGAAAGAAGGCCAAAATCAAAGTTGCGCTGATGAGGGCGTTGCGCACGGGTCCGTATCTGTACCAAACGACTTCACCCACAGAGGATCCCTCCCAAACTTATGTTACCAGATCTGGACAAGAGCGATGAATAAGAGGTTGATTTCGTTTTGCCTAATTTGAGTTAAAATTATTTTGAGAGATGGAGGTGTTGGAAGTGGAAGAGAAAGCCTATAGATATCTCTTTTCCGTGCTGGGTATGAGCTGTGCCATGTGCGCGAGAAAGGTAGAAAAGGCCCTGAAGGGTATCGAGGGAGTCGTTTTCGCTTCGGTGAACTTGGCAACCGCAACCGCCTTCGTTCTGGCGAACCGCGAAATCTCCTTCGAAGAGATAGAAAAGGCGGTAAGCGCGGTTGGTTACAACGCCGTGAAAGAAAAGGGCGAAGATTTGGAAAGTCGTAAGTATTCAGAAGCGAAGAAAAATGTGATTTTCGCCTGGATCTTTTCCTCCCCTTTGATCTTCTCCATGTTTTACCACATGTTTGGAGGGCATTTGAGGGTTTTGCCCCTGTTCGAAATCGTTGCCGCCACACTCGTGATCTTTTTCGCTGGGAGAAATACGTTGAAGGGGGCTTGGATCGCGATCACGCACGGCCACTTCAACGCGGACACGCTGATCTCCATCGGTAGCCTTTCTTCTTATTCAACGATCTTTTTGAATCTCTTCTTTCCTTCGTCGATGGAGTCTTTCGGGACGGTAGGGGCCATGATCGTGGCCGTTCACCTCACGGGAAGGTACGTGGAGGCCAGGCTCAGGAACAAAGCGTTCAAAGAAGTGAAGGAACTGTTGAAACTCAAGCCCCGAGAGGCAAGAGTCGTTCTGGAAGAAGGGGAACTGTTGGTCCCCATCGAGGCGGTGAAAGAGGGTTCCCTCATCTCGGTAAAACCTTCCGAGATCGTACCAGCCGATGGAGAAATCGTTGATGGCGCGTCTTATGTGGACGAATCCATTGTTAGTGGTGAGTCCATTCCGAAGTTGAAAAGAAGGGGGGACAAGGTCGTCAGTGGTTCGAAGGTCGTCTCCGCTCCGCTGAATATCAGAGTCGAGAAAGTAGGGAAAGACTCTTTCATATCGCAGGTGATCGAACTGGTTCAAGAGGCCTGTGGAAGCAAGGTGCCCATACAGGTCCTCGTCGACAAGGTATCGAACGTGTTCGTGCCTATCGTGCTTGGCGTCGCCGTTTTTAGTTTCGTCCTCTGGGCGGTATTCCTCGGAGCTTCCCCAGTTTACGCCCTCAAGGTGTTGATTTCCACCCTAGTCATAGCCTGTCCCTGCGCTCTAGGTTTGGCGATACCGATGGCGCTCGCAAGAGGCGTGGGTGAGATGGCGAGAAGAGGGGTACTCGTCAAGAACGCGGAGGTGGTACAGACCTCCTTGGACGTGAGAGTGGCCCTCTTCGACAAGACGGGCACCCTGACCAAAGGGCTTCTGAGGGTCGTCGAGCACAACCTGGATGAACACACCCTCAAGGTCGTCGCCACCATGGGAAACCTTTCCAACCATCCCGTAGCCAGGGCTTTGTCGAATTTGACACCCGATAGGGTCTCGCTCGAAGAGTTCGTGGAGGAAGTTGGTGAAGGGATGAAGGCGCTCCACATGGGAGAAGAATACTTCGTCGGTAAACCACACGATTCGAAACTCTACGATGAATCGTTCGAGGAAGGGAAAATAATCGTGGAGGTGCGAAAGAACGGGGAAGTGTTGGGTTTTCTCTCGCTCCAAGACGAGCTCAGAGAGGACGCCAAGGAAGCGGTGGACAGACTCAGGAGGATGGGGATAAAACCGGTCCTTTTGAGTGGTGACGACTTTCGGATAGTGTCCAAAGTAGCTGAAGAGTTGGGAATAAGCGAATTTTTCGCTGGTGCGAAGCCGAAGGAAAAGCTGGAAGTGGTGAGGAACTACCAAGCCTCAGGATTCAAGGTGGTCATGGTGGGAGATGGGATGAACGACGCCGCGGCCTTGAAGGGTGCAGACATCGGCGTTGCCATGGGTGAGGGGACGGAAATCGCAATAGACAGTTCGGATGTCGTCGTTTTGAGTGGAGGTATCGCAAGAGTGGCGGATTTCTTGGAGATTTCCAGGGCGATGTATGACAGGTTCAAACAGAACCTTTTTTGGGCATTCTTGTACAACGGAATAGCGATTCCCTTGGCGGTGATGGGAATGGTGAATCCCATCCTCGCGGAAACGCTGATGGCCCTGAGTTCGATCAGCGTGACGTTGAACTCCACGAGGACTTTGAAATTCAAATGTACACAGGTATAATTGTATAAACACATCATCCAGGGGGGATGGTCATGAAGAAGCTCCTCGTGATTGTTCTTCTGTCACTTGCGCTAGTAGGGTTCGGTGCGCTTGGCTTCAAGATAGGTGTCGTGACGGGGACGGTCTCACAGGGTGAAGACGAGTACCGCGGTGCCGAAAACGTGGTGCGAAAGTACGGCGCAGAAATCATCCACGTAACCTACCCGGACAAGTTCATGCAGGAACAGGAGACAACCATCGCAAGGATCGTGGAACTCGCTTACGATCCAAAAGTTAAGGCAATCGTGATCTGTCAGGGTGTTCCGGGGACCGTGGCGGCCATCAGAAGAGTGAAGGAGTTCAGGCCGGACATGATCTTCGTCGTCGGCGTGCCGCACGAAGACCCAGAGGTTGTCGGTTCGGTTGCGGACGTTGTGCTGGAGACTGACACGCCTGGTCGCGGCATCACCATAGTAGATCTGGCCTACAAGATGGGAGC
>Ga0209080_1001391_pt1 | contig 12242 bp, 13 predicted proteins | sample JNZ110809AmetaG_FD_184123 | JGI IMG/M metagenome (GOLD analysis project Ga0209080, IMG submission 184123) | Hot spring microbial communities from Jinze hot spring, China to study Microbial Dark Matter (Phase II) - JNZ 110809A (SPAdes) (version 3) ...
TTCCTCAGTGTCCAAGAACCACATGGCAGCAACTCTTGCTGCCTCAAAAAGCAAGTTGAAAGCGGTGCGAAAACGCTTATCTTGCCTATCGGGATCGGTTTCGCTAAAACCCTCATTCAATGCCTCCCTTGCAAGTGCAAGCCAATCGTGAGCGTCCTTTAAAGTCGGCACAGGCATATTTTTTGTCGCCTCCTTGACAGCCTCAATATCGCCCCAGAGCAAAACCCCCACCTTTAAGGCAAGAGCCAAACCCTTCACCGCCTCACCTCGCCTGAAAACAACAATGTCAACAGGTTTGGGCAAATCGGAAACAACATCCCAATATGCATCGGAAGAAAGGTCGCTTTCAGTGATGACGACTATGTCAACATCCCTTGCAAGTTCTGGAAACCAAGCAAAAGAGCCGATGAGCGCAATGGCAGAAATCTTGCTATCAAACTCAATCAACCGCTTCACTATGTTGCTAAGCAACTCTGTCTCATTCAATACAACTGGCATGTCCTTCACCTTTAAATCGTCAAACACCTTTCAATTGCTGCAAGCCGTCAATGAACGAGACAACTTCGTTGTGCCAGCGCTCAAAAGCCTCTAAGGTGTTTTCGGTTGGATACAGACCGTTGTAAAAGTAGGCTACATGAAGAGCATCAATGATTTGGCGGAAACGCTCGTTGAATGGCGATGGCAACTGTCGCCTCAATTCGCCCCATCGGGTTTCCTCAGTTTCCAAAAAGCACATCGCTGCCATCCGAGTAGCATCAAACAATCCATTGAAAGCATTGCGAATGTCCATGTCACGGTCAACTGGGTCAGAAGAACTAAGCCCCATCTCCAAGTAGTGCCTTGCCCTATCGGCGACTCTTCGTGCTTGCTCAAAAGTTGGCACGGGCATATTTTTTGTCGCCTCCTTGACAGCCTCAACATCGCCCCAAAGCAAAACCCCTGCCCTCAAAGCGAGCGCCAAACCCTTCGCCTTCTCACCTCGCCTCAAAACAACAATGTCAACAGGTTTGGGCAAATTGGAAACGGCATCCCAGTATGCTTCAGAAGGCAAATCGCTTTCAGTGATGACAACAATGTCAACATCTCTTGCAAGTTCGGGAAACCAAACGAATGAGCCGATGAGCGCGATTGCGGAAATCTTACCGTCAACTTCAATTAACCGCTTCACTATGTTGTCAAGCAATTCGGTTTCTTTAGTTGCAATCGTCATGCTTTCCACCTTGCTGAAGTTGCGGTCGCCGTTCAGCGTCCTGCTGCGGTTTTGCCATCGCCAACTTTAACATCGGGATGACCCTCATACTTTGACGGGCACTTCAGGAACATCCTGTCAGCCTCAAAAACGCCATCTTTGTAGCGACCTATGACGACAGCCATCGGAGTTTGTTCAAACCCAGCAGGTGGGACAAAGTTTGGGTTGAGCCGAACTTTGCAAACATTTCCCTTTGTGTCCTTTGCCACAAACTCAAGGGCGCCAGTTTCGTGGTCGTATGTCCGAGTTTTTTGGTCAACGAAAACAGCAACCCGCACAGTGCCAGTCAATTCCTTCGCCTTGTCAAAAGTGACATATGGCTGAACTATGTTGCCTGAAGAAAATAGAGCATAGCCAGCGTAAACGAGCAAAGCGACGAGCCCTATGGCAGCAAAAATTTTCCAACGAACATGCATCACCGCAATTCACCTCCAGCAGAAATTTCCGCTTCATCTGCGTTCAAGTTCCTTCATTTTGCTTTCAAGCCTCCACAAATATGCCATGAGTGCAATCCAAGTGACAAGCCAAACGAGAAAGAAAGGCAACGCTTCACTCATTGCCTTCAAGCCTCCGTTTCTTTTAACGCAAGTTCAAGCCTTTGTCGCTCCAAGCGAGAAAGTGAAGCACGGAACCTGACCAGTTGAACGAAGACAAGTAAAAATCCCAACATGCTCAACCTCAAAACCAAGCGGTAGGAAAAGTCAAGCCCTCCCCTTGCAATGATCCCTGAGGGATGAGCGCTTGCTGCCATGACGGTTGGCAGATACGGGATGACCCAGTAAAGGAACAACGAAGCGATTGCCCCCAAAATGGCGTAGACGGCGCTTATCGCTGCTTTGCGCTCTGCATCTTCAATTGAACCTCTGACGAGCAAATAAGCCGTGTAGGTGAGCAAGACCAAAAGCATGGTCGTTTGTCTTGGGTCCCAACTCCACCATTCGCCCCAAGCCAACTTGGAAAAGTATGCCCCTGTAACTGTCGCCAAAAGGGCGTAAATCCAACCGATTTCAATCAGCGCGTAACTTATGTCGTCCCAGCGAGCATTCCGTTTTACGAGATACGCAAGCCCAAACCCTGCAGCAGCGATAAAGCCAACGAACGAAACGATGGCGAGTGGGACATGGACGAAAATGATTTTCGCTATGTGCCCGTTGCCGTATCTTTCCGCAAACTCTTTCGCTGGCGGAACCCAAAAGAAGGCAAGGGCAAAAGCAACCGCCATCAGCAACCCCATCACTATGTTGATGACAGTGCTCGTCCATCTTCGCATTTTGGCTTGCTCTCCTTTTTGCAAAGCAGCTGAAATCCGTCTATTCTCTTGCTCGCTTTTTTGGGCAGGCTTTGCCTGCCCCAACAAAATGGCTTTTCAGTCGGACATTAACCCGACCCTCCGAAAAGCATTTCAAATTTTGGCATCCGCTTTTGACGCTGTGTGTCAGGTTTTTCACTGTCAGAATTTTGTGGCTCTTTCGTAGAAATCCTTCCTGCACTAAGCCCAAACCTGTTGACGCTCAACAGGGAATTTAGCGTCGGCTTTTAGCCGACGCAAAAACCCGATGCGCAAAAAGCCGATGCAAAAAGCGTCGGGTTGAACCCCGACGCTACAAAGAACTTGTAAAGAGCCAATTTGTCAAGGTATTTCCTCTGTCCATCGGAGCGCTATCTCATAAAGCCTCAAAAAGGCTCGCCATGCCCAACCGACAAGAAAGACGAGCGCTGCGGCTATAAGAGCGTAGTAAATCAATGTCAAGGCGAAGGGTTTCGCTGTTTGGACAGCCTGAGCCTCTTGCTCAAGCATTTCAGCAACCCGTTTTAAACCTTCGTCCAAGTTACCTGTCCTTTCGCCAACTGCAACCGCTTGAATGACCGTTGGCGAAATGAACGGGATGGCAGCGATGACCTCACTGAACCTTGCTCCTTGTTTCAGCCTTGTTGCTTGCTGTCTTGCAGCGCGAGCCATCATCAAACTTCCCGATGCTTGCCCAGCCAAAATCAAACTTTCCGCTGGCGGAATTCCCGCCGAGTAGAGCATTGACAAAACTCGTCCGAACCTTGCCGCTGCGTATCGCTGCTGTGGTGAACCAATTAGTGGCAATCTCATCTTGATGCCATCCCACCAAAGTGCTAACCTCGGGTTGCGAGTGAAAAGCCAGTTGAGCAGGTAAAGCGCGAGAAAAATCACGATGCCCCAAAGCAGATACTTTGCTGGTCCGAACATTTGCTCGTAAAGTTGAAGCGACCATTGTGGGTCAGGAGAAAGCGCTTGCATTATTCGCGGGACTGTGAAAATAACGGCTAAAAGCACTGGCGTCAAGCAACCAAGATAACATCCAGCACAGCCCATCAATGCTCCCCAAGTTATGAGCCAAATGCGGTGCTCCCTTTGGAAGTGGTCGGCTAAGTAACCTAAGGCTTCGTCAAGTTTCCCGCTTTGTTCACCAGCCTGAACGAGCGGGATGACATAAGGTGGGAAAGCAACGCCCGTTTCAGCAAGTGCCTGCGAAAGTGGGACGCCAGCAGCGATTCTCTTGGCTGCGTGTTGGGCAACTGGTGACAGCGGCGTTGGGGTTCTCGCAATCGTTTCCAAAGCGTCCCTCAAGGGCACACCTGCCCGAACGGATTGATAAAGGTTGTGGAAAAACTGGGCAAGCACTGATGGACGAAGTCCGACCGTTCTCGCCCACCATGAAACTCTCGTCCGTTGCTGGACGGGGCGAAGCAAAGTCGGTTGAATTCCACGCTCTTTCAACCTCTCTTGCGCTTCGGTGGGCGTTTCAGCGTAGATCGTTCCCCGCTGCGGTTGACCTGTCAAATCTCGCCCTTGCCATTCGTAAACGGGCATCTCCCTCACCCGCTACAAATTTGCCATTGTCGCCAAGCGTTTGCTTCACCTGCTTTTGTTTACAGGCATTTTTAGAGGGAGAGGTTCCTGCCGAACCACTCGGTTCGGGTGACATTAAAGCGTAGGGGCAGGTGAAACCTGCCCGAAAGAATCTGCGGGCGGATTTCATCCATCCCAACTTTTGCCTTTTGAAACGACAGGGTTTTCGCAAAGAAAGGATGCAAAGTCCATCAACCCGAATTTGCCCCGATGAGTCTCTCAATCTTCTTCTGGACGATTTCACCAACCTCGCGAAGTGCTCGCAATTCGTCTTCGGAAAGGATGTCAAGCCTGACAGTAATGCCGTTTCGGTTCAAAGCGATAGGAACCCCAATTGTGCCGAACTCCGAAAAAGTTTGAGCGCAAAGGAGAACTGGTTCATCGGAAAGAATTGCACGCATCAACCTCAAAACCGCCTGACTTGCGATGCCTCCCGTTTTCGCACCAGAAGTGTGGGTCAGGTAGGACTTGACAATTGCTCTCACCTCTGTTGGGAAGGGTCGCAGCGCTTGATATGCAGCATCAAGTCCCTCTTGCCCCAAAACCCTCTCGGCGACCTGAAAGGCTTCCGCTTTCTTTTGCTCAAAGGACTCACGCGACGGACAACGCAACTTGCTGACATTTATTTCGTCCAGCGGTTGCCCATTGACCCTCACTGTGCTCCAGAAAAACAGCATGTTCGGACCGTGTTCACCGCCAGCCCAAGCCTCAACTTGGCTCGGTTTGATGTTCAAATCGCGGGCGAGTTCAAACCTGAAACGGTAACTGTCAACAAGTGCACCCGTTGCGACAATTCGGTCAGTTTCAAGGGCATCGCCTAACAACTTCACGACCAACTCATTTGGGTTGGTCACGACAATGACCCAACCGATTTTCTCTCGGTTCGCTTTCAAAGTTGGGAGAAGTTGACTCACGAGTTTGAAGTTGTCTTCGGCGAGCCTTTCTCGGTGAAAGATGCGAGTGAAGTGAGCAGGGTCAGGAACACTGGCGATGAAAACGACGAAATCACCCCAAGCGTCTGATGGGTCAACAGAAGCGACGATGTTGACTCCTCTGTCAATGAACGCTTCTGCGAAATCTTCTGCCATGCCCCTAACAATGAAAGCGCTTTTGCCCCCTTGCCGACCGATAAGGACAAGTTCATCGCCTTCGGAAAGTAAGTCACTTTGGATGAGCGCATGACTTATAACTCGCCCGACATCAGAACCTGCACCCAAAACAGCGATGCGCACTGTCAATAAGCACCTCCTTTCAAAACTTCACCCATCAAAAGTTTGTCAAAGAACATCAATCTGCACCGAAGGCTTCTGTGGGAAAAATTTCCCCGCTGAGATTTCTGGCTGTTGGTTAAATGAGAAAGTTTTCTCAGCACGCAAAAGGCGAATATGGCAAGTTCGTTTTACGCGCTTAGGATGGAATTGCCATCGGTTATGGCTTCTTCCTACTTAGGAGTTACGCAGTTGGATGTAGGGGCGGCTGCTAAGCCGCCCGCAAGGGCAGTTTTAACCCCTATAAAGGATGTTTTCGGGCAGACTATCGTCCGCCCCTACACAAAATGACATCAACTGCGTAAGTCCTACCTACTATTTACGCCGTAACAATGCTGCCCAAATTTTTCCGTCGGTTTTTATACAAGGGCTCTTGGGGTTGGCAGTTAAAAATTTTGAGCGGGGGCGAAGTTGAGGGCTTCGCTCCCCGCATGTGTCAGGAGCGTTCTGGCAAACCCAACTTAAAATTAGCGCTCCTGACCTTTGTTGTCAACCCACAAGAGTCTTCCCTGAATCCAAGCAAGCCAAAAGGAGGTTCTAAATCATGAGCAAAGGTCAGAGCGCTTTCACGCTGATTGAGTTGCTTGTCGTAATTGCCATCGTCGCCATTTTGGCGGCGATTCTGTTCCCAGTCTTCAGCGCAGCAAGGGCAAAGGCTCGCCAAACAGCAGGGCTTCATAACGAGCGCCAAATCGCACAAGCCACGAGGATGTATGCTACCGACTACGACGAATGGTTTCCAAGACACGCTTACGGTTTCGTAGCGCAAGGTCGCCCAGGGGATTATCAGTGGCAGCACGCCATCAACCCCTACATCCGCAACTGGCAGATTTTCGTTTGTCCGCAAGCGCCTAACTTGAATGGAATAGCCCGCTTCAACGGAATTGACTATGGCAGCCATCAAACAATGCTCGGTTTAGACCCAAGAGGGGACGGTCCTTTTAGCGGTTACGGCTGCAACTTTGCCTATCACTTTCACAACCCCCTTGCAGGATGGCATCCAATGGGCAAACATGAAGCCATCGTTGAAGACCCTGCAGGAACAATTTTCGTGCATGAGTGGACGGGTAACTACCGATTTGGATGGGCAAAGCCTCCCGGCGGTCCAGGACAAGGTCCAGAGCAACCTGCAGACCCATCTTGGCTTCTCACTCCCAACAGCATCACAAAGGCTATAGCAGCCCGCCACATGAATGGCATCAACATCGCCTTCTGTGACGGGCACGCCAAATGGCTTCAAGCAACTCAAGCCTACGACCGAAGAACCAGACCCCAAGATGGTTATTTTGTCGCCTACCGATACACTATCCAAAACGATTGATGAGATGTCGGCGAGTAAGTTGGTAGGGATGTGCAAAGTGAGACCTTTGTTTTCAAATTCGGAGGTGAAAGAACTTGACGGAAATAATCGTCAGTTGGCTTTTCGCAATAAGCAACGCCTTGCTGTTGCCAGTGATTGTCACTTTGCTGCTGCTTCTTGGTTGGTCTGTTGTGATGCTTGGCGAATTTGTTGGAGAAACAATCAGTAGGCGAAAAGGAAGGTGGTTGGTTTTGCTGGCTGTTGAATACTGGCAACAGAACAAAGAAGAGCAAATTGATGCTCTACTGGCTGACCTTGAAATTCGCGTCATGAAGAAGTTAGAAGGCTCACAGTTAGTCTTGCGTCTTGGTCCGGTCTTTGGTCTTGTTGGAACTCTCATCCCTCTTGGACCTGCCCTTCAAAGTCTTGCAAAAGGCGAAATGGCAACTTTAGCCCAAAACATCCACATCGCTTTCGCAACGACCGTTGTGGGCTTGATTGCCAGTGCTATCTCCTTTTTTGTTTTGACAGTGAGAAGAAGATGGTATGCGCAAGACTTGACAGATGTTGGTCAAGTTTTGAGATCGGCTAAGGCAGGTGAGCGAAATGAACTTACTATCCCTTGAGCGCAGGTTTCGTTTCCTTTCCGAACCCGAAGACCCCTTGTCTTTCGCTGCCAACCTTTTGGATTTGGCTTTGGTCTTCATCGTCGCATTGGTGGCAATCATCGCCGTTTACCTTCGCTTGCCCGATTTGCTCAATCCCCAAGCCGATATAGCCATCGTCCGCAACTTTGACCCTCAAAGGATGGAAATCATCGTTCGTCAAGGTAAGAAAATCAAAGCCTACAAGGCGTCGGGATTTGCTAAAGGTAAGGCAGCCCAAAGACTGGGCGTTGCCTATAGGCTTGAAGACGGAACGGTTGTCTATGTGCCAGACCCAATCCATTCGCCGAAAACCGAACAACCAGAGAAAAGGAGGGAAATGAAATGAAGGTCAAAAGTCTCTTCTTTGTGATATTGACAATTTTTGCTGCCAGCGTTCAAAACTTGCGAGCCTATCCTAACCAAGTGGAAGAACAAAAATCTTTGCCTGTCGCTTTGATTGGTCTTCTTGATTGGCAAGAAATTTCCTTGCGACGAGCGATGAAAAACTCTCCCTTTAAGGTTGACATCCTTGACCCAATGAAACCGACCGACCTTAGCCGATACAAGTTCGTTTTGCTTGAGCGTGGCATCTTAAGGTCAATCGTCCAGTGGCGTGAACAGATGTCAAAAGCGCACGAGCAAGGGACGAAGTTCATTGCACTAATTCCAAGCGCACCCGAAAGCATGGCGGGTCTTACTGTTGATAAGCCTGATGAGCACTTGCAAGGCTACTTCAGCCAACCCAGCGTTGAAAACATGAAGCGATTTCTCAGTTACGCAGCGGCAAAGTTGGCTGGCGAAGGCAGCGATTTTTTGCCACCAATCAAAGCCCCTGAAAACGCTATTTACCATCCCGACGCTCCTGAACTTTTCGCCGATTTGAAAAGTTACGCCGAATGGAGAAAATTTGACGAAAACAGACCAAAGATTGCAATCGTGTTTACTGAAGCGTCTTACTTCTCTGGCAACACTGAAGTGGTTGACGAACTTGTTCTCCAACTTGAAAAGCAGGCAAATGTCGTTGCCACTTACGGTCGTTTGCCCGAAGGTTTTCAGCCTGATGCTATTGTCACCCTTCAACCGCACGGAAATGCCAGAAGGATGATTGGCGAAGTTTCAGCGCCAATTTTGCAAGGGGTGCAACTGATGGACATGAATTTTGACGAATGGTCAAACGGGGCTGGCATAAGGGGCGGAGTTACGATGGCAATTTGGATTTTGCAGCCAGAACTTCAAGGTCACATTGAACCCATAGTTGTCGCCTACAGGGAACGAACTCCCGAAGGTTTCAAGATGAAGCCAATCTCGGAACGCATCGCCAAACTGGCTCAAAGGGCTTTGGCTTGGGCTAAACTCAAGCGAAAGCCCAACAGCGAAAAGCGAATTGCTATCGTCCATTACGCAATGGGCGCTGCTTACTTGGATGTGCCCAAAAGTTTGTGGAAGTTGCTGAACGCTCTCAAGGAGCGTGGCTACTCGGTGGATTTGCCTGAAAGCGAAAGCCATTTGCTTGAAATGCTCAAATCGGCTCGCTATCCTGAGAGACTTGATGACCCTGAAAAACTCTTGCAATTTTCCCGCTCGCCTTACTTTGTCGGCGTTGATGGGGAGGGTTATCGTCGTTGGTTTGAATCTCTGCCAGAGAAAATCAAGTTGCAAGTTGTCAAGTGGTGGGGTGAACCTTTGGGCAATTTGATGGTTCATGAAGGCAAAATTTGGCTTCCTTGTCTTCGCTTGGGCAATGTTGCCATTTTGCCTTTGCCGCCCCGTGCTGACCCGAACCGAGAGGATGCCCTTTACCACAGCCTTGATGTTCCGCCAACTCACCTTTACATGGCTTTTTACTGGTGGCTGAAAAACGGTTGGCAATCGGACGCTCTAATTCACTTTGGAACTCACGGGACTTTGGAGTTCACGCCCCTAAAGCAAGCGGGTCTTTCCGAAACGGACTTTCCCGACTTGCTGCTTTTTGATTTGCCCAACATTTACCCCTACATGGTCAACAACCCCATTGAAGCCATAACTGCTCGTCGTCGCAGTTACGCCGTGACAATTTCTCACGACATTCCGCCTATTCGCAAAACGAACTTGACTCCGCCTTTGCAAAGGCTCGCCAAACTCCTTGAAGGCTACAAGCAAGCGGAAACGGAAAGTTTGAAAGCGGAGTATCGTCGCCAAATTGCCCAGTTGCTGAAACCTCAGGCAAAAACTTTGCCCGTCTCTTTGAGACCTACATCAAAACTTGACGACGAATACCTTGAGCGCCTTGCCGAATGGGTTCACGAACTTCAGCACCAAGAAGCGCCTATCGGCTTGCATGTCTTTGGCGAGAAGCCTGACAGTGAGCGATTGAAAACAGCAGCCTTCGCTGCTTTCCGAAGCCAATTAGCGAAAGCCATTGAAAAGTTGCGAAACCAAGAGACCAATTCCGAAACGGTCAAAAATTCCCCTGATAGAATGGCCGAAAGTCTGATTGAGCGAATCGTTAACGGTCAAACCGTTGAGCAAGTTATCGCCGAACTCAACCTGAAAATTGACGAAGAAGGGGAGAAAATCCTGAAGCGGGTCAGTTTGATGTTTGAACGGATGAGCCAAAGCGACGAGTTGGGTTCTCTTTTGCGAGCCCTTGAAGGTCAACTGCCGAATTCAAAAGTTGGTGGCGAACCGATACGAAACATAGAAGTTTTGCCCACTGGAAACCAAATTCACGGGCTTGACCCAGATGCAATTCCATCCCGTGCTGCTTGGGAGTTGGGCAAAAGATTGGCTTCCGAGATGCTTGAAAGTTATCGGCAGCAAAAAGGTCACTACCCAAAGCGTGTTGGTTTCGTCCTTTTCGGAAGCGAAACCATAAGACATCAAGGTGTGATGGAATCGCAAATTTTGTGGCTTTTGGGCGTTGAACCCGTTTGGGATGAAGCAGAAAGGGTCGTCGCGCTGAAACTTATCCCAGCAGAAAAACTTGGGCGACCGAGAATTGATGTCGTCGTCACTGTCACAGGTCAGTATAGGGACATCTTCGGCGATGTCGTGGCAAGGCTTCAAAAAGCCGTTGAGTTGGCTGCCGAAGCGAAAGACGGAGAAAACTTTGTCAAGGAAACCGTTGAAGAGTTGAGAAGGGCATTGGAAAGGGAAGGTCAGTGGGAACTTGTCAGGGAGAAGTCGCTGATGCGAATTTTCGCTCCTCCCGCTGGCGTTTACGGCGCTATTGAGCAAGCAGTGCCCAAAGCCACCGACCCCAAAAAGTTGGCAACCCTTTACATTGAGCGGGTTGGCTTTGCTTACGGTCAAAGCGAAACTTGGGGCACAAAGCAAAAGGAAGTTTTTGAAGACTTGCTCAAGGGAGTTGAAGTTTCTGTTTTCTCCCGAACGGGAAGGCTTTACGGGCTTTTGGACACTGACCATCCCTTCGCTTGGCTTGGCGGGATGAATCTGGCTGTCAAGCAACTTTCTGGTAAATCACCACAACTTTTCATCGCCAACATGCAATCCAACTTGCCAGAACAAGCCAAGATGGAAAGCGCACAAAAGTTTTTAAACCGTGAAGCGTTGAGCCGATACCTTAATCCCGACTGGATCAAAGGCATGATGGCTCACAACTTCGCAGGAGCAAGGGAAATGGCAGGTTGGCTTGAAAACTTGTGGGGATGGCAGTTGACATCACCAGAAATCATTGATGAAAATCTGTGGGAGCAAGCCTACCAAATTTATGTCCGAGACCAATTTCGCTTTGGCATCGTCAATTGGCTCAACCAAGTCAACCCTGAAGCCCTTAAGTCCATAGCCAAAAGGTTCTTGCAAGCAGCGCAGCAAGGTGTCTGGAACGCTTCACCTTCAGCCATCTCCGAATTGGTAGCACTTTCGCAAGGTCAAATCCTTCCCCAAAAATTTGTTTCCAAAATTCAAATCGCTTTGGAGAAGCAAAACCATCAAGTCAAGACAGACGCCAACCGAAGCCCCAGCAAATTGACCAATTTCCTCAAGCCCTCTGTGCCAACATTTGAGAGACCTTTAAACCAAACTCCTGACAAATTTCTCACCGGTATCAAATTGATGGAGACGCCGTTGAACAGTTCGGGTTCAAAGCCAAAAACAAATTTACCTTCCACTTTGCCCCTTTTTGCTTTAATTTTGTTTGCCCTCGGAATTCGTAAAGGTCTAAGGCTTAATCAATCAATACAAGGAGGTGCTTTGTCATGAAGGTCGCTTATGTTTTCATTACACCCCGCTGCGCCTCTTACAAGTTGGCGCAGATGATTTTGCCTCAACTTGAGGTAGGTGTTCACGGAGTAGAAGTGGTCGGAATGTTCTTCTTTGACGATAATGTTTTCGTCTTGAGGAAAGGTGACCCCATTGGCGAGCGATTGGAAAAAGTAGCAAAGGAAAAGAACATCCTGTTGATGATGTGCGACATGTGTGCATTGGAACGAGGTTTGGCTAAAGGTTCACCATGCTGGTATGACCCAGAAACTGGAACTGGTCGTTCCAAGCCCGTCCAATGTGTCCCCGTTGACACTATTGAAGGGGTTAAGGTTGGCTGCTTCCCTGACCTATATTCAGCCCTATCAACCAACCCGCCAGATGTCATCATTTCGCTGTGAGGTTTGTGATAAAGTTGCCAATCTTTGTTACGACCTTAACGAAAGGCAAATCCAAACCTGTAACCAAAACAGCAAAGTGCACCGTCAATAAGTAACTCCCTTAGTTCAGTCCGTTCGCATCAAGCCTTCGTTTTCCAAAAAGGTGCGAAGTTTTATCTTCTGCTCTTCAGTTAAGGCAGGGAACGGCGCTGTCATGAAAGGAGTAGTTAGCCCCTTCAAATAGAGCGCTGATTTAAGTGCTGGCAGGAAGGGCATTGCTTCCAGTTCCCTTGACAATTTGTTGATTCTTCTCTGCC
>Ga0209080_1001393_pt1 | contig 12209 bp, 13 predicted proteins | sample JNZ110809AmetaG_FD_184123 | JGI IMG/M metagenome (GOLD analysis project Ga0209080, IMG submission 184123) | Hot spring microbial communities from Jinze hot spring, China to study Microbial Dark Matter (Phase II) - JNZ 110809A (SPAdes) (version 3) ...
ATCTCTAATATAGACTATAAAGACGGCTGAGTAGCTATTAGAGGCGAAAGAATATACATAACCCTAGAGGCATGCCCAAGTGGTGCCCGTCAACGTAGCCCCCAATGACTCTGGGTAAGTGAACGAGTCCTGGGGGAGAAGCCTGTGTTGAATATAATCAACACGAACAACCACATAGAATAGATTATGTTGAAACTTTAGCTCACTAGGAGTTAATTTTTATGTTATTAGTGAGTTTAGAGTTGATAGTTGTTTTTGTGCGTTAGGTTTATAAGGGTTTTTGTAAGATTTTTGGATAAGTACTACTCTACTAGGGAGGTAATGTTTGTAAGCTTTATTCTCGCATCCTATTCTAGGGATAAAAACTAGATGTGAGCCCTTGTGCCGTTAGGCTCGAAGAATGCCCATGATCCTCGCGTGGAGTGGCTTGGTAGCAGCTGCGAACCACGGAGCAGGAGGCACAACCCATCCTTGGAAAACCTAGGATGGGAAACGGTAGTTGTGAGTGTTGTGGCTATAGAGGCTCTTACTGCTCACGTGCTCTCTTTAATTGTTAATGCTAGCCTATTTATTCCTTCTCTTATTTGTGTTAGTGTTGGGTAGCTATAATTTAACCTCATAGTGTTAGATCCTCTTCTTGATACGTAGAATGAGCCTCCTGGCACGTATGCCACTCCTTTCTCTATAGCTTTTAGTAGGAGTTTCTTAGTATCTATTTTCTTCTTTAAAGTTACCATTATGAATAAGCCTCCTATCGGCTTAGTCCATGTAGCTGTTGTATGCATGTTTTGCTCTAAAGCTTCTAGCATAGCATCTCTCTTAACCTTATATAGTGACCTTGCCCTTTCTATAGTAGCGTCTACGACCCCTCTCATTATAGCTTCCATAACTATATACTGTGAGAATGTACTACTATGTAGGTCTACATTTTGCTTAGCTAACTCCATATACCTTATTATCTCTGCAGGACCTACAGCCCAGCCTATCCTGAGACCTGGAGCTAGAATCTTACTAAAAGTACTCATGTATAACACTCTCTCATCTCTATCAAGACTCTTTAATGGTATAGGTCTTTCGCCTTCAAAGATGAAGTATCCGTAGGGGTCATCTTCTAATATTAAGAAGTCGTGTTGGGAGGCAAGTTCTATTAGGTGTTTTCTCCTAGCTATACTCATTGTAGTCCCACTAGGATTCTGGCATGTTGGATTAACATATGCTAGTTTAACTCTCCTACCATCCTCTCTAAGCTTTCTAAGATAATCTTCTAAAACCTCTGTATTCATGCCATCATCATCTATAGGTACTGGCATTAACCTAGACTCAAGGTATTTAAATACATTTAGAGCAGCTAGGTATGTGGGCTCCTCAACAATAATAGCATCCCTTCTATCTATAAGTACTGTGGATGCTAGATATATGGCCTCCTGGGACCCAGTAGTAACTATTATATCATCATTATTAGATATGTTAATCCCCTTATCTAGGAGGAAATTCTTTAAAGTCTCAATAAATACTGATACTCCTCTAGTTGGCGAGTATTGTAGAGCTTTATCACTAAAATTCTCTAATACGTCTCTCGCTATCTCAATTAGCTTATCCTTATCGAATACTGTAGGATCTGGTAACCCTCCAGCAAAGCTAATTATATTCTTCCCTTCTGTTAACTTTAATAATTCTCTTATCTCTGACGCTTTAAGCTTATTAGTTCTCTTAGATAAGAATTTAATATATTTATCCATACAAATCCCCATTCTGAAAGAGTATGCTTAAGAGTTAAATTTAATATCATATAAAATAGTGAGGGTTACATGTGGGATTAATTACCATAACCTCTTAGTTAGACCTAAACTTGAATCAGTCTTATCTATAGAATTTAAAGGATCCTTTTCTAACCCTGTTATAGCCCTTATAGCATCAATATTCTCTGGAGTAACAATAGACTCTTGGTGTATTGCTTGGAATAGCATTACCTCATTATTATCTACGTAGATTGAGTCTTCGAAGACTACAAGTTCTGGGACATCATATCTTAGCCTGAGATCCCTAGCAGCCTCTATAATCCCAGCAGTACCTGTAATGCCTGATTTGTCAGAGTTAACTAACATAATTCTGGGTGTAGAGTCTAGTATAGATACTATATCTTCTCTAGTTACACTTTTAGATAATCTTAGTGTAACGTGGTGAACGTGCATTAATGTAGTTGGGACTACTACTGCAACCGTTATAATATCTAGATTAGGTATTACTGTTTTAACATCTATAGCATGGTGGCTAGGAATTTTTGGTGGATTAAGCTCTACAGAGTTTATAGGACCTCTCTTAACCTCCTTAGGGTCAGCAGCTCTCCTAACTATTACAGCTCTTACCTTATTAACCTCAAAGTGCCTATTTATAGCACATATTATTCTAAGTAGCCCAGTTGTATTACATGATACTACTCTAACACTACGTTTACCAATCGCCTCATTATAGTTACATAGAGAATTGAAGGATAATCTGCTACTTCAGGCTTCTCTCCGCCCTGGTATACTTGCCTAACCTTGAAGGTCTCGTAGAGACTCTTATACTGTAATCCAACTCCTTCAGGTGTAGCATCTACTATAACATCAACTTTACCTAGTAGATCCTTCAACGTGCCTTCAACTCTCACGCCTTTAGACTCTAAGAGTTTATAGTCTTCTTCTTTAGGAGCGAATATTTTTAGACCTAAAGCTTTAGCTTGATAGAGAGAGTAGTCATAACTCTTCTTAACTACACCTACAAGCTCCATATCATCCTGTTTTATGACAGCTAATGCTACCCTCTTACCTATAGTTCCATATCCATTAACCCCTACTCTAATCTTCAATCCTATGCACCTCAATACCTAAGCTTAACTAGATCTAATATATGCTCTATACTGCTATCCTAAATATCTCATTTGATTTAACTAACGCCTCTAAACCTGGAAGTATACTCCCAGAGAGGAAGTATAGTAGGGCTCCACCACCTGTACTTAAATGACCTATCCTAGATCTAAGTTCTGCTGAGAGATTTGAAGTCATAGATATGAAGTGGCCTCCTCCAAATACTGTGTAAGCGTTACTCTCTAAAGCTGCTTTAACTAAGGCTTCAGTACCTACTCTAAATCTAGGATCTTCTATAACGCCTGCAGGCCCCCTCATAACTACTACTTTAGCTCTCTTAATCTTATAAGTATAGTATTCTATTGTTGAAGGTCCTATATCCTTTGGGATCCCTGTCACTATAGAGGCGTGAGACACCGTAATGGCTCCATCTCTCTCTTCTATAATGAAGTCAATGGGGATCTTTAAATTCTTATACTTTGATATGAGCTCTCTAGCTTCACTTAATAGCTCTCTTGGTACTTTACTTAAAATCTTACTTTCAACATCTTTAGGTATTTTAACACCTTTAGCTAGAAGGAATAGTATAGCTACTAGCCCTGTTGTTAGAACTTCATCAGCTATTCCTGATTCAAAAACATACTTAATGACCCTAATAGTATCGTCTAGTTTAGCTCCCCCAAGTACGAATATTTTAGGTTTATCAGACATTTCTATAATCTTATTTAAAGCTTTAAGCTCTCTCTCCAGTACCCTCCCGGCTACACTAGGTATCTTTAGGGGGAAGCCTACTATACTAGCCTGGCTTCTATGGCATGTTGCGAAAGCATCGTTTACAAAGTATGTGAATAACGGTGCTAGCTTAGACACTAGAATACTCTCAGCATGCTTCTCTGGAGGAGCCTCTATATTATCCTCAGCTAGTAGTCTAGTATTCTCTAATACTAATACTCCACCGGGCTCTAACTTTTCTATAGCTCTCTTAGCGTATGGTCCAATTGTATCCTCTACAAACTCTACATCAATATCTAAAATTTTAGATAGGATTGTAGCGTGGATCCTTAAACTTGTGAAGTCTGAGTCTAAAGGCCTCCCTTGATGGCTAATAACTACTACTGCAGCTTCTCTACTTATAAGCTCTTTTATGGTAAGCGAGTGCTCTATAATCCTAGAGATATCTATTAATTCTCCAGTCTTAGGGTTAACTGGGGAGTTTATATCAACTCTTACTAGAACTTTTTTCTTAGATATATCAATATCATCTAGGGTAGCTATTCTCTTACCCATATATGCTAGCAAGTATACTACCACAGTAGATATTATCAAGATTAGATTATTTAAATTTTAAGGTTTAAATGAGTATATGGGATTAATAGTGTTAATTAGATGGTGTGGCCACTCATACTTTATACTTGAAACTAGCGGCATAAAGATAGCATTAGATCCTCATGACGGTGGGAGTTTAGGTATAGATACCTGTAGAGAAGAATCTGATTTAGTATTAGTGACACATAATCACTATGATCATAATGCTATTGAGATAGCTTCAGGAGCTGATAGTATAGTTACTAAATGGAGAGATGGTGTTATGAATGTTAAGGGCTTAAATATTAAAGGTATAAGACTATACCATGACAAAGCTAGAGGAGCGCTAAGAGGAGAGACTATAGCTTATATGATAAAAGTAGAGGATATGATAATAACACATCTGGGAGACTTAGGACACACACTTGAAGAAAGAGAAGTAGAAGAGCTAAGCCAGACAGACATAATACTAATCCCTATAGGAGGAGTATATACAATAAACTATCAGGAAGCTTGGGATATAATAAAGACAATAAAACCAAAGATAGCCATACCAATGCACTACTGGATACCTGGATCAATAGCACCATTAGACCCCATAGATAAATTTCTCAATATAATAAAGACACAGAAGATAAGACTAGAAGATAATAAATTAGAAGTACATAAAGAAACTCTACCACAAAAAACAACTATCATTATTCTCCCGTTCCCACACTAGACTCCATTTCCCGCCCTAGGCTTCTCTAAGGCGGGTTATGCCTCTACTCCACGCTTCACTATGGTTATTAGCCACTCCGTTTGTCCCTAGATGTTCCATCTAGGGGCTTCCACCTCGCCTACGTGGATTTAGGTATCCGCGTAGAGTCATAGGTAACTGTTGAGCTCAACGGCACAGGGCTCCCATCTATGTTTAGCTCCCCCGAGAAGCTTAGGCAATGCCTCTCATCGCTTCCCAGGCTCATCCTAGGATTAGAAATCATAGCTTATAAGTATTTCCTTACACATAGAGAAGAAATTTACTCCAGTAATCTACTGTAGTCACGGATCACTCTACATAGTATATGTTCACAACTTCTAATATTCAATACCGAGCTCCTTAGTGGTATTAAGGGGTGATAGTTGTTTTTGTGCGTTAGGTTTATAAGGGTTTTTGTAGGATTTTTGGAGAAGTACTACTCTACTAGGGAGGTTTGCAGGTACTCCTCATCCTATCCTAGGGATAAAAACTAGATGTGAGCCCTTGTGCCGTTAGGCTCGAAGAATGCCCATGACCCCCGCGTGGAGTGGCTTGGTAGCAGCTGCGAATAGCAAGGCAGGAGGCACATCCCATCCTAGGAGTACCTACAAAACCTAAAATGGGAAACGGATAAAAACTGAAACTTTACCTGAAGGAGTAAGATGTCTCTTTTCCCCGTGTTAGAGGTTATACTATCCCTTACCTCGTATATTCTAGGTATTGCCATAGCTTATAGTGGTGCATATTTTGAGCTTTACTCTATTAGATGAGTTTAAGGGGGCTTATCTTAGCTTATTAGAGTATTATAGTAAGGTTAGTAGTCTGGAAAAAAAGATTCAAAAGCTAGCAGGATATGATATTAATAGGTTAGCAGAGTTTTATAGGTGGAAGCTTATACTAGAATCTCTTATATATGAGTGTAGCTTAATAGTAAAGTATGCTGAGGCAAGCAATATGATAGCATTAACTATAGGAACTTGTAGAGTAGCTAATAATATATTAAATTATATAAGAGAATTTGATAACACACCATACCTCAATGAAGCTAGGCATAGCCTCTTAGCCCTACTAACCATATCAGAAACCTTATGTAAGCTTTCCTAGCTAATTAAAAATAAGCTAAGACAACCATAAGCTTAGATCTCAAGTATTTAATATTATACTAAGCTATTTGAAATAATACAGGAACAAGTAAAGTAGTTATATTGAATGCTAGGATGACGTTATATATAATTAAGTAATAGTTTATTTATAAACATCTATTCTGCTTTATCTACTCTATTAAATTAAGTTTAATTGGTAAGACTATAATAACACTATCCCTCCCCCCTACAATTAGTTGTAAGACATAGTGTAGTAGGGAGGTACTTTGAGTAAGACTAGTGAGGAGCAGGTAGAGTATATTAGTAAAGAGGAGGTTGTTGAGTGGCTTAAAGATGAGATAGCTAAGTTAGAGCGTAGGCTTAAAGCTCTAAAGACTATACTCGCACTACTTGAAACTAGTAGAGATTATGTTATAGGTGAGAGAGTAGAAGATGTTAAGGTTGGGAAGAAAAAATTAGCTAGAATACATTTAGGAGAAGACTATGTAAGGCTAGTATTTGAAACCCCCGTAGCCTTACCTAGTGAGATTAGAGAGTATTTGAGTAGTGTCGAGGAAGATCTAAGAACTCTACAAGTTAGATCAGGGTTCGAGGGAGAACTAGCTAAAGTATCTTATAAGGAGAAGCCTGAAGGTACTATAATCGAGGTTAGAATAGACAATCTACAATCTACAATAGAACTAATTAAGGCTAGGGCTGCCCTTAAGTATGCTGCTGAAGCTACTCACCAACTACTTAAAGCTATGAGTAAGGAGTCTAGTGAATCTTAAAGCTATGTGGGACTACGAGAAGCTTAAAAATAGTTTTAGGCAGGGCTACCGCTATATTGATATAGCTGGTCCTCTCCTTTCCCTCTCTTCTCCCCTAGGTGCTGCTAGGTCTCTAAGCTGTGCTAATATAGGGCTTACCTGCCCCTCTTTTATAGCCTTCTCTATGATACTCTTAACTTCAGATGTATGTTTTATATCTAGTTCTAGGAGTGTCTCTACTAGTTTTAGTGACGTTGACCATACTTCTAGTAGCAAGTCTCTAGGAATATTACTTGATATGAATGGATCTTGAAGCCAGTCATCAAATGCTCTTAGTGTTCTTATTACATGGTTAAATGCAAGTCTTGTATGAATTATTATGTCTAATCTATCTGAGTTTCTAATTCTCTCATCTATTTGCTTAAAATTCTCTAGGATAACTTTCTGTACAGCTACCCATCTTTCAAGACTTCTCACGAACTCCCCCATATCTCTGCTTTGACTCAATTCTTATTATCCCCTCTATCCCTTTTACTTTTGTATTCTAACTCTTATAATCTTAACTTATATTTTTGGAATTTTCATTAAACTCCTTATACTATCCGGAATTCTATCTATGTTTCTCTTAATGAATACTTCATCTTCTTTAGGATTCCTATACTTATTAACTAGCATTACTGGTATACTATTAATTATAGGGTACCATCTACCACAATTATTACAGACTATTACCCCCTCAATTATATCTCTACGAGTACACTTCCTACACTCCTCTATTAATACCTCACTAGCTGATCTCGAGTATAGACTACACCATCTCCTACATCTAACTTTTTCTACATCAATATTTACCTCTCTACTCTCCTCTAGTATTGTGTATAGTATTAGATTTGGGTTCTTACATACTGGGCATGCTAAGAGCTCAAAGAAGTAGTATCTCATAACATACTACCTCCCATACACTTAGTGACTATGAACTTGCTAATATGATCTATTATTCTACTAATCTCTTCTTTACTCTTAGCTTCACCCATAATCCTAATGATAGGCTCGGTGCCACTGGGTCTAACTAGGAGCCAGAAGTCTTCCCCAAAAACTTTAACTCCATCAATAGTTATTATTCTATAGTTTGAATAGTACTCTTTCACAGCTTCTACTGCGCATAGAGCCTCTTCTCTCGAAGCTTTAATCTTAGTCTTTAGAGTATAGTATACTGGTAGTTTAGCAAAGATATCACTAAGCTTCTCCCTTAATGAAGCCATCATATCTAGAGTTAATGCTAGTTTCATAGCACCATCTCTTACATACTGGTGTGGCACATGGATATATCCTCCATTTTCCTCAAACCCAGCTATAGCTCCACCCTCATTCATTATTGTTCTAGCTATAGTAACAGAGCCTACAGGAGTCCATACTACTGTAATATTATGTTGTTTAAGGTACTCTTCTATTAGTATACTACTAGATACTCCAGTATATACTCTCCTTGGTAGCTCTCTCCACTTATATGAGGCGTGAACTGCTAGTAGAGTACCTGATCTATCACCCCAATGTACTTGGCCCTTATCATCTATCATTATAGCTCTATCAGCATCTCCGTCGTGGCCCACGCCTATATCAGCTTTAGATGATAAGACTAAGCTTGAGGCTTCACTTAGAGTCTGAGGAGTAGGCTCAGGCTCTCTACCTGGAAACTCTGGGTCTAGGTGGCAGTTTAGTGATATAACTTTGGCTCCTAGTCTTCTAAGCAGGAGTGGGGTTGTGAGGGTACTCACGCTATTAGCACAGTCTACTACAACTTTAAATCTATGTTTAGCTATCTCATCTCTATCTACCTGCATTACAATAGCGTTAACGTAGTCTTCTATTAACCCTACCCTTACTTCAGGGGAATCTACTAGAGACCTCCACTCAAGCCTACTACCATATCCTTTAAAGTAGTAATCTTCTATTATAGCCTCATCTTCTCTTGAAACCTCTACTCCACTAGAGTCTATTACTTTAATACCATTATATTCTGGGGGGTTATGGCTAGCTGTAACCATAACTCCACCATCGTATGAGTGCTCTCTAACAGCATACTGTAGAGCTGGAGTTGGTATTAATCCAGCATTGTAAATCTTAACACCCTCAGCCAAAAGTCCAGATACTACAGCTGATAGTATCATATCACCTCCAGCTCTAACATCCCTACCTACTAAGACCCTACTGCCTAGACCGAAGAATGCTCCAATAGCTCTACCAAGTCTAAGAGCCATCTCTGGTGTTAGCTCTGTTCCAGTAACTCCTCTAATACCATCTGTACCGAATAGCTTACGCATAGAATCCCCCCGCTAAACTATATTTATTAGAGCCTATTTTAATTCTAATATAATCTTAGCTTAATAGGTTAAAATTTAGCTACTCATAATGGTGTATATAGTGGGGAAAGCTACAGTATGGCTTGATGCCTCAACAGCTAAAAGAGCTTTACTAGCAGCCACTTTTAGTAAGCTACTAAGAGAGAGAGGTTATGATACAGTAATTACAGCTAGAAGCTACGACTATATAATTAAGGTTTTAGAATTACTAGGCGAGCCCTATGTAGTAACAGGGGTATATGGTGGTGAGACTCTAAGAGGTAAACTATTAGCAGATATTGGTAGAATATTAGACTTAAATGTTGTCATTGAAGATTTTAAACCAAAAGTCTTAATATCCTACCCCTCACCTCCAGCTGTTAGAGTAGCTTTTGGCTATAGAATACCATACATTGCTCTAGGTGATACGCCCCATGGCGAAGCTATGAATAGGTTATCTTATCCTCTAGCTAAGGTTGCCGTATTTAGTGAGTTTATAGTTAATGAGATGGAGAAGTTTATACTTAAGGGATTTACTATTATTGAGACGTTTAGGGGGGTAGATGAGCTTACATATATTAAACTATATACTCCAAGCCCTGAGAATGTCAAGTCTCTAGGTTTAAATCCTTATAGCTATGTAGTCTTAAGACCTGAAGAGTTTAAAGCACATTACTATAAACCTATAGAGTATAGTATGGTATTAAAGATAGCTGAGACTCTACTAACTCTAGGTATTAGACCAGTTATAATACCTAGGTATAGGGAGCATGCTGTGAAGGCTAAGAGCATAGAGGGAGCCTATATTCTAGAGAAGCCTTTTGTAGGCTTAGACTTAGAGTACTACTCTCTAGCTGTAGTTACTGGAGGGATAAGTATGGCTAGAGAAGCTGCACTCCTAGGAGTACCAGGGATATCTCTATTCACTGAGGTCATTAGCATAGATAGAGCTTTAGCAAGCCTAGGATTACCTATATACTATGTAAGGAGCTATGATGAAGCCGTGTATCTATTAAGAGAAATAGTGAGAGATCCTGATAAGTTTAGAGTAAAGACTAAAGGTATTATTGATAAGCTTGAAACACCATGGCCTATAGTATCTAAGTGGGTAGATAGATTAGTAGAGGAGAGTAGTATTGAGTAGAAATTATCCTTCCCTCATAGGCGTAGATGAAGCTGGGAGAGGTAGCCTTATAGGAGATATTGTAATAGCTGCAATTTCTATTAAACCTAGTGATATAGAGAGGTTAGTAGAGCTTGGCGTAAGAGATAGTAAGAAGTTAAACCCCCATAAGAGGGCATATCTCTATACTATTTTAAAGAAATGGCCTTTCTCAGTATACTCTATACAACCAGCAGATATTGATAAATATAATATAAGTATGTTAGAGGAATATGCCGTATATGAAGTACTTAAGAATCTAGCTAGGATTATAGGTAGAGAGTTTACAGGCTCTAGAATAGTTATAGATAAATTTGGGCCCACTAGAATACTAAGTTCTAAGCTGAGAGATCTTGGATTCAAAGGCGAATTTATAGTAGCTGAGAAGGCTGACATGAACTATATTGAGGTTGCAGCTGCTAGTATAATAGCTAAGTATATTAGAGATAGGAGGATACAAGTCTTAAAATCTATATATGGATTTGAGGGTAGTGGTTACCCAAGTGATCCAAGAACTATAAACTGGGTTAGAAGAGCCCTAAACCAGGGGCTTAAGCCTCCAATAATTAGATACTCGTGGTCTACAATAGCACATATGGGGTTTAGAGTAGAGAAAAAGAATATGAGGATAATACATAAAACTCTCGATGAGTATTTAGAGAAAGGTATCAAAGGTGAAAATAGGATATACTGAGAAGCCCTATGAGGCATTACTGGAGCTACTAAACTCTAGAGGGATATATCGGCTAGGTCTAAAACACTTCCTAGAGTATAGGAAAGCTGAGTCTATAGGGTTCCAATATGTAGCTGTTGAAATGCTCGTTAGAGAGTACTCTATAATATATGACTCTACATTTAGAGGTAGGGTTATTAGAGAAGAGAATTTTAAAGGCTTAAACTTTAAACTATTAATATATAATGGTAGTGAGAAGGCAGACTCTATAGTATCTCGAACACCAGTAGCTTCTAATACTATAGTGACATGGAAAGAGTTATCAGAGCTCCTACCATCACCACCACTACCTGCTTTCGTCATAGATTTAAGTATACTAGCTGCTCGAGGAGACGATGGTAGTATCATTAGAGTTCAAATACAGGAGTCTCTAGAGAAGATTAGAGAATACTTATGGGATCCACACCTAGCAATAACTAGTAGTGATAGGAGCTTTATTGAATGGGTTAATATGATAGCTGGGAGGAATAAAGCCACTATAACTCAGAGTAAGCCTAGCGAACTACTATGGAGTATGGATGCAGATAAGGTTATAATAGTAAGACAAGACGCCCCACACCCAATAACACCTAACGATATATTATCTTCAGAAGCATTCCTACTAGGAGTATCACAAGACAATATACCTAGACCTGAATACGGAAGACTACTAGACAATCTAGTACCCTGGGGTCTACCAAGGAGGATTGAACTAAAGAACTCTATAGTAGGAGTACCAGATAGCCTAAATAAAATAATAGAGGTAATACTCAAAGCTAGGTATAAGTATAACGGCGATATAGAGAAAGCAATAATAACAAGTATGACCCAGAAGAATATAACCACAAGACTATACTATGAGATTGTAAAAAGAGCCAAAAGAGACCTCGAAGGGCCAAGTATAAGCTGGGACCTATACTATGAACTATCCAAATGGCTCCCCATAACCAAACTAGACTTTACTAGAGTAGCTGAGAAAGCAGGCATAAAAATTAAAGGATAACATTCAATCCCTTGCCTTACTATTCCCTTCAGGGAGTTTCCTGTATATATTATATGTGGCTATACGTAGTGTTGTGTTTTATTCTTTCTATTCCCTTTAGGGAGTTTCAAATACAAAAACATTGATGATCTTGACAAAATCGCAAAACACATCTTTCTATTCCCTTTAGGGAGTTTCGAAGCCATGGTTTAATTTACTATATACCGGGTGGAGGATATAAGATCTTTCTATTCCCTTTAGGGAGTTTCTAT